>Ga0181521_10008006_pt1 | contig 10981 bp, 12 predicted proteins | sample PEATcosm2014_Bin_32_FD_119764 | JGI IMG/M metagenome (GOLD analysis project Ga0181521, IMG submission 119764) | Peatland microbial communities from MTU Mesocosm Facility, Houghton, MI, USA - PEATcosm2014_Bin02_60_metaG | ecosystem: Environmental > Terrestrial > Soil > Wetlands > Peat | place... | reverse complement strand
TGGCGCTGCTCGGAGAGGATACCAGCAATCTCGAGACCTTCAGCGATGCGAATGTGACCGAAGCGCACGTGGTATCCTTGCGCGATCGGGTCCGTATCGTGGGCGCAGAAAAGACTCCGTCCACGCACGCGACGGTCGTCGTCAAAAGCAATGGGCGGATTTTTCAGGCCGAATCGGACTCGGGCCAGGCGGCGTCCGACCTGGTTGCGCAGCGGGAGAATCTGACGCGCAAATTCATGGCGCTGACCGTTTCGATTCTCGGCCGCCGCGATGCCGAGGCGCTGGCAAGTGCGGCCCTGAATGCGGATCAGCTCGCATCCGCTTCAAAGCTGATCGATCTGACGCACGCCTCATAGCCTGACGACCGGCCGCGGCCGCGTCGACGCGCGAGAGAGCAGGATAAGCACGATTGACATTTATTTTCATAATCGCTAATACAGCGGACGAAACAAGAAGGTGAGGTTTGACCCCAATCGAACCGAGGCCAGCGGCGGTGGCGGATTATGCGAATTCTTCGCAGTGAGGCCCGCGACATTGTTGTTGTATAGGAGAGTGCCTAGGGCTCGGTGTCGCCCCTTGCACACCACAGGGCTTGGAGGGGTTGAATAAGCATTATGATTCTAGGCTGGCTTCCTCAGGATGTATCGACGTTCGGTCCGAACATCGACTCGGTGCTCAAGCTGATCATTTACGTAGTCGGCACGGCATTCGTCTTGGCCGAGGGTACGCTTTTGGCGTTCGTTATCTTGTACCGCCGCCGAGAGGGCGGACGGGCGGCCTTTGTGCCAGGCGAGTCGCTGCGACAGCTAGCATGGGTGCTGATCCCGGTCGTAATCGTCGCCATCCTTGATGTGGCGATAGACGTTCGGGCAAAGTCGGTCTGGGAGCTGGTCAAGGAAGAAAGTCCTGCCCCGGGATTGACCGTAAAGTTGGCGGCGCTCCAGTTCGGGTGGGAATTCACTTATCCCGGCCCTGACGGCAAGTTCGGCACGCCCGACGACTTGGTCCAAACTACGTTTTTAACGGTTTCCGCGGGCCAGGTAATTCGCTTGCTGATGACGTCGAAGGACGTGATCCACAGTTTCTACGTGCCACAGTTACGGCTTAGGCAGGACATCATTCCCGGCCGGGAAATTCCCGCATGGTTCGAGGCAACGCAGCCCGGCAAGTATGAAATCGCATGCTCCCAGCTTTGCGGAAACTCGCACTTCGCGATGAAAGGTATCCTGCGCGTTCTCTCGCCCGAAGATTATCAGCAGTGGGTTAGCCAACACTGGCCCAAGTCCGGCGCGGGGACAGGCAAGAGCGCATCAAGTGCGCGACCGTCCCTAAGCGGCAAGGAGGGATAGGCCATGGCCGAGACCACGCTCGAGGCGGCGCATTCCAGCGAAGCTCACGAGAAGATGGGCTTTTGGCGGGCATACCTATTTTCTGTCGACCATAAGGTCATCGGCAAGCAGTACCTGTTCCTGGGTTTGTTCATGGGGTTCGTGGGCGTCTTCTTGTCGTACGTCTTCCGCTGGCAGCTAGCCTGGCCCGGCTCTTCGGTGCCCCTATGGGGAAAGGTGACGGCGCCGCAGTATTACGAAGTCGTCACGATGCACGGAACAATCATGGTCTTCTTCGTGGCGATGCCGGTGCTGCTTGGAGCGTTCGGCAATTTCCTCATCCCGCTGATGGTCGGCGCTCGCGACATGGCCTTCCCGCGGCTCAACATGGCCTCGTTCTGGACCATTTTCGTGGGCTCGGTCCTTCTGCTTATTTCGTTTTTCGTGCCCGGCGGTGGGTCGCACGCGGGCTGGACGAACTACGTTCCATTGTCCGATGCGTCAAAGTACCTGCCAGGAAATTACTGGGGCGGAAACCTTTGGCTGATCGCCTTGGCAATCGACTTCGCTTCGGTGCTGATGGGTGGGATCAATTTCCTCACCACGGCGATCGCGATGCGCGCGCCCGGGATGACGATCTGGCGGATGCCACTGCTGGTCTGGCAGGAACTGGTGGCGAGCGTGTTGTTCATGCTGAGCGTCGGACCGCTCATCGCCGGTGTCGTGATGCTGCTGTGTGACCGGATGGTGGGCACGGGTTTCTTCCTGCCGGAAAAGGGCGCCGACCCTCTGCTCTGGCAGCATCTGTTCTGGTTCTTCGGCCATCCGGAGGTGTACGTAGTGGCGATGCCTGGCCTCGGAATTGTGCAGGAGATTCTTCCGGTCTTCTCCCGCAAGCCAATTTTCGGCTATCGCATGATTGTGTGGGCCGTGATTGTGGCCGGCATCCTCAGCTTTACGGTTTGGGCGCACCATATGTTCGTAAGCGGGATGAATCCGGTGTTGGCGGAGCCGTTCAGCGTGACCACGATCGCGATCTCGATTCCATTCGCGGTGATGCTGTTTGCCATGATCGCGACGCTCTGGCGCGGCCAGATCACGTTCTCAACGCCGATGCTGTTCGCGCTGGGCGCGCTGGCAAATTTCATACTCGGCGGCGTAACCGGCATTCCACTGGGTACGAATGCCTCCGATATCTACCTGCATGACACCTATTTTGTAATCGCGCATTTCCACAACACCCTCGTGCCGACGGCTATCATCGCGGGATTTGGAGGAATCTACTACTGGTTCCCAAAAATGTTCGGCCGGATGATGAATGAGACCTTGGGCAAGATCCACTTCATTTTCACCTGGGTCGGCTTCAACATGGTATTTATTCCGCTCTTCCTGATCGGCATCGGCGGCGGCCAGCGCCGAATCTATATGTCGTCGGTTTACACCTACTACAAACCGCTCCAGCCGCTGCACGTAATTGCAACCATCGGCCTGCTCATCATAATCGCCGGGCAGATCCCGTTTCTGATAAACTTTTTCATGAGCATGTTCCGCGGCGCGAAGGCTCCGGCGAATCCATGGAATGCCACCACGCTTGAATGGGCCACCGATTCGCCACCGCCGCACGAGAATTTCCACACCATCCCGACCGTCGTCCGCGGACCGTACGATTACAGCTTGCCGGGGATGCAACAGGATTGGGCGCCGCAAGCCGCATCGGTGCAGGCCGGCGCCGCGCAGGGTTGATCGAAATCTGATGGCAAACTCGGCAGTCGAAATCGGGATCTCACATGCGCCGCACGAGGTGGAGACCAGCTTTGAGATCGGCAAGCTTGGAATGTGGGTGTTCCTCGCCGGCGAAACCATGCTCTTCGGCGGGCTCATGTGTGTCTTCGTTCTGGAGTGGATCTACCATGGCGGATGGGGAGCCGACGGCGCGCACGTCAACTGGCCTCTGGGCGCAATCAATACCTTCGTTCTGTTTACGAGCAGTCTTACTGCTGCGCTCGCCCAAGGCGCCGCGCGCGTCCACGATTCCGCGCGCGCCAAACGTTACCTGAGTGCCGCTGCGCTGCTTGGCGTGCTCTTTCTCATAATCAAGGCCTTCGAATACGCCGGCGATTATCACGAGGGTTTCACTCCCCTCGCCGCCCTTTTCTGGAGCTTCTACTACCTGATGACCGGGCTGCATGTGCTTCATCTTCTGGGCGGCATCGTGGTCATGTTCGGACTTGCATTGATGGTTAACCCGCGCACTCCGGCCAGTTGGCTGGAGCGCAAGCTAAAGTACATTTGCCTGTATTGGTATTTCGTCGAGACGGTGTGGATTCTCCTTTTTGCCCTGGTCTATTTGGCGCCCGCCGCGGGATAGGTGTCGCGGATGGAACAAACCGATTTCAGTGCTTCGGACTCGCTGAAAACCTGGGGACTGCTGGTTGTCCTGTTGCTGATTGGCGTCCTGACAGTGGCGCTGGGCCTGCCGCGAAGCTTGGCGCTGTGGGTCATATTCTGCGTGGCTGCCGCGCAGGCCTATGTCATAGGACGCTACTATATGCGCCTGCGGTCGGAAGACGTGCTGATCTATACCTTGGCGCTGCTTCCTGTCGTGACGGTGATCGTGCTCGCGTTCGTGCTTTCGCCCGATGTCGCGATGCATCGGTAGGACAAGGAGTTAGAGTTTGGCTGCGGCAACTCCGCTTCGTCCGGTTTCTGATCTTAAGCGCGCCGCCGCGTTCGGCGGCGGCGGTTCGGGTTCGGCCGCGATGCCAAAGACTGCCGATCCGACCCTCGGCGTGTTGATATTCGTAGGCTCCGAGGCGATGCTCTTTGCGGGACTGCTCAGCGCCTTTCTAGTTTCGCGTGCGTCGGCGCCTTTTTGGCCACCTGCGAACCAGCCCCGGCTTCCGGTCGCGATCACTGGACTCAACACCGGTTTTCTCGTGTTGAGCGGCTTCACGATGTGGACCGTTGTGCAATCACTGCGCCGGCACGACAAGAAAGGTGCCATGCGCTGGATGTTCGCAACAATTGCGCTCGGCGCTTTATTCCTTGCCATCCAGGGTAGCGAGTGGGCACGCCTCATCAGCTTTGGTTTGACGATGACCTCGAGTCTCTATGGCGGCATGTTCTATCTGATCGTTGGCGCCCACGCGCTTCATCTAGCCGTGGCTGTCGCTGTTCTATTGTTTGTCGCGGCACGGGTCTGGCGAGGTCGATACGAAGTGGACGTCCGCGGCGTCGTCGCATGTTCGGTGTATTGGTCATTCGTAGTGATTTTGTGGCCTATAATCTATGCACTGGTTTACTTCAGTTAAGTTAGCCGCCGTCGCGATTTTGGCGGTCATGGTCTGCGCGCCCGCAGCCTATGCGTGCCCGCTATGCTTTGCGTCGTCGGCGCCCGGCGTCTTGCACGCTTATCTGGTGAGCGCCTTCTTCATGATAGCTCTCGCCTGGGGATTGATCGGAGCAATAACCCTATATGCGTTCCGCGTCTATTCCGAAAAATTGGATCAAGCAGATACGAGCACGCGTTTGCAAGCCACGCGCTCGACTAAGAGTCCAACTGCGCCCTTCGAGTGACAAAGAGCAATAACACAAATAGTGACTGGATGCGCTGGAGGAAAATGTAAGGATTATGAAAAAGATGCAGCTGCTCGGCGGGGGTTTGCTCGTAGTCGGTATGCTGACGCTGGGTGTCACGATGCCGGCGCTAGCCGAAACCGTGGAGGTCAAAATGTTCGACACGCCGGCGAAATTCGTTCCCGACCCGGTGAAGGTCAAAGTCGGCGATACAATAAAGTGGGTGAACAAGGGCGACACCATCCATACTGCGACCACCGATCCTTCCCAGGCGCCTGACAAAACCTGGGCATCGGTGCCGCAGGGGGCGGAGACATGGGACTCTGGTTACCTGAACTCGGGGGAGGACTTCAGCTACACATTCAAGGTCCCCGGGGTCTACAAGTACTTCTGTACGACGCACGTAAAGGAAGGAATGAAGTCCGAAATCGACGTCGAGAAATAGCCTGCGCTCGCTAGCCGGCGAGTTGCGGTAGAGCTAGCTTTTGGTCGGTTGCTTGACCTCTGCGGCGCTTTCCGAAGGAGGAGACAAAATGCGACGCACACATCAGCGGCTAATCGCGGGAACCTTCGCTTCAATCGCATTGACAGTGCTGGCGCCAGGAAGCACGCGCGCGGAGGATTCGTCCATCTCCAAGCCTGGCTCTTCGGGCGATCCGCCCGAGGCGAATCCTGGCTCCTACAATCGGCTGCTCCGCGAGCTCCAGGCAGAGCGCCAGCATATGAGGGAGGTGGAGCGAAAGCATGAGGAGGAGGAAGCAGCGGAGCGCAAGCGCATTGACGAACTGGAAAAGGAAGTCAGCGCGATCAACAGCGCGAACCTGCAGCTCCAGCAAGTCCAGACCACTCTGCAGACTACCAACGCTCAGACTGAGAAGCAGGTCACCCAGATTCAAAAAACCGTATCTTCCGAGCTTGGACCCTTCAATTTCGGCGATCGCATAAACGCCTTTCTCGGCCAACATACCTTCACGATGGCCGGAGACGCATCCGTAGGGTACTACTACGATCATCAAGGAGGCGTGAACGATCCGGTACTGGAATTCGAAATCAACCCGATGATTCGGCTTGCCGACTGGATCCAGTTTTATGGTGCTATAGGCGCAGTAGCTGGCCCTGGCGGAATTTCCACTGTTGGACCGACCCTTGCCAACCTGCAGGTCTTTCCGCTTGGACAGGAAGCTCCGCTGGAGCTGGTCGCCGGCCTATTCGACATGCCCTTCGGCGACTTTTACGAAAACCAGGGCCCGCCTTGGGTTAATCCCTTCGTAACGGCGCCGCTGATGTACGGTGCTGAAGCCATCCTGCCGCCAGCCTCGCTGGGATTGCAGGCTCGCGGCGGGATTCAGTGGGGTGGCCTCGCGCAGGACGTTGACTATACGGTCTGGGCTGACTCGGGGCCGAGTTTCGAATCGTCGCCCGGTGTGGATGCGATACCCGCGCCGGTAATCGGCGAACGCCTGAACCCGCTCACCGGAACTAACATAGCCACCAACGGTAAAGGTTTTGGCGCACGCTTCAGGCTGTTCCCAGTGCCGATCAGCGAGGATCTTGGACGGCTTGAACTGATGGCGACAACCTACAACGGTAAGTGGCTGGACTCGCTGTGGTACAATTCCTGGGGAGTCGGCTACGCCTATCGCCTCGGACCGTTCCGCACTCGCGGCGAGTGGGCGCAGACCTACCGTCAAATGCAGAGTCTTACAGGTGCCGCTGCCTATCCTGGCTGCTGCGGACATGAGAACCGCGAGGGATGGTATGCGATGGCCGGTTATTTTCTTTACGGAATTCCTCATCCTTATCTGGGTGACTGGCTGGAGCCGAGGTTCGATAAGCTTGAATTCCTGGTGCGTTACTCCGGCGTGAATCAGAGCGGCATCCTCGCCAACGACATCACCAATGTGCCGGTCCAGGGCTTCAACGGATCGCCGTCAGTCTTCACCCCGCATGCGCGCGAGGTCGCACTGGGACTTGACTACTGGTTTGCGCCTTCGATTGTCTGGCAGTCCGAGCTTGACCTGGAGCTTCCGAGCAGAGGCGGGACGCTCTACAACTTCGCAGGCGCGTCCAGCGTGCCGACTGCGACCGGCATTGGCCCTACGCAGAACGATGTAGCGGCGATGACCCAACTCACGGTTGGCTTCTGACCTACAGGGGGCGACGACAATGAAATCACTTGTTGCTAAAGTCGCAATAATTTCGGTCGTACTGCTGGGCGCTGCCGTGAGTGCGCACGCTGCCGGCCTGATGGGCCCGACTCCGGAACAGCAAAAGCGGCATCTTGAGCTATTCCACGAGGGACAGGCGTTGTGGCCAGTCTATTGCAACCACTGCCACAACGCTCGAAATCCCGCCGAGTTCGCTCCTTACCAGTGGGATCAGATCATCATGCACATGCGGACGTTGGAGAATCTGCCACCCGAGGATGAGGCCGCGATATTGGAGTACCTGAAGACGGCGCGTTGATCTCGCGTTCCAAAGGTGAGCGCGCTACTTACTCGCTCGCTCGCCTTTCTCGATGAGCAGGAGGCCCTTATTCAAAGGCAGTTCACCCGAATCTGCATTCTCTTTCTCCGGCGGCTGTCGCTACCGCTGGCCCTGCTTGCGATCTTTGGCTCGTTGTGTGTGTGGGTTTATGGGGAACTCGAGGGCCTGGCTTGGCAGGATGCTCTATTCTGGATCATCCACCCCTACTCCATAGACTACCACACCGTACAAAACGCGACCAAGTTTTTCTCCTTGTTCGTGTACATCGGCGTGTTTGCTTTTCAGATCTGGATTGCCGAGCGGGTTCTTGTGACGATTTTTAGCCAACAAGGAAGGGAGGGCTGGAAACTAATGATCAACGAAGCCAGCATCGCAGGACTCCGGGATCACTTCATCGTATGTGGCTATGGGCAGGTTGGCCGGACCGTCGTCGACCAGCTCAGTCGGCTTAAAATTCCCTTCGTAGTTATTGAGACGAACGAAGGGATCTGTCGAGAGCTACTGAAAGAAGGACTGTTTATCATGCAAGGCGATGCCAAGCGGCACGATGTCTTGAAAATGGCGGGCATCGCCCAGGCTCGTGGTATCTGCATCGTCATAGATAACGACGCCGATAACCTTTACATTACTGTTACGGCAAGGTCGCTCAATCCGAACGTAAAAATCATCACCCGCGCCGGCCAGCAGCGTTACGCAGAGGCGATACGGACTTCCGGCGCTGACGAGGTGATCATTCCGGAATACGAGGGCGGCTTGATGGCAGGGAGAATGATCGAAAAGTTCTATCCCATCCACAGAAAGCTCGAATAAGAGTTTCAATTTCCCAACCGCACTTGAAGCTGCTATGTGTCAGCCTGCATCTGGCGCCTGGTTGTGCCTGCCGAAAAAGTTATCCTGAATGAGATCTCCGGCAGGCTGTAAGCGTATCAATGCCAAACACTAGCGAATTTGACGTGGTCATTATCGGAGGCGGCATCGCTGGCGCCTCGCTCGCCTATTTTCTGACCGAGCGTGGAGTGACCAACGTTGCGCTCCTGGAGCGAGAGAGCCAGCACGGCTATCACTCCACCGGCCGCAGCGCCGCAAGTCTCGTCGAGTTCGATCCGATCCCCGCCGTGCAGCGCCTCAAAGCAATGGGCGGCGAATTCCTGCGAAATCCTCCGGCCGGCTTCGCCGACAATCCCGTGCTCATTCCGACCCCGGTGATGATTCTGTTTCGCCAACCCAACTTGCGCGGGTTCGACGGCGCCGCCGCCGGACTGCGGCGCGACCGCGTGGCGTTCCAGGTGCTGAGTTGCGCGGAATCGATGGCTCGGGTGCCCGCCCTCCTGCTCGATGAACCCGAGCGTGCGCTGATCCTTACCGCCTGCGGCCGCATCGACGTTCACGAACTTCTGGCCAGCTATCTCCGTCACGCGCGCCGCCGCGGCGCGGTCGTTCGTAGCCGGAGCGAAGCGCGCGCGATAGTTGTTGAAAACGGCCATTGCCGCGCGGTCGTGACCGACGCGGAAACTCTTCGCGCGCGATGCGTGGTCAATGCAGCCGGCGCATGGGCCGGCCCGGTCGCGAGCCTCGCCGGCGCCGTGCCGATACCGCTCGAACCTCGGCGCCGCACTATCGTCACCTTTGCGGCTGCGCCCGGCCTCGACGTAAGCGGATGGCCGTTCGTCATCAGTGAAAGCGATCAGATCTACTTCGCGCCCGAGTCGGGCGGCTTGATGCTGAGTCCGATGGATCAGGAACCTGTCCTTCCCTGCGACGCTCAGCCTGACGACGGAGTCATTGCCGCCGCGCTTGAGCGTCTGCGCGCGCTCGCGCCCGCGATCGTGCCGCGTACTTTGAAACGAAAATGGGCCGGGCTTCGCACCTTCTCACCCGACTCGGTACCCGTAGTTGGTGCCGATCCTCGCGTCTCGGGATTTTTCTGGCTTGCGGGTCAGGCCGGCTTCGGAATCGAGAGCAGTCCTGCTATCGGCCAAATCGCCGCCGATCTGATCGTTCGCGGCGCGACCGACAGATTCGACGCGTCCGTTCTGGCGCCCGCGCGTTTCGGCGCCGGCGCCTGACCAAACCCGCGACAACTTTTCCTCGGCACCGCGACCGTCGAATTCAGCGACGAAGGTCCATTCGCGTTGTCGCCAGAGACGGCGCCGCGCGGCCGCGTCAGGGCCGCGGCTTGGCTTTCGCGAGTGGGGGCTTTTTCGCGCCAATGATCTGCAAGCCCGAGCCCTTGGGATGTGCGTCGCGTCGAACGCGACCCTTGAGCGGTGTTATGATGGCGCAACCGCCGCACAAATCAACAAACCCGCCGCATGACGAACAGCGATCTTCAGCCGCCGTGTCGCCGCTCGTTTCTTTCATGGTCCTGATCTCCGCTGATTCCATGTGTTCACTGATCGATCATAGCCGATCCGACACGCCCGCCGCCATCACGCCTTCGCCATCCCGCAGCCCGGCGGCCTGCATCACCGCTACGAACGTCTCGGCCGCTGACTCGTACCAGCTCCCGCTGATTGTGCGACCGGCTACACCGCGCGCGCGACGCCGGGAATCCTTCGAAGGACGGCGCTGGTGCTCCAGCTCAGCGCCACCACGCCCGCAAACACGAGCGCAAACTTCGCGACGGCCGGCAGTGGCGCGGTCAGCATTGCGTAGCCGAGCCATGACACGAACGCATAGTGAATCAAGTACATCCCGTATTCGTTGTCGCTCAGGCTGTCGAGCGCGCGCGTGCGCCGGTTCGCGAAGCGTACGAACAGCGCGAGGAAACCGAAACACGACGCCGCGCATGACAGCGGCAACAGCGGACCCCCGATCAATCCGAACACGATCGGTGGCACGTTCCGCGCGAGCCAAGGCAGACCTACCAACCAGGCCATGACCGGTATGAATGCCAGCGGCATTGCGATTGTCCATCGCAGCCAGTGCCGCGCGAGCATTCCGTCGGGCGCGAGCAGGCCGCGCTCCACGCCATACGCGCCTACGCCGACACCCATGAAAAAATATAGCGCGTAGTGCAAGATGCGGCTGTTCTGGAATTGAAACGGCCCGATGGTGGTCCAGGAATCTGCGCCCAAGGGGATGACTATCGGTACGTATACCAGCGCAGACATTCCGAGGAGCAGCAGAAAGAATCGCGCCGGATGACGATTCGCATTCGACGATAACTTTCCCAGCTGCTCGCCAAATCTCGGCGACTTCACGAAAAGCACGGCGGCGATGCAATCGAACACCAGCAACACCCAGATGAACCATGCGGGACCCGTGGGCCATTCGCCAAGTGACAGCCATTGCCGCAAGAAGCCCGCCAGGCTCGGATCCGCATTTCTTATGGCGTACGCCGGATAGTAAGCAAGCGGTGCCACGATCGCCACCGCGAAGATGAATGGAAGCGCAAGCCTCAGCATGCGATCACGCATAAAGGTCCGCGTGCCTTTGCGTTCCAGGCTGCCCCACACGAACAAGCCCGAGAGAAAAAACAGCAGCGACATGAAGAACATATCGTTGAACACCACGAAGATCGCAAAGCCGGTCCAGCGGTGACTATCAAGGATCGGAAACGCCTTCCAAAATCGCGGTTGCACGAGCAG
>Ga0181521_10008003_pt1 | contig 10982 bp, 9 predicted proteins | sample PEATcosm2014_Bin_32_FD_119764 | JGI IMG/M metagenome (GOLD analysis project Ga0181521, IMG submission 119764) | Peatland microbial communities from MTU Mesocosm Facility, Houghton, MI, USA - PEATcosm2014_Bin02_60_metaG | ecosystem: Environmental > Terrestrial > Soil > Wetlands > Peat | place... | reverse complement strand
GGTCTTTGCCGTCCTTGTCCTTGCCGTTGGGCACGCGGACCGGCTCGCCTTCGATGCCGATGAACTTGGCCTTGAACTTTTGATCGGCCTGCTTTTCCGGATGGAGCAACGCTTCAAGCGTCCAATACTCGACGGGCTGGAAGTCGCGAATCTCGCGTTCGCGCTCCACAATCAGCCGCAGCGCCACGGTTTGCACGCGACCGGCCGAAAGCCCGCGGCGCACTTTGTCCCAAAGCAGCGGCGAAATTTGATACCCCACCAGGCGGTCCAAAACCCGCCGCGTCTGCTGCGCATCCACAAGGTGCTGGTCGATGTCGCGGGCGTGAGTGAAGGCCTCCTGTACGGCCTTCTTCGTGATCTCGTTGAAGGTGACGCGGCGAATTTTCTTTCTTTCTTTGGCGTTGGTTCCAAGCTGCAACGCCAGATGGTACGCAATCGCCTCGCCTTCGCGATCGGGGTCGGGCGCAAGAAAGATTTCGTCTGCCTTGGCCGCCAGTTTCTTCAACTGATCGACAACCTTTTCCTTGCCCGGCGACACCACAAGCTCCGGCTCAAACGTCCGGTTCTTTAGTTCCACGCCGAGGTCGTTCTTGGGCAAGTCCATAATGTGCCCCACCGATGCGCGCACATCGAATCCCTTGCCCAGATATTTCTCGATCGTCTTGGCCTTGGCCGGCGATTCCACGATCACCAATGCTTTACTCGTTGCCATTCCTGACCCAATTCCCTCTTTTTCTTCTTAAGCATCCGGCGCCACATACTGCCGCCGTGCCCCATCCTTTTCCGCGTCTTTTGCGGAATTGGGTGGGAAAATCCGCCGCACTTTACGAGCCAGAACGCTAGTGCTCTAGGAGCAGCTCTCCTGCGGGATCGCTGTGCCCATTAAGCGCAACTCAACATTTGACTCACTTGCAGCCCTTCCGGTTCGCCGGAGTGGCTCAAAATCCTCTTTCGAGCCGAACCCCTGCCCGGTACGGAAAAAATGGGCCGCAAGTGTTGCACCCTACCACGGAACACCATGGCATTTCCACCGGCGAACCGCAATTTTCTTTATACGCCGTCCCATTTCCGGGAACGGAAAAGCCCAGTACTCCGCCAAAACCCCCGCAAATCCTTTCATTTACCGCGCCGGAGGTCCTGCCGCAAAGATGAACCTAATTGATGCTGGCTTGAATCGCGAAAATTTGCCCCTTGCGCCCCGCAGTCCCGAAGTCCCTACGTCCCGGCCTTCTCGTTCCCTTGTTCCCTCGTTCCCGGCCGGGGCGATTTGTGCCCGCTGAGGTGGCTTGGTCCCTGTCTCTACATCGTTCGCACGTAATTCTTCCCCGGCAGTTGCCGCACCCGGCCTGCCATTTCCAGCTCGAAAAGCGCGGTAAATACCTCGGAAGAGGTAAGTTGCGTCTCCAGCAGCTCGAGAATCTCGTCGATTTGCAGGCTCTCGTCCGCGTGGAGAACATCGAGCACCATGGCCTCCTGTGGCCGCAGCACGGGATCAGGCAATAGCGATGCTCCCGCCTCGGCATTGGATGCAGACGGCGCCTCGGCCTCGAGCTCATTCCTCACCTGCGAGGGCAGATCTTCCCAAACGTCCTCCCAGGTGGCCACCAGCTTGGCGCCCTGTTTTATCAACGTGTTAGGCGTCCAGGAGCCTTTGTTGGTCACGTTGCCAGGCACCGCAAACAGGTCGCGGTTCTGCTCGGCGGCGCAGCGGGCAGTCACGCGCGTCCCCGAGTTCTCGCCCGCCTCCACCACCAGTACGGCCACGCTCAAACCGCTCAGAATGCGATTGCGACGAGGAAAATTCTGCGGCGCGGGGAAGGTGCCCATCGGCACCTCGCTCACAATGGCTCCGCCCGCGGCTAAAATCTCCTCGGCCAACTTCCGATTCTCCTTGGGGTACACGACATCGATCCCCGTGCCCCACACGGCCAGCGTGGGCATGCGCGCCGCCAGCGCCCCTCTGTGCGCGCAGGAGTCGATGCCCCGCGCCATGCCACTCACAATCAGCAACCGCCGCGCGGCCAGATCGCGCGACAGCATCTCCGCCACGCCCGATCCATACGGTGTCGGATGCCGCGTGCCCACGACGGCGATGGCGGGACGGCTCATCAGCTTCACGTCGCCGCATACCCAAAGCACCGGCGGCGGATCGTAGATCTCGCGCAGGCGCTCGGGATACTCCCTGCAGGCGTAGCTCACCAATGTGGCGCCCTGCGCAGCTACGCGCGCCCACTCCTCTTCTGCCGCGCGGCGGCCTTTGCCGTCAAACAGAAACTGCGCCGCCTCGGCGGGAAAGCGTAGTCCTTCAAGCGCGGTAAGCGACATGGTAAAGACGCGGCTAGCCGCGCCTATCTGCTGGACGGCATCGAGAATGCGCTTCGGTCCGAGACCGGGCGCCAGAGCCATCGCCAGCCACGCCAGGCGCTCCTCATCAAGCTGAGGCGCGGGCAGTTGCGGCGCGGGCGAGCTATCGGGCTGCGGGCTATCGGACTGTGACGCGGAAGCGCTTGGGGCATTCTTCAAATTGGCCGCGGGGTCGGGCGCAGCAATGGCAGAGAGCAGGGTCGGATTCAAACAATACACGCTCCGGCTTTCAGCAGAAGAAAGCCCAAGCAGATCAAAGGGATGTGCGGCCACGTTACCGCCGGGCGCGGTGGAAGTCAAGGCCCGGGATCACGTCGACCGGTCTTCGCAGCCGAGGAGAAAGACAGGGGGATGACGGCCGACCTCGGCAAGCAGGCCGCGGACAAGCGCGCGGATACCAAAGTCGAAGGTCTCTTCGAAGGAGCGGCGGGAAGATGAAAGCCCCTCAGCAAGAAGCGGGAACTCCGCGGCAGGAAGCGCGCGCCACAGGTCCGTGAACTCCTCTTCGCTGAGTTCATGAACTGGCCCCATGCCTACGGCGCCGCGCACCGCGGCGGCGACCACGTTCATGCCCATGAGCGCTTCGGCTGGAGGCAGGCCGGCATCGCGCAGGATGCCGATGAGCAGCTCGACGGGGCGCACGGCGCCGGGCGTGGCGGGGCCGTGCGCGAGCAGGATGGGCAGGGCGTTCACATGGGCGAGCAGCACATCGCGATAGGCGTGGGCTGCGGCGAGAACGCGCTCTTCCGGCGGCTTGGCGGGGTTATCGACGGTGAGATCGATCGAGCCCATGACGGCTTCAACGATGGCGTCGAGCAGAGCTTGCTTGTTGGGCAGGTAATAGTAGACGGCCATGGGATCGACGCCGAGTTCAGCGCCGAGGCGGCGCATGGAGAGCGCCTTGAGGCCGTGACGGTCGACAATTCTAAGCGCGGCGGCGACGATTTGCTCGCGCTGGAGAGGAGTTGCGGCACCCGCGCGGCGTTTGCGGGCCGCAGGCCGTTTGACGAGCTGCGGAGCGGACCGGCGGCGTGAGGCGGCGTTCTTCTGGGGGCCTTGCGGCGTCGATTTTCGCTGCTTCGCGCGGTTCATAGGCTCCTTATGGGCCAGCGTCATTGTAGAGCAACTGACGATAAGCCCCTAGCGGCAAAGAAGATACCTGTCAAACTGCGGTGCCTCAAAAAAATCTCGCACCGGGGCTTGACAAATTCATTCTACATCGTAGAATTGGTTTCAAGCAAGCATTTCTACAGTGTAGAACTTGCGCTGCCGGACGAAAGGAGTTCTGTCATGCGCATTACCATCCTGAACGGAGAACCCCACGCGGCCTCGCCGTTCCAGGCTTACCTGGAACGGCTCACGAAGCGGCTGGTGGCGCAGGGGCACGCGGTTACGAAGCTCGACCTTGCCGCCCTCGACCTGAAGGGCTGCACCGGCTGCTTCAATTGCTGGGTGAGAACGCCGGGCGAGTGCGCGAAGCGCGACGACTCAGCAACAGTTTGCCGCGCCGCGCTGGGCGCCGATTTGCTGCTGCTGGCCTCGCCCATGACCATGGGCTTTACCACTGCCCTACTGAAGCGCGGGGCCGACCAGATGATTCAGCTCATCCATCCCTACTTTGTCGTCGAAGACGGCGAGTTTCACCATCGCGCCCGGTACGCGCACTATCCCGTCTTCGCTTTGCTGCTCGATCCGGGCCCGGATAGCGACGCCGAGGACGTGGAAATCACGCGGACCATGTGGGGACGGATGGCGCGCAATATGAAGTCGCGCCTGGCATGGACCGCAGTTGCGGAACGTACCGCCGAGGAGGTGGCCGATGAACTCGCTCGTGTTGCTTAACGGCTCGCCGCGCGGCGAGCGTTCGAACTCAATGAAGATGCTGACCCGTGTCGCCGAGGGCTGGGTGCGCGGCGGCGGCGCACAACCGGAGGTGCTGCACCTGGTGCGGCGCGCGCAGTTCCAGCGTGCTGTGGAGGCGTTTGCCGGAACCGACGTGGTCCTGCTGGGCATGCCGCTCTACACGGATGCGATGCCCGCGCTGGTAAAGGCGTACATCGAAGCGCTGGCGCCGCGGGTGGAGGCAGCGCGATCCGGCGGAGCGAATCCTACGCTCGCATTTCTCGTGCAGTCGGGATTTCCTGAGGCGGCGCACTCGCGGCCACTGGAGCGGTATCTCAAGAAGCTGGCGCTGCGTATGGGTTCGCACTATGCGGGCACGATTGTGCGCGGCGGTGGTGAGGCGCTGCAGGCCATGCCGGAGGAGGCGAACCGGAAACTGTGGGCGCGGCTTCAAGTGCTGGGTGAACAGCTGGCGCGGGATGGCCGTTTTGGCGCGGCTGAGCTGAAGGCCGTGGCCGGCAGGGAGCGATTTTCGCGGTTTGGCGTTTGGGTTGCGTCCTTGGCCTGCAGGATTCCAATCATCCAGTTCTATTGGAATGGCATGTTGAAGAAAAACGGCGCATGGGAGCGGAGGTTTGCTGCGCCTTATGGTCCGGCGTTCGAGGGATAGCGCAAAGCGGAGTTTGATTGCGGCGTTGCCACGGACTTGATTTCTCGAAAAATGGCCGGTATTGGCACGACTGAAGTCGTACCCTGATACAAATCTCCAATTCGAAATTCCCGAATGCAGGTCCTTCGACTGCGTGGGCCGCGCACAGCGCGGCCCACTTCGCTCAGGATGACAAATTCTCTGTGATCACGGCATGACTGAAGTCGTGCCCTTTCAAGGCGCTATTTATCCACCCGGCTCTCTCGATTTTTTGACGGCCTCTTGGCCAGGCGCGCCAGCGTGGCCTGCTCGCGCAGGACCTGCTGCAAGGGGCGCGCGGGCGTGCCCCAATGGACCGTGCCGGGTTTGAGGCCCTCGTTGGTGACGGTCTTGCCGCTGAAGACGCCGGCCTGGCCGCCGAGGATGACGCCTGGGCCCACGTGCACGTGGTCGCCGATGCCGACCTGGCCGGCGAGGACTGCACCGTTGCCGATCGTGCTGGAGCCGGAGATGCCGGTGAGCGCGACCAGAATCACGTCTTCGCCGATGTCGCAGTTGTGGCCAACGTGGACAAGGTTGTCGAACTTTGCGCCGCGGCGGACGCGCGTTTCGGCCAGCGCGCCGCGGTCGATGGTGGAGTTGGCGCCGATCTCGACATCGTCTTCTATGATTAATGTCCCCTGCTGCGGGAATCGCGTGTACGCGCCGGTCGAGGGATCGCGCACGTAGCCAAAACCGTCTGCGCCGAGCACGACGCCGGCATGCACCATGACGCGATTGCCGATGGTGGTGCCGGGGTAGACGACCACGCGCGGATAGATGCGGCAGTGCTGGCCGATGCGCACGCCTGCGCCGATGATTGCGCCGGCTTCAATGCGGGTTCCCGCGCCGATTTCTGCGTCCTCGCCGATGACGGCGCAGGCGGCGATGGTGACGTCGGGACCAAGCTTGACGTTGGCGCCGATGACGGCCGAAGGATGAACGCCTTCGGCCGGGAGCGGCGGCGCGAGCAGTTGAGCGGCACGCGCAAACCAGAGACGCGGCTGATTGTCTTCAACGATTGCGGTGGTGCATTCCGAGTTGGGCGCAAACAGACCGGGTTTGACGACTACCGCACTGGCCGCGGTCTGGAGCGCCGCGGTGGCTGCATCTTCGGCAAAGACCAGGTCCCCGGCTTTGGCCCGGTCGCTGGCGTTCACGGCGCGAATCTCAGTGCGCGGGTTGCCGTGGACCAGCTTGCCGCCGAGTGTTTCGATCAGTTCTGCGAGCGTCATGCGCTGCTCCCATTTCTGCAGGGCCTAAAGCCCCAATCGTTTCATCGTATTTGCGGCGCGCGACCCACACACTGTGTGGGTTCCCCGCTCGCGCCCTGATACAAAACTGAAACTTGAAACACACTCTGGATGTGAGTCTTCAACAAATGCTCAATACAAGCTTGGCTCGCCTGGCGGGCGGGTCTTCCAGCGGCGGTGAATCCACAGCCACTGGTCAGGATAGCGCCGAATCCAGGACTCGATCACAGCCGTCGCACGCCGTGTGCCTTCCAGAATATCCGCGGCGCGGTCGGAGGTGCGGGGCATCTCGATCTCGGGACCGAAGTGGAGCACGTAGCGGCGCTCGGCGGGCTCCCAGAACATGAAGCCGGGGAGAACTGCCGCGCCGGTTTGGCGGGCGATGTGCGCCAGGCCGGTACCGGTGCAGGCGTCGACGCCGAAGAAGGGCACAAACTCGCCCTGGGGCGGGGTCATATTTGTGTCCATGAGGATGCCGACCGTACCGCCGGCGTGGATGGCCTTCAAGAGTCCGCGGCCGAAATCGTCTTTGGAGATGACGAAGTTGCCGTGGAGGCAGCGGATGCCGTTGACGTACGCATCGAGGCGGCGGTTGTCGAGATTGCGGATGATCATGCCCATGGGATGGCCCACGAGCGAGTGGTAAAAGCTGGACAGCTCCCAGGCGCCGAGGTGCGCGGTGATGACGAGGACGCCCTTGCCGCGCGCTTGCGCCGCGCGATAGTGCTCGAGTCCTTCGGTGCGCATCCAGTTGCGGGTGTTCTCGGCGGTGTAGCGCGTCATGCGGCAGAACTCGACGAGTTGCCAGCCGAGATAGATGTAGACGCGGCGAAGAATTTTTTTCCTGGTTTTGGACGGGAATTCAGGGAGGGCCAGCTCGAGATTGCGCATGCCGACGCGGCGCAACCTGCCAAAGCACCAGTAGACGGCAAAGGCGAGGCAGTCGGCCAGCAGGCGCGCCAATCCCCGCGGCATGCGGCCCAGACAGCCGGCTACGGCCCGAACCAGCCCGTACTCCAGAGTTTCCTGCATCGATGAACGCAAGAATTAGTGTAGACGGTCGGCGCCGTGACATTCAGCAAGGCGCGGGCCGCAGGGGCTAAAGCCCCAAGCTCATTTTGCGCAGCTTGCGGCGCGCGACCCACCCACTGGGTGGGTTCCCCGCTCGCGCCCTGATACAAAACTCTCTGCCAGGATCTGGCGCGGTTTCTGACGGCCAGGAGGCCCTCAGTACAGCCGATCTCGCACCCCAGCGAGCAAACATCGCTCGCTGGGGACCCCGGTCTGGAGACTGGCGCTATGTACAGCCCGCGACTTGCGCTACGCTCCAGCGCCTTTACGAAATCACGCGGTTGGAGACTTAGTGGTTGGCCTTGGCTGCGACGAAGTTCTGCGCGACATCACGCACAAATGCGACTGCGCCGGCGGGCACGGGGACATTGCCCCCCAGGACCTTGTTGAAGTCTTCGGGAGCGCCGTAGTAAAGCTCGGTATCCTCTTTGTTCTGGCTTACGCTGGTGCCGTCGAGATCGATGCCGGCAAACAGGCCCTTGGCGCGGGAGTAGCTGAGTAGCTCTGCGCTCATCTTCCAGTCGGTGGAAGCTGTGCCGGCGCGGCCGACTGGTCCGGCGGCTGCGGAGGCGTCACCGCCGATTTTGAATTTGTCCTTGAGCAGATCCTGCATGCCGCGATCATTCACGGCAATGAGGATCAGATCCGTCGCCTGACCGCCGAACTGGAGGCCGAAAGATCCGCCTTCCATGCGAATAAACACCGGCGCGCTCCAGCCATGTCCGGTGCGGCAGGTGACGACGCCCTGGCCGTACTGTGCGCCGATAAAGAAGGCGCCCTTCTTCATGCTGGGCACCACGGCGACGCAGGTGGCCGAGCGGAGAATGTCGGAGGGGACAGTGGCGTCGTTGGCAGCCATGATCTGGTCGAGGACAGTTCGGGCCGCGTCAATGCGGGCTTGCAGGTCATCTTTCGTCGAGCCCGCAAAAGCGGTGGACGTAAGCAGGAAGCTGAAACAAATGCTGGCAATGGCCTTCTTCATTTCCATATCCTTTCGATTCCGTCGGCGTGACGGAGCGATTGCGAGAATCGATCCGAGACCTCTGAGGCGAAGAAATATCCGACGCTGCCGAAAGAGGTCGAGCCCGAGGGTAAAACCGAACAGACGGGGGGCAGCGCCGCAACCTCTTCGAACAGCCTACCGCATCCGCGGTAAAACACGCACTCCCCGCTGATGAAATCTGCGGCTGACAAGATTGGTTCCCTGGGGCGGCATGGCAGCAAAAGAAATGCCAAGCGGCAGCTTGAGGCCACGCAGCAGTTCGCCGCTGCACCGACGCTCGGGCTTGGATCACAAAGAACCCGCGCGAATCGTCACTTTCGCGGCAGATGATGCACGCTCTAACCATGGATTTTGGTGGAGGCGGAACAGAAACGGAGGGCTGATCGAAACTGCGCAAACTAGCCGTAGAAGAAAAAAGAGGAGTTCCCAGGCTTCATGGAAACATGCTGCCTGGGAACTCCTTTCCCCAGATCTGCGTTGTTTCTGGAAACATCATGTGGATATCTGCGTACAAACACAAGAGTACTTAGGGGCTGTGACCGAAAGTAATCCATTGTTATAACTACTTAGGGCATAAACATACTTGACACACCATACACTAGTGGTGCATTCTGTTTAAGCCATGAAAAAGACTCCCTTTCCCAAGCATTTGCTGCAGGCTACCCGGTACTTCGCCGACCCCGATGTGTGCGTTGACTTTGTGGCTGCGATGCGCTGGCCCAATGGTGCAGTTTGTCCCCATTGCTCTGGCTCCAAAGTGTCCTACCTCAGCACTCGCCGTATCTGGAAGTGCATGAATAAAGACTGCCACAAGCAGTTTAGCGTGAAGACCGGAAGCGTCTTCGAAGATTCACCTATCCCTCTCGACAAGTGGCTCATTGCCGTTTGGCTAGTCGTGAACTGCAAGAACGGTGTCAGTTCCTACGAGATCATGCGCCATCTGAAAGTCACACAGAAATCAGCATGGTTCATGCTCCACCGCATCCGGCTGGCGCTCCGCGAAGGCGACTGGGGCAAGCTAGGAGGGTCTGATGGGGGTCCTGTCGAGATGGACGAGACTTTCATCGGCGGCAAGGTGGGGAACATGCATAAGGCGAAGCGTCCGAGGGGACCCGGAATCAGCGGCAGGCCTACTGGCGCGGCGGCTAAGACCATCGTGGTGGGAATGTTGGAGCGTAACGGGAGAGTTCGCGCAGAAGTCGTCATGGATCGCACTCAGCCTATCCTGCACGCGCTAATGCGGAAGCATCTCGCCGGCGGGGCCACTCTGATCACTGACGAATGGCGAGCATATCAGGGGACCGATTTCCAACACGAGATTATCAACCATGCCGACGCCTACGTGCGGGATCTGGTTCATACCAACGGCATCGAGAACTTCTGGTCTCTCTTGAAGCGTGGTCTGAACGGGACATATGTCTCCGTCGAGCCCTTCCACCTGTTCCGCTACATCGACGAACAAGCGTACCGCTACAACAACCGGGCGACTAAAGACAATCCTCTCGACGATGGCGACCGATTCATGGGCGCAGTATCGCAGATAGCCGGGAAGAGGTTGACCTATCGGGAACTGACCGGGAAGGAGGCGGAAACGTCCTCCCCGGCGCTTAGTGCCTGATTGGATGAAGAGGCAGAAGAGGGGGAAACGGCGGAAGCGCAAGAAGGTATACTAAACGGGAAAATCACCCTTACGCAAAAACAGCCCGATTGCCGTCGGGCGTTTTGCGAAACCATCCAGGAGCGCAATCCAATGGTAGCACGAGGAGTGTGCTCGAATGACAGCCTTGGGAGATTTCGGCAAGGTCTGTGTTTGTCTAGGAAGTGGATTTGAGAGTGCTATGACCGCAATAGCGATAGTGCCTGCGACGGAGGGATTTTCCATCGCAGCCGACGGAAAATTAGGGTTCGATGACGAGTCCCGCCGCACCGCATCTCCTCAAGAGCTTGCCATGGAAACGAAAAAACAGCAAAAGATTTTCCAAGCACCCTTTCCTGCTGCCGCTCTTGCCTATGCGATTACTGGCTCCGTGCGTGACTGGCGCGGCTTTGACTTACCCCAAATAATAGATGCACAAATTTACGCCATTCAGAATCAGAAATTCGATGATTTTTATTCTTGCTTGAGAGTCTTAGGGGGAAAAATCAATCGTGCAATAAACGACGCGAGAAGCCACGGGGCACTTGAAGCATTCCCACAAATAAACAAGATGGAACAAAGTCATGCTTGGATAATTGCCCGGATTTACTTCTGTGGCTATTTCGATCACTTGCCATGCTTCTCGCAAATCGATTTTTTTCATTTCCCCGAGGGAAACTCACAGTTCAAAGTAAATGAAAAATCATTGGTCCAGCCATTTGTGATCGGCTCGGATATCGTATGGCGCCGCATGTATGGGAACCCGCCAGATCCACGCTTCGCTGATTTCGTCCATCGATTAGACACTCCTCCATCCTTGGAGGATGCAAAGCGGTTCGCACAAGGGTATGTAAAGGCGTGCAGTTCTGCACTGGGCTTAGAAGTCGATGAGCCATTTTGCAAAATGATTGGGGGGCATCTCCACATGGCGACAATTACAAAATCGGATGGGTTTAGTTGGGCTATTAAGCCAGCAGTGTGAGGCGAAAGGAGCTTTTTGTGTCTAGAGCGTGTTTCAAAAATGCCTCCTGAGCGTGATCCAGAAGCAGGCAAGGTAAAAGAAGGCGTAGTAAATGGAGAGCAGATGCTCGTGACGAACCAGCAATCGGCGAAACTGTCCGAGCC
>Ga0181521_10008002_pt1 | contig 10983 bp, 11 predicted proteins | sample PEATcosm2014_Bin_32_FD_119764 | JGI IMG/M metagenome (GOLD analysis project Ga0181521, IMG submission 119764) | Peatland microbial communities from MTU Mesocosm Facility, Houghton, MI, USA - PEATcosm2014_Bin02_60_metaG | ecosystem: Environmental > Terrestrial > Soil > Wetlands > Peat | place... | reverse complement strand
GGAGCGGCGGCCAGGATGATGCACCCGGCAATGTACTGGTCCGCTTCGGCGCGTCCGATGAAGGCGGAGAACACCACCCGGAAGAACAGCCACGCCAGGAAGGCCATGGAGAACGGTTTCACCAGCCAGTTCACAAACAGAGTGACCACCAGCCCGGCCGGCTTCCTGCCCACGTTGCGGATGGCGGTGAAATCCACCTTCATCATCATGGGAGTAATCATGAGCCAGATCAGGACCGCAATGGGCGCGTTGATCTGGCTGCCCTGGCCGAATTCCAGGCCGCGAAGGGCTTGGACCACGGCGGGCACAAGCTTCCCGAGGGCAATTCCCGCCACCATCGAGGCCGCCACCCACAGGGTCAGATACCGCTCGAAGAATCCGAGCCGCTGCGCCATGTTTGTACCCTCACGCGGGCTTCACGGCGCGAATGAACGCGCTCATGAACTTGCCGTCCACTTCCGATGCGATGGCATCCACGTCGATTCCCTGGCCGGAAAGGAACTCGCGGGCGTCGTCGATGCGGTAGATGCGCGTGGGTTCCAACTCGATCTGGTGGAAGCCGGCCGCGGCCAACTTGCCGCGGTATTCGTTCTCTTCGAGCGCTCCGGCCACGCATCCCACCCACAGAAGAAGGTTCTTGCGGATCTCGGGCGGCATTTCGCCTTTCGTGACCACATCGGATACAGCCAACCGGCCGCCGGGTTTCAACACGCGGAAAGCCTCCCGGAGCACCCGGTCTTTGTTGGCGGAAAGATTGATGACGCAGTTCGAGATGATGACGTCGACGGTGTTGTCCGGCAGTGGGATGCTTTCGATTTGCCCCTTGAGAAACTCCACGTTCGTCGCCCCGGCCTGGCGCTTGTTCTCTTCCGCCAGGGCGAGCATCTCGTCGGTCATGTCCAGGCCATACGCCTTGCCGGTGGGGCCGACGCGCCGGGCGGAGAGAAGCACGTCGATGCCGCCGCCCGAGCCGAGGTCGAGCACGATTTCTCCTGGACTCAGCCGAGCGAGCGATGTGGGATTGCCGCATCCAAGACTCGCCAGGACGGCGGTCTCGGGCAGTTGGCCGGTTTCTTCCGCGCCATAGAGGCTGCTGGTAATCGGATCGGCGCAATGACTGTCGGACGGAGCCGCGCCGCAACAGCAGCTTCCGCCGCCACGGACCACTCGAAGGGCGGCTTGTCCGTATTTCTCTTTTACGATTTCGGTGATGTTCTCGGTACTCATATGAATTTCTCCTATCGGCAAAGCCGAAAGATTTTTTTGGGTTTGACGGCTTTGTTCCGGGTGCAGCATTCGGCGTACAAGAAGGTCAGCAATTCCTGGAGCGCCTCGGTATTGGCCGTGCATCGCAGGAAAGTGCCTTCCCGGCTGACGCGCACCAGGCCCTCGTGCTTCAGTTTTTCGAGATGGTGGGAGAGGTTCGAAGCCGAGATTTCCAGCTCGTCCTGAATCTCTCCGACTACCATGCCCTCCGGGTGCGCCGAAAGCAGCAGTTGCATGATGCGCAGCCGGGATTCGGTCCCCATGGCCGCAAACATGTCGGCGTAGCGGATGATTTGTCCGGTGTCATTCTTCACTATTTCAATTATGATTGAAATATAGAAATTGTCAAGTGGGGCGTTACTTGACGAATGCCGGGTCGATCGCGGTCTCAATCGTCCGTTGAAAGGCCTTCCAATCGCAGGGCGAGCCGGCCTTGGCGGTGCTGCAACCCGGCACGAAGACGGTCGCCTTGGCCGGAGGCGAATCGAGCGTCAGAGGCAGCGACTGGCGCATCTGCTCCAGCGTCTGGGCCGTATAGTAAGTGCGGACCGAATACGCCCCGCCGGCGGGTTGGCGCCACAGCTCGAAAACCAGCGCGCCGCCGGGAGGGGTGTCATTGGGTTGATAACCCGGCAGCAGCCACGACAGATTCAGCGTCCCCTGAATATTGGAAAGGTTGCCATCGTGGCCGACGATCACCAGCAGGCGGTCGCCGGCCTTACCAAGGGCGCCCGGGACAGGCTCGCCGGCGACCGCCTGCTCCATGGCCTTCGCCACTGCGCTCAACAGGTTGGATGCCAACGTGCGCGCGATTTGCGGCGTCCGGCGCGTCAGATCGGTATAGGCAGCATTGAGCGTCATTATCTGCCGCAGGTTGGACTCGGTGAGGCGGCCCCAACCGAGATCGCGGCCTTTCATTCCGTTGGTGTACTCGAGGAGAAAATCCTCCGCCAGCGAAGAAGCCGTAGCAAGGGGTCCGCGCATTTCAACTAAGCCGCTCGCGGCCGTAGCAGGCAACACCGGCAGTTCCAGCAGAGACTGCTTTACGGTCTTGCCTGCGGTAAGCACCTGCTGGATGGTTTCCAGGGCCGGGCGATAGGCAGCCAGCAAAGCCTCCGGGTGACCCCCAATGCGGCCGGAAACGGCCGCGGCCGCCAAATCGGGGTCCGCATGACCGACACCGGCCGCTACGGGATTGAACAGCGGGTCGCGAGTCCCCGCCGGCGCCGAGTGCACCTCGACTGTGCAGCCCGGCAGCAGGCCCTCCGCCAAAGCGCGGCCGGTTTCGATGGTGCGCTCATCGGTATCCGCCCAGAAATAGACGCGGCCCGCATCCGCGCAGCCCGACGGAGCGAACAGCCCGGCGCGCGCGAATTGCGCCCGGTCATAGGCGCCGAACAGTTTCATCAAGGCCCTGCCGTGCGCCGTCAGGTACCCGGGAGGAACGTCCCACTTGGGCCAGGGCTCGGCCGAATACGGATTGATCTGGTCATTGCTCACCGTGGGAGGGCGAACGCCATGCCGGGTCACAATGGCCACGAACTTCAGTTCCTCGCCGCGCGCGCACGGGATCGACACAACCGCCAGTGCCAACGAAACGAGTCTTGCCAAGATCATTGCGAGTACTACCTCCTCGAAAACCAGCTTCAATCCGGATTGTAGCGGATGCGGCGCTACCCCTCGCCATTCCGGATGTCCAGATGCTAGAATCCGGCTTAGGCATAGTTTACGCTAGTCTATGTAGGAGGTGCCATGAAACTCTCTGCATTGGGAATTGCGATTTTTCTATTGGCCGGACCCGTCGTGGTCGCCGATGAACTGGACGACACGTACCAGGGTCTCCAAGACGCAGTGGCGAAGAAGGACGCCGCCCAGGTGAAGAAACTGGCGGTGCCTTTGTTCGAGTTGTCGCGCAAGGCGATTGCCGCTCCCGAGCCGACGAACGCAATCGAAAAGGAAGACTGGCCCAACCGCGTCAAATACGCGAAAGAAGCCGAAGGGTACGCCGAGTACGCGCTGTATGCCACGGGCGTCCAGGCCGATCCCGCGACCATGGTAGACCTGCTGGGACTACTGGAGCAGCAGGCTCCCAAGAGCAAGTACCTGGACCAAGGTTACGAGGCCTACCTGGCGGCGCTCCACGAGGTAGGGAAGGACGATGCCATCCCAGCCATCGCGGAAAAGGCCATCGTGAACTTCCCCAGCAATCCAGACCTTTTGTACGTGTTGGCCAACGCCGCGCAGGCAAAGAAGCAGGCCGACCGTGCCATCTCCTTCGCCAACCGGCTGGTGGCCGCGGCCAATTCGCGCCAAAAGCCCGAGGCCGAATCGGCCGCGGATTGGGAGCGCCAGAAAAGCATATGGTTGGGCCGCGGCTACTGGATCGCCGGCGTCCTGAACGGCGAAAAGAACCTGTACGCACTGTCCAACAAGAGCCTTCGCGCGGCGCTTCCGTACATCAAAGGCGAACCGGGATTGATGGGCCCCGCACTCTTCTATTTGGGCGTCGACAATTACCAGCTCGGCACCATGACCAACAATAAGAAGCAGGTGCTGGAAGGCGCGACATTCAGCGACCAGTGCGCTGCCATCGCAGGCCCGTATCAGGACCAGGCCTACCGTAACTCCATGGCCATGAAGGCCGCCGCCGCTCGCATGCGCTGAGATTGGCGCCTCGCCCGCGGCTCGGCAGCCGCCGCAGGGAGACGTTTGCCAGGTTTCAGACGCCGGACCCTCCGCGGCACCGAAGAGGTCAGTCCATGCCAGACTACATCGGAGCAATCGATCAAGGCACCACCAGCACGCGGTTCATTATATTCGACCGCGGCGGAGCCATCGTCGCCAGCGCGCAGAAAGAGCACCAGCAGATCTACCCCCGGCCGGGCTGGGTGGAGCACGACCCCGACGAGATCTGGCGCCGCACCGAAGAGGTGATCGCGGCCGCCATGGAGCAGCGCTCCCTGGGGCCCCGCGACCTGGCGGCCATCGGCATCACCAACCAGCGCGAAACCACGGTTCTTTGGAATCGCGCCACCGGCAGGCCTCTCTACAATGCCCTGGTGTGGCAGGATACGCGGGTGGCCGACTACATTCCCGAGTTGGCGCGCGCCGGAGGCCCCGACCGCTTTCGCGCCCAGACCGGCCTCCCCCTGGCGACCTACTTCAGCGGCTTGAAGATTCGCTGGGTGCTGGACCACGTGGCCGGCGCGCGCGAGCAGGCGGAGGCGGGCGACGTTCTGTTCGGCACCATCGACACATTCCTGCTCTGGCATCTCACCGGCGGTCCCCAGGGCGGACTCCACGTCACCGATTCGACCAACGCCAGCCGCACGCAGTTGATGAATCTGCGAACTCTCGATTGGGACCCGGAATTGTTGATCGCGTTCGATATCCCGCGCCAGGTTCTGCCCAAGATCCGGTCCAGCAGCGAGCCGTATGGTGTGGCCACGCTGGAGGCCGTGAAGGGCGTTCCGGTGGCCGGCATCCTGGGAGATCAGCAGGCCGCCCTGGCCGGACAAGCCTGTTTCCACGCCGGCCAGGCCAAGAACACTTACGGCACCGGGTGTTTCCTGCTCATGAATACCGGCCGCGAAATCGTGCAGTCCAAGTGCGGCTTGCTGACCACCGTGGCGTTCCAGATGAAGGATCGGCCCGCCACATACGCGCTCGAAGGGAGCGTAGCCATTACCGGCGCCCTGGTCCAATGGATACGCGATAACTTCGGCCTCATCGGCAGCAGCCCGGAGATCGAGACGCTGGCCCGTACGGTGGAGGACAATGGCGGAGTTTACTTCGTCCCGGCGTTCTCGGGATTGTACGCGCCGTACTGGAAACACACCGCGCGCGGCATCATCGCCGGCCTGACCCGCTACACCAACAAGGGACATCTGGCGCGCGCGGCGCTGGAAGCCACCGCCTTCCAGACGCGTGAAGTGGTGGAGGCCATGGAGCGGGATGCGGGTGTCCGCGTGGACATTCTGCGCGCCGATGGCGGCATGGTGGAAAACAATCTCCTGATGCAGTTTCAGGCCGATATTCTGGACCGCACGGTGGTGTGTCCCGCCGTCAAGGAGACCACCGCGCTGGGAGCCGCGTATGCCGCCGGGCTGGCCATGGGCTTCTTCGAAAATCTCGACGATCTGCGCGCCCGATGGTCCGTCGACCGGACCTGGAAACCGAATATGGATGCCGCGCGGCGCGAACGGATGTACGGCTTCTGGAAGAAGGCGGTGACACGCTCGTTCGATTGGCTGGATTCCGAATAGGAGACACCGGTGGAAAGACAAATGTTCGGCGAGTTCATGGGGACCCTGGTGCTGATCCTGATGGGGAACGGCGTGGTCGCGAATGTCAACCTCAAGAAGTCCTATGCGCAGGACGCCGGATGGATGGTGGTAGCCACCGGTTGGGCGTTGGCGGTGATGACGGGCGTATTTACGGCCATCGCCTGCGGCAGCCCGGGCGCTCATCTCAACCCGGCCGTCACCATGGGCTTTGCGGTAAGCTCCGGAGATTTCAGCAAGCTGGCGCCCTATGCCGCGGCTCAGATCCTGGGCGCCATGGCCGGCGCCACGCTGGTGTGGCTGTACTTCCTGCCCCACTGGAGCGTGACCCCCGAAGCAGATTTGAAGCGGGCCTGCTTTTGCACGTCTCCGGCCATACGGCGGCCGGCCTCCAACCTGTTCTGCGAAGTCATCGGCACGTTCGTGCTGGTGCTCGTAGTGAGCGCCATCTTCTCCAAAGCCGTGGCCGCCGGCGGCCCCTCGGCGGGTCTGGGCCCGTACCTTGTGGGGAGCCTGGTATGGGGCATCGGTCTCAGCCTGGGTGGAACGACGGGTTACGCCATCAATCCGGCGCGAGACCTGGGTCCCCGCATCGCGCATGCGCTGCTGCCCGTGGCCGGGAAGAGCGGGTCGGATTGGCGCTATGCGGCCATCCCCGTGGCAGGGCCGTTGATGGGCGGCGCCCTGGCCGGCCTGTTCGCGCGGCTGGCGCAGTTCTAGCCTCCGTCTCCGGGTGCGATTCCACTGTCTCCGAAGCGGTAGAATAAACCCTGACGCTGTTTTTTTATGTCTCTTTTTGTCCCCAACCGGTACCGTGGCAAGTTGATCGTGGTGGAGGGCATCGACGGTTCCGGAAAATCCACTCAAATCTCGCTTCTGAGCCATTGGTTGCGCTCGCAAGGCTATGCGGTGGCCTTCAGCGAGTGGAACTCCTCGCCTTTGGTGCGGCAGGCCACGCGGCGCGGCAAGAAGAAGGAGATGTTCACCCCCACCTCATTCAGCTTGATCCATGCCACGGATTTCGCGGACCGCATGGAAAGCTACATCCTGCCGCTGGTGAAATCGGGCGCCATCGTGTGCGCCGACCGCTACGCCTACACGGCCTTCGCGCGCGACGTGGCGCGCGGAGTCGGCCGCCGCTGGGTGCGCAACCTCTACCGCTTCGCCATGCACCCCAACCTGAGCTTCTATTTCCGGGTGCCGCTGGACGTGGCGCTGGGCCGCATCCTGGGCGGGCGCGACGCGCTGAAATACTACGAAGCCGGCATGGACTTGGGACTCGCGCGCGACGTGGAAGAGAGTTTCCGCATCTTCCAAGGCCGCATTCTCGACGAATACGAAGCCATGGCGCAAGAGGTGGGGTTTCAAATCATCGACGCCACCCTGTCCATCGAAGAGCAGCAACGGATCATGCGCGACATCGTCATGAACGTGCTGGGCGACAGTTTGAAGAACGGCGTCCTGCATCAGCCGGCGGGAGGAGAGTTCAATGCGCAAGCCACAACCGCTCCAGTTCTATAGCGAGCCGCTGCCGGGCGTCGACACTTCCGAGCTGCAGGGCAAGCTGATCGTCATCGAGGGGCCGGACGCGGTGGGCCGCAGCACGCAAATCGCGCAGTTGCGCCAGTGGCTGGAGCAGGAAGGCCACGCCGTGCTCGATACCGGCATGGCGCGCTCGGCGCTGGCGGGCAAGGGCATCAAGATGGCCAAGGAAGGCAACACCCTGGGCCCCATCACCATGACCCTGTTCTACACCACCGATTTTGCGGACCGGCTGGAGAACGAGATCATGCCCGCCCTGCGCGCCGGTTTCGTGGTGCTGATCGACCGCTACATTTTCTCCATCATGGCCAGAGCCATTGCCCGCGGCGAAGACCGGCGATGGATCGAGCAGGTGGCGGGGTTTGCGCTGGCGCCCCACGCGGTCTTCTACTTGCGCACCGACGTGGAGCACCTGGTCTCGCGGGTGGTGCTGGGCCGCGGCGCCTTCGATTACTGGGAAAGCGGCATGGACCTGCGGTTCGGGCCGGATATGTATGAGAGCTTCGTGCGTTACCAGACCCGCTTGATCAAGGCCCTGGACTCGATGGTGGAGCGCTACGACTTCACCGTGATCGACGCCTCCCAGCCCATCGACCGGATCTTCCGCGAGTTGCAGCGCCAGATCCGGCGGCTGCAATTGCTGCGGGTGCGGCCGCGCAAGCGTGCTGCCCCCAAGGTCAAGGCCATAGTCTGATGCAGATCTACCTGTTGCGGCACGGCATCGCCGAGGATGCCCGGCCGGGACACGCGGATTCCGAGCGCGCGCTCACCGGCGATGGGCGCGAGAAACTGCGGCGCGTGCTGAAACGCGCGCGGACCGCGGGCGTGGCGCCGGACCTGATTCTTTCCAGCCCCTGCCGCCGCGCCATCGAAACCGCCGACGTGGCGGCGGAGACGCTCGGATACCAGGGCAAGGTGGTGCGCACCCCGGCGCTGCTGGCGGATGCCTCACCATTCGACGCGTGGGAGGAGATCCGCTCGCGCCATGAGGAGCGCTCCGTTCTGCTGGCCAGCCACGAGCCTCTCATGAGCTCCCTGGTGGCGTTTCTGTTGGGCTGCCCCGCGCTCGAAGTGGACATGAAGAAAGCGGCGCTGGTGCGCGTGGATTGCGACCGCCTGGGACCGCAACCCAAGGGCGTGCTGAAGTGGATGCTGACGCCGGCGGTGGCCGGGGATTAGTTTCGAGGTCCGCATGAAAATCGGCAAAGCAACCGCGAAATATGAAGCGTGGCTGGCGCGGCATCTGCGCCTCCTCGAGGCCGATCTCCAGCTCAAGCACGAGCAGATGCGCGTGGCGCCTTTTCTATTCATGCGCGCCACCTACTACCGCTGGGCGCAGACGTGGGCGGAGGTGTCGGGCGAGGCGGCGCGCGCCCCCCGCGCGCTCGCCGTCGGAGATCTGCACGTCGAGAACTTCGGGACCTGGCGCGATGTCGAAGGCCGGCTCATCTGGGGCATCAACGACTTCGATGAAGCCTGGCGGCTGCCCTACACCAACGACCTCATCCGGCTGGCCGCCAGCGCGCTGCTGGCGAAGATGGCCTGCGAGCCGAAAGCCGGAATCGCAGCCATTCTCCAGGGCTATGCCGAGGCGGTCGAAGCCGGTGGGCTTCCCTTTGCGCTGGCCGAGCATCACGTGGCGCTGCGCACCATGGCGACCGCGCGCCTGCACCAGCCGGAGGCGTTTTGGGAGAAGTTGCACGCCCTCGCCACCGTGAAGGAGAAGCCGCCGGCCGGAGCCATCAAGGCCATTACCAGGATGATGCCGGAGCGCGGTTTCACCTGGCGGATGGTGCACCGGGTGGCGGGGATGGGCAGCCTGGGCCGCGAGCGGTACGTGGCCATCGCCGAGTGGCGGGGCGGATCGGTGGCCCGCGAGGCCAAGGCCCTGGCGCCCTCCGCGTGCGTGTGGGCGGAAGAGGGCAAAGGCACGGCGCCCATTCTGTACCAGGAGATTCTGGACCGCTCGGTGCGCTGCCGCGATCCTTTCGTGCGCTTGCAGAGGCGTTGGATCGTCCGCCGCCTGGCGCCGGACTGCTCGCGCATCGAGCTTTCCGCGCTGCCCAAGGAGCGCGACGAGCTCCGCCTGTTGCACGCCATGGGCTGGGAGACGGCCAACGTCCACCTGGGCACCATCCAGCCGCGCGTCTTGCGCGCCGACCTGAAGAAGAGGCCGCGCGGCTGGCTGCTGGAAGCCGCGCGAAAAATGGAAAAGGCGGTGACGGCCGATTTTGAAGAGTACTCCACCCGGTAGTTGGGCGCTGCCTTGGTGATGTTCGGCTTCACGGCCGGTAGGAAGGAATTTCATCGAACAGTTGGGGAACAAACTTGTCGAACGGAAGCTGGCTCGATTCGAAGCCGGCAAGGCGTTCGTAAAAGGGTCGAGCGAGCAGGTAGCCGCCCTTCATCAGGGAATCGATCTCTTTCTCGTTGGCCGCACGGCGCTCAGGGCTGTTGTCGCGTTTCAGCGCCAGGCGCGGCGTCAATGCGTGGATGAGGCACTCGCTGGTGAAGTTTGGCACGGTTCCGTAGTAGACCGTCCTGCCTTTGCTGGCCCGAAAGTATGCATGGAGCTTGCGCCTTTGGCGGGCCAGGCTGGTCTTCACAATCGGCTCCACAATGCTGTGCAGGTATTCGTGGCTGTTGAATCCGCGCCCCGTTCGGGGGCCGTCGACGATGTAATGGTAGGCGCCCCGGACCACCCACTGGGCTGTAAAACTCTGGCACAGCGGATTCGGAACGATTGTGAAGGTGAAGGTGTCCGAGCGAGGCATGCGCAGATACGCCCAAACAGCGTCCACGCCGGATGGCAACGACTCAAGATGGTACGCGCGCATTTCGGACATGTAATCGGGCTTGACCGCTTCCCAGATCGCATCCAGTTTCGCCGTCTGCCAGAAGTCGTTTAGAACCTGGTGAAACTCGCGGAATTGTCTGAGGCGGCTTGGGAACGCGGGCCGGAACGGGTAATCCGGGGTGAGACCCAAAGCGTACTCCTGAAACTGCGGCAGCCTGAAACGCGCTTTGACATAACCCGCATATCTACGCTGCCATGACGCCAGTTTCTGGGGGCTCTGTTGGAGATTCGCTGCGACCATCTGACGAACTTTGGCACGCAGAGGAGGCATTTCGTTGCCTTTGGCTTCGCTATCGTAGCCGGCGGCGTTCAGGAATGCCATCACAGTGAACATCCTGCGGTCGGCCAGCACAATAAAACCGGGGACCTGCTGGAACTCGTCGGCATGTGCCGAGATCGCTTGGCTGGCTTGCGCCGTGGCGTTATTGTCAGCGCCGGCGGCGGCGAGCGCGGTCAGCGTGCCAACTGCAAGAACCGCGGCCACCAGCGGACAGCGGCGAGCTCCGATGTCGTAAGCGCACGAAGGCATGGAAGACTTCTCCTTTCGCTCCGGGCGGGACTACTCCACCCGGTAGTTAGGCGCTTCCTTGGTGATGATCACGTCGTGCACGTGGCTCTCGCGCAGTCCCGCGCTCGAGACCCGCATGAAGCGCGCGTTGCGCTGCAACTCGCCGATGTCACGCGCGCCGCAATAGCCCATGCCCGAGCGCAGCCCGCCTACAAGCTGATACACCATCTCGGAAAGCGGCCCCTTGGCCGCCACGCGCCCTTCGATGCCCTCGGGCACCAGTTTGGAATTCGGGTCCTGCGAATAGCGGTCTGAACTGCCTTGCTGCATGGCCCCCGTCGAACCCATGCCGCGGTAAGTCTTGAACGTGCGGCCCTGGTAAAGGATGGTTTCGCCGGGGCTCTCGTCGGTGCCCGCCAGCAAGCTGCCGATCATGACCGTGTCGGCGCCGGCGGCAATCGCCTTGGTGATGTCGCCGGAAAATTTGATGCCGCCATCGGCAATGAGAGGCACTCCGGCTTCCCGCG
>Ga0181521_10007997_pt1 | contig 10988 bp, 10 predicted proteins | sample PEATcosm2014_Bin_32_FD_119764 | JGI IMG/M metagenome (GOLD analysis project Ga0181521, IMG submission 119764) | Peatland microbial communities from MTU Mesocosm Facility, Houghton, MI, USA - PEATcosm2014_Bin02_60_metaG | ecosystem: Environmental > Terrestrial > Soil > Wetlands > Peat | place... | reverse complement strand
TGACGCGCAGACCGGCGAGTTCAAGGACCTGGTGAAGTCCGGCATCATCGATCCGACCAAGGTCGTGCGCACCGCGTTGCAGGACGCGGCGTCGGTGGCCGGCCTGCTGATCACCACCGAGGCGATGGTGGCCGAGAAGCCGGAGAAGAAGGGCCCGCCGATGCCTCCGGGCGGCGGCGGCATGGGCGACATGGACTTCTAAGCCAGTCGTTCGGCATTGAGACTGAGAGGGGCGGGCCGCAAGGTCCGCCCCTTTCGCTTGCGTTGCGGACCGGCACAGCTTGCCGCAGCGCAAGCCGGGGCAGCCAACGCCCTCCTTGCGCATTGCCCACCGGCCGGCGGCGGCGGACCCGTTTTGGATGAAACGGCAGCACTTACCGGGGAGTTGGTTTCTTGTTAGCGAAGCGATCTCCCGGAGCCCGCGCACCAGCCGCCCGGGCGACTGCTTCGCTGTGCTCTCGCAATGCCAGCGCGTTGCGCTGCCGCCGCCTGGAGCGTTCGGCCTACACCCCTTCGACGATCCGAATATCCCGCACCGCGCCATCCCCCAATGCCGCGAGCGCAGCCTGATAGCCCGGGCTGTCATGCGCCGCGATCGCCTGTGCGACGCTGTCGAATTCGATCAGCACGGTGCGCTCGGCCACACCGGCCTCATAGGTCTTCGCGGCGACACCGCGGGCCAGGAACCGGCCGCCGGCAGCGGCGATCGACGGCCCCGCCAGCTTGGCGTAGGCGGCCAGTTTCTCCGGGCTGGAAATGGAACGATAGGCGCTGATCCAATAGGCTTTTGCCATGGTTTCCTCTGCTTGGACTTGAGTGCGACCCCGGTCAGGGTCAGCCCGCAGTGTAGCAGCTTCGTCGACACCCGACACCACGGCCGGCGACAGCAGGCGGCAAGAGCGCTACGTAGGATGGCATGCGCGTTGCGCCGCCCGGCGGCGCTCGCGCAGACAACGTGGAGGCAATGCAACATGCCACGACAGCAGATCACATCCGACCGCATCGGCCGGCCGAGCGGACACTTCGCACAGGCGATCGCGGTAGAAGCGCGCGGCCGGCTGGTATTCATCTCCGGCATGACCTCGAAGCGTGCCGACGGCAGCGTCGCCGGCGCCGGCGATATCGAGGCGCAGACCCGGCAGATGTGCGAGAACGTCAAGGCCGCGGTGGAAGCCGCCGGCGGCAGCATGGCGGATATCTGCCGCGTCGACGTCTATGTGCGCAGCATGCGCGACTTCGACGTGATCCATAAGGTGCGGCGCGAATACTTCCCCGAGCCGCCGCCGGCCTCGACGATGGTCGAAGTCAGCGGCTTCACGCATCCCGACTACCTGATCGAGATGAACGCGATCGCCGTGCTGCCGTAGCCGCGCATTTGACAGATCGCCGCGGCGCGGGAGAACTGGCCGCGACCGCAGCTCGGAGGATCGTCGTCATGCCGGAAACGCCCGCCTCGCCGCTCGCCGCCTATATCGCCTTCCTGGAGCGTGGCGAGCTTGGCTACCAGTTCAGCCCCTCGGCCAATGCCGCGGTGTTCTATCCGCGGGTGATCGCGCCGCGGACCGGCGAGGCCGACCTGGAATGGCGCGTCAGCAAAGGGCTCGGCACGGTCCATGCCACCACCGTGGTGCACCAGCAGAAGGGCGAGCCATACAACGTCGCGCTGATCGACATCGACGAAGGCTTTCGCATGATGAGCAGGGTGGAGGATATCGCGCCGGCGGCGGTGACGATCGGCATGCGGGTGAAGTTCCGCGTGCACCGTGCGGAGGGCGATGAGCCGCCCTATCCGGTGTTCACGCCGGCGGAGGGCATGTGACATGGCCGCACGAGGCAGCGTCGCCATCGTCGGCGCGGCGGAATCCGATATCGGCGCGGTTGCCGCGTTGATGAGTCCGATCGACCTGATGGCGCAAGGCATCCACCGCGCGTTGGCCGATGCCGGGCTGCACCTGCGGGATGTGGACGGCGTGTTCTGCGCCTGCACCCAGGCGCGCACCTCGGCGATGTCGCTGGTGGAGTATCTCGGCCTGCCGCACGCCTACACCGATTCAACCATCGTCGGCGGCTCGTCCTTCGAAATCCACGTCGCGCACGCGCATGCCGCCCTGGAAGCCGGTTTGTGCAAGGTCGCGGTGGTCGCCTATGGCAGCACGCAGCGCACTGTGGGACGCCGCCAGGCGAGCGCGCGCGAATACAATCCGTACGAGACGCCGTTCCGTCCGTTCCTGCCGGCCTCCGCCTATGCAATGGCCGCCTCGCGCCACATGTTCGAATTCGGCACCACGCGCGAGCAAATGGCCGAGGTGGCGGTGGCGGCGCGTGAATGGGCATTGCTCAATCCGGTGGCATGGGAGAAGCAGCCACTCACCATTGCCGACGTGCTGAACGCGCGGCCGGTCAGCGACCCGTTCACCGTGCGCGACTGCTGCCTGATCACCGATGGCGGCGGCGCCATCGTCATGACCCGCATCGATCGGGCGCGCGACATGGCGAAGCCGCCGGTGCCCGTGCTGGGCTGGGGCCAGGCGATCACCCACGCGTCGATCTCGTCGATGCCGGACCTGACCCATACCGGGGCGATCCAGTCCGGCGCTGCGGCTTATGACATGGCGGGGATGACGCCGGCCGATATCGACGTGCTGGCGTTGTACGATGCGTTCACCATCAACACGATCCTGTTCCTGGAAGACCTCGGCTTCTGTCCGAAGGGCGAAGGCGGGCGGCTCGTCCAGGACGGGCGGATCGGGCCGACGGGCGACCTCGCGGTGAACACCAATGGCGGCGGATTGTCCTACTGCCATCCTGGCATGTACGGCCTGTTCCTTCTGATCGAGGCGGTGCGCCAGTTGCGTGGCGAATGCGGGGCGCGGCAGGTGGCAGCGGCGGAGGCCGCCATCGTGCACGGCAATGGCGGCGTGCTGTCGGCACAGGCGACGGTGATCCTCGGCGGCCAGGCGACGGTGTAGCGCCGACCGCCGCACGAACCGCTGATGCGATACCCGATAATAGCCGCGTCAAGCGCCGCACGAACCATGCCCGTCCCGTCATGGCGGGCGAAGGCGCGCCATCGACGACTTGCCACGGTACGGCAGGCAAAGTCGTAGATGCCGAGCTTCGTCGGCATGACGGGGCACGGCTTTGCGTGCCGTCACCCGATTGGTTCGTTGTGGGGTGCCGCCTAATCGCGGCGAAACTCCCCCTTTTCGATGGCCAGCACGTCCGACCGACTCAGGGCGAGGTCGCGCAGTTCCCGGTCGGTAAAGCGGTAAAGCTCGGCCATCGCCTGCGCGTGCTGGCGCCTGGCGGCCCAGGCAGCAGTCAGGCGGCGCACCAGGCGACGCTGCTGCAACAGCCACCGCAGCAGGCCCGAGAGGAATTTCTGGTGGAGATCAGGGAACGAGTGCGCTTGGTTGGATAGGTTCATCTGCACGATCCTTCGGGTCTGCCGGCCTGGGGCCGGACCTGGACGAAGGACGTCTCCCCTCATGGTGCGGTGCAGCATAGGCGATCCGGGCGGAATAGGCCAGCACTTCTGACCGATCTGGGGGCGCTCGCGCCGTTGTGCGCCGGGCCGCTTTATTGATACGCATGGGGCAACGCGCAGACCGTGCGCATCCTTCGCGCCTGCCATCCGTGGCGGGTGACCGGCGACGGCTGCCACTGGCAGGTGTTGAAGTCCCATGCGGCTGCTTGCCTGGAACATTCGGGCCGGCGGCGGTGTGCGCATCGAAGCGATCACCGCCGCGCTCGTGCGGCATGATGCGGAGATCCTGGTGCTCTCCGAATATCGTGCCGGCCTTGCCGGCGCACGCCTGCGCGCGGCGCTGGCGTCGCGCGGCTACCACTGGATGAGCCGGACGGAACCGCCGGCCGGAGCCAACGGTGTGCTGATCGCGGCGCGGCGCCGTCTGCGCGAACTCGGTCCGGTCTCGTCCGACGTGCCGGAACCGTGGCGGATGCTGGGGGTCGCCGTCGGCCGGCTGCGCGTGACGGGCATCTACATGCCGAACCTGCGCGCCAAGGTGCCGTATTGGGAGGCACTGATCGCGAGCCTCGCCACGCAGGTCGGCGACCCTGCTCTGGCGGTGGGCGACTTCAATACCTGCCGCGCCTGGCTCGATGAGTCGGGTGCCATCGACGTCACCGCGCATTTCCTCGATCGGGTGGAAGCCGCCGGCTTTCGCGACGTATGGCGTCACCGGTTTCCCGAGCGTCGCGAATTTTCCTGGTTCAGCCACCGGGGAAACGGATTTCGTATCGATCACGCTTTCTTTTCCGCCAGCTTGGCGAAGCGTGCCGGCACCATTCGCTATTCTCACACCGAGCGCGAGCTTGGCCTGTCCGACCATTCCCCCCTGCTCATCGATCTGCGGCGCAGCAGTGGCGGCGGAGCGGCGGCCGGGTAGTGGGTCAGTTTGAACGTCACCTGCGACCCAAAGCAGCGATAGCCGAGTCGCCTGGGCTGAACAGCCGGATTCGTTAAGGGTTATCGGACGCCCCGGACGCCTGCCGACACGGACCGAGCGAGAGGCTCGGATGGCAGGCGTCCGGGGCGTCCGATAAGGCTCGAAGGAGGAAACCGCTCGCCCCTCGCCCGAGGGGGAGATCTGATCAAGGAGGAGTGCTTAGACTGCAACTACTGCGTGCATGGCACGAAACTTGAACTTATGGGGATTTGATGTTTTGGATTGGCTGTTGAATCAAGCGGTTGCAAACAACGTTGCAAAAACGCCACCACTTTTGGTTGAGTTCGCCTCAGATCGTACGTCCAGTGAAACGATGGCAGGATCGCTTCCGCTTCGCGCCCTGCATCAGCGCCAACCCCTACCGACCGCGTGAAAATTTGTTGGCGCCAAACGTCTGACATGTTCACTACTGTATCCGCGGAGCGATCTCAGAACTAGCCCGCCACTCGGCTACCGCGACAGCGGTTTAGTCCATCGACCCAAAGCGGTCCTTCGACACTGAGCCTCTGTTGGGGCGCCAGTGGTGCGATCGACGACCCCCGGATACGATAGCGCCATGCAGCACGCGCTGAAGCGCATCTGGCACACCGGGCGCGAATACCTCACGCACTGGATGGTGGCCGGGGCGATCCTGGCCGCGACCGGGGCGGCGCCGGAACACTGGCTGGCGGACTTGTTCCGCGACGTGCATGTGCCAGAAGAGGCCCTGCATCTCTGGGCCGCCGACATCGACATGCGCATGGTGCTGGCGGGGCTCGGGCTGGTCCTGATCGTCGGCGACATCGCCTGGCGGCGAACGCGGCCGGTGGCGGCGGTCGAGCCTGCTCGGGTCGCCGAACCCGCCCCCATGGCCGAACCGGCTCCGGCTGCCAGCGCCGTTCCGCCTGACTCCGGTCTGGCACTGCCGGACAAACCCTCGATCGCGGTGCTGCCGTTCGACAACCTGAGCGGCGATCCGGAGCAGGAGTATTTCTCCGATGGCGTGGCTGAGGACGTCATTACGCAGTTGTCGCGCAGCAGCGCGCTGTTCGTGATCGCGCGCAATTCCAGCTTTACGTACAAAGGACGAGCGGTGGACGTGAAGCAGGTCGGGCGCGAACTGGGCGTGCGCTACGTGCTGGAAGGCAGCGTGCGCCGCGCCGGCGAGCGGGTGCGGATCAGCGCCCAGTTGGTGGAAGCGGAGACCGGAAACCACATCTGGGCGGAGCGGTACGATCGCCCGCTCGCGGACGTGTTCGCGGTGCAGGATGAGATTTCCGACGCAGTGACTACCGCGATCGGTCCGGCGGTCGCTGACGCGGAAATGCAGCGGGCCATGCGCCGGCCGCCCGCATCCCTCGGCGCGTGGGACCTATATCAACAGGGACGTGGCATCGCGCAAAGCTGGGTGCGGCGGCGAACGATGAAGCACGCGGTCTGTTCGAACGTGCCATTGAACTCGATCCGATGTTTGCCGCCGCCTACGTCGGGTTGTCACTCGCCTGTTTCTGGGCGGGCTCTCAATACCAGACCATGCCGTTGGACGAGGCAACACGGTTGGCAGCAATGCACGCCCTCAAGGCGGTTGAACTCGATCCCGGCGATGCGGACGCGCAAGCCATGTTGGCCGGAACCTGGTTCATGCAGGGTGACAAGGATAATGCCCTGGCGATCGCGCGGCAGGCACTTGCCATCAATCCCAACTGTGCCTATGCCCACCGGATCATCGGAGCAGTCCTGATCTTGACCGGCCGGATGGCCGAAGGCCGCCAAGCCTTGGGCGTCTTCGAACGGCTAAGCCCGCGTGATGCGAGCTTCGCCGTGACGCACACCCAAATCGCCATTTCCTACTATTTCGAACGTGACTATGAACGATCTGTCGAAGCCGCGCGGCGTCTGTTGAGCACCCATCCCGGCCATACCCTGACATATCGCTGGATGGCAGCCGCCCTGGGCCAGCTTGGCCGCATCGAGGAAGCGCGCGTGGCGCTCGCCGCCGTTTCCCCACGCGAGTTCGATGTCTATGTCCTCACCCGCGCGCCCTGGATGCGCCCCGAAGACCACGAACACATGCTGGACGGCCTGCGCAAAGCCGGCTGGCAGGGGTGAGCCGGCAACCACACGGCCAGCCGCGTTCCCTGGCCGCGGTCCAATGGAGGGCGGTGGCAGTGCATCCGGCACCATCGCGGGTTGGGTGATGCTTTCGTAACCGCAGAGGCTTTTGTGCCGGACCTATGCAATTTCCATAAGTCCTGGCCTATGGAAATTCCACGGTTCATGCTCCGGCCGGAATGTCGGCTTTCCACCCAAAGCAGCCGTAGCAGTGTCCACGGGGCATGAACCGCCGCATCAGACTCTTTGCGCCCATTCAAACTGACCCACTACCGGCGAGCGATCAGGCTTGACCTACTCTCAGCGATGGATTGGGCTATCCGGCGTCGCTGCCTGCATGCTGTTCCGACTGCCGCCGCTGATAATAACGGAGAGAAACCATGGGCCATGGTGCCGGGATCAACGAGGTCGCCTGGCTTGACTGCGCCGGCAGCGGCCAGGTGGTGGTGGAGGGCAACTACGCCTATCTCGGCCACATGGACCCGCCGCACGGCACCTCGGTGGTGGATGTGTCCGACCCGCGCCATCCGCGCATCGTCTGGGAGACCGCCATTCCGGTCGGGCTGCACTCGCACAAGGTCCGCGTCGGCAACGGCGTGATGGTGGTCAACCGCGAGGGCCATCGCGGCGGCAAGCTGCCCGACGGCGACTTCGTCGGCCTGCGCATCTTCGACATCGCCGATCCGCGCCAGCCCAGGGAAGTGTGCCGTTGGGCCAGCGGCGGCATGGGCGTGCACCGCTTCACCTTCGATGGCCGTTACGCCTACATCTCGCCGGAGGTCGAAGGCTATGTCGGCAACATCGTGATGATCCTCGATCTGGCGGACCCGGCGCAGCCGCAAGAGGTGGGGCGCTGGTGGATGCCAGGGCAATGGACCGCCGGCGGTGAGACCCCGACCTGGAAGGGGCGCAACCATCGCTGCCATCATCCGATTCGCCGCGGCGACCGGCTGTATGTCAGCTACTGGTATGGCGGCGGGGTGATCCTGGACATCAGCGACATCAGCAAGCCGAAGCTGGTGTCGAGCTTCGACTGGAGCCCGCCGTTTGGCTGGCCGACCCACAGCCTGGTGCCGATCGACGTGCCGATCGCCGGCCATCGCTGGATGCTGGTGGCGGACGAGCACGTGCAGCCGATGGATACCGCGCTGTCGCCGGAACTGCCGGCGATGGTCTGGATGGTGGACATCACCGACGAGACGCGGCCGATCCCCGTCGGCACCTTCCAGTTGCCCGAACTGGTGGGCAAGCCGTCGCCGTTGATGACGGGTTGTCACCAGCCGGTGGAAACCATCACCGGCACCGAGGTTCCCGCGGCGTGGTTCGCCAGCGGCCTGCGGGTGATCGACATCGCCAATCCGCTGGCGATGCGGCAGGCGGCGTGGTGGATGCCGGACGTGCCCTCCGGCGCACAGCGTGTGTGCAGCAATGACGTGTTCGTCGATGCGCGCGGGCTGATCTATCTGGTGGACCGCAACCGGGGGCTGTCGATTCTGGAGCGGACGTAGCGGTCTGCCCCTGGCGCTTCGAGCCCAGCCTTTTCGGTGTCATTGCGAGCGCAGCGAAGCAACCTCCCGCGTGTGTTGCTGCGATATGTCCGGCATTATGTAGCAAACGCCACCGATGGCCTTCATGCTGGCGAAGAAGAACCACGTTGGGAATGTCCCACGGGCGATTGAGGCAACAGCCTGCTTTGTCCCCTACATACGGTGGTGGCATATGCGACATAATACCGGATATCTCCGGGCAAATTGCTTCGCTTCGCTCGCCATGACGGCGTTGGCCGGGACACCGAACCGGCAGGATCGCCACAGCAGCCCGGGGAGGTCATTTGGCGGTCCGGTCGGCGCGCCGGCACGCCGCGGGTCCGCTCAGGCCAGCCAATAACCCTTCACCGATGCCGTCCCCAGCCGGGCCATCCTGTCCTGCACCTGCGCGTAGAGCCTTGTGTCCTCCGCGGTGATCGAGGCCAGGTACTCCTTGTCGGCGCTCGGCAGGTCATCGTAGCCGATATAGCGCTTCGACAGGTTGGACCTCGTCTGGCTGTCGATGTCCCAGGTCTCGCGACACCACTGGTCCAGGTGGGTCGTGTCCGTCAGTTCCACGCCGTAGCACACGATCCGGTCGATCGCGGCGTCGGCGGTGCGGCCGCCCCCCAGGAAGCGGCAGGCGACATCGGGCGGCACGACGCCCTCGCGCCGCAGAATCCTCCCGGCGAGTTCGACCGCTCCCGCTTGGCTGATCGCATCGACGGTTGGAACTTCGAAAAGCTGCCGCCAGCCGAGCGTGTCCGGCTTCGGCTGCGGCTCCTGCACGAAGATGCGGGTCAGGATGTAGTTGATCTGCGAGATGGTGGCGGCGATCGGGTCGCGCAGCACGGCAAACAGCCGGTCCTCGTAGCGGATCGCTCGCCAGATGCGATAACGCTCCAGCGAGTTGTGGCCGCAGACGAGCAAACGGTCCGACCTGGCCAGGCCGGTCACGGCGTCCCTGATGGCGCGGCATATCTCATCCTCCGTGCCCCAGCCCGGCTCCAGCATGTGGCTGTTCAGATAGGGGTAGCGGGCCATCAGCCTGGCAGACAGCTCCGAGCCGGCTGTCTTCGGGATATGGATGAACAACAGCCGCTGCTTTTCCGGGAACGCATCGAGGAAGCGGGCGATCAGGTTGGTGCGGAACTCTTTGCTGCGAAAGCCTCCGGCATAGCGATCGAGGGGGGCGAAGGCGGCCCCCGGAATGGCGTATTCCCGCCTTTCCGGCGCCCGGCCGTGCAGGGCGAACCAGATCTGCCGCGGCTCCATCCCGGAGATGTCCAGGTTGCGCAGCATGCCGGCGAGACCTGCCTCGGAGGTATAGGACGCAAACAGGTCGAAAAATTCTCGCGAGTTCCGGGGTGCCGGGGTGGGCATCGATTGGCTCCTGATCCCGTGCAGCATGGCGGCTGACCGATCGGATCCGCAAGCGACGGCGAGGCCGCTAAAAAGCCACGGTGTGCCTGCCCAGGTTTCTGTCGACCCGCCGTTGCCGGACGGGTTCCCCTGCTCTGGCAAACCGGCCGCCCGGTCCGCGTCCGGCCGCGGGCGAAACACGGCTGAAACACCGCCGGCTCCCGCCGAAACCGGCGCAGCGGAGGCGCCCGGGCTTAGCCGCGCGACATTGTGCTGCATGGGATGGCGGGATCGCGCCGCGAGGGGTGCCCTGCCTCGCCCGCGCGCACGATTCGGGGCGGGCGGACCCGTCCCGCGACACACGGCATACCCAACGTGGGCTTGCGGTTGAAATGCAGGCTTGGGCTTGACTTAGGGCCTCGGATCAGTCCGCCGGCACTGCGGCCCCTGGATCGAGCTGCCACATCCATCCGTGCGGCGCTACGGGGCAAGCGGCGCCCTGAAAGGTGGGCACGCGGACCGTGGTGGCGGTTCCTTCCGGATCGAGCAGCACGTACATCCCAGTGACCGGGGCCTGTTCGCCCGGCCGGTGCGCCGTCCGTTCACTCACGTCTCTTCCCCTCAGAATATTGTCAATTTTTTGTAAACTAGCAACAAATACGGACGGGTTCCATTGCAGCACCCACAGGTCTGTGATGCTGTACACGCAATGCTTGCTGGCGGAAGCGGTCTGCATGGCCGGCCTTTGCGGCCGAAAAACCTCCATGCTCCTTGCGCGGGCGCCGCATCGGTGGCGACGGCGTCGCCTACGGTTTGGCCAACCACATGGCTGGCGCCGCGCTTGGCCGTGCCATTGGAGAGCCGAGTCGAGCCAGCCACGGTTGCAATGATTGCATGCGCAGCCCTGCTTTCGCGCAGGGCTGGCGCGGCAGATGGGCGCCCGGACCAGGCGTATCCGATGCGCAGCCGAGTTCAAAGAATTTGGATAATGACAAACAGGCTCAAAACAATCCACGCGATGAAGGCTCCAAGCAACAGGCCATTTTGGAGACGTTCGGCTATTCGGCCGGGTTCCTTCTCTGCTTCATGTACGGCGGCGGCCATTTCCCCCTCCACTGCGAGCGTATCTCCCACATCCCGTAACTGGTCGGGCATTCTGGACTGAAGAGTACGGGAACCTACTTATCGGTTCGGGTAACGGCAGTCATTGATTTGGCTCAAAGGGTCAATGAACGTGCCACAGGTCGCCTGGCTTCTTGCTGATCGCCGGACCATCGCAACGATTGTCCTCGAGGTCGGGACCGGCTCGGCCTCCGTCTCACCCCAGGGCCCTGACGGTTGCCTCTCCACCGGCTTGGCCGTGGGGGGCGAAGGTGCCGCGTGCCGACCCGGTCGCCCGCATACTCGGCGCTCTCACGCCATCGCCCTCTCTCGCAATGCGGGAGAGGCTGACGCTACAGGTCGTGCCCCAGGAGGTGGTGTAGGAGCTGTGGGTAAGTGGCCCGCCGGAGCGACCGCCAAGAGTCTGGCGGAGGCGGGC
>Ga0181521_10007995_pt1 | contig 10988 bp, 10 predicted proteins | sample PEATcosm2014_Bin_32_FD_119764 | JGI IMG/M metagenome (GOLD analysis project Ga0181521, IMG submission 119764) | Peatland microbial communities from MTU Mesocosm Facility, Houghton, MI, USA - PEATcosm2014_Bin02_60_metaG | ecosystem: Environmental > Terrestrial > Soil > Wetlands > Peat | place... | reverse complement strand
TCCGCACCTGGCGGATCAACGACGACCACAGCCGCATCGACATGGCGGGGCTGCGGCCCGAGGCGGCGGTCATGGCCAGCTTCAATCAGATTGTGAACGCCCCGACCCTGCGCATCCCCCGGCACGGCTTCATCAACGTCCACCCCTCGCTGCTGCCCCAGTACCGGGGACCGGAGCCCGTCTACTGGGTGATCGCCGACGGGGCGGAGCGCACCGGCATCACCCTCCATCGTGCGGTTCCCAAGGTGGACGCGGGGCCGATACTGGCCCAGGCCGCGGTGGCCGTCGATCCCCACGACACCTCGGGCACCCTGACCCGGCGGCTGGTGGGAGCCGGCTTGCCACTGCTGGGGGCGGCGCTGGAGGCGCTGCTCGCCGACGCGCCCGGGAGCGTGCCGGACCTGCACGCCGGCAGCTACCTCCCACCGGTCGGACACCGCCGCCTCGACGAGGCACCGAGCGCCGCAGCGGCCGAGCGGATGGTGCGAGCCGGGGTGCCCAACATGCCCGCCTGGACGCGCGTCGGCGGGGAGGTCGCCTACGTGCTGGCGGCGCAGCTCCGCGACCCCACGGTCGCCGGGCCGGACCGGGCTCCGCGGCTATCCTTCCCCGACGGCGACCTGGCCCTGCTCGCCGTCTCCCCGAGCTGCCACTGCCACCACGACGTCGAGGATTGTCCGCACCGCGAGGACGCCCGGGCGAGCTGATCTCCCCCCAACCCCAGCCGCCATGTCACCATGGCGACGACGTGAAAAGCCAGGCGCTCTCCCACCTCCCCTGGGCCGTGACGCGCGCCGAGTTCCTGGCCACCGCGCGCGACACCGGCAGCGACGGCGCCTGCCTGGTCTTCGTCATCTCCGACGAGATCCCGCCGAGCGCCCGGGCCGGCTACGCGCAGCTCATCATCGCCTACGCCCGAGCCAACGAGCCGGTGACCATCGACGGCGAGGGCACCTCGACCCTGCTGATCACCGAGGGCGGGGTCGATGCCGGGGCGGTCGTCGCCGACCGGGTCTTCGGCCTGATGCGGCGCATCTCCCTGGATACGACCATCCGGGCCGGCGTCGCCGCGCTCGCGGGCGACCCCGAGGTCGCGATCTCCACCGCCCACCGCCGGGCGGAGCGGGCAACCCCCGCGTCGGCGGTGCTGGAGGGCTGAGCCGCCCATCTCCTGGGGCGATCCGCTACCGCACCACCCGGTAGCGAAGGTGGGTGACCCCGTCGGAGACCACCACACGCGTGCACTCGAGGTCGACCCGGCGTGCCTCCAGGTTGGCGAAGAGGCGGACGCCGGCCCCGAGCGAATTGCCAGGTCCGTCGTTGGGCCCGGCGATGAAGCCGTCCAGCGACATCGAGAGCCCCACCACGACCTGACCCATGGTTCACCTCCCGCCACTTCGGTATCCTGGCCCGGTTCGGTATCGTTGCCCAGCGCCCCGGGGCCCGCACCCCGGCGGCGGCAGCGCGACATGGGCCGAGGTAGCTCAGTTGGTAGAGCACGGGTCTGAAAAACCCGGTGTCCCCAGTTCGATTCTGGGCCTCGGCACCTTGTCTCTCAACTCCCGATGCGCGCTCTCACCCGAGGGGGCGCGGCGGGGCGTTCCGAATTGGGATCCCGCCGCTCATCTGCGCAGGGCCGGCACCGTCTGGCTCAGGGTTCGAGCGCCTCGGAGAGGGTCGCCCGCTCGCCGGCTGGGACGCTGGAGCTCCATCGGGCCTCGACGTTTCCCCATTTCCAGTAGGCGAGGGCGGCGGCCCAGATGATCACGAACATGGCGGCGATGCAGAAGCCCGCGACGTTGATGTTGAAGTTCGCCATGGTGTCCCAGAACGCCCCATGCAGATGGACCTCGGCGGTGAGGACGCCGAGGATCTCGATGGTGCCGATGATGAACGCGGCGGCGATGGACAGTCCGGTGATGACGAGGTTGTAGTACACCTTGCGGACCGGCCTGGCGAACGCCCACCCGTAGGCGAAGTTCATGAAGCAGCCGTCGAGGGTGTCGAAGAGCATCATCCCCCCGGAGAACAGCGCAGGCAGGGCCAGCACGGCGTAATAGGGCAAGCCCTGGATGGCAGCGTAGGCGGTGGCCGCTAGGAGGACGACCTCGGTGGCGGTGTCGAAGCCGATCCCGAAGACCAGGCCGACGAGGTACAGCTGCCAGGTGTGGTTGATCGAGCGTATGAACCGACCGAAGAACCGGTACATCAATCCTCGGGCCTGCAGCTGGGCCTCGAGCTCGGCTTCGTCGTAAGTGCCGCGGCGCATCCCCCGGAACACCTTGAAGATCCCCGACAGAACGATCAGGTTCAGCGCCGCGATCAGGTAAAGGAACGAAGCCGACACGAGGGTGCCAGCCGCTCCGCCCGCCGTCTCGTAGGTCGAGGAGGGGTTCACGACGGCGCCGAACACGGCCCGCGCCGCAAAGGTGATCCCCACCCCGACGGCCACGATGACGGTGGAGTGGCCGAAGGAGAAGAAGAACCCTGACGCCAACGGTCGCTGGCCGTCGGCCATCAGCTTGCGGGTGGTGTTGTCGATGCAGGAGATGTGATCCGCGTCAAAGGCGTGACGGAACCCCAGAAACCAGGCCGTGATCGCCACCCCGAGCCCGACGCCGAGCCCGCTGCTGCCCGCATATCCGCGGTAGTCGATGTGGTGGGGCATGACCATGGCCACGAAGATCAGCCATCCCGCCGCGTTGACGGCCAGGATGAAACCGAACATGGCCGCCAGCCGCCCCCACTCCGTTCCGCTCAGCGAGCGGCCGACGCTGCTCAGCCGCGCCAGCGCAGAACGGTTGCCGTCGAGGTGGCTTGGCATCTTGGTTCATCCTCCTGGGATTCCGCGAGGACGATGAGACCCTTGCGGTCACCCTGCCCGGCGCCGCGCGAACCGCCCTTCGACCGAGGATTGGAATTCATCGGGCGACCGACCCAGGCGACCGGCCCCCCGTACGCGGCCACCGCTGCGGGAAAGTGCCGGGGCTCTCACCGGGCTTCGCTGATGCGACTGCCGCCCCCGACCGAGCGAGGGCGAAATCGAGTGTAGAAGGCTGCGACACCTCGGTCAAGTCTGATTAGATGATCAGTTGACGGGTGTGACATGATCACAGCGTGCATCTGCTGCCGGCGGAGCGATCCCATCAACGTGTCATCGATGGCGAACGGGTCTGCCAGGCCATCACAGCCCTCGACGACCCAGCGGCCATCCGGGACCGCGCGCGACGGTTTGCCCTTCTGGCCGACCCCACCCGGCTGACCCTGCTCAGCTGTATCCACGCCGCGGGGCCGATCAGCGTTTCCGATCTCGCCGCAGCCACCGGCCTCGCCGATACCACCATCTCGCAGACCCTGCGCCACCTCAGAGCCAGCCAGACGGTCGTCGCCGAGCGCGACGGCAGAGTCATGCGCTATCGCCTCGTCGATGGCGCCATCACTGAACTGCTGGTCGGCGCGGGTCGGGCCGTTGCAGCGCCACCGGCCCGACGCCGCGGAGCGCCCTGACCTGGCGAGGCCGGCGCGGACGGCGGGATGGGCCTCGGCACCATATCAGCCTCGCCGGGCTCACCCCGGCACCACCACGACCCTTTCGCCACCGCCGGTCGAGGCGGCCCAGGCGTCGGTCACCGCGGAGAGCGGGAAGACCCGCACCGGGACCACGACAGCGCCCTCGGCGATCATCCGGAGGTAGACGGGTATCTCGGCCATCATCGTCTCCAGCGACGCCGAACCCGCACCGCTGCCGGTGATCCGGATCCGCCGGCTGCGCAGCAGCGCCGCCGGGACCGCAGCCTCGGCACCGGCCAGCGCACCGATCTGCACGTAGGAGATGTCGGCGTCATCCTCGCCCAGGCCGTGGCGCGCGAGGGCGATGAACGTGGCCTCGGCCGGCGCACCCCAGACGAAATCGAGCACCAATCCCGGCGCTTCCCCGCCGAGCGCCTCGGCCAGGGCCGCCGCGGTGGGGTTCCGGTCGCCGCCTGCGAAACCAGGCGCGCTGGCCGTGCCGGGGGCAGCCGGCAGCGGCACCGTGGTCGCCCCATGGACCGCGGCGAGGCGGAGGCGGGCCTGGTCGCGACCGGCGGCGATCACCCGGTCCGCGCCGAGCAGCCGCGCGTTCTGCACGGCGAGCAGGCCGGCCATGCCGGTCGCACCGAGGATCAGGACGGTGCCCAGCGTCCCGGCCTCGGACCGGCGGCTGCGCAGCGGCAGCCAGGAGGAGAGGCCGGGGTTCAGCCCGCCGGCGACGCGGGCCGGCTCGGCGCCCTCCGGGAGGGGGAGCTTCGCCGTCGCAGGCACCGCCATCCGCTCCGCAAGGGTGCCGTAGGGGGGCTGCACATAGCCGGTGTAGACGAGCTCACCGGCGGCGGTGCGGGCCACCGCATCCACTCCCGGGATCATCGGGTAGGTCCCCTCCGAGCCGTAGTGGCGGCCGGCTGCCAGTGAGCGCACGACCGGGTGGATGCCAGCCGCCACCAGCTCGACGAGCTCCCTGCCGGGCGGCACGGGCGGCTCCTCGAAGTCTCCGTACTCCGGCAGACCGCCGGGATCGCGAAGCACCGCTGCCTTCATCGGACCGTCTCCTTAACGACGTTAAGTTCCGCCCCACCCTACCCTTAACAGCGTTAAGCTGTCAACTGTGACCCGCAGGCTGACCAAGGCCGTCATCGTCGCCGCCGCGCTCGACGCCCTGGACGAGACCGGGCTCGACGGGCTCACCCTCCGCGCGGTCGCCTCCCGGCTCGGGGTGCAGCCGCCCGCGCTGTACTGGCACTTCACCGGCAAGCAGGACCTCATCGACGAGATGGCCACCGAGATCTGGCGCCAGGTCACCGCCGAGCTCACGGAGCTGCCCGCCGGCATCCGCTGGGACGAGGCGATGCACGCGTTCGCGCGCATCATCCGGCAGGCCCTGCTCGCCCGCCGGGATGGCGCGAAGATGGTCAGCGGCACCTACCTGACCGATGCCGGCCTGCTCAAGGAGCAGGAGGCGGGTCTGGCATCCATGCTCGACCAGGGCTTCACCGTCGCCACCGCGACGCAGGCCTATCAGCTGCTCTACAGCTTCATCGTGGGCTTCTGCATCGAGGAGCAGGCGGTGGCGCAGGCCGCGGCCGCCGGAGACGACCGCTACTCACTAACGAGCCGTGCGGAGCGCGTCGGCGCCGCGACCCACCCGCTGGTCACCCGGGCGGGACCGGAGATCTTCGCCGATCCCGATCGCCGCTACGCCAGCCTGGTGGGCGTGATCGTCGACGCTGCAGGGCGGACGCGCGATTCTGGCGTGGCCAGGGGACGCCAGGGCTGAGCGGCGTCCTCGTCTCGACGCGAAGCCCTCACCCCGCTGAGCGGGGCGGGCCGAACGGGCAGGCGAGCTCCGGGATCCAGCGGCGCCACGCCTGGGCCAGGGAGCCGTCGGCGGTCACCGACCGGATCGCCCCGCTGATCGCCTCGCGCATCTCTGGATGGGTCTTGGCCACCGCCGCGGCGCAGGCCTGATGGGTGGGCACCGAGAAGGCGACTCGAAGATCGGTCTCATTCCGCAGGTGAAGCCAGGTGCTGTCGTCGTCGATGACGGCCTCGACCCTTCCCGCCCGCAGTGCCGTCACCATCTGGCCGATGTGGTCGCCAACCCCGAAGAAGGGCAGCACGACGGCACCCCGGTCGCTGGCCACGCGGTGGCTGTTACCGCCCGAGACCACACCGACGACCCGACCCCGCAGGTTCTCGGGGCTGCGGATGTCGCTGTCAGCGCGGACCAGGACGGCGTCGTCGAAGAACGCGTACGGCTCGGTGAAGTCGACAAGCCGTTCGCGCTCCGGCGTCGGGGTGAGCCAGCACCAGACCGCATCGCCTCTCCCGGCCATGACGGTGGGGATCATCTCCCACCACTCGGTGGGAATCCACTCGATCGGCCGTTGCAGAAAGCGTCCGACCAGAGCGGCTGCATCCGGGTCGAAGCCCTGCCGCTGGCCGTCCACGGTACGGCCGACAACCGGCAGCGCGTTCAGGTCGGTGCAGACAAGCCGCAGCGGTTCCATGCCGCTGAGCGTATAGCCCAACCGGCATCCCGAGCGAAGCTCGCAGTGACGACTTGGAATCCACCGGTCACGAGATCGCGGCCGTCTGGTGACGGATCGCCGGCGCACTCGCCCGGCGCCTCCCGCTGCGTGTCCGAACAGCGAACTGCGAGGCTCCTCACGCGTGGGCCGAGTCCGTGACCGTCCTCCCGGGGGCCGGCATCACCACGCCCGGCTGAGGCGCCCCACGATCAGCCGGCCGGAGCGGGCAGAGAGAAGGCGACGGTGGTGCCGGTGACGCCGCTGGCCTCGACCCGGATGTGACCGCCGTGCCCCTCGATGATGCGCTGGCAGATCGCCATCCCCAGGCCGCTGCCCGGCACCGCCGACGTGCCCCGGGCGAAGGGCTCGAAGACGCGGTCACGGAACCTCTTGGGGATGCCGCGACCGTTGTCCCGACAGCGCACGATCCACATCTCGCCCTGGCGGCGGGCGTCGAAGCGGATCCTTGGCGCCGCTTCGCCGCGGTACTTGATGCGGTTCTCGACCAGGTTCTGGAGCACGTGCTCCAGCTCGGCGGCACGACCCGGCACGGTGGGCAGGTTGCGCCCGGTGACCACCGCGTCGGTGGCGAAGATGGCCGACTCCAGGCCGGTGAGCCTCCGCCTCAGCGAGAGGTCGAGGTCGACCGGCTCGGTCTCCTTCGCACCGCGCTCCAGCTCGGCGTAGCCGAGCAGGTCGGCGACCAGCTCGATGGCGTGCCCCGCGATGCCCTCGATCAGACTCAGCTTGCTGACCGCGGCGGTCAGGTCACCCCCGTATTAGTACCGTCTAAGCCAGAGTCGATGCAACGAATCGCTAACGATCGCGGCGGGGCGCTCCCCTCCCGAACGGAGGTTCGACTCGTGGCTCCCTCCCGCGGGGCAAGCTCGCCGGTCAAGGGACGATGGAAAGCTGCCGGACGATGGATGCTTCGAGGGGGACGACGCGTTCGTCACGGCCGAGAGTGGCCCGGCCGGCAACCCTCGCCCGAGCCTGGGCTTGCGCCGGTCCTTCCATCTTGACTAGCCTCACCTTGGCATCCTGCGAGTCCACAGGAGACGGCGGCCGATGATCGAGCACGAGGTCAGGGTTCACCCCAGCGCGGCCGACCTGCCCCGCCCGGAGCAGCTGGCCTGGAAGCTGGCCGCTCTCGCCACCGACCCCGTCCCGGTCGACGACGAGGTCGCTGAGATGGTGGTCAACCGCCTCATCGACGACGCCGCGGTGGCCGCCGCCTCGCTCACCCGGCCGCCGGTGGCCAGCGCCCGCGCCCAGGCACTGCGCCACCCCTACTCGCCGGGTGCGAGCCTCTTCGGCTGCGCGCGCTCCACCCGGGTCTCCCCGGAATGGGCGGCGTGGGCCAACGCGGTCGCGGTCCGCGACCTCGACTATCACGACACCTTCCTGGGCGCCGAGTACTCCCATCCCGGGGACAACATCCCGCCGCTCCTGGCCGTGGCCCAGCACCGTCATCGCGACGGCGCGGACCTGATCCGGGCGGTGGCCACCGCCTATGAGGTCCAGGTCGACCTGGCCCGCTCGATCTCCCTCCACGCCCACGGCATCGACCACGTCGCCCACCTCGGGCCCTCGGTGGCAGCCGGGCTCGGCGCCCTGCTCGCTCTGCCCACCGAGGTCGTCTTCCAGGCCATCGGGCAGGCGCTTCACACCACCACCGCGACACGGCAGTCCCGCAAGGGCGAGATCTCCTCCTGGAAGGCCTACGCGCCGGCCTTCGCCGGCAAGGTGGCGATCGAGGCGGTGGATCGGGCGATGCGCGGTGAGCGGTCGCCGGCACCGATCTACGAGGGCGAGGACGGGGTCATCGCCGTGCTCCTGGATGGTCCCGAGGCCTGCTATCACGTGGCCCTGCCCGGTCCCGGCGAGGCCCGACGCGCCATTCTCGACACCTACACCAAGGAGCACGCGGCCGAGTACCAGGCGCAGGCCTTCATCGACCTCGCGCGCCGGCTCCGGCGCAGCATCCCGGACCTCCGACGGGTGCGCGCCATCACCATCCACACCAGCCACCACACCCATCACGTGATCGGGACCGGCGCCGACGACCCCCAGAAGCTCGACCCGACCACCTCGCGGGAGACCCTCGACCATTCTCTGATGTACATCTTCGCGGTGGCTCTCGAGGACGGCGCGTGGGACTGGCGGGCGTCGTACTCGCCGGAGCGGGCGGGCCGCCCGGAGACGGTTGCGCTCTGGCATCGGATCAGCACCACCGAAGACCCGGAGTGGAACCGCCGCTACCTCGCCGCCGACCCCCGGGAGAGGGCGTTCGGTGGCCGCGTCGTGGTGGAGCTCGACGAGGGGGCGGTGATCGAGGACGAGATCGCCGTCGCCGATGCGCACCCGAGGGGTGCGCATCCCTTCGGTCGTGCCGAGTACATCGCCAAGTTCCAGGAGCTGGCCGGGGAGACGGTCGCGGAGGAGGAGCGGGAGAGCTTCCTGGAGCTGGCCACCCGCCTTTCCTCCCTCGGCGCCGCGGAACTGGCCAGCCTCACCTTCACGGCCACCGACCTGGAGGCTCGGACCCCAGAAGGAGGGCTCTTCTGATGCTCCACACCAGCGTCTCTGCCACCGAGCGGCGCCGAGCCTTGCGCGCGGGCCTCGCCTCCGGACGCCTGCTGCGCTTTCCGGGGGCGTTCACGCCACTCTCGGCGCTACTCATCGAGGAGCTCGGCTTCGAGGGCGTCTACGTGTCGGGGGCCGTCCTCTCCGCCTCTCTCGGACTGCCGGACATCGGGCTCACCTCGTTGGGCGAGGTCGCCGCGAGGAGCCATGAGATCGCCCGGGTGACCCGGCTTCCCACCCTGGTCGACGCCGACACCGGCTTCGGCGGTCCGCTCAATGCGGCCCGCAGCGTTCAGGTCCTGGAGGAGATGGGCGTCGCCGGCTGCCACATCGAGGACCAGGTGAGCCCCAAGCGCTGCGGCCATCTCGAGGGCAAGACGGTGGTCTCCCGCGAGGAGATGCTGGCCCGGATCGGGGCCGCCGTGGGGGCGCGGCGCGACCCCGACTTCGTGGTCTGCGCGCGGACCGACGCCCGCGCCGTCGAAGGCATCGACGCGGCCATCGAGCGCGCTCGAGCCTACGTCGACGCCGGAGCTGACCTCGTCTTCCCCGAGGCGCTGGCGGGCGCGGCGGAGCTCGAGAGGTTCCGCAGGGCGGTGGACGCTCCGATCCTGGCCAACATGACCGAGTTCGGCAAGACCGACCTCCTCGACGTCGCGACGCTCGCCTCGATCGGGGTGAACGTCGTCATCTACCCGGTGACGCTGCTCCGCCTGGCGATGGGCGCGATCGAGAGAGGGCTGCAGGCGCTGGCCTCGGCGGGCACCCAGCGGGAGCAGGTCTCCGCGATGCAGACGCGCGCCCGCCTGTACGAGCTGCTGGACTATGACGGGTACACGGATTTCGAAGCCTCGGTGTCGGCCGGGGCACCCACCACCGGCGGGGGCTGAGAGACGGCGATGGACCCTGACGTGAAGCGAGGCCTGGACGGGGTGATCTCGGACACCACGGCGGTCTCGATGGTGAATCCAGAGACCAACTCCCTCCTCTACCGCGGCTACCCGGTGCAGGAGCTGGCCGCCTCCTGCAGCTTCGAGGAGGTCGCTCACCTGCTGCTGTACGGTGAGCTGCCCAGCGCCGCCCAGCTCGCCGGCTTCCAGCGGGCGGAGCGCTCGCTGCGCGAGCTGCCCCCGCCGCTTCCCCTGGTGCTCGCCAGCCTGCCCCTGGGCTGCCAGCCGATGGACGTGCTGCGCACCGCGGTGAGCGTGCTCGGCGCCGGGGATCAGCGGGAGGAGGACGCCAGCGTCGAGGCCGACCTCGGCAAGGGGCTGAGCCTGCTGGCCAAGCTGCCCATCGTCGTCGCCGCCGAGCAGCGGCGCCGCCGGGGCCAGCAGCCCATCCCCCCCGATCGCGGACTCTCCTTCACCCAGAACTTCTTCCAGATGTGCTTCGGTGTCGTCCCCGACCCCGAGGTGAGCCGCTGTCTCGAGGTCTCGCTCGTCCTCTACGCGGAGCACAGCTTCAATGCCTCCACCTTCACCGCGCGGGTCATCACCTCGACTCTCTCCGACCTCCACTCCGCGGTCACCGGGGCGATCGGGGCGCTCAAGGGACCGCTGCACGGCGGCGCCAACGAGGCGGTGATGGTGATGCTGGAGGAGATCGGCGACCCGGATCGGGCCGAGTCCTGGCTGGCCGCCGCGCTGGCCGAGAAGCGCACGATCATGGGCTTCGGCCACCGCGTCTACAAGCACGGTGACTCCCGGGTGCCGACGATGCAGGCGGCCCTGGAGAGGCTGGCGGCAGCGCGCGACGGCCACCGGCTGCTCGAGCTCCACACCCGGCTGGGGCGGGCGATGGTGGAGACCAAGGGGATCCATCCGAATCTCGACTACCCGACGGGTCTCGCCTACCACCTGATGGGCTTCGACACCCCCACCTTCACACCCATCTTCGTGATGAGCCGGGTCACTGGGTGGACCGCCCACATCGTCGAGCAGCGGGCCCAGAACTCGCTGATCCGGCCGCTGGCGAGCTATGCCGGCCCGGCCGAGCGGCGGGTTCCAGCCCGGGTGCCGGCCCGGTGAGGGCGGCCGGAGATCACCACACATGATTGGGGGGCAACCCAGATGGCGATGATGGACGTCCAGCTCAACTCCTGGCTGCTCTTCGAGCATGCGCCGCGCCACTTCGGCACGACCGAGGTCGTGACCCACCTCGGCCCCGAGGGTGTCCACCGCTACACCTACACCGACTTCGCCCGCCGATCCCAGCAGCTGATGCACGCCCTCGACCAGCTCGGCATAGGCCAGGGTGAGCGGGTGGCGACGCTCGCCTGGAACAGCTACCGCCACCTCGAGTGCTACTTCGGCATCCCGTGCACCGGACGCATCCTGC
>Ga0181521_10007991_pt1 | contig 10992 bp, 7 predicted proteins | sample PEATcosm2014_Bin_32_FD_119764 | JGI IMG/M metagenome (GOLD analysis project Ga0181521, IMG submission 119764) | Peatland microbial communities from MTU Mesocosm Facility, Houghton, MI, USA - PEATcosm2014_Bin02_60_metaG | ecosystem: Environmental > Terrestrial > Soil > Wetlands > Peat | place... | reverse complement strand
GATAGCTCTGCCGTGGCCGGTTCGGGAGGCGCGGCAACAGATCCGCCGGCGACGCTCGGCACGATCGACACGGTGTCGCTATCCTTAACCGGGGTGGCATCCTTCTCCAGATAGCGGATGTCTTCGTCGTTCAAATAGACGTTGACGAAGCTGCGCAGCTTGCCTTCATCGTTGAAGAGCTGGCGGCGCAGATCCGGGTACTGGGTGGTGAGGGCGTTCATCACGCCGCCCACGGTCGAGCCGGACAGCTCGACGGAATCCTGCCTGCCTGCGTATTGCCGCAGGGGTGTGGGAATTAAGACTTTGGCCATTTCAGTTAGTCCTAGCCGGCTAAAAGCCGGCTGCGGGCAGAATTGCCCGCCCTCCAATTGTCAACTCCTCGCGCTCGGCTTTGGTTTGCTCGGCGTCGGGCAGCCAGCTATTGGCGTGATCGAATGCGCCGTTGCGTATGGAGAGCACCACAAAAGAATACCAGGGACACGAGTTCTTCAGATCGGTCTGGGAGAAATAGGCGTCGCAGTCGGGATGCGAATGGTAGATGCCGACCAGGTCCAGGCTGCGGCTGCGGGCTTCTTTGTCGGCGCGGAGCAAGTCTTCGGGACGCAGTTCGTAGCGGCTGCCGCGCGCTCCGGCGTAAGCGTTTTCGAGCGGCAGGGCGATGCGGACGGTTTTCTCTTCGTCACTTATTGCGCCGAGCATTGCCCCGCAGCATTCGTCCGGATAGGTGGCTTGCGCGTGGGACACCATTTCGCGCCAGGCGTCGGGTTCGATGCGAATCATTCGGCTTTACGTCTCATCCCAGAACTGGTCGCTGAGATATTTCTCCGCGCTATCGCAAAGCACGGTGACGATCATTCCCTCGCGGCCCTCGGCATGCAGTTCGCGCGCGAGTTGCAGGGCGGCGACCACATTGCATCCGGACGAAATCCCGACCAGCAGGCCCTCTTCGCGCGCGAGGCGGCGGACCATGGCGTAGGCTTCCTCGGTCTCCAGCCAGATGTTGCCGTCGGCCAGCGCGGGATCGTAGATGCCGGGCACGATGGCCGTCGCCATGTGCTTCAGTCCTTCCAGGCCATGGAAGCCGCTGGAAGGCTGCCCGGAGTAGCACTTCACGTGGGGCAGATCGCGATGCAGGCGGCGGCTGACGCCCGTGAAGGTGCCGCTGGTGCCCAGGGCGGCCACGAAGTGCGTGAGCAGGCCGCTAGTTTGCTCGATGATCTCGCGGCCGGTGGTTTCGAAATGGGCCTTCCAGTTCGCCGGATTGTTGTACTGATCGGGATAAAAGTAGCGGTCGGGATCGGCTTCGTAGATCTCGCGGCACTTGCGGATGGCGCCATCGGAGCCTTCGCCAGGATCGCTGAATACCATCTCCGCGCCGTAGGCTTTCAGGATGCGCTTGCGCTCGATGGAAGCGTTGGCGGGCAGGCACAATTTGACCTGATAGCCGCGCGCGGCGCCGATCATGGCGTAGGCGATGCCGGTGTTGCCGCTGGTGGCGTCCAGGATGACGGTCTCGGGGCGCAGGCGGCCGGTGCGCTCGCCATCCAGGATCATATTGAGGCCGGCGCGGTCCTTGACGGATCCGCCGGGGTTGAAGTATTCCGCCTTGGCGTAGATGGCGACGCCGGGGACTTCGCGGCCGATCTTCTCCAGGCGCAGCAACGGAGTGTTGCCAATGGTGGACAACAGGTTTTTGGCCTGCGTGCGGACGGGATCGGGGAGGAGAGCGGCTGCCATGGTCTATTGAGTTGGATTAGCGGACGGCGCGGCCGGATGCAGGATTCATGCCGCTATCATAGCAAAGTCTGTCAAGATTAGGAGGATTGTGCGCAATTGGGCATGATTGTGCGTTCCGGCGCTTTGGATCTTTTTTTGTACGAACAAAGCCAATTTGCACCTTAGTACTTCAGATTCTTTGGATTACAGCCCGATTTCGAACCTCTGGCGCTTCGCTGCGACGCTGGGCGGAAGGCGCGAGTTGGGCTGAGTGCTTCTGGCTTCACATTAGCACGGGCGACGCAGAGCTCGGGTATCGCGGCGGTGGGGAATTGGGTGTAGGCGATTGGAATATCAGGCCAGTAGCGATTTCTCGCCGATTTGTGACCAGGGGCTTCTTAGTTAGAGCCGGAACTTGAATGCAATATCGGCGTTGGGTAATTTGCTTGTGGGGTAATCTTGGCTGCAAGGGCGGGGCTAAAGCCCCGCGCGGGCTGAAGCCAGGCTGAAGCCCGCCCTCCATCGCGCTGTTCAACGAATGTCGAAACTCGAGAGGCCGGCTTTTCAGCCGGCTTAGACGCGCTGGAAAGCGGGCCCAGAGGGCGATCGTTTTCCAACAGGTGCTCCTGGCTTCGGCTGGTTTTTTTTAGCCGAGGTGCCAGTTTTTCCGCTCGTTTCCCGCCTGTAATAGTGAGAGCCGAAAGCGGCGCAAACTCAAAATCGAAAGGCATTTAGGAGGATATATGTTCTCTCAACGGTACCGGAAGTTTAGACAGGCTTGCACTGGTGTGCTGGCTGCTTTAGCAATCTTGGTTTTTGGATCCTTTGCCCGATCGGAAGCGCAGGAACCGACCCCTGCCGCCCAGGCGGTCTGGCAACACGTGGGAAGGGTTTACCTGAACGCAACCGGCGCAGGCGTGTATGCCGGCTACCTGGTCAACATCAACGGAATTACCAACTCACTGTTCAACGGGTCGCCGAGTCCGGGCACCGCTTACTTCACCTTCAGCACGGACGTGTTGACGCTCACACCGCTGCCTAACAATGCCGATGTTACTCTCAGTTTCGTTTCCGCGGGGACATTCAGCGTGTACTACAACACTAGCCCCGACGGCGACTGGAGCAACCCGGCCACTTTCGCGAGCGGACAGTTGATCGCCACCTTCCACAGAAATCAGACCCTGTACGCCGAAATCGGGCCTATCGGTTTTCACGCTCTTTCAGAGACTCTGGTGTCCAGCCGGAGCTTCACATTCGACGGCCAGACTTACAACTTCAACCGCATTGCCCCTAACGGGATCACCTTCGCCCAGTTTTTCAGCACTGCGGCGCAAACCGGAACCACAGAGTATCCGTATGCCTTTGCCGGCGCCGGCTCCGTGATGGCCGTAGGGGGCATCCTGTCCGGTCTCTAGGACCGCGTGCGACTCTACTGCGAAACCGCCAGAACAAATAGGTACGATTAGCGCCAAAGCGCCAAGGGGATCCGTGTCGCCCAATAAACAATTGGATAATACGGAGCTTACAGCGAACTGAAGTTCGCTGCTGCACGCTTAAGCGTGCGCCACGGATCTCTCATGGCGCTTCCCAATCGAGGGCATAGATCTCGGCGGTTCCGGCGTCGCGTGCGGTGATGAATGAATTGTTCGGAGCGGCCGCGAACCAGCCAAAGCCGGCTACTCGGACCTTGCTCAGATCCGTGATCCGTTCCACTTTCCGGTCGCGCATCCGCACTCGGCAAACCCACTGATCGGATTGGGACTCAAAGAATAGGAATTCGCCGTCCCGCGACCAGGAGGGATAGGCGCTCGGCAGATTGGAAAGCTGGGTCTGCTTCCGCGTCTGCAGGTCATACAGCATGAGCTTATTGGGGTTGTTGAACGGCTGGGCCTGCGTGCCCGGCGACGACCCCGAAAGACCGGCGATGAAGCGTCCGTCGGGCGACCAGCGGGGAGACCACATCCCCTCCGAGCCCGGCAGCGCCGAGACATGGTTCGTTTTCAGGTCCACGACATGGATGGATGCGGCCGGGTCGCCATCAACGCTGCTGAAGGCAAGCGACGCACCGTCCGGCGGCCAGGACGGGTCAATGTCACCGGACTTTCCGCTCTCCCCGTTGCTCACCTGCCGCGGCGGGCCGCCGTCGAAGGGTACCACGTAGATCCGCGCAGGCTTGCCCGGAGGTCCTCCTCCCACGAAGGTAATCTGTTTCCCGTCGGGAGACCAGTGGGGCATACCAGCCCCCAGGGGAGGCCAGGTGAGTTGGAGGCGCTGGCTCCCATCCGCACCGCTCCTAAAGAGCGATCCCTCCGCGAAGGAAACGTAAGTCACCCATTTCCCATCCCTCGAGAATTCGAGATTGTCCCCTGACACCCCGGCGAACTCGGAAACGAACCGGCGCGACTTCAGATCGTAACGGAGGAATTCGTTGCGGGGCTGGTAGCCCGCGATGAACAAGCGCTTGCCATCCAGGCTCGGAAGCGGCCAATACGCGGCCATCGGGCCGTTGGTTAATTGAACCGGCTCGCGCCTGGTGCGCCGGAGGAAGCCCGCTTTCTCGCGCAGTGCCCAGATATTCGATCCGGACTGGAAGACGAAGTATTTCCCATCCGGCGTCCAGTTGCCGCAACAGTTGTACCGCGACGGATCCCAGCCGGGCAGCAAGGGCCGCACCCGGCCGTCGTCAATGGAAACTTCCCACAGGGACGCGGCGGTGTCCCCGGCGGCGACAACAGCGTTGGAAACGGAGAGACGCAAGCTGCGGCCGTCGGGAGACCAGCGAACGAAAAAGGGCTCACCCGCAAATGTGGCCAGCTTGCGCACCTCCGTCCCGTCGCTCTTCGCCAGGTGCAACTCCATATCCCGGGCGTAAACCAGTTGTTGGCCATCCGGGGACCAGGCGGCTGTGCTTTGGTGCACGTCTACCCTGCCCCCGCGCCGCGGGACGGGAAATCCGTTGCCAGTGTCCAAGCCAAACCTGGTGGTCACGAGAAGATTGCCCAGGCGCCGCGGGGAGCCACCCAGCAGCGGCGCCGCCCAAAGCTCGAGTCTTTCCAGGCCCCCCTCAGAATCGTGATACCGGTACATTAGGAATTCCGTTCGGTCCGGAGAAATGTCCGCCAGCCAGGCATTCCGCATCGGCAAGGAGAGCGGGACAGGCTCTCCGCCTTTCACCGATATCTGGCGCGGTTCTTCCGCGAGGTTGAAAAGCAGCCGTGTGCCGTCGGTGAGCATGGGCGCGCCGTTTCCCCGGCCGTCGTTGGTGATTTGGACCATGCCGGTGACTCGCGGTGGCGGCAACGGACGGCTGAGCCAGAGAAAGACCGCGCCGATGGCCGGAAGGAACGCGGCCGCCACCGCTGCCCATTTCGGCCAGGCCCGGCGTTTCGGCGCTGCCACGCGCGGCGAAGACGGCGACGATTGCTGGAGGGCGAGAGCGAGGTCCGCGGCGGACTGGAATCGGCGGTCCGGCTCCTTTTCCAGGCAACGCCGCACGATGCGATCAAGCGCCGGCGGAACCGAGGCCGGCAACTCGGGTGGTTCGTCCTTGAGGATGGCGTGCATCACCTCCATCGAGGAATCGCCGGCAAAGGCCCGCTTGCCGCAGAGCATCTCATAGAGCGCCACGCCGAAGCTGAACAGGTCCGAACGCTGATCGGCGGGTTGGCCGCGTACCTGCTCCGGCGCCATATAGCTGGCGGTGCCCAGCACCATTCCTTCATCGGTCAGATCGGTATCGACCGAACCCGGCGCCAGGCGCTGCTGCCGGGCCAGCCCGAAATCCAACAGCTTCGCGCCTTTTTTCGTCAGCATGATGTTGCCGGGCTTCACATCCCGGTGGATCACGCCATGCCGGTGGGCTGTATCCAGCGCGTCGGTAATTTGCATGGCGTACTCCAAGGCCCGGTCCGGCGGCAGCGGCCCTTTCTTGAGCCGCTGGGCGAGCGTCTCGCCCTCCAGGTATTCCATGACGACATAATCCACGCCGTCCTCACAGCCGAGGTCGTGCAGGGTACAGATGTGGGGATGATTCAGGCCGGAAATGGTGCGCGCCTCACGCAAGAACCGCTCGCGTAACTGCGCGTTGCTGGAGAGGTGTTCGGGCAGGATTTTTATCGCGACCGTCCGGCCCAGCCGCGAATCTCTGGCGCGATAGACTTCACCCATGCCGCCTGCGCCAATCGGCGCGAGGACTTCGTAAGGCCCCAGCCGGGCGCCCGGGGCGAGCCGGAACTCGCCACCGGAGCCGCCGGGCTTGCGCGCCTTGGCAGCTTCCAGCGCGCCCCGCAGCCGGCTGGTGGCCACCCCGTCGCGGTCCAGGGCGATTTCAAGCGCCGGCCGCTCCATGAAGCTCGCATGCTGCTCCGCCAACGCCAGCATCTCTTCCACTTCGCGGCGCAGTTCTTCGTCTCCGCCGCAGTTGTGCTGCAGGAATGCGGCGCGATCTGCGGGCGCACGCTCGAGCGTAGCGTTATACAGCCGCTCGACGCGCTGCCAGCGTTCAGCGTCCATGCGCGTCCCCGGTGTGCTGGGGAAGCTCCGACCCCTGGTCCCGTGCGGGGCTCGCCAGGTAACGAAGCATCCAGGCTTTTGCCGTTTTCCAATCGCGCATCACGGTTTCCGGCGAGACCTTCAGGAAGACGGCCGATTCCTCCACCGTAAGGCCGCCGAAGAATCTCAACTCGACTACCTGGCTCTTGCGCCGGTCGAACTTGGCGAGGTCGTTGAGCGCCTCGTCGATTGCGGCGAGGTCTTCGAATTGCTTGGCGGGAACCTGCAGGGCTTCGTCCAGGACCGCCACGGGAGCGCCAGCGCCGCGCTTGAGGTACTGGCGCGAGCGGGCATAGTCGACCAGTATGCGCCGCATCAATTGCGCGCACACGGCCAGGAAATGGGCGCGGTCATGCCACTGGACCCGCGGCGCATCCACCAGCCGCGTGTAAGTCTCATGGACCAACGCGGTGGTTTGCAGAGTGTGCCCGGAACGTTCCCCCCGCATGTGGGCGTGGGCCATACGGCGCAGATCCTCGTACACGAGCGGTATCAGCTTGTGCAACGCAGCCTGATCGCCCCGGCCCCAGGCGAGAAGCATGTCCGTAACGTCTGATTGCTGCGAGAATGGCATTCCGGCCTTCCGCGGCAGGCGTGCGACTATTATAGCCTATCGAATTATGGTCATCGCGAAGAAATTGGCCGGCGATGCCAGAATTTCGGGTTAGTTCCCGCTTAATAACTACCGGCTAAAGCCGGCAGAGCGCGGACTGAAGTCCGCGCCAGCAAGCTGAAGCTTGCGCCACGAGAATGGCCAAACCTGGTGACATGGGCGGCGGAGTGGCCTACCGTTTTGGCATTGGCGCCTGCAATTCTCTCCCGGCGACAATCACTCCGAACTTTGGCGCCTTCGAGGTCCCATCCACCCGAATGTGAAGAAATGTTCCCGCGCCTTGCTTCTCGAAGAACCGGTCGATGGGCTTCAGAGCTAGTTTCTTCCACCCGGTAACCATCTGCGAAACGGTCGCCCTCAGTTTCAGCGTGCCGTCGAAATCGATAGCATCGCTATCCAGATTGTAATCGCCAGCCAGATCCAAATCTGCCCCTGGAATCCCAAAAGATAACTTATGGAACCGGATTACGCCGTTCTCGAGATGAAACGTGCCCATCATCTGTGAGACAGCTTGATCGCTGTCCGGATTCTGCGGCTGCCCCAGCGCTCGCTGGCTCAGGCGGTCAATCTGATCTTGAATCGTGGAATGCAGAAACTTGCCCTCCAGCACTTCAAAGCTTCCGTCCAGTTCCAGTTTTTCGCGCACTTTACCTGTCAGCGGCGGTATGTCGATTTTCGTTTTCAGCACCAGCCTCCCTTCCATGAAGGGACTGCCTTTCATCGCCAGGCGCAGCACGTCGCGCAGATTTCCGTTGGGCATCGCCACATCCAGACTGATCGCGCGGGGCTGGTTGGCTTCATGCTTGATGATGCCACCGCTGGTTGTGAAGTTCGTGGAGCCTAACGTGGCCGTCACCGGCTGGAGAATGGTATTTCCGTTGGTCCCGTCCACCAACACCGCAAAGCGGGCAAAAAGCGGCACCGGGTTGCCTGCCCTGCGCAAACGGAAATCCGGCACCGAGGCCTGGCCCCGCGCTTTAATGGCGGAGAGTTGACCTTCGAACCGGCCGCTGGAATGCAGAGTGCCCGCGATCCCGGCGAAAACTCCCAGATCGGCTTTCTCAAACAGATAGTCGCCTGTAATGGGAGTCTCGTCCGGCTCGCCTGCGCGCCAGGGTCCGAATGTGCCCGTGGCGTGTATCTTTCCGGGAGGTTTGGGATTAGTCAGCGAGGCATCGTATTTCATGGGCCCGCCGGCTCCCGCGGGCTCCAACTGCACACTTTGGATGTCGAACCGCAGCGGAACCCGTTGCGGATTGCTGGGCCGAAGCACTAACCCGGCGTGCTGAATGCTCACCTTCCCGATCGTTGCCCCAGGGTTGGATGCGCCCTGCTGGCTGTCCGGGACCATCTGCGCCGAAGTTGGCGGATGCGGACGCTCACTGCGCGGCGGTATTTGGATTTCCATGCCGTCCACACTGACCTGGGAGACGACCATCGGTGGATGGAGAAGCGACTCCAGGTCTACGTCGCAGCGGAACTTCCGGATCACGAACAGAGGAACGGAATCAGGCCGGCCCTTCAGACGCATGGAGAGGCCCTGTCCTTCAATGCGCGCCGAGATCCCCCGGCCGCGCGTGAGGACCAGACGGAGGGGCGAGGCCCCTGGAAGCCGGATGTGCAGCGCCTGAAGCTGTACATCGCTGTCGAACCGCTGGCTCAAATAACGAATCGTCTGCTGCTGCGCATAAGGCTGAATGCGTCGAGCCAGCATCGACGCCGTGATTGCCAGGCCGGCTGCCACCAGTATGGCCACAAGGCCGATCGCCACAATCCAGTTCCGTTTCTTGGCCGTCATTGGCGCTCTCTAACCCCATTTGTACTACAACGAATTGTGCACAGTCTTCACCACCTCCCCTTCGATTCGTTCGAATTCATGGCGGTGGCACGCCACGTGTTGGGAGGCGCTGGCTATCAGGCTCCCAGCGACAAACTCAGGATCTCCTGCGTGGGCGTTGGCGGCGTGGGCCAAAGGACTATGTGGCCGGCTGCCAGGACGAAGAGATCGCCGCTCTTTGCGACCTCGCTTCACTAACTCTCCGTGCCGGTGTTCAATCTCTATCCCAGGGATCCCAGGGCCAGGATCTACAAGGCTTCCGGCAGATGAAATTAGTGTTCTCCGGGCGGCGGGGCGCTTGGGTTTGATCTTGCGGCGTTTCATGAGTTTTTCACGCCTCTCCACCTTATGTGTCACGCACCCCGTGTTACGCGACCGACACCGCCAGGCACGGCTCTTGGGGTAGACTAAAGAAGAGCCGGACGTCCGAAATCGCATTCCGGCTTGGGAGAAGAACAATGAAGAATGATTCCTCGCGTAGGAACTTCCTTGTGGCTGGGCTGAGCCTTCCAGTTGCCGGTTTGGCAAACGCTGCGGTGCCCCAGGCGCCCTCGGCACAGGTTCCCGGACCCGCACCGCTGGGAACCGCGGCGGTCCGCTACCGGACGCTGGGCAAGACCGGACTCAAGGTTTCGACGGTCGGTTACGGGTGCATGATTACATCCGATTCCAGCGTGATTTCCCGGGCAGTGGACCTGGGCATCACCTATTTCGACACCGCTCGCGGGTACCAGAAGGGCAACAACGAGCGCATGGTGGGGGCCGCTCTGAAGGGGTCGCGCGACAAGATCGTACTGTCGAGCAAATCCGAGGCGAAGACCGCCCCGGATGCGGTGGCGGAACTCGACACCAGCCTTAAGGAACTGGGCACGGAACACCTGGACATCTGGTACATGCACTCCAGGGATACTGTTGCGGCCATTCCCGACGAACTGGTCACGGTCTGGGAGAACGCGAAGCAACAGGGGAAGATCCGGCACATCGGCATCAGCACCCACAAACCCAACGCCATTGTGGACCGCATCCTGGGGGTGGGGAAGTTCGAAGTCGTGCTGAGCACTTACAGTTTCGCGATTGGCACGGCCAACGATCCGGCCTATGAGAAACTGACCGAAGCCGGCATCGGCCTGGTGGCGATGAAGGTAATGGCGCCCGCCGCCCGCGCGCGGAAGCCGGATGGTCCGCTGGCGGCGCTGAAGTGGGTCTTGCGCGACACGCGCTTTACCACCGCGATTCCCAGCATGACCGACATGGAACAACTGGAGATGAATGTCCGGGCCATGGCGGAGCCGTTCGCCGCGGCGGATGAGAAACTGCTGGCCCGTATCGACCGGGACATTCGCCCGCAGTACTGCCGCATGTGCGACCAGTGCAGCGGCCAGTGCCCCCAGGGCGCGGCAATTCCGGAAACCATCCGCTATCTGTCTTACGCGGATTTCTATGGGCAGTTCGCTCTTGGCCGGGAGCACTTCCTGGCGCTGCCGGAAGAGGCGCGCGCCGTGCGCTGCCGCGATTGCGCCTCCTGCCAGGTGCGATGCCCCAACGGCGTCCACGTCGCCGAGCGCCTGATGCGCGCGCAGGACCTGTTCGCCTAGCGGCGGTTTGCCCTCACATTCTATTCCGCGATGCGCAATATCGAATTTCGAGACCGGCAGCGAAAATGCGGCGGCCGTCGGAATCCGGTTTCATGTCGCCCAGCACGCTTTGTTCGCCAGGACGAACGCCGGCCGCTTTTCGCCATAGCCGATCAGCCGCAGCGCGGCGATTCAGACTGCAATTGACAGAGTCCAGGAGACCACGGGCGAGGGGATCCTTCATTCCGGAGGCCGCTATGGCGTCACACGAACCATTTGTTTCTGGCCAGGCGCAACGGCGTGGGAATCGTCGAGCCGCGCAGGGTAAAACGACGCCCCATAAGAAGAAGCACCCATTCCAAGAAAAACAATCCAAGCGCTGTGAGTTCCCGCATCGATCGCAGTTATTGAAAAGGCGGGACTGAAGTCCCGCTGCAGGCTGAAGTTTCCATGGCGCTGAAAACACAGCAACTTCTTTAGATTCAATACGTACAATACGCACAAAACGCACAATACGCACCCTTTTGTCAAGATTTTGTCAAGAGCCGTGCTATGATGTGGACATGAGAACCGAACTAAAACACAGCGTCTTAAGTTAGTGCGCATAGGCGGCGCAGAGTTTCGCTGGCGTCCGTCCATTTGTTGAACTGTTCCTCAACCGCCGTGATGACGTCCTCCAATGCATTGAAGTAGCGATTGTG
>Ga0181521_10007990_pt1 | contig 10993 bp, 7 predicted proteins | sample PEATcosm2014_Bin_32_FD_119764 | JGI IMG/M metagenome (GOLD analysis project Ga0181521, IMG submission 119764) | Peatland microbial communities from MTU Mesocosm Facility, Houghton, MI, USA - PEATcosm2014_Bin02_60_metaG | ecosystem: Environmental > Terrestrial > Soil > Wetlands > Peat | place... | reverse complement strand
AGGGAAATTGCAAGAAAACCGTCGAGTATGAACAGCGGGTGTTCGACTACTATGGGGGCGTGAAGAACTTTTTTCGGCAGGGCGAGATCGCCGACGAGGCCGCTCGCGTTTGCATTGACTCAGGGGATTTGGACACCGCCTATCACTGGTATCAGGTAGGCCACGAGGCTGGATTGAAGGAACCCGGCATCCAACCGGCTCGCCAAGACCTTTGGGAGTTTCGTTGGGAGCACGCGCAGGCCCGCATCGCCGCCCGGCGAGGAGACCAAGCGGAGGCGCAGAAGCATGTCGCTGCCTCCAAAGCCATCCTCGACAAGGGAACCAATCCCGAGCAGGCGCAATTCCTTCCCTACCTGCAAGGCTATGTCGCGTTCTATGCGGCAGACTACAAGGCGGCGCTTGAAGAACTGTTGAAGGCGAACCAGAACGACCCGTTCATCCAATGCATGACTGGCCAGACGTACGAGAAGCTAGGCGACAAGGACAAAGCTATCGAGTTCTACCGCAAGGCCTCGACAACAATCGCGCATAACCCCGCCGCTGCGTATGCAGTACCGCTGGCTAAGAAGAAGCTGGCCTCGCTGCCGAGCTAGGATTTTCTGCCTCTCGTTTGCTGGCTGGCTCTCCAGTTGGGAGACTCATGAAGCTGCGGCAGTGACGAGTCCTCTAGGTTAGTCGAGGAGGTTCCCAGTGGCCGACGAACGACCATTCTACGGCTGGAAACTGGTCGCGGTTCTCTTTTCCCTGGATTTCATCAACATGGGATTCCCCTACTACGGCGGCGCGGTGATCAATGGCTACATGATCCACGAAATTCCGATGAACCGCAGCACTTTGGGCCTCGGGTTCACGCTGATCAACCTGTTCGTGGGTCTTGCCGCGGTGCTCGTTGCGATGTCCATCGTCAAGTACGGGGTCCGAGCGACGTTTATTGCCGGTTCCGCTCTGATCTGCCTCGGGTCTCTGTTTATGGGTCTCTACGCGTCGAAGCCCTGGCACTATCTGATTGCCTTCGGCGTGATCAACGGTATCGGCATCAGTTTTGCGACGCTGTTTCCCGCGGCTACTGCCGTGACCCGGTGGTTCAGGCGTTATCGCGGGCGCGCGATGGGGATCGCTCTTTCCGCTTCCGGTTTCGCAGGTTTTGCCGTCTCGCCTTTTCTCGACAAAATGCTCCGAACCGCCGGCGGAAATTGGCATGTGGGATGGGAGATCGTTGCGGGCGCCGTCGTAATTGCCGGACTCCTTGCATTCTTGTTTGTTAAAGAGAGTCCAGAATCCCTAGGGCAATCGGTGGACGGAATTCCGGAAGAGGAGCAGAACCGGCCATCCCGCACCGACACGCTGGCGACGAAGTATCCGTGGACTGCCTCGCAGGCCTATCGAACTTCCGCGTACTGGTTGATCGCGATCGGCGGGATTACCACGACGTTTCCGTTCTTCTTTTTCGTGGCGCACTGGATTCTGCGCCTGCGCGGAGCGGGCATCAGTTCCGCCAACGCGGCTTGGGCGATGAGTCTGTTTACGATCGGCACGGTCGGCGGCCGCTGGCTCGGCGGATTGCTGATGGACATCATGAATTCCCGTCTGGTCTTCGTGATCGGCCTCAGCCTCTATTTCATCGGTTCTTACCTCGCGATCATTGTGCGGTCTGACACGCTGATAGTGGCCTACGTCGCCGCCGTTTTGTACGGCGGGGCGTACGGCTGGAGTTTCACGTGCATGATCACGGTCACGGCGCACTACTACGGTCCCGCGGCTTTCCCGAAGTTGAATGGAGTGATGGCGCTTCTGACGTCGGCTTTCGCTTCGCCCGCCGGCTACATCGGCGGGAAAATTTTCGATCTCTACGGGAGCTACACACGGGCGTTTGAACTGAATTGCGTGATGGCCGCCATTGGAATCGTAGCGGTTACGTTCGCAGTCATGCCGCATCCTCGAAACGAAGTTGGCGCACCCACGATCCAGGAGGTAGCCTAAACGATCCGCCGGCGCGAACTGCTGAAAATCTTCCTGCTGGGCGGCGGCTCGACTTCCCGCGGAGCGGTCAAGCGGTCGGCTTCGTAAACACGCAGGCCCTTGAGGCTCGACATGGGCGTCTGAGCGCCCGAGTAGTCGATGCCGACATACCACTCGGATGCGGGGTTCATGCGAGAGCACAAAGGCGTCGGGACCCTAACTCTGCTCCTCCTGCCCCAAGGCCCACCTCAATGATTCCGTCGGGAAACTTCGTCCCATTCTATTTTCAGCCCACGCTCGGCGGCACGGACATCAACGGCAACGTCGCTCTCGGCAGTTATCAGGATTATCGCTTTCGTGCCCCCAACGTCATGCTCGTGCGCGAAAACTTCGAGCATTCCATCGGGAGTTCGCCGCTTGGTGTAGCCCCAAAGTATTCTTGCGAGGGAGCCCACATTGTTATGCGATCATTTGAACGAGAATCACCACCGCTTCAGGATCCTGGCCGTATTCATCGTCGCGTCGCAGGTGAGATGGGAGCAGTCGAGGTGTTTCACGACTGGCAGCTTGTGCCACGGATCCAGTTCGGAAATGCCGGCATAGCTGCAGTTGCCTTCGCCAAGCCAGAGTTCCGTCTTGGTCATCGTCAGCTCGGCCAAGACGAGTTCGCACAGGGAGTGCTTCCTGCCCGGTTCAGGGCTGGTGATCACTCTCAGGTTCACAGCTTTCAGTAACGTTCCTTCGGGGGGCGGATCGATTGGCCTGATCTCCCGAAGCACGCCGGTGCATATCCGGATGCCCTTCGGACGCTCATAGTACATTGCAAGGATGTCGTCTTGCCGGACGAACTCCAGGCAACCGACCTTCTTTGGAAAGCCGTAGATCTCTCGGCCGGCCATCGCCGGGACGGCTTCTGACACGGCGAGTTGCGTGAAGTAGACGCAAGCCTCGCCCTCGAATTCTACGTTGATTCCCTGGAGGAGCTCCCGATAGGGCCCTCCCGTCGACCACTCGAACCTGTTGAATGTGAGGCGGGCTATCGCGGGCTCCGGCAGGGTCAATGGCTCCGGAACTAGCTCGGCGGCCGCCTCGGGATCCGTCTCGTAGTTGAACGTGTACGAGTTCACCCCTCGCCAGAACGGCGGTTTATCGACGAAGCCAGGGGCATCCACCGGCATGGTCAGGCCCATCTTCTCCGGGATCAATTTTCCTCGGCGCTTCATGACCTCCCTCTCATCGCCCGGACGCCTTCAAGGCCGTTTAGCCGGGCGCATCATCATGTTCGTTTGGTCTGGACATCCTATCGGACGGAACAGCGGCTGCGACCGCAGGACCGACGAAACGAGCCGGATGCCAGAAGCTAGCGCTCAAGATCGTAGCGGCTTCTACTCCACCAAAGTGCCTGTATCAAGCCAAATGAGACTCGAGGGCTGTTTGATTAGGCAGCCGCTTCCGTCGAGGCTCTCAACGGGCCGGCAGCGCGTAGGCGAAGACCACGCCGTCCACTGGCATCACCAGGTACTGGCGGCCATCCAATTCGTAGGTCATCGGTGCGGTGGCCATTGCGCCCCCTGGATACGTGTGCCAAAGCGTCCTCCCCGTGGAGGCATCCACCGCAATCAAATTCATCGATCCATCCTCGGTGAACACGAGGTGGCCGGCAGTGGACAACACGCCTGTGAATGCTCCATGGCCGGAGTAATCGTGCGTCCAGCGGATCTTCCCCGTCTGCACGTCGATAGCCTTCAACATCGATTTGTCAAAGATGAAAAAGTCGCGTCCCGCCCAGCCTTCGGCGTGAATTCCAGGCATCGTGAGATAGAAAAGCCCCAGGCCTTCGCGCGAATTCACGTAGAACAGGCCCGTCTCGGGATCGTAGCTCGGCGCCTGCCAGTTGGTTCCCACGCCGCCTGTGACCAGCACGCCATCGGGCTGCGGGTCCTTGTCCGGCCGTGGAATCGGCACTCCTTGCTTGTCGAAGCCCGAAAGCCAGTTCGCCGGTACAAATGCCGTCGATACGAGAGCTTCGCCGTTGGTTCGGTCGAGCACGAAGAACAAACCGTTCTTTCCGGCCTGCGCCAGCATCTTGCGCGGCTTGCCGTGGTACACGCCGTCGAACAACACCGGGGTCATGACCATGTCCCAATCATGCGTGTCATGGGGGCACGACTGAAAATACCAGACCATTTTCCCGGTGTCCGGATTGAGCGCCACGATGGTATTCGTGTAGAGATTTGCCCCGGGACGCGTTTCACCGTTTTCGACAGGGTGGGGATTGCCGGTCCCAAAGTACAGCAGATTCAGTTCTGGATCGTAGGTTCCGGTGAGCCACGTCATCCCGCCGCCGCGCGTGATTACGTCGGTGTCGTGCGGCCATGTGTCCCAGGCGGGATCGCCGGGCTTGGGCATGGTATCCCAGCGCCACTGAATCTTTCCGGTTATCGGATCGACAGACAGAAGGAAACCCGGAAGATCAGCGGTGTCACCGGAAGTGCCCACGATGATGTGATCACCGATAACCAGAGGCGCCACCGTACCGAACGCCTTGAGCGCCGGGTCGTCAATCTGGATTTGCCAGAGCTGCTTCCCGCTCTTCGCATCGATGCACAAGAGGTTATCGTCGGGCGTCGTCATGTACAGTCGGTCTTTGTACATCGCGGCCCCCTTGTTTCCTCCCCCGACCGCCCCGGGGCGTCCGAAGTGCCAGATCTGCCGCCCCGTTCGCGCATCGATCGCCCACATTTGGTTGGCTGCTGTAACGTACATGATGCCGTTTACTTCCAGGGGCATCGATTCGAGGGAGCCCGTGTGCGTCTGAAACGCCCACGCCAGCGTGAGCGATCCGACGTTTTCTCTGTTGATCTGCGCGAGGGGGCTGTAGCGGCGGCCGCTATAGTCGCCGTTAAAGGTCGGCCACATGTCATTTGGCGGATTCCGCAGTATTTCCGGATCGAGACCCTGTGCGGGCAACAACGGCGCGCCGGCGAGGACAAACGCGAACACCAGCAGGGCTCTTCTCATTTCAATGTCTCCAAATACGTGAACATATCGTGCATCTCGGCATCGGTCCATTTCGGCAGCAAGGCTTGGTGGGCGGCAGCGGGGTCGTGCACTTCGAGCTTCACCGCGCTTCGCGGCCATGTGTGCGTCCAGCCGTCCGCATCGCGAATGGTGACGTCGAAGCCGTCGTTCAGCTCCACCACGCCTTTGTACTGCCTGTGGGAAGGAAGCGTTACGGTCGCCGTGAGCGGCAAGCCGGCCGGATATAAAAACCGCTGCTCGAGATCGGGAGGATTGTATTTTCCCCCGATTCCTGCGAGGTCACCCGTAGGCGAGTGGCACTTCGAGCATCCCCCCGCGCCGTAGAAGAAGAGCTTGCCGGCCTCGGCGTTTCCGGTGGCCAGGCGCTCGGCGGGAATATCGTTGGGATAGCCGCCCGGTACGCGCGTGTGCATATCGAACAGCGCCAGCTCAGAGCCGATGTACGCGACAAGGTCGGACACTTGTGCCGCGGTCAACGGGAACGAGGGCATGCCCTTCTCGGCCCGGCCTTGCGTGACCACTGGACCGATTAGGTTGCCGCCCTTGTCGTGGCGTACCACCGAGGAGCGAATGAGATCGGTGCCGCGGCCGCCGGTAAGGTCGTCGCCGTGGCAGACAGCGCAATTTTGCTTGAAGAGCGCGCCGCCGCGTTTCGCCGCTTCCGCCTGCTCCGTAGACGGCTGGCTGCCAGCGCCCGGCCGGGCCCGTGGCGGAGGGTTCTGGGCGTTGACTACGATGGCCACTGCAAAGACAGCAAGGACCACGAACAGCTTCTTCATTTCACTCCCCCCGATGGGAACGCACACACACGACTAAAGAAGCGGTGTAACGCTGACAAAGACTGGCCGCTAGCTGGAGTTCGCAGGAGAGTTATGATGCGCCCTCTAACAACATTCCCAGCGTTCTCTATCGCCGAAGCTCGCCTTCCGCTGTGACCTGACGCACGGTTCTGTGTGACGTCGGTCACAGACGCCACGACACAACAAGCTAGATATAGCGCGGGGGGTTACATGGCAAATCATAAATTCGACGACCCCGGCATGTCGACTCCAACGAATGTGTCGAGACGGGACGTCATCAAAGGCGTCATCGCCGCAGGCGTGGTGTCCTCGGCGAGTTATCTATTCCGCGGCTCCACCGCGTGGGCCCAGGCATCGGCCCCCGGTGCGGTCGAGCGGCTGATCACGCTGACCGTCAACGATCAGCAGCGGCGCGTCGACGTCATGAAGCAAGAAACGCTGGCGATGACACTCCGATACAAGCTGGGCCTCACGGGCACGAAGCTTGGGTGTGACAGAGCCGAATGCGGCGCCTGCACGGTGCTCATTGAAGATGTCCCGCGGTACTCGTGCTCGGTGTTCACGCACACGGTGCGGGACAAGAAGATCGTGACGATTGAAGGGCTCAGCGCCAATGGCACGCTGCACCCGGTGCAGCAGGGCGTCCTCGACGAACAGGGGTTCCAGTGCGGGTTCTGCGCGCCAGGCTTCGTGATGGCGGCGGTGGGATTCCTGAAAACGAATCCGAATCCCACGCGGGCGGAACTGGCGCACGGCGTTTCGGGCAATCTGTGTGTGTGTCGGGACTACGACAAGATCCTCACCGGGTTGATGCGCGGCGCAGAGAACATGAGGAAGGCGTGACCATGCCTAACAACGTGAACGCGACCAATCACAAGCTGATCGGCAAAGACTACACGACCCCCGACCTCTTAGCGAAGGTGACGGGGAAAGGGAAGTATGCTGAGGACTATCGCGCGGATGGCATGCTGTTCTGCAAACTGCTGCTCAGTCCGTTACCCCACGGGCGGGTCAAGAGCATCGATACGAGGGCAGCCCTGGCCATGCCAGGCGTCAAGGCGATTCTCACCATGGATGATCTCCCCGCTCCGGCCGATAGCGTCACCGATCTCGGCCAAGTGATCAAGGCGAACAAACTCGGAGAACGGGGGCTCACGATGGAGCCTGTGTACCAGGGCGAGCCCATCCTCGCCGTGGCCGCGGTCGACGAGCTCACTGCCGCGGAAGCGATTGAAAAAATTCGAATCGATTTCGAGCCGCTGCCGTTCGTCATCGATCCACTGGAAAGTCTGAGGCCGGGCGGTCCCAATGCGAGACCTGAGGGCAACGTCTGGATGCGGCCTGCACCGCCTCCGAACGCGAAGCCGGGCCCGCCCCCGCCGCTCATGGTCGGTGTCCACAAGTGGACCGAGGAGGACTTTGCTCAGGCGAAGGAAGGCCAACTGCCGATGGGCAAGGCGACAGACGAATGGTCGGTGGGCGATGTCGACGCGGGGATGAAGAGTGCAGCGCTCGTCCTTGACGAAACGTTCGTCACGCCAAACACAAGCCACCAGTGCCTCGAGACTCGCAGCACGATGGCATATTGGCAGAACGGCAAGGTCTTCATTCACACGGGCACGCAAAGCACCTATCAGACCGGCCCTGCGATCGCGCGGTGGCTGGGCATCGACCGCAGCAACGTCGTTTTCATCAGCGAATACACGGGTGGTGGATTCGGGAGCAAGATCACAGGGGGCGTCTCGCTGATTATTCCCGCGCTCATGTCGAGGAAAACCAACACCCCGGTGATGATGCGCATCAGCCGCGAGGAGGAACATTACATCGGACGCGCGCGTCCCAGCCTGCAAGGGCGGATGAAAGTCGGGTTCTCGAAGGAAGGCCGGATCGTCGCGCTCGATATGTTCGTGATCTGCGACAACGGCCCGTATGAACAGATGTTCGATGCCGCCGGGGCGGGCATGATCGTTTCGCTGCTGTACCAACCGCTCGCGATGCGCTGGCGCGGATTGACGGTCCTTACGAACACGGTGCCGCGCAGTGCTCAGAGTTCGCCGGGAGGCATGCAGGGGATCACACTCATGGAGCCGGTCCTCGCAAAAGCCGCACGCAAGCTCGGGATCGATCAGGTGGCCATCCGGCGCCTCAACGCCCCGGAGGGCAAGGCGGAGTTCGGAGCGGCGATGGGAGGGAAGCGCGGCCATACCACGAGCTGTTTCATCAAGGAAGCGCTCGACCGCGGCGCGGAGCAGTTCAAATGGGATGAGAGGAGGGCGCGCAGCCCCAAGCGGAACGGCTCGAAGGTGCGCGGCATCGGCGTGTCGATGAGTACTTTCGTCTCCGGCAGCATCGGGTACGATGGGCTTATTGTCATCAAACCCGATGGCCGTCTCTATATCCAGTCCGGTATCGGCAATCACGGGACGGAGTCGGTGAGCGACGTTCACCGCGTGGCCGCCGAAATCGTCGGCGTCCCATGGGAGAAATGCGAACTTACTTGGGGCAATACGTCAAAGAACCTGCCGTTCACATGCGCCTCGGGGGGTAGCCAGACCACTCATGCCATGACTCGAGCCGCTCACGCGGCGGGAATGGATGCCAGGAAGAAACTGCAGGAGATCGCAGCCAAGGATTTGGGTGGCAAGCCCGAGGACTACGAGGTCGCCAACGAGCGCGTCTTCCGGAAAGGCGGGGGGGCCGGCATGAGTCTGGCGCACGCCGCTCAGCGCGCGATCCAGCTCGGAGGCATCTACGATGGCCACGAACTACCCAGCGACATCAACAAAGCTACGGTGGCGTCGGCCACGGCGCTGGCTGGCCAGGGCCTGCTGGCGGTCGCCAAGGACAACTATCCGCACGACGGCGCAACATTTTCCTATGTCGCCAGCTTTGCCGAGGTCGAAGTCGACGTTGAAACAGGCAAGTATCACATTTTGGATTTCCTCGCATACGCCGACGCCGGCACCGTGATCCATCCGGCCGCCTTTGGTGGCCAGGTTCTCGGCCGATCGATGTTGGGGATTGGCCATGCGATCGGCCAGAAGTGGGTCTACGACCAGCACTACGGGCTGCCGCTGGCCAAGCGGTTCCACCATACCAAGCCGCCGACAATCCTGGATGCACCAGCCAACATGCAATGGGCGGCGCTGAACATTCCCGATCCGGAAACGCCCGTGGGCGCTCGCGGCATCGGCGAGCCTCCCGTAGGAGGCGGGTGTTGCGCTATCTTGAACGCTCTTTCAGACGCCATTGGGGACGAGGTCTTCCGGCGCGCGCCTGTAACCGCCGACATGATCTTAGCTTCGCTTGAGGCTGGCAGACCTGTGTATGGCGGCCTGAAGGCCGACGTTTAGCGGCCGGCTGCCGGCGCGAGCGTAGCGAAGCGGATCCGGCGCCGACACAGGACATGAGGAGAACGGAATATGGCTGTGATTCGCGATGTAATTCCAGCGTTCGAACTCTTTCAGCCGGCGACGATTGAAGACGCCCAAACGTTGCTCGCCCGGTACGGCACAGAGGCTTGGGTGCTGGCCGGCGGACTCGACACTTTTGACTGGTTGGCAGACCGGATCAAGCGACCCACGGCGGTCGTCGATCTAAGCCAGATCAAGGAGCTGAGTGGCATTCGCTCCGCGGGCGGCGGGCTCGAAATCGGCGCGATGACGACTTTGACCGAAGTGGTGCGGCATCCGGTCGTGCGCGAGAAGTACGGCCTGCTGCCGGAGGCTGCCGAGGCGGCCGCGTCCCCGCAGATCCGCAACCAGGGGACGATCGGCGGCAACGTATCCCAGGATGCGCGCTGTTGGTATTACCGCGGGGGCTGGCCGTGCTACCGTGCCGGCGGCAACATCTGTTATGCCGATACGCCGAAGGGCATGAACCGCGAGCACGCCATCCTGGACGCGGATCGTTGTGTCGCCGTCAATCCGTCGGACACAGCTCCCGCCTTGATCGCGCTCGATGCGCAAATGGTTATCCGCACGCCGCGAGGTGAGCGAGTGGTCAACGCGGAGGACTACTTCATCGGTCCTGGAACCGACATTACCCGCATGACAATCTTGCGGCCTGGCGATCTCCTCACTGCCATTCGTATCCCGTCCACTTGGGCCGGTGCGCAATTCTATTTTGAGAAGGTTCGGGACCGCAACGTCTGGGATTTCGCGCTGGTTAACGTGGCGTCAGCGATGATGACTTCTGGGAGCACGATCGAGCAAATGCGGCTGGCCGTGAACGGCGTGGCCGCTCATCCGGTTCGGTTGAAGGCGGTCGAGGCCGCCGTGCTCGGAAAGCCGCGGAACGAGGAAACGGCGCAGCTGGCCGGGCAACTCGCTGTCCAGGGAGCCGAACCTCTGCAACATAACGGTTACAAGGTGCCGCTGATGAGGAATCTTGTGAAGCGCGCGATCCGTGGAGTGGTCGGGGGGGAGGCAGCATGAACCTCATACAGTGGGCACGAAGTCCGTGGGGTGAGCGGATCCCGATTCATATTTCTTGGGATCTGCTATGGGCAGCAGCGATTGCGGGAGCGCTGTTCTTGATTGCCCACGCAATTTATGTTGGATACTGGGCGAAACCCGTTGCAGAGTCACAGCCTGACTCAAAGCTAGCCGCAGCCGCTGCGCGCGTTCCCGAGCGTGTCGCCAGGCATTCGTTTGGGGCAAGAGCCTTTCATTGGGTGATGGCGGCTTCCATGTTCGTGCTGCTCTTCACCGCGTTCCTTCCGAAGGTGGGTGTCAGATTTTCGTGGGTGACGATTCACTGGATCGCGGGCATTGTCCTTACGATCTCCGTTCTGTACCACATCATCCACGCCACATTCTGGCTGGATTTCTGGTCGATCTGGCCGGACAAGCAGGACATCCTAGACGCATCGAGGAGATTCCAGCGGGCCTTGGGAAAAGCGGCTTCCCCAACGAAGAAATTTGGTAAGTATCCGCTGGAGAACAAGCTCTTTCACCTGAGCGTTCTATTCGCGGGTCTTGCGGTGATTTTCACCGGGTTCTTTATGATGTATCGAGTGCGCACCCCCTTCTTCACGCGCAATCCCTATCTGTTTGGCGACGTGACGTGGGGCGTGATGTACGTATTGCATGGCCTGGCGGGGGTTGGATTTGTCGCCCTGATCATGACGCACATTTACTTCGCGGTCAGGCCAGAGAAGTTTTTCCTCACCAAGTCGATGATCTTTGGTT
>Ga0181521_10007986_pt1 | contig 11000 bp, 14 predicted proteins | sample PEATcosm2014_Bin_32_FD_119764 | JGI IMG/M metagenome (GOLD analysis project Ga0181521, IMG submission 119764) | Peatland microbial communities from MTU Mesocosm Facility, Houghton, MI, USA - PEATcosm2014_Bin02_60_metaG | ecosystem: Environmental > Terrestrial > Soil > Wetlands > Peat | place... | reverse complement strand
CCCGCTTTTGTCTCCACGGCGGGGGGTGGGGGGGGGGGGGGCCCCCCCTTCCACGCGCTGTTTTTTTCCCCCCCCCCCCCCCCCCCCCCCGATTTTCGCCAACGTATTCAATCTAAACAAGTTAACTCCAAAACATTCAAAACTAAAGACTTAGCTATGAGACATGTAGATTTTGGCGCCATTTTGGAGAAAATTTTGCTGCGTGATTCGTTGCTTCAGCGTCGATTTTTCAAAAGAACTGAAACTGGTTTGGGCCGGCTTGAGGACCGTCTCTGGAGACGGGCGCACATCTGGATTCTACGATCCGATCGTCATTATCGCGCGCGGTGGATGGGAAGTCTGTGATGGTGCACACGGGAGATTTGTGATGAAAAAGAGGCGGGGATCAGATGCGATCTTGCGCGGATTGCCGAATGTTATTACAATTGTAATAACATCAGAGGAGCGTCATGGTTGAACTCAAGATCCGCAAGTTTGGCAACTCGCTGGGCGTGGTTTTGCCGAAAGAAGTGATCGACCGCTTGCAGACCAGCAACGGGGAGCGGCTCTTTCTTATCGAGTCGGGGGACGGCGATTACCGGCTCACACCCTACGATCCCGCCTTTGAGAAGAAAATGGCGAAGGCGGAAGAAATCATGTCCCGCTATCGCAACACGCTGCACGCTCTTTCCAAGTGAAAAAGAGAGAACCACTCTGGATCGAAGAGCGCGATACGCTTGCGATCCACGACCGGCTCCTGGCGCTCCACGGCGGCGCCACCGGGTTGCGCGACCGGGGCCTTTTGGAGTCCGCTCTTGCGCGTCCCCGCCAGCGCCATGCCTATGCCAACACTTCGGATGTGGTCGAAATGGCCGCGCTTTATACCGCTGGTATCGTCCGCAACCGTCCTTTTGTGGATGGCAACAAGCGGACGGGGTTTGTGGTTGGCGTTCTCTTTCTCGAACTCCACGGCTTCGAGTTCACGGCCAGCGAAGCAGAGGCTACCCAGGGCGTTATGGCTCTGGCGGCAGGCACGCTCGACGAGGCTGGTTACACGGGATGGCTACGGGAGAATGCCAAGCGCAGGCGGGGCTGAGCCACGCAGGGATCCTTCGACTCCGCAGGGCTTCACTTCGTGAAGTCCCTGCTCCGCTCAGGATGACAACTTTGGATAGCCGACCGTTCTTCGCTTATTCCGCGGCCTTGGGCCACCGACAAACGACTATCGACGAACGGCTCCTTTGCGACTATAATTTCTCCAGCGTCATCCAACTACTGCAAGACGACGCGCACAGGCTCTATCCGCCCAGTTTGCGGAGGGGCACTGGAGGATATTGTGAGTCTCACGCCTATCGGCGAACCTCGCCGCAAGATCACCACCGCTACTATCCGCGAAAAGAAGTTTCAGCGCGATCCCATCACTTGCCTGACCGCCTACGACTATGCCACCGCGCGCCTGGTCGACGAGGCGGGCATCGACATTGCGCTCGTCGGCGACTCGCTCGCCATGACCATGCTCGGCTACGAGAACACGCTTTCGGTCACGGTCGACGAGATGCTGCACCACGTCAAGGCCGTACGCCGTGGCGTGAAAGACGCGCTGCTCATTGCCGACATGCCCTACGGGTCTTATCAGGCTGACCCCAACGAAGCTATTCACAACGCCGCCCGCTTTGTGAAAGAAGGCGGCGCCGAGGCGGTCAAGATGGAAGGCGGCGAAAAGCGGGTGGACGTGATCCGTCGCGTGATCGACGCCGAGATTCCCGTGGCCGGGCACATCGGCCTCACTCCGCAATCGGTCAACGTGATGGGCGGCTACAAAGTTCAGGGCAAAACGCTGAACGGCATCGAGCAGCTCATGCGCGATGCGGTTGCGCTCGACCGCGCCGGCGTGGCCTGCATCTACCTCGAAGGCATTCCGCGCGAAGTCGCGGCCATGATCACCGCCGAGGTTGAGACGCCGACCATCGGCATCGGCGCCGGGCCGGATTGCGATGGGCAGGTGCTCGTCTTCCACGACCTGGTCAACCTGACGTTCGGACATGCGGCGAAATTCGTTCGCCGCTATGGAGACGCCGCCGCGCTAATGACGGAATCCATACTGGCCTTCAAGGCCGACGTGGCTTCGCATCAGTTCCCGAACGACGCTGAGAGCTACCACCTGCCGAAAGAAACGCAGGCCGCACTCGAAACGGTACTCCACCGCAAGCACGCCATGCAGCGATAATGGCGGGCGGAGAAAGCGTGGTGCGGAATATTGTGCAACGGACTGTCATCTTAATGTTGCTGGGGGCGCTGCTGGGCTGCTCCAAGCCGCCGCAAATGCCAACCGTGGAAATGCGGCAGCCGACCGGCCTGGAGTCCATCCCGGCACCGGATCCCTCGAAATATCCGTCGTTTAGCAATATGGCACATTGGCAGAATCCTTATTTCGTGGTGCGCGAGGATGGGATCGGTATCGTCGATCTTTCCAATCGCGAGATCCACATGCTGACGGCGGAGCAAATCCCGGCCGAACTGGTCTCGCTGCCACCAAGCGCATGGCCTTACGGCCGCGTGGTGCTGGTCGCGCAAGCCGTTCCCAAGAATCCAACCAAAGAGACGAAGGCAGACCTGCGCAAGAACCGCGCCCTGCTCCTGGGAACGCTGCAGCAATTAGACGTTCAATTTCACGAGGCACCCTGAGCAGGCAGTCGACTGCACGCCCGGCGGTCCGGCCGCAGCCCCTGAAGGGGCAGTCAAAACTGGATGAATGTCGGCATCGCTAAAGCGATGCCCTGATGCGAAACTCGGTTTCTCCGCAGCCTGTTGAGCGTTGACGCCCCGAACCATGCAGATGTGCTCGACCATTCCGGAAGCTCGCGCCGCCTGCCTTGATGCCCGCGCGCGTCGCGGGCGCCTCGGCCTCGTTCCAACGATGGGCGCTCTGCATGAAGGCCACCTGTCGCTGGTCCGCGCGGCAAAGGCACAGTGCGACGCGGTTGCCGTTTCCATCTTCGTGAACCCCACGCAATTCGGACCGACCGAGGATTTGTCGAAATATCCGCGTCAGTTCGATCGCGACTGCCGGCTGCTGGAAAAAGAAGGAGTCGAGATCCTCTTCGCGCCGCCGGTCGAAGAGATCTATCCCGATGGCGGAGTCACCTGGGTGCTGGTCGAAAACCTGAGCGAAAAGCTCGACGGACGCTCGCGCCCCGGCCATTTCCGCGGCGTGACCACCATCGTCGCCAAGCTGTTTCACATCGTCGAGCCCGAGGCCGCGTTCTTCGGACAGAAAGACGCCGCGCAGCTGGCCGTGATCCGGCGCATGGTGCGCGACTTGAATTTTCCGGTGGAAATTGTCGCTTGCCCGATCGTGCGCGAACCCGACGGCTTGGCCATGAGTTCGCGCAACGCGTACCTGAATCGAGAAGAGCGCAGCCGCGCGCTCGTGCTGCAACGGTCTTTACAGAAAGCTCGGCAGCAATTCCACGACGGGGAAAGAAGTGCCGCGGAGTTGATCTCCGCCGGCAAGGAAGTCTTCGCCAGCGAGCCGCAAGTCGTGCTCGATTATTTCGAGATCATTGATCCCGATGCGCTTGATCCCGTGGAGCGGATCTCGCAAAGGACGCTGGTGGCCGTCGCCGCCCGCGTCGGATCCACGCGCCTGATTGACAATATTGTTCTGAATCCTTGAACCGAGATAGCGCGCGAACCAGCCGGCAGCTCAGAACATATTCAGCTGGTGCGCAATCTGCCTTATGGTTGCGTATTCTTCGTCATTGGCTACGACAAATTGTTTGGCGCGGAGGATCTTCAGGACGCGATCGTCTTTGCCTTCCTTCAGGGCGAGGAGGGCGCGGACAAATTTTTCTCGCTCGGCCTCGGGCACATCCTTGCGAGCGACGAACACGTAGCTGACAAATGGTCTCGAGGTATAGAAAACGCGGACTTTCTGGCTGTTCAGTTTTCCGTCGCTGATCAGGGAGTTGAAAATCGTCTCGTCTAAAACTCCGGCGTCGACCACTCCGGTTTCCACCAGTGCTGCGGTTGCCGGATTGCTTCCGCTGTAGCGAACCTGGAGATCGGTTTCGGGATTGATTCCCGCCCGCTTGAGTTCGCGATAGGGAATCAGATGAGTGCTGGTCCCGTTGATGTCACCAAATGCAAACTGCTTTCCCTTCAGGTCGCGGAGCGAACGGATCGACGAGCCGGTACCGGTGATGAAGACCGAGTGAAGATGCAGGTCAGAGGTACGCTGGACGAGTGGGATGACTCCGTACCAAGCACGAGACCGGATATACATCAGCGCGCCCAGACACGCGAAATCGTAAGATCCATCCCCGAGGCGGGCGGAGGTCTCAAGGAGGAGATCGGGCGCGGCAACATTCACCGGTCGTCCCATTGCCTTTGTAAGATAGGCCTGCAGAGGTTCCCTGTCTGCTTGAGTCGACCCATCCAGGATCAAGCCGACGGTGATGGGCTTGTCGGCGCCGTAAAGCGCTGCGCCGGCCAGAACACAAATTGCCGCCAACAGTGTGTTCCGAGCTAGTAAAAGCACCGAGCACCTCTTCGGACGCGGAATTCAACCGGGGTCTTTAGGCTGCGTCCAGCAACCGCTCTGAGGGAGGCATCGCTTGACGGCCTCAGTTGGTCCTCGTCTAGCAACTAATACATGATTTGGATCAGGCTGAGGTAGTCACGAATGGACGTATTACAGCCTGCGCCCCGAGACAAAGGGATTTCCGGCGATGAAGTAACGCAACGGCTGCTCGGCGGACTTTACGATCCCGACGCGCGTTGTTACCGTCACTTTTCGCACGCGATAGGCGTCATCGACAATCTGGAGGTCTGAGCGCGCGCTTACCAGGCTTTTTCCGTTGTCGCGCTTGCGGGTGATATCCAGGGCTTCGGTCAGGCGTCCTGGGCCGGAAGAAATTTTCTTGAGAAGAGAAATTTTCTTGAGGCCGGATTCTTTTGCCGGCACGATCCGTCGTGCTTCTGCCATGTGCGCGATGCCCGCCACCGGCTCCAGGGCGCGAAAGAGGACGCAGCCGGGAATTTGGTCGGGCAGGCAGGAAACATTCAGGCAGTGGTGATTGCCATAGATGAAGTACACGTAGGCGTGACCGGGAGGACCGAAGAGAACGGAATTCCGCGGCGTCCGGCCCGCGGCCGCGTGCGCCGCCGCATCGCCTTGGCCGAGATAGGCTTCGGTTTCGACAATTCGTCCGGCTAGAATTCCGCGCGGCGTTTTCCGGAGCAGCAATTTCCCGAGCAGCGCCCGCGCCACTCGCCGCGGATCGCGATTGAAGAAGTCAGTTTTCAGCAATGTGACGCGGCCGGGCGCTTTCATGTCCATTATGCTATGGCGAAATCCAGAGTTGTGGCCGCGCAGCTGCCGAGCTGCGCTCGGCTTGGACGGGGCAAAGCCCCGTCCCCACACGAGCCGTCACGCCGCGCCTTTCAGGTATGCCAGCACTTCTTCCGCGTGGCCTTCTGCCTTCACGTTGTTGAAGATGTGCTTGATCTTGCCGTCGGGGTCAATGATGAAAGTCGTGCGCGCGATGCCTTGCAGTTTCTTGCCATACATTTGCCGCTCTTTGACCACGCCAAACAGGTTCGCGATCTTCTTCTCCGCATCGGCCAGCAGCGGGAACGGCAAACTGAACTTGGTCTGAAACTTTTTCTGAGCGGCCGCCGTGTCCGCCGAAATGCCGAGCAGCACGACGCCTGTCTTCTTGATCTCTTTGTAGGTATCGCGAAAGCCGCACGCTTCCTTGGTACATCCCGGCGTATCGGCCTTGGGATAGAAATAAAGCACCACGGTCTTGCCGCGAAAATCTTTTAAGGCAACCTCCTTGCCGTTCTCGTCCGTCGTACTGAAGTCTGGGGATTTATCATTAACTTCCATATGGGACTTTCTCCTCACCGGTCGTTATTACATCGCAAGTTATATCGCAACCGGATGCTCGCCGTCACCTTGGCGGCCTCGGCCTGGCTTGCCAGTTCAGGGCTCGTGGCCCAAGTCACAATACCGCAGTATGGGCACAAGGCGGCGTCCACCAAAGGACCGCGCGCCCTCGGGCTGATCCAGCTTTCGCCCAAGGGCGATAAAGGCCGTATCATTCCCATTGCCATCGTGATGGACGGAAAATTTTACGACGCAGGCTCGTATAAAGCAGCGCCCGTTCCCATGGCTCTCGACTTCGGCATCGTCTATGAAGGTTTTCGCAGCGGTGTGTCGCAGGGCTTCTTCACCATCACGCAGCCTGGACAACTCAATCACGTCTGGATCGCCGAAGGCACGTGGCTTCCTGCGGGATCAAAGGCATTGGAGAAACACAAGAAGTACACGGCGCCCGTGATCGCGGACGACGACAAGAACGGACCACCCGTACTTCACCGCCGCGCCGAAAAGACCGACTCGGACAGTGGCTCGAAAAACGACTCTGGCAACAAGGATAAAGACCAGCAAAAGCCCGCGAGTCTTCCAGCGCCGCCGACTGCTGCGCCGCCTGCCAATGCGCCGAGTTCGGCAGACAGTGCCAAGACTCCGACGGCGCCGGATACCGCGAAAACGCCCGCGCCGCCGGAGAACGCGAAGGCATCTGCACCAGTTTCTGCGTCTTCTCCGCCAGAGGAGCCGATCGAAGATCCGAATCGGCCCCGTCTGCGACGCGGAATGCCGGACGCAAGTGCGCGCCGCGATGTTTATCCGACGTTCGACGCTTTGGCGGTCGCAACGCCGAGCGCCGTCGCCGCAGGCACAGCGAAGCCCGATGCGAAGGCGGCAAAGGATTCCGCCGCGGCTTTGCCGCAGTTCACCTTCATCCCCGCAATTTCCGATGCCGGCGGGCCCGATGCGCGTCCTTACACCTATGATGTGAAGCCGGCGGAAGAAGCGATCTACCGCAACAAGATGCTTGATCTGGCAGCGGCGCAAATTCGCGCCCAGGCGAACGCGGCGACGAAAGATGCCGCAGCCACACCCAAGAAATCATCCGCCACGAAATCGGCTGCCAAATCGGCCGGCAAGTTGCCCACGCCGGCCTTCGACGATGTGAGCTTGCGCATCTTTGATCTTTCCAATTCGAACGAGCCGGTGCTGGTGCTCTCGGCGAAAACTCACCCGGTCGTTGTTTCTGCCGGTGTCCCTGCCAGCGCCACCGGAAACGTCGAAGAGCCGAAGGAGATCACGCTGATCGCCCGCACCAACCTAGAAGGCGAGCTGCGGAAACTGTTTTTCTCGCAGACGGATTCGCGGCATCTCGACGCCACTCCGCGCATGGAACTGATCGACGCGGTCGATGCCGACGGCGATGGCCGCGGCGAATTGCTGTTCCGGCGCACCTTCGACGATGGCAGCGCCTACGCCATTTACCGCGTCACCGCGGACCGGCTTTGGCCGCTGTTTGAGCCGACGCCTTAGTTCGATCGGGTGATCGGGTCATCCGGCCATCGGGTGATCGAAATTTAAAAGCCTGGCCTTTACATCACCCGATGATCCGATCACCCGATGACCCGATTGATTCGTTCCATTTACAATGTCTTCCTCGCAGGGGGTGAGACCTACGCGCACTACTTCTCGTATTGCGATTCTTGCTTGTCTGTTGGCGGGCTTCTGCTTTGCTCAGGATCAGGACTTCAGCAGAGTTCAAATCAAAGTTTCGAAGGTCGCCGGCAATGTCTACATGCTAGAGGGGGCCGGAGGCAACATTGGCGCCTCGGTTGGCAATGACGGCATCGTGATCGTCGACGATCAGTACGCTCCGCTCGCGGAAAAAATTCAGGAGGCGCTCAAAGGCATTACCGACAAGCCGGTGCGCTTCATCATCAACACGCATTACCACGGAGACCACACGGGCGGGAACGAATTCTTCCAGAAGCAGGCGCCCATCATCGCGCAGGACAACGTCCGCAAGCGACTGGAAGAGGGCGGCCAGGCGGGCAACGGCGGGTCGCTGCATTTCGAAGCCAAGGCGCAGCCGAAGGACGCGCTGCCGATTATCACGTTTGATCACGACATCACCGTGCACTTGAACGGGGAGGACATCCGCGCGCTGCACTTCCCGGCCGGACACACCGACGGCGACTCAGTCATCTATTTTCCGAAATCAAACGTTGTACACATGGGCGATGACTTCGTGACCTACGGCTTTCCCTTCATTGACGTGGACAGCGGCGGCAGCATCGACGGCATGATCAGCGGGGTCGAGGGAGCCATCGCCCAGCTTCCGCCCGACGTGAAGATCATTCCCGGCCACGGTGGGGTTTCAAACCTTGATGACGTGCGCGCCTATGTGAAGATGCTGAAAGAAACGCGGGCTGCGGTGCAGGATGCGCTCGCCAAAAAAATGACGCTGGAGCAGATGAAGGAGAAGAAGATTCTCGGTCCGTGGAAAAAATATGGCGGAGAGTTCATCAGCGAAGATGTGTTTCTGGAAACGGTGTACAACTCGCTGACCGGGCAGAAAAACGGCAAGTTCATCAAGCATAACTAGAAGCCAAGCCCCTAAAGGGGCATCTGGTTGCGAGAAATTGCGGTATCGCTAAAGCGATACCCTGATACGAATCCGGTCTCCCAAGCTGTGGAGTTCCACGATCGCGAAAGCGATGCCCTGGCACGAAACCGGAGTTTCTCCTGGGTCTGCTCGATTGCGGAAGTTTTTTCCTGTTAGCATGAACAACCGGGGAACTTCCGGAGGTTTGCATGAAAAGTCCTCTCCTGTGGCTGATTTTGTCTCTCTCTTTGTCCGTGTCTGCTCTCGCCGCCGATGGCAAGGCCGTTTCCTACAAGTCCGGTGACGAGACCGTTAATGGAATTCTGTACACGCCCGCCGGCTAAGGGCCGTTTCCGGCGCTCATCGTCATTCACGAGTGGTGGGGATTGAACGACTGGGTGAAGCAGCAGGCCGAGAAGCTCGCCGGCCAGGGATACGTCGCGCTGGCGGTCGATCTGTATCGCGGCAAGGTCGCCGACAACTCGGACCTGGCCCACGAACTGATGCGCGGCTTGCCCGAAGACCGGGCTACCCGTGACTTGCGGGCCGCATACGACTTTTTGGCGTCGCAGGCGAGCGTGGAAAAAGATCGGATCGGCTCGATCGGCTGGTGCATGGGTGGGGGCTACTCGCTCGATGCGGCACTCGCCGAGCCTCACTTGGCGGCAACGGTCATCAACTATGGGCATCTTGCGACGGAACCGTCGGAACTGAAGAAGATCAACGCTCCGATTCTGGGACTTTTTGGCGGGCAGGATCGCGGCATTACCCCCGACGATGTGAAGAAGTTCCAGCAATCCATGGAACAGCTGGGCAAGAAGATCGAGGTGAAAATTTATCCCGACGCGGGACACGCGTTTGAGAATCCCAACAACAAGCAGGGGTACCGGCCTGAGGACGCTGCTGACGCTTGGCGGCGCACGGTCGATTTTCTGGCTGCGACATTGAAAAAGTGAAGCGGCGACTCGGGATTGCTGGTGGGCGAGACCGGGTCATTTGCACAAGTATTTGTGCGATTGTCAGACATGCTTTCAGCGGCGCATTTTAGCGGCCTTGAATGGCACCGGCATTCGATGCAGCCCGCGTCTGATTTCGAAGAACTTACGGCATCGCTAAAGCGATGCCCTGAAAGGAAACCGGAGTTTCCGCAGCCTGTGAGGCAGCGAACTTCGCCAAGAGGCTTCGTGAAACCAGTTGCAGCGAAGGCGCAAGGAATTTCCACTTGCCAGATGGTACCGCTCTGGTTACTATGCACGCATCTTTTTTTTTAGATTTGAGTTAGTCGCGTACCTATGAATATCGGCGAGACCATCCGCAATTTTCGGCTGCAGCGAAGCATGTCACAGGGCGACATCGAAAAGCGCACCGGCCTGTTGCGCTGCTACCTTTCGCGGGTTGAGAACGGCCACACCATCCCTTCGCTGGACACGCTCGCCAAGATCGCCGGGGCCATGGATCTGGCCTTGTCGCAATTCTTTGCCGAAGGCCACAGCAACGGCCACAGCCGCAAGGGGTTGCCGCAGCTCTCCGACGATGAAGTCCGCTTCCTGAGCCAGATGCGGCGGTATTCGGCGAATCTGAACGACAGTGACCGGAAGCTGGTGCTGGCAATGGTGAAGAAGATGGCGTCGAGCACGAAGTGAATCCTAGCCATCAGCCTTCAGCCAACCCATCCGGTTTTGGGCCACACAGCCAGTCGCTGGGTTTTTGTTTATATGAACCCAACCGGGTGTCGCTGACGGCGGATGGCTGACGGCTGGCCTTACGGTACTTTCGTACCATCCCAACCGTGTCCGCCGGCACCTCGCCATCTCCTTGCCGCAACGCTAAGCTGTCGGCTGGGGGATCTTTGTGACTACCGATGAAGAACTGGATCTGCTCGATTCTCAACTTCGCCGGCTGAAGATCGAGTATGAGATTTTCTTCAATAATCCCGCCAAACGGCCTCCCACCGACGTCGAATGGAAGGTACTCTCGTTAATTCGCAAGTTCAGCGACAGCTCGCGGCTGAGTTTTCAGCAGCGCTTTAAGTACAACGAGATGGCGCAGCGCTACGCGATTCAAAGCGACCTGTGGCGCAAGAAAATGCGGATTCGCGAAGAGGGCTGTCGGCGGCCCTATGATGCGATGCTCTCGGTGCAAGGCGCGCGCGCCAGCGCGGAGCGCGAAGCGAAGCACCATCCGGTGTATGGCCTCAGCCGCAGCACCGAAAGCGGGGGCGCCGAGACGGCGGGGAACGATCGGCCTTTCTCGGTGCAGTGCTCGGGTGCGCTGGCCGAGCGGGAGCAAGTCGAATCCCTCTACAAGGCTTTGACCGAAGCCAAGCAAAAGTCGGGAGAAAAGGCTTCCGGCAACCTCGAGTCTTTCTCAGCGTTCGTCAGGAAAAAGACCAGCGAGATTCGCAAGGAGCACGGCTGCCAGGCGGTGGTGTACTCGGTCGAAGTTCAGGATGGAAAGGTCAAGCTCAAGGCTAAGGCGAAAGTCTAGGAGCAGCTCTCAGTTTTCAGTTTTCAGTTTTCAGTTTTCAGCTTTCAGCTT
>Ga0181521_10007981_pt1 | contig 11002 bp, 14 predicted proteins | sample PEATcosm2014_Bin_32_FD_119764 | JGI IMG/M metagenome (GOLD analysis project Ga0181521, IMG submission 119764) | Peatland microbial communities from MTU Mesocosm Facility, Houghton, MI, USA - PEATcosm2014_Bin02_60_metaG | ecosystem: Environmental > Terrestrial > Soil > Wetlands > Peat | place... | reverse complement strand
TTGGCGTCCCCAGGGGGATTCGAACCCCCGTTACCGCCGTGAAAGGGCGATGTCCTAGGCCGGGCTAGACGATAGGGACTTGCTGGGCGGATGAAGGTGACAACCCTACTGTAGCGTTCGAGGTACCTTACCGTCAACTTGGCGCGAGCGCCCGCGTCGCCGCCTCAGGGCAGGATCAGCGACGACGATGCCGCCGGAGGCGCCGCGCCGGGCTCACCGGCGTAGACCCTGCTCAGGGCATCGAGAAACGCGCGGCCCTTGCGCCGGCCGTTATTCTGGTCCAACTCGAAGCGTTGTAGAAAGATCAGCAGCCCCAGTACGTCGGCGTCGCGTGTCTTGGTCATCGCCAGGGCCTCGGTCTCATCACGCCGAAACTTCGCGATGCCGGCCTGCAGCACGTCGCAGATGTGCGCCGCCAGCGGGTTGGTAGGGCGGCTTTCATAATAAACGCCGCTTTGCAGCGTGCGGTAGGTGCGGATGAGCGCGCCCAGCGCGTCCCGCATGTCGAAGTCCACCACCCCTGGCGTGTCCGATGCTACCCGCGTGAGGACCATGCTCAGAAAAGCGAGAAGTTCCTCGTTCTCGCTCAACAACTCATCCGCGACCTTGATATCCCGATTGGGGACTTGCTGGGGGTCGATGGGCGGCGTCTTGTCATGTTTGCGCGCCTCCCGCAGGTATTCGCAATCCAGCGGACAGCTCACCGTGATTTCGCGCTCGGCGCCGCAGCAGGTGGCGCAAATATCGCCCCGTACTCCGGGGCAGTAGCGACGGGGACGCCGGGTTTCGCAGAGTGCGCAAGCCATTCCCCCAGTATAGAGGTCGTAGCGCGCCCCTACCGGGCGCCCGGCGCTGGTGGATATGGCGCACACCGAAACTGGTGATAGTGGTACGATTCGGTTTCCGAAAATGGAACCAGTACATCGTCCCGAATGGGCCTCTCCGCTGACCGTGGGCGTGCAGGCGCGGGAGTTCTTGTCGGCGCTTCCTGAAAAGCCTACGAGAGAGGTGCTGTCGGCGTTAGCAAGGGACCCTAAGGTGGTTGCGATCTTGGGTAGCCATCCCTTGGGTCGGCTCGAGTTATCCGGGAGGGTCCCGAATCCGACCTGGAATGGGTCCTACCGTCCGGTTTCGGGAGATCTGGTGGTGAACCCGTTTCGCCCGCCGGGGAGCTACGGCAAGAAGTTTCACCATCCGGCGCTAGGATCCGTATCGGAAGCCGGCAGGACGCTTCCGGAGGCCATGCAGCGCAGCCTCTATCACGAAATTGGCCACCATGTGCTTTGCGCAGCCGGCCCGGAAGCTGAACGGCAGGTTAGGAATCTGTTTCGCAGCGGGCGCGCGATGCCTGTTTCAATCCGCGCTGGAAAGGACGCAGTGGAGCATTTTTCGGAGAGCTTCTCGGCCTACCGGTTCGAGCAGTCGTTTGCAGATCGGGACCCAGAAGGCTATCATATGGTTGAAGCTATCCTTCAGTTGGCTGGAAAGAAATGAACGCCGTCCAGAAGAAACGCGACGAAGCGCTGAACGCCATTGGGCGCGAATTGGACGACCTCTATTTTTCCGGCCGCCTGGACTTCGACAGCTTCAAATCCCTCTTTTCCCGCGCACTTGGCGCCGCCGGTTCGGATACGGACGATCTTGAGATGTTCTGTCACTTCGCTCGCGATCCCGAATGGTGGGATTGGATGACGCAGGAACTCCAGAAGACGCCTTCCCGTCGCGTGGCCTAATCTTCCGATTTCTTTGCTTTCGGCATCCGGCACGAGAGCTATGCCGGCCCGACGGTCTGCTCGTAGGTGCGGTGGAAGAAAGCGTCGGTCATGCCGGCGATGTAGTCGCACACCACGCGAGGCGCGGGCTCGGCGAGCGCCTGCTGGCAGTATGGCGGCGGCAGGCGATCAGGGTGGTCGAGGAAGAACCGGAACAGCTCTCCGATCATGGTCATGGAGCGCCGCCGGTCCTCGCCCAAGGCCGCGGAAGCATATACTTTGGCATACAGGAATTCTTTCAGGGCGCGGCTGGTCTGGGCCGCCTCGGCGGTAAACGCCGCCAGGCGCCGGGGAAATGCCTGCACCTCATCGGCATCGGCGACAGCCGCCTCCCGCGCGCGTGAGGCGGTTCCTGCAATCAGGCCCGTCACCAACGCATCGATCAGGCGCCGCAGTCCCTCGTGGAAGCGCTCGCGCCCGCTGGCCCCGGGAAACTGCATTTCGATGGCCTCGTAAATCGCGCGGTACTGCGGAACGCAATCGGCCACATCTTCGGGCGCCAGCAGGCCGGCGGAAAAAGCGTCGTCCAGATCGGCCGTGTTGTAGGCGATCTCGTCGGCAAGATCGATCAACTGCGCTTCCAGAGGCGGGCGGAAGGCGGGCCGGTAGGCATCCAGCTCGGGGCTCTCGCCGGGAGTCAAATCGCGCGAGTGCTTGACCATTCCTTCGCGCACTTCATAGGTCAGGTTCAGCCCCGGAAAACGGGCGTACCGCTGCTCGAAGCTCTCGACTATGCGCAGCGCGTGGAGGTTGTGGTCGAACCGGTCGCCGAATCGCTCCATCTGCCGGTTCAGCTCCTCCTCGCCGGCGTGCGCGAACGGCGGGTGCCCAATGTCGTGCGCCAGCGCCAGGGCCTCCGTCAGGTCCTCATCCAGCCCCAGCACCCTGGCCACGGTGCGCGCCATCTGGGCCACCTCAATGGTGTGGGTCAGGCGGTTGCGGAAATGATCGGAGAGACCGGAGGTGAAGACCTGGGTTTTGGCCTCCAGCCGCCGGAAGGCCCGGGAGTGGACTATGCGGTCGCGGTCGCGCTGGAAGGCGTTGCGGTAGGGATGTTCCGGTTCAGGGTAGCGCCGGCCCCGGCTTCGCTCCACCGCAAACCGCAGGCGCGCCAGCATCACAGCACCGCGAGGCCTACTGCAGGCCCATCTCGCCGTACGCCTGAATCGCCATCTGGCCGACCGCTCCGGGCACCTTGCGCAGCGGATCCAAAAGCTTGCGCGCCTCGGCGGGCTTCGTCGGCATGAGATAACGTGCCAGCATGATGGCCGCTTGTTCCTTGGAAACGAAGATCGTGGGTTTGGCGATCAGCTCGCGCAGCGTTTTCTCCCCCAGATCGGAGTGGCCATCGGCGAAGTAGATCTGGGCCAGCGAGAGTTTGGCCAGCGAGGCGTAGTTCTGGTCGCCTTTCCGAGCCGCCTCCTGGAAGCTCTTTTCAGCCTGCGCCAGCTTTCCCTGGTCCGCTTGGATGGCGCCCAGGTAGTACTCCGCGATTTCGCCCTCCTCGCTCCCGCCGTATTTATTCCGCAGATCGGAGAAGACTCTCAGGGCTTCCTGATCCTTGGCTTCCTGCGTGGGGAAACCGGGACCTCCGTTGGCCGAGGGCCCGACCGGCGCCTCCTGAACCTGGATCGCTTTGGTCAGCGCTTCTTCACGCACGCCATGCTGTTTTCGTTGATAGTACAGATAGCCGGCAAGCAACAGGCCGGCCACCGCTACGATCGCGCCATAACGGGTGATTTCTTCTTTATGCTCTTCGAAGAACGTGACTGTAAGCCCGACTTCCTGGGCAAACTTATCGCTCTTTAGTTGTTTGCGGGTGATTCTGGCCACGAAAACCTCAAATGAAAATGAATGTTCATGGTATCACGACACTCCGGACGGGCGGGGCACGTCTCGCCGGCGTCCAGTGAGAGAATATCACTTATGCCACGACTGGCGCGATCGGTCGAAAACGTGCCCCACTCGCGCATTCGCGAACTGGCGGAAATCGCCATGTCGATGGAGGGAGTCCTGCGCCTGTACTTCGGCGAATCCAACCTGCCCACTCCGGATTACATCAAGCAAGCGGCCATCCGCGCCCTGCGGGATGGCTACACCTTCTATAAGGGGTCAGACGCTTTTATTTAAATGCGTCTGACCCCTTTTTCGCCTCAACGGAGAAGCAAGCCCGGACTTCCGGACTGACGCTGGCCGGTCTCCCGGTCCGCGTATCTATGGGACACCACCAGGTGCGTGCCTTGGCCAGGAGGCTGCGGTCACTGGCCCGGAGCAATTCGGTAAAGCGTTCGAAGCGAATCCGGCTGGCGCTTCCCACCCACGTTCTGGCGATGATCCGGTCGCCCAGGAAGGCCGCTTGCTTGTAGTCGATCTCGTGACGCACCACCACCCACAGCAGTTTCGCCTGGTCCGTGGCGGGCGCGGCAGCCGTCCAATGCGCCACCGCGGCCTCCTGCACCCAGCGCAGGTAAATGACGTTATTGACGTGGCCGAGTTGGTCGATATCCGCCGGCTCCACCGCAATGGCCAGTTCAAAAGGTTGCGCGGCTGGGCTCATCTCCTTCAGTATTCCGCCGTTTCCCGCCGCCGGTCGATCATCCGGATCAGCACGTACGCCGCCCCGGCCAGCGCCAGCACGATCCCCAGTATCATCCAGATGTGGCGCGCCAGGAAGGTTTGCGCATCCTCCCCGAGCTCGATGCCCAGGTAGGCTTCGCCGAAATAGCGGATCACGCGGGCCAGCAGAATCACGGCGAGGAACTTGCTAAACGGGGTTTTCAACGCGCCCGCCGAAACCACGAACACCTTGAGCGGCAGCGGCAGCACCGGCGTCACGGCCGGGACGAATACGGTCAGCATGCCGTAGCGGTCGAACCACTGCTCGAAGCGCCGCCGCCTGCCCGGCGGCGGATCGCCCTTCAGGAACAGCCGGCGGCCATGGCGCGCGGCCAGAAACAGGGTGATACTTCCGCCGGCCGTGCCCAGCACCGCCATGAGCGCGGTGAAGTAGGCCCGCTGCGGAGCCTTCACCGCCACCAGGACCAGTAACGCGTCCATGGTCGCCGGCAGCGGGATGCCCAGCGAATCGATGAAGCCGAGCAGGAACACGCCCCACGGCCCGAAGGCAATCAGCGCCGCAACGATTTTAGAGAGCAATTTCCCGCCTCAGATCATGTCCGCGAACGATTTCCGCAGCTTGTAGAACCACGCATGCCCGAGCACGAACACGACAATCGACAGCAGCCACAGTTTCCAGAGTGCACCGAACGCCGGCGGCTGGTGTTCCAGAAAAATCGCGCGGTAGCCGCGCACCAGGACAAAAATCGGGTTTTTGGAGAGCAATACCGTAGCCTGCGGCGGCAGAGAGGTTTCAGGATAGCAGATCGGCGTTATGAAAAACCAGATGGTCAGCACGAATCCCATCACTTGGCCGAGGTCGCGCACGAAGACTCCCAGGGCCGCCAGAAACCAGCTCACGCCCGCGGTGAACAACACTTGCGGAATCAATAATGCCGGGAGCCACACCACCGAGGGCGGCACTCCGCCGCGAACCGCCAGCAGGAACCCGCAGAACAGCACCACCGCGAACAGCTCGCTCACCAACCCGGCGGCCACCAGGTTCACCGGCAGCGTTTCCACCGCGAACACCAGCTTTTTCACAAAATTGCGGTGCTCCAGCATCACCCCCGGCGCGCGGCCGGCTGCTTCGCTGAACGCCAGCCACGGCAACATGCCCGCCAGGAAATAGAGCGCGAACCCCGAGCGGCTCTGGTCCTGGCCGAAGCGCGAGCGCAGCACCACTCCGAAGACGAAGAAGTAGGTGAGCATGAGCAGGAGCGGATTAATCAGCGTCCAGAATGCGCCGCCGAACGACCCGCGGTAGCGCCCCAGAATGTCGCGCCGCACCATGACGCGAATCAGCCCGCGGTTCCGCCAGATGGTCAGCACGGGGTAGGTAAAGGCCCGGCCCACCGCGCGCAGCTCCCGTTCGCGCCGCAGGGTGGCGCTGGTGGTGACGCGCACGCGGCCCAGTTTGACGACGCCATCCTTGGCGGCGCACTCCACCAGGAGGAATGGCCAGCCTTGGTCGTAATACCAGCACACCCCTTCCTTCATGGGCGAAAGCATCACCTGGTAGCGGCCGTCCTCGGCCGGCAGCTCGAAATCCAGCCGCACGCGCATGCGCTCGCCCGGCTTCACGTCGCCCTCGGGATGCACGCGCGCGCCATCCACGATGAGTGTGCCGGTTTCCGCGTCGAAGAGGTGATAGCCGATGCCGAAACCTTCGGACGCGCGCCAGGCCGCCGGCGAGTCGTTTTGAATTTCGAACTCGGCGTGCGCGGTTCGCTTCCCCGCATCCAGCTTGACTTCGGGCGAGAGGTAGTCGGCGCTCATGCGTAGAGCCACCCGGGGTAGCGTTCCTTCACCGGCCCCGTCTTTCGCCCCACCGCGTAAATTCCGTCTCCGCGCAGGTCCGTTTCCAAACGGTAGCGTTCCAGCAGATGCACCACCCAGCCGTACTCCGGACGCGGCGTATCCAGGAATTCGCCGGTTTCCAGCAGCGTCACTTCGAATCCGGAATTCTCCAGCAACATGCGAATCTCGCGCGGCGTGTATTCGCGATTATGCCGCGCTTCCGCCTCGCCCGACTCCGGCGGCCGGACGTAAGCCGGGAAAAAGCCCGGATGATATCCCTGTAGAATCGCCGAGATGGCCCGCAGCCCCGCCACGTTGGGCGTGGTCAGCGCCAGGTGGCCGCCGGGTTTCAGAATGCGGTTGACTTCCGACATCAGGTGCATCGGGTCGGCCAGCAGGTGCTCGATCAGCTCGCAGCAGAGCACCGTCGAAAAATGCCCGTCGGGATACGGGAAGCGGTGCTTCTCGGCGTCGAAATGATCGACGTCGCACTCGAACGGCTCGCCCTCGGCGGATACCGCCGCGCGGTGATCCACGCGGCCCGGCTCGCCGTAGTAGCACCCGCGCACTTCGCCATAGCCCAGCTTGCTGTGGAGCGCCGGCGTGATCTGCATGTACGCCCCCATCTCAAGAACGCGGTCCGAAGCGCCGCCGGGCGGAGTGATATCGAGGGTTTTGACGAGGCGCGTCTGGTGCGTTTCCAGGTACCCGCGGCCGGGCGTGCTGGCCTCCCATCCGCGCAGGTAATCGGGCAAGCCGGGTCCGAACTCGGGTGGCGGCGCCTCCTCCAGCGGCGGAGCGGCTTCCTCGCGATACTCCCGGCCTTCCACCACCGCCTCCAGAAAGGCCGCGTACCGCCGCGCCACCGCCGCCCAGTTGCACTCGCGCGCCACGTAGTCCTTGGCCCGGGCTCCCAACGCCTGGGCCACGTCGGGGCGCGACACCAGCAGGTTCAGGTACTCGAAGATCAGGTCCTCCTCGCCCGGCCCCACCGGCACCTTAAGACACACATCGTCGGGGAATTCCCGAAACGAGCCGACCTCGGAAACCATCACCGCCTTGCCCAGTCCCATCGACCGCAGCAGCGTGCCCGAACTCTCTCCCACCGTCGGATAGCGGAGGTTGAGCACGATGTCGCACGCCCCCAGATAGCCGGTGAACTCTTCAATGGGCACGAAGCCCAGCACGCGCACGTTGGCGGAAAGGCCCATCGAGCCGATCATCGCTTCCAGCGGGAACTCGGGATGCGGCTCCCCCACCAGGATCATCCTGGCGTTGGGCACCAGCCGCACCAGCCGCCGGAATGCGCGCAGGGATTCGGCGATCCGCTTGTAGGGCTTCAAGAAACCGAAGACCCCCACCAGCGGCGCGATCTCATCCAGGCCCAGCCGTTGCCGGTACGCGTTGCGGTCCGCCTCGGGGATCCACGCGCCGTGCGGAATCACCGCCACCGGCCCGGTGAACGCGGCCGCGCGCATCTCCTCCCGCATGTAGCGGCTGTGCACCACCAGGCCGCGGGCCTTCTCCAGAATGCGCCGCGTCATGGGCACGCCTTGGTAATCCGGACCCACTTCCAGCTTGCGTACACGCGCGGCATATGCGGCCGCTTGCGGGCCGCCGTGGTACTCGCACTCGCGTATGTAGGCGTCCCAATCGCCGCGCTTGATGGTAAGCTCCGCCATCAGGTGGTGCAGGTTGGATTCATGCATCGCCACCACGCCGGGGTGCCGCAGCGCCGTCTCGTAGACGAAGTCGTGATGGACGTTGTTTCCAAGCTGGTACAGCGCGATGTCGAACCGCGCTGGATCGAATGCCCGGCTGGCAGCCGAAAAAACCTCCAGATCGACCAGTGGCTTGAGGGATTGGATGAGGGCCTGGGAATAATCCGCGATCCCGCTGCGCGCCGGCGGCAGCGGGGAAAAGAAAGCCACGCGCATTTCAGCGCACCAGCTCCATCGAGAAAGTCCCCTCGCTCAAGGGGACCCGGATGAGGAGCGGCGTGCGCGCCGCGTCGCGGGCGAAGAACACCTCGAGGCTGAAACTGGATTTCGGCCCCTTCACGTTGACCACCAGGCGGTCCGTGACCGAGGGCTTGTCGCTCACCGTGATGGTTTGCGCGCCGGTCCATTCCATGCGCACCGAGTAGGCCGATCCGAAGAACACCTGCTGCGGCGGCGCCACCCGGCCCTGTCCCAGCTCGCGCCGCGCGAAGTACAGGAAGGCCATGGCGTCGCGCGGGCACGAAGGGATACTGAAGGTGCTGGTGCCGCCGCCGAGCGGAAACACCGTGGTGCGCGTGGCCTCGCCCTTCTTCTGGTCGAAGGTGGTCTTCTCGCGCGTCTGCCTGGCGCCGTGGCTGATGTCGCGCTCCAGTTCGAGCGAGCAAAGGTCGTCCGTCGCCGAGGACCGGATCTTGTCCGCTACCGCGAACCCGGGGACACCCGCGTCCAGCGTCATTGCCAGATCCCACGCGCCGGCCTTGTGGTGGGCCGTGAAGGTGGCTTCACCCAGGCTCAGGCCGCTCGGCCAGTTCACGTTGTAATGCAGAGATTCATCCTGAAACGGGAAGCCCGTCTGGGCGACGGCGGCCGGCGCCAGCAGCAACGCCGCCGCGGCTACCAAAACGAGATGCCGGATGTGCCTCATCGGTGAGCTATGGCCGGAGAGCCCACGCGCTCGTCCGCGGCCCTGGACCGCTCGGCCACCTCGTGGAATACTTCGAGCGTCCTCTGCGCCGTCTTCTGCCAACTGAAGTGCGCCGCCCGCTGCAATCCCAGCCGCTCCATGCGCGCCCGCAACTCGGAATCCAGCAGCAGATCGGCGATCCCGCGCGCGAACTCGTCCACCGTGTACGGGTCGCACAGGATGGCCGCGCCATCGGCCACTTCCGGCAGCGACGAAGTGCAGGAACACACCACCGCGCGTCCGCACGCCATGGCTTCCAGCACGGGCAGCCCGAAGCCTTCGTAGAACGACGGAAAGACGAAGAGGTCGCACGCGTTATAGAGCTGCAATAAGTCCGGGTCCGAGACGAACCCGAAGAAATGGATGCGCTCCGCCACGCCCGATTCGCGCGCCGCCTGGTGAACGCGATCCGCAAACCAGGTCTCCTTTCCGGCCAGCACCAGGTGGTGCTTGAGTTGCGGGTAGGCGCGCGCCAGCCGTGCAAAGGCCCGGATCAGCCCGATATGATTCTTGCGCGGTTGCAGGTCGCCGACCGAAAGAATAAACGGCGCGGGAATCGAAAACCGTCCGCGCACGTTGGCGGAGGCGGCTTCCCGCGAAATCGGCCGGAACTCCGAAGCCGCCGCGTCGGGCACCACCACCACCTGATCCTCATACAGGTCGCCGTATACCTTGAGGATCGACTTGCGCGAGAACTCGCTGCCGGTCAGAATCTTCGCCGCACGCCGCACCGTGCGCCGCACCGTCCGCTGCAACTGCCAGGCGCGGTCGCGAGTGAAGTACTCCGGGTGCTCCAGAAAGCTCACATCGTGAACGCTCACTACCACCGGAACGGAGCAGCCGACCGGAGCGGTATACTGCACGTGCAGCAGGTCCGGCCGGTCCTCCCTGACCTTCATCGCCAACTGGAACCCCAGGCGCAGGAAGGGATTGGCCGCGATTCGCCGCGTGCGGATGTTCGAAGGTATGAACTCGTACGCGCTGTCCGACGAGATATACGCAATGAACTCACACTCCCGGTCGTGTGCCGCAAACGCGTTCAGGAGACTCCGAACGTAGACCTCATTCCCCGTGAGGTGGCGGCCGATGGCGTGAGCATCAACGGCAAAACGCATTAATTGTACCAGTATAGCGGACCACAATGACCCTCGGCTGTGTCAAAAATCCAACTTCGTCCAGGCGATTTCCCAAGTAAACTCCTTTTCCAACAACAGCCTGCCCGCCGCACCCACCCTCTGGTGAAGATCCATGCACGCCAATAGCCGCGAGATCGCCTCAGAAGATCGCAAGGTGGCCCTGGCGTCCGTATTGGATCAGATCTTGATCGCGGGTCATCAACCGGGTCCCCATCCTTCTCGCCGTCGCCACGATGATCCGGTCCGCGGGGTCGCCGTGGAATAGTCCGGGCAATCGACTGCTTTCCAGCGCAATTTCCAGCGTTATCGGCGCGAGCACGAGCCCGGGTGTAGCGAGAGCTTCTCTCACCCATTCCTCACACGACGGTTTCAAGCGAATCCGGCCCTTGGCTTCAAGCATTCCGAGTTCCCAGACGGAGATCGCCGAAACCAAGAGGCTCCCACTGGCCGCAGCCTGGCGGATGGCCGTGAGCATCCGCTCCGTGAAGTGGCTGGCCTCACCCAACTGCACCCATATCCAGTAGTGCGTGTCCAGAAGCAGAGGCGCCGGCCCCGGGCTACTCATCTACGTTCCACTTTTCGCCCAGGGGCGCAACGATATCGCCCAGGATTTCAGCGGATCCCCGCATCCGGCCGAAAATTGGTGGAAGCTCCTCATCCGCCGGCACGAGCCGCGCCACCGCCCGGCCACGCTTGGTGATCACGATTTCCTGGCGGCTTTGGCGGACTTCATCGAGCAGGTGAAGGCATTTCGCCTTGAACTCGCCCGCGGCAATCTGTCTTTGCATACCATGGTCATTGTACCATGGTCAGATTGGTGAACCTGGCGGAGAGCGGACCCGACTCAAATAAACAAATCCACGCCGACATGGAAGAACTCAGCGATTTTCTTTGCCTGCTCCTTCGTCATGGGCCGTTTTCCGCCAAGGATCTCCGACACCCGGCTCTTGGAGCCGACTACGGGCCAAAGATCTTTGGCGGACAGCCCGCGTT
>Ga0181521_10007974_pt1 | contig 11010 bp, 8 predicted proteins | sample PEATcosm2014_Bin_32_FD_119764 | JGI IMG/M metagenome (GOLD analysis project Ga0181521, IMG submission 119764) | Peatland microbial communities from MTU Mesocosm Facility, Houghton, MI, USA - PEATcosm2014_Bin02_60_metaG | ecosystem: Environmental > Terrestrial > Soil > Wetlands > Peat | place... | reverse complement strand
CTGTATCGGTGCTCCACTGCCAAGCTGTGGGGTGGCGTTAGCCAGCCGCGACGACGCCTTGCTTTTGGGCTTGAGGGATCTCAGACTCTGCACGGCCTTTGAGAGCGCAGGGCGGTTAAATGCATTCGCCAGCATGGTTAGCTGCTCTGGCGTCAGAGTGCTAATCTTCAGCTCAGTCTGAATCATGCTGAGCTGGATCTCGGGATGAGCGGAATTCAAGTCATGGAGCTTGCGCACCAAGCTGAGCAAGTCGCTGGAAAAGCTTTGCAGCTCATTTTCCGGAACTGGCGTCTTGAGAAAATCCAAGGTTGCCGCTAGCGTCGCGGCGTCTGCGGGAGTGTTCTTCGATTGGGTTTGCGCAATCGCGGGCGCTACCAGCAGTGCGGTGGCAACCACCAATAACAGTGATCTCTTCATGGCATTTAAAGTCCTCTCCGGGCCGGATGCAGTTGCCGCCGCTGCGGCTGCTGCCACGAGAACAGCCCAACAGCCCGCACTAAATGGAGCTGGGATAGCACTACAAACAGTGCTGCCTACCTCAACGATCCCGCCGAGATAGTTACACCACTTTTTTGAATTCTTGGGCCAAGATTAAAACATCCGGGTGGCGGCGTGTCAAGTCAAAACTTCCCCAACGGCAGGTGACGTACGATGCGCATCCACTTCTTCGCGAAGAATCTCACTGGATCGGCTGCGAGGGCCCGGTGAAATTCGCGTCCTCGGCTTCGACTAGCGGACTGGATTGCTGGAGCAGGTTGCCTACCCGCCTTACGAAGCCGGCGGCCTGGTCTATGCCGAGAAATGATGTAGAGTTGAAAACGCGGATGAGGAGACTGCGGTAATGCCGGGGATGCGAGCTTTCGCGGTTCTGCTTGCGGCGCTGGCCATGACCGCGCCGTCGGTCGCGCAGGTCATGACGCCGATGGAGCTCCCCGATCCCAGCTCGCAGCGCCTGCAACAGCGCTATCTGAAGGCGTTGATGGCGATCGGAACCGAGATTGAAGCGCACAAGTTTCCCTATCCGTTCTACTTCTGCCGCATCCTTGACGTTGATCTGGCCAAAATGCAGGCTGCCGATCAGCGCTCCATCCGCTTCGGCAGTTCGTCGAGGGATTCTACCTGCCGCACGTCGCCGAGCAGAAGCGGGTGTCCACCTACAAAGGCTACGTGCACATGTGGTCACGGCACCTGAAATCGAGAAGCATGATTACGCTCAGGGATTTCAGGACGGTTGAGGGCGAGAACATGCTGCGGTCGATTGCACAAACGGAGAGCCTGAATCGCACATCGTTGGCGCATCTCAGATCGTTCCTGTCGGGAGTCTTTCAGTACGCACGCCGGAGTGGAATCCTGAACACGGAGAACCTGTGCGAGATGTCGTGCTGCCAAAGCCTAGACCGGGTAATGAAACACACGCATATTCCCTGGAGGACATCCTTCATGGTCGTGGTCGTTCCCGAGCCGGGGGCAACGGCAATTGCAACTGCCGCATTCACTGGGGCAAGACGCGGTGAAATACGCGGAATGCTCTGGGAGAATTACGAAGGCGATCAGATGCGGATCACACAATCCGTATTTGGCAGCCACGCGGACGAGCCCAAGACCATGAAGAGCAGGGCGCCAGTCCCTGCGATAGCTCCTCTGGCGAAGTATCTCGCCCGCCATAGAGCGGCATCGGGGAATCCAGAGACTGGTTTGATCTTCAGGTCGAAGACTGGAACGTCATTGGATCTGGCGCAATTGGCGCGGTTTGTCATCCGACCCGCATTAAAGGAAGCGGGAATGGCATGGCACGGCTGGCACGCATTTCGTCGCGGGCTGGCTACTAATCTGTATCGGCTTGGCGTACCGGACAAAACGATCCAAAGCATTCTCCGCCACGCTAATCTCTCAACAACAATGAACGCTTACGTGAAATCGGTTCCGGCGGATGCAGCCGCTGCAATGAAGGCTTTCAAGGAACTATGCAACCAGTATGCAACCGCGTCGGAACAGGCCAAGTCTGCAGTAATGTAACGCACCGTGGAAGTCGATGAAAACAATTGGCGGAAGCGTGTGCGAGTCGAACGCACCATTGACATCAAAGATGCCAATCGCCGGTTTTGAAGACCGGGAGAGTCACCGGACCCCCTTCGCTTCCGCAATGCACTCATGTCGAACCGAGGGCTGCAATCATCCAGCAGTGCAATGGCCGCTCAATACCGCGTGCAACCGCGATTGTATCAGCGCATCTGATTGAGATCGGGCCCTGCTACATTAGTTTTCGGAGCCATGGTCATGACAAAGCGCAAATTTTCCTTGGTGCAGCTTGACGTTTTCACCTCGCGCCCGCTGGAGGGCAACCAGCTTGCCGTTTTCACCGACGCCCGCGGCCTCAGCGATGACGAGATGCAGAAGCTGGCGCGCGAAACCAATCTCTGCGAGACCACCTTCATCCTGCCGCGTGACCAAGCCACGGAACGCGCCGAGGGTCACAAGGTCCGCATCTTCACGGTCAATGAGGAGCTGCCCTTTGCCGGACATCCCACGCTGGGCACTGCCTGGTATTTGCAACAGCAGTCGAGCGCCGACGAGGTGGTGCTCGATCTGAAGCTGGGCAAGATTCCAGTGCGCTTCGAGCAACGCGATGGCCTGCTCTTCGGCGAGATGCGCCAGGCCGAGCCGAAGTTTGGCGACATCCGCCCGCATGACGTTATCGCCGGCGTGCTCGGCGTCCCGGTCGCCGAGTTGGACGAGCGCCTGCCTATCCAAACCGTCTCCACCGGCGTGCCGTTCACCGTGGTCCCATTTCGTTCGCTGGCTGCACTGCAAAAGCTCAGCATCAGTTGGAACCAGATGGCGCCATACCTGGGAACCATTGGCCATCCGGCGTTCTTCTATTTTGTTTGCCGCGAGACTGTCGATCCCCGGGCCACATTGCACGCGCGCATGATCTTCTACAACGGCGAAGATCCCGCCACCGGCTCGGCTGCAGGATGTTGCGCCGCGTGGGCGGTGAAGCACGGCGTGCTGGCGCCCGAAGCGCAAGGATTGATCGAGCAGGGAATGGAAACGCGGCGTCCGAGTTTTCTCTACATTCGCGCCGCCAGGCCGGAGAACGCGATCACAAATGTGCGGGTCGGCGGTAACGTAGTGCACGTGATTGACGGAGAAGTTACGATGTGACTTTTCTGAGGATATCTTGTGCACGGTGAGAAGCCGCATCCAGCAAGGCTTTGGCGCGGACCGCGAAAAAGAAGATCACCATGCGCGGTGCGATTTCGTTTCTGCTTGCGCGCCAAAAATTTTTCTTGTAATTGATCTCGTCAATACTTGTGCAACCACTGCGCCGGTCGTACTATCCGGATCACGCTATTGCTCTGGCGTAATTAAGAAACCACTCGGTGAGGGTTGCGCGCGTCCGGCTTTCCAGGTTTGCCCGGACAGGCTGCGCAGCGCTCCTGAGAAGGCCCGGTGGGGGTAAATGAAACCGAAACGTACCATCCTCTGTATCGACGATGACGAACGCTCTCTCTCCGTTCGTAAAGTCCTGCTTCAGACGCGCGGCTATCGCGTGCTCACTTGTACCGATCCCGAATGCGCCATCGCAATCATGAAGGCCGGCGGCATCGATCTGGTGCTCTCTGACCTGATGATGCCCAAGCTCAGTGGCGCAAAACTCATTGACCAACTGAAGGCCATCTCGCCCGAAACGCCGGCGCTGCTGTTTTCCGGATGCGTCAGTTGCTGCGCCGAGGAACATCTGGCGGATGGCTGGCTGCCGAAAGGCGAACTCGCTCCCATGGAAATGCTGGAGCGCATTCGCGTGCTGCTGATTCGCAAGCGCGGTCCCAAGCGCCCAATCGCCATGCCGCAACAGCTTGCATCCTGAAGAGGCGACTCCAGGCGGACAGAATCGGACGCGGCTCGACACCAAAGGTCTGAGGGTGTCTCTCGCGTTTCCGGGGCAGCGTGGAGACTGCGAATCAACGCTGCTCCCGTCCGCTCTAATTTCGCTAAGGCTACAAAATCACCCGCTCGTCGCCGACCCGCCGGGTCACCCGCTCCCGGTCGAGGTATTCCAGCAGCGGGATTGCGTACTTTCGCGTAATGCCGAACAGGTCTTTGAAGTTGGCGACGTTGAGCTTCGGAGTCTTCGCTTTCTGGGCGACGATCTGGCGGCGCAATGCGTCCAGCGCGTCGCGATGAAATACCAAATCGTCCGAGAGCTTCACCAGCACACGATCGCGCAGCAGCAGAGTCACGATTTTGTGCGCTCGCACTTTGTCGACCGGCAACGAAGCCAGCACTTCTTTCAATAGCGGAACCTTCAAACCTGCATTGGCGAAGGCCTGCTCGATTTGCATCTTCGATTCGGCTTCGTCGTCGCGCAGGACAACACCTTTGCCAATGGTATGCACAAGCTCGCCGCTGGCCTCCAGCTTCTTGTCCCGCGCCAGGGAATCCAAAACTCCGCGAAAGACTTCTGCACGCAATCGCAATGTCTCCCGCAACTGCTCCTTGCTGATTCCCTGCACCAGCGGATTGGTTTTGTGAAACTGTTCCAGCTTGGCCGAAATCTCTTCACGCAGCGATTCCACCACCGGCTGCGCCAGCAGCAGATCGTCGAAGCGAACCAGCCCGCCGCGGTCAGCCAGGTCCGCCGCGAGTTGCTCCACTCGCGACCGCAGCCATCCCGTCTCGGCGACCGCTTCGGAAACCGAAAGCCCCTCCTCGCGCCGACGGCCAACCCGCGCCAGCAAAGCTTCGTCAGGACTTCCCTTGGCTAGAATTCGCAGGAATGCCAAGCGCTCCTCTGCTCTGGTGCGCCGAGGCGGCTGCGCGGCATCCAGCACTCTTCCTCCGCCGATGGTGATGACGGGAGAAAATTGCCGGATGATGAAGCGGTCACCGGGCAAGAGCAAGAGAGGACCGTCGAGCTTGAGCGACGCCAATCCGGACTCACCCGGTTGCAACTGCTTTGCACCTAGCAAGCTGACCTCCGCAATGGTCTCAGCCGTGAAAACATGGAAATGCACGCGGGCGCGATCGCGCAACGGCTTGGCCGAGCGCAAAAGATCGAGCGCGACGCTGACCTGCCGCGCCGGGTGAAACATTTGCGGAGGCGTCAACATCATGCCGCGCGCCAGCTGCGCGGTCTCGACTCCGGCGAGGTTCAGCGCCGTCCGTTGGCCGGCGATGGCCTGCTCGGCTGCGGCTCCGTGCACTTGCACGCCCCGCACCCGCAGCCTCTTGCCACTGGGATGCACCTGTAGCTCCTGATCTTTTTGCACCGTCCCCGAAATCAGCGTTCCAGTCACGACCGTGCCAAAGCCTTTCATGGTGAAGACGCGATCGATGGGCAGGCGGAAGACCGCGGCGGAATCCTTGGCCGGAATCGCAGCAGCCAGTCGCGCCAACTCGCTACTGAGTTGGTCGAGTCCCGCACCAGTCCTGGAGCTCACTGCGATGATGGGAGAAGTTGCAGGATCGAGGAACGATCCCTTGAGGAAGTCAGCTACTTCCATCATCACGACTTCGAGAGTTTCAGGATCGACCAGGTCGGACTTCGTCAGCACCGTTATCCCACGCTGCACGGCCAACAGGCGGCAGATGTCGAAGTGCTCGCGGGTTTGCGGCTTAATGGACTCGTCGGCCGCGATAACCAGCAAGACCAGATCGATGCCGCCGACACCGGCCAGCATGTTGCGGACAAAGCGCTCGTGTCCGGGAACGTCAACGAATCCAATGCGGATGGGCTCGCCGGCCGGGTCGGGCAGTTTGAGGTTAGCAAAGCCCAGATCAATCGTGATGCCACGCCGCTTCTCCTCGGCCAGACGGTCAGGATCGGTTCCGGTCAAAGCTCGCACCAGGGCGCTCTTGCCATGATCGATATGACCTGCGGTGCCGACGATGACGGCTTTCATAGCGACCAGTTTACCGGTTAGTCGCTGCTCGCTATTCGCTTTTCGCCAGCGGGAAAAAAATAAACGGCTTATCGGCACGACTGAAGTGAGTGCGTGAGAACCGTGCCGTCCCTACGGGACTCGGCTACTTTTTCCACCCTACCCAGGACTTCGCTTCCCACCCCAATTCGCGCAAAAGAGGCGCGAATCGGGGGCCCCGGCCTCGCTGCGTCCTGGGCTAACTGCGTTTCCACCCCTTCGGGGTTCTTTTTTCGTGGGTCATACTCCACCGCCGACGATCAGACTCAGTTCTCACGCAGACTCTGAAGTCGTGCCCTGATACAAAACTTCGGAAGCGCAGTTTCTTAGCGGCTTGTGAAAGCTCAAGCGGTATGCGCGGGGGCCCCGTGGACGAAGAGCGCAGGGCACCGGCGCCTCATACCAACTGGCTCACTATCAATTCTTTCTGGAACTCTCCAAGCACGTGGCCGGAATGGTTTTAGGGAGCGCTGTGTGCGAAAATAGGAGTAGAAACTAGCTAGAAGCTCCCGGGTTTACTAAGGTTGCGCCATCCTCAAAGAAGGTTGGGCCTTCAACGGTCGAGGGGCGTCTAATGTTTTTTAACCGCCGGCATACTTGATCCAGACGGATGGCTTCAATCCTTACACCGCCAGACAGACCAACACCTCTTGACCCGCGAGAAGACGCGGAGCTTGCGCTCTGGGAAGCTGACGCGCCGGCCAGCGCCGGTCTCACGCCGCACCTGCTGATCCAGTTGGAGGACGATCTGGAGCGCGCGCGCATGCGCGAGGCGGCCTGGATTTCGGTGGTCGTCCACTTGATGGTCGTAATTTTCCTGCTCATGTCGCCCAAGCTGTTTTCCGGCATGGGGGTTGTACTTACCACTCCGGCCGACCTGCTCCGCAACCAGCAGATGACGTATCTTGACCTTCCGCCCGACTTGCAAAAGGAACCGAAGGCGGCGCCGAAGACGAGCGTTTTGTCCGACAAGAACCGCATTGCGGAGAGCCGGCATCCCACGCTGGACCAGAAGACACTGGAAGAGTTGAAGCGCGCGGGCCCGCCAAAGATCCCCTCGGCGCCAGCGGAGATGACCCCGCAGCAGCCAGCACAGCAATCGCCGCAGCAGCAAAATCCGGCACAGAGCCAGCAGATGGCGCAGCTCCAGCCGGGCATCCAGCAGGACAACCCTAAGCTCGCAGCCCCGCAGCAGGGTACGCCGAAATTTCCCGGCAATCTGGCAGGGATGATGTCTCCGGGCTCGTCGATTGAGCAAGCGGCGCGCGCGGTGGCGGAGCATCGTGGTGGTGGCACCTACGGCGGTGGTGGTGGTGACTACGGCGCCGGACCCGGCGGAACTGCCGCGCGGGTGCAGGGCAACCTCGAAGTTCTGACCGATACCCAGGGCGTGGACTTTGGCCCCTACTTGTCGCGCGTTTTGCAAGCTGTGCGCATGAACTGGTACGCCATCATCCCCGAAGAGGCCCGGGCTCCGCTGCTGAAGAAGGGTAAAGTTTCCATCGAGTTCGTGATTTTGAAGGACGGCAAGATCGCAGGCATGACCTTACGGTCGCCTTCCGGCGATGTCGCTCTGGATCGCGCGGCCTGGGGCGGTATCACAGCTTCGAATCCTTTCGCACCTTTGCCAACCGAATTTCACGGCCCTTACCTGGCTTTGCGCTTCCACTTCTACTACAACCCAGCCAAAGGCGAAGTCGAATAGTAGCGTAATCAGACTCGCGACAGTCTTCTGCCTAAAGAGATTCTGATCAAGTGACGGCGAAGTCCCTCGGCGGCTAAAGCCCAAATGATTTTGCAGTATTTACGGACGGCCTGAAGTGAGTGCGTGAGAACCGTGCCGTCCCTACGGTGTCTGTGTCGTAGCTGTGCCGCCGCTCCGCGGCTCAATTGTTTTTCCCACTTCGCCGCGGGCTCACGCCCGCGGCTAACACAAATGTCGCCGCTCCGCGGCTGGTTCGATCCCAAATGCGATGTTGGTTCCACCGCTCGGCGCGAACCGCAGCTATGACACAGACACCTACGGGACTCGGCCTCTACCCATGCGGACTCTCGACTTAGGCCACCGCGGAAACGATCAGAAGGCGAAACGACCACCTACTAACGGAGCAAAGTTGCTGTTGTGGAAATAGGGGACGCCGGGGCCATGAGGAATAGCGATGGCCAGACCGCCGGTCACGTAGGAATACGCAAGTCCAGAAAAAGCGTCGAAACGCGGGGTGAAGTGATGGTCCGCATAGAGCGACGTCTCGTTGAGGGTGCCCGCGCAGGAAGCGCGGAAACCGGCTTCAGGCGAGCAGGCCGGCGGAATACGGAAGTCGTTCTGCCGCTGCTGATACCAGGCGAAAGTGATGTTGGTCTTGCTGTCGAAAGCGTATTTCACGCCCGTCCACCAGATCTGCACGTTCTTTTCAGAATCAAGATTGTTGTCTTCGACTCCGCTCAGTTGATAACCGCCCTGGTCCGAGGCGCCAACCCCCAACGGGTCCGACGGGTTATTCTGCCAGATGTATTCGTAGCCGGCATAGAACTTGAAGGGGTTCCACGTATATTTGACAGCGCCCATAATGGCGTTGTTGTCGGTAACGATGCCATATACGGTGTTGGTCGTCGGGATCACATTGTTCCCGGTGATGGGGTTGGTATTAATGCTGTTGGTGGTCGACTGATATGGCTGGGTCGGACTCTGCGGCCCCAGCAAGGGGTTCAATACGCTGATCGCCTGATTGTAATGTTGATAGACGATGTCGGCGGAGAACTTGCCGTAGCCTCCACCGAGGTCGAATCCAAAGGCGTTGTTATGCGCCGATTCCGGCGTACAGTTAGCCGCAGTCCAAGTTTTGGAGGCCGAGTAGCAGCCGCCAGTACCGTCGGCGAATTTATACATCGCGCCGAAATGGACAGGGCCATAGGTGAGGCGATACTTAATAGCGTCGTCCCAACGGGCGTCTTCGGTGTCGCCGCCGCCGGCCATGGTGCCGTTATACCCGATGTACGAAAAGGCATAGGCTCCTCCGGCCGGATCGTAAAGGAGCATCGCATCGGTACCGAGAGCGCGCTGCCGACCGAAGGTCAGCGTGCCGAAAAGCGTCGACGATATACCGCCATAGATTTCGTCATTGAAGGGTTGGCCCGCGCGCGAGCCGTCGATGGCGTAGGTATAGCTGACCCTGGGAAGGCCGTTGTTGGCGATCTGGGTGGCCGACGCGTTGGCCAGCAGGCCGGACTGCGGATTGATCCCAGATGAAGCGTTGAACACAACCGACCAGCCAGGCGCAAACTCTTCCTTGCCCCTGACGCCCAGACCAGTCTGCTGGAGGTTGTTGGGTGCGACGAGCCATCGACTTTGATAGCCGTTTCGGTTCACCAGAGATTCGCCTTCATAGTTATAGCCGTTCTCCGGTAAGCCGTGGCTGACCCACCCGACGCCGATGTCGTACGCACCGTACAGCGTGATGCCGTGCCAGGTCAGGGTGCAATCGGTGGTAACGAACTCGTGGCCGCTGGCGCAGGCGTCGGGGCCGCTCCGCTGCATCTTGATGTCGACCGTGGCGTCCTGGCCAACCGCCAGGCTGATTCCGCTGCGGGTTTCATCGGCGAACCCTTGCTTTGCCGCACGAATCTCGAAGCGCCCCAGAGGCAGGCCGGACGCCTGATAGTGCCCTCCGCTGTCGGTTTTGATGGTGCGCGTTGCGCCGGTATCGACGTTTTTGACTGTCACCGCGACATCGCGGAGGGCGGCGCCAGTTTGGTCCGTCACCATGCCGGAGAGGCTCGCTCCCGTTTGGGCCGACGCCGAGGATGACGAAAGCAATAAAGCAACCGCCGCGATAAACAGGTGAGCCTTGCGCATTTCGACCTCAAAGATATTTGGTATGGGTTTGGACCGCCGGTTCCAAGGGCGGCGGGACATGTGAATTTAAACGATTTATAGAGCTATGTCAAAACGATTTAATGCGCTTAGAGGCGCTGGTAGTCCCGAACAGAATTGCTGCGTCGGCGACAGCAGTTTCAGGGAAGGCGGAGGACCGAGTTCCCTCAGGGGGTTAAGCCCGACATCACGGCTGCCGCTTACGGCACGGCTAAAGCCGTGCCCCTTCAAGTCGACAGGCGAAATGCAGCAGGTGTGAAACCGCTTGAGCCTGCGGAATAATTGCGGGGAAATGTGGGAGGCGGCCGGGTTACAGCCGGACGATCATGACTTCTGTGGACTTCACCAGCGCGGCCACGGTCTGGCCGATTTTCAGCCGCAATTCCCGAACTGCATCGGCGGTGATGATGGAAGTGATCCGCTGGCCGCCAATCGAGAGGGTGACCTGGGCCAGCAGGCTATCGACCTTTATGTCAGTCACGCGGCCAACCAACTGGTTGCGCCCGCTGATGCGGCGAAAGTTACGCCGCCGTTGGGAAACGTCTCCACCCTCGCTGGCGCGATGAAGAAAGCGATCGAGTTCTTTTTCGGGGATGCGGTGATGACCGCCGGCTGTTCTTACGCTGCGAATCTTGTTCTTATAGATCCACTGCTTCAGCGTCGGATAGCTGATTCCGAGCACCTGGGCGGCATCGCGGGGGGTGAAAAGTTTTGCCATGGAGGATGACTGTTCGGGTAGAGAATAGCTGTACGTGAGGCGCGCTGGCAATTGCAATCGTGCTGATGCCTACCGGCTGGTGACCGTGAATGCCTTGATCACGATGTCGTTGGGTTGGTTGCCGACGGGAATCAGGGTTACCAACGCGCGGTCGGCGCTGAGCTTCGAGTTGTCGCGAGTCTTCACCGTGCGCACAACCGCGACGTCGCCGGAACCAGAATCCACAGCCAACAGATGCGCTTCGTCGGGAGTGAGCGCTAAGGCGTCGGGATGGTTGCCGACCTGCACGGCGCCAATGACGCGGCCTTCGTCGATGGCATACACACTCACCGTACCCGATCCAAAGTTGCTCATGTAGAGCAGGCTGTTGTCGGAGGTGACAAGGCCGTGCGCGGGATTGTTGCCGCTGAGGTAGCTGCCGCCAACCTCATTGGTAGTGGTCTCGATGATGGAAAAGTTATTGCTGTTGAAGTTGCTCACGAACAGCTCGCCGCCAT
>Ga0181521_10007971_pt1 | contig 11011 bp, 6 predicted proteins | sample PEATcosm2014_Bin_32_FD_119764 | JGI IMG/M metagenome (GOLD analysis project Ga0181521, IMG submission 119764) | Peatland microbial communities from MTU Mesocosm Facility, Houghton, MI, USA - PEATcosm2014_Bin02_60_metaG | ecosystem: Environmental > Terrestrial > Soil > Wetlands > Peat | place... | reverse complement strand
CTTTGGCGTCGCGCACTACCACAACACGGCGCAAGAGAGCGACTATGGATCGAACGATTCCACGAACCTGGGAATCCCCGGCATCAATATCAGCCAGTTCGACAGCGGCTTGGTGGGTATCCAGATTGGCGCATTTACCAGCCCGCTGGTGGGATATTCCGCCAGTTTGCCCTGGGTCCGTGCGGAGGCCAATATCGATTTGGTGGACAACGTGACCAAGACGCACGGCAACCACACCTTTACGTTCGGGTTCGATATGCGCCGCATCCGTGACGACCTGTTGCAGACGCAGACCTACAGCCCGCGCGGCGTCTACCAGTTCGGTGTTTCCCAAACGAACTGCGCGGGTAGCTGCCAGCTCGCCAACGGCACCACGAGCTCGGCGACCACCCCGAACAGCACCACTTCGTGGGCCAACGACCTGGGGAGCTTCCTGCTGGACAGCCCCCAGAACTCCAGCACCGGCCGCGACTTCAGTGGCACGTTCCCGACTTACCGGGCTTGGTACTTCTTCCCCTACGCCTCCGATACATGGCAGGTCAGCAAAAAGCTGACCGTGGCCATCGGGCTGCGCTGGGAAATTTATCCGCCAGGCGTGCCGGCCTTCCCCGGCCAGTTTTCCAACTTCATTCCGTCGAGCAACACGCTGGTGGTCGGCGGCGTGGGCGGCAACCCCAACAATGGGGGCCTGGTCGACCACTTGAACTACCTTGCGCCGCGCTTGGGAGTGGCGTACCGCTTGACGGAGAAGACGGTTATCCGGACGGGTATCGGCGTCAGTTATACGCCGTTTGAGGACAATACGTACATTAACAACAACTATCCGACAAAAGGCAACATCGGAGCGGTGCAAGGCGCGAGCGCCTATACCTCGGCCTTCTACAACGGGTCCCTTCTGAGTTTCGAGAGCGGTCTCCCGGTGCCCGCGCCGCAGCCCATCCCGTCCAACGGGATTTACAGCGTCGCTGCTCTCGGCTTCAACGGTTCGTCGGAGTCCTTCTTCCCGACAACCTACAAGAACCCTCACATCATTGCCTGGAACTTCACGGTCCAGCAGGTGCTGCCGTATCATTTCACGATGGACCTTGCGTACGTGGGCAATCACGGCGTGGACATGGGCTCGGGGCAAAACATCAATGCAAGTCCGGTGATCGCACCCACGTCCACAGGCGACACCGCCTACCAGCCATACTTCCCGCACACGGGCAGCATATCGGAGGAATTCGCGGCGGTGTCCGCGATGTACAACGCCCTGCAAGTGAAGATTGACCGGCGCTTTGCCGGCTCGCTAGGCATCACCACCTCGTTCGCCTACCAAAGGGGCATGGCTTACTACAACGGCGGAGACGACGATGGATTCTACGGCTTCTATCTCAACGGACAATATCACCGTAATTGGGGCCTGAACGATTTCAATCGTACGCTCAGCTTTGTGCAGAGCTATGTTTACCAACTGCCCTTCGGTAAGGGGAAACACTTCCTGAACTCCGGTTCGCGAGGGCTGGACAAGATCGTGGGCGGATGGCAGCTCGAGGGCATCCTGACGGTCATGACCGGAACTCCCTTCACGGTGACTTACAGCTCGACGTACTTGAACCTTGCTTCGGGCGGCACTAACACGCCCATCCAGGTGGGTCCGGCCAACATTCTGCACGGAATCAACACCACTTCGAACGGTGGAAGCCCGTGGTTTGATCCAACCGCGTTTGCCGCGCCACCCTGCCAGTCGGCGACACCTACCGCGTCCTGCCCGACCGGCGCCATCGATCAGGTCGCCGGCGCTGCTCAGCAGGTCGGGAACGTTGGACGCAATTCCATGATTGGGCCGAACTTCTACAACGTGAACTTGGCCCTGTCCAAGACCACCCAGTTCGGCGAGCGCATCGGCATGCAGCTTCGGCTGGAAACCGTAAACACAACCAACACCCCGCAGTTCGCCAATCCGAACGGCAGTTGCTGCACCGCGAATAACCTCAACTTCGGATTCGTGACCAGCACCGTTAGCAGCGGCTCTGGCTCGGTCAACTCCGGCACCGGCGGCCCTCGCAGTGTCCAATTGGCGGTAAAGTTCACGTTCTAGCTTTTCGAGAAGTAGCTTTGGCCACCGGGGCGGCGCCCGCCGAACCGGTGGCTACCGCTGACCGCGCGGCGGCCTTGTATGATGAGTACGTGGCGCGGCGGGAGCGGAGTATAAGCAGGAGCGGGGAGGTGCCGGCGCGCCAGCCGGCCAGGGCTCACGATTGGCCGATCTACCTGGCCCTGCTGATTTCGACGCTGGCCGTCTACGCGCGGACGGCCAGCTTCGAATTCGTCAATTTCGACGATCCCGACTACGTGACCCGCAACCCGCATGTGCGGGCCGGCTGGACGGCGGAAGGCGTCAAGTGGGCGTTCACGTCGCGCGAGGCGGCCAACTGGTTTCCCCTGACGCGGCTATCGCACATGCTGGATGCGCAGGTCTTCGGCCTGCGCAGCGGACCGCACCATCTGGTGAACGCGGGCCTCCACGCCCTGGCAGCCATGCTTTTGTTCGCCTTTCTGAAGCGGGCCAGCGGCGCGCGCTGGGCCAGCGCGTTTACGGCGGCGGTGTTCGCGCTGCATCCCTTGCACGTGGAATCGGTGGCCTGGGTGGCGGAGCGGAAGGACGTGCTCTGCGCGGTTTTCTGGTTTCTGGCGCTGTGGGCCTACGTGAAATGGGCCGGCGGTGGCGCGCGCCGCTGGTATGGGCTGGCGCTGGGGGCATTCTGCTGCGGGTGGATGGCGAAGCCCATGATCGTCACCCTGCCGGCCGTGCTGCTGCTGCTGGATGCCTGGCCGCTCGGGCGGCTGCGGCCGCTGGGGGCGCGGCTCACCGAGAAGATCCCGTTCTTTGCGGTTTCGATTGCCGGAGCGGCCATCACCTTCGCGGCGCAGCGCGGTAGCGGCGCGGTGCAGCCGCTGGCGGCGTTTCCACTGGGGCTGCGGGTGGAAGATGCGCTGGTCTCCTGCTTCCTGTATATAGAGAAGACTCTCTGGCCCACGGGGCTGGCCGTGTTTTATCCGTATCCCCGCACCGTGCCGATTTGGGAGGCGGCCGGGGCGGCGCTGGTTCTGGCGGGCATTTCTATCTGGATCGCGCGGCAATTCGGAAAGCGGCCATACCTGGCGGTGGGGTGGTGCTGGTACCTCGTCACCCTGCTTCCGGTGATCGGCTTGGTGCAAGTGGGAGCGCAGGCTCGGGCCGACCGCTACATGTATGTCCCCATGGTGGGGCTGTTGGTGATGGCGGCGTGGGGCGCCAGGGACGTGCTGCGGGCGTGGCCCCGGTGGCGAGTGCCGGCGGGGATTCTAGCCGGCGCCGCGCTGCTGGCATTGGGAGCGGCGGCATGGGCGCAGACGGGCTACTGGGAGAACAGCGGCACGCTCTTCCGGCACGCGCTCCAAGTGACCCAGGGGAACTACCTGGCCGAGCATAATCTCGGCGTCTATCTGCTGGAGCAGCCCGACAGCTTGCCGGATGCCATCGCGCACCTGGAACAGGCGGTTCTATTGAACCCCGGTTCGGTGCGCGCACACAGCGACTTGGGGAACGCGCTTTCCCGCGTTCCGAACCGGCTCGAGGAGGCGATCGGCGAATACCGCGCGGCACTGCGCATCGACCCGGATTCGCCCATCCCGCACAACAACCTGGGCAATACGCTGGCCCAGACCGGCCGGCGGGAGGAGGCCATCGCCGAATACCGGACGGCTCTCCGGCTGAAACCCGATTACGCGGAAGCGCGCGCCAACCTGGCGGCAGCGCTGGCGGCCGCCCCGGATTCAGCCGAACGGCATTACAACCTTGGCGTGACGCTCTCCCAGGAGGGGCGCAACGCCGAGGCGGTGGCGGAGTTCGCGGCGGCGCTGCGGCTCAAACCGAATTACGCCGATGCGGAGAATAACCTGGGGGTGACGCTCACCCAGATGCCGGAACGGAGCGGCGAAGCGATTGCTCACTTCCAAGCGGCGTTGCGGTTGCGGCCGGACTACGCCGACGCCCATTACAACCTGGGAATCGCGCTGGCGAATACGCCGGGAGGCATGCCTGAGGCGCTGAAGCATTTCGAAGCGGCCCTGAAGCTGCGGCCCGACCCGGAGTTGCGGAAGCTCGTGGAACAGTTGCGGCGGGAGAGGTAATCGGCCTCAGCGCAGTAAGTCCTGCGAAGACGGCAACTGCGAAACGTCCCATCCGCCGCCCAGGGCTTGAATCAAGGACACGCTCGCGGCCATGCGCCGCGTGAGAATATCGACTGCCGACCGCTGATTCTGCAACAGGCTGGTCTGCGCGGTGATTACCTGCAGATAGTTCGCGATTCCTCCACGGTATTGTTCGGTAGAGATGTCCAGCGATTGCTGCGCGGCCTTCACCGCCCGGTCCGCGATCTCACCCTCATCGGAGAGGATGCGCAACTGCGCCAAACTATCCTCCACCTGTTGAAACGCCGTCAACACCGTCTGCCGGTAATTGGCGACGGTGGCGTCATAGGCGGCTTCGGTCAGCTTGAGCTGAGCGCGGCGCTTGCCCGCATCGAAGAGAGTCTCGGCCAACTGCGGTCCCACGGACCAGAAACGGCTGGGCCATGTCAGCCAATCGCCGATGACGGTGGTCTGCAAACCCACGCCGGCGCTGAAGTTCAGCGACGGGAAGAACGCAGCCTTGGCGATTCCGATCTGTTCGTTGGCGGCCGCCACCTGCCGTTCGGCGGCGGCGACATCGGGCCTCCGTTCCAGCAGAGTGGAAGGGAGACCGATTGAAGATACCGGCGGCGGCGCCTGTTTGGGCGCGGCGGGAATCGACAAATCCGACGGCGGCTTGCCCGTCAGCACCGCGATGGCATGTTCGAATTCGGCCCGCTCGACTCCCAGATCCGCCAACTGCGCGCGCGCTGTTTCCAACTGAGTTTGAGCCAGCGCCACATCGCCCTGCGATGCGACACCGCCGTCGAACCGGTCCTGGGTCAATTGCACATTTCGCTCGTACGACTTCACCGTGGCGTCCAGCAACTGCTGCGAGGCGTCCAGTCCCTGAATCTGGAAGTAATCCCCGGCGAGCTCCGCTTGATACAACAAGTGGGCATTCTCCAGTTGTGCCGCCGAAGCCTGCGCCGTGGCCGAATTCGCCGCTACGGTGCGCCGGATGCTTCCCCATACGTCGATCTGCCAGGCTGCGTCAATCGGTATCGTGTACAGGCGTCTCATGCTGGAAGGCGCGCCCGTTCCGGAATCCGTGGCGGATGGCGCGGCAGTCACCGTGGGAAACAGGCCCGCCCGGGCGATGCGCACCGCCGCTTGCGCCTCGCGGAACTGCGCCTCGGCCGCCAATACGTTCTGGTTCGAGATGCTCACCTGGTCTTCCAGCGCGTCGAGCCGCGGATCGTTGTAAACCTTCCACCACTGGCCGCGCAGCGCTCCATCATTGGGTTGCGCTTCCTTCCAGCCGGCTGGCGGCGCTTCCTTAAAGGCCGGCGGCGCCGCAGCGCCGGGACGCTGGTACTTGGGACCGATCATGCAGGCGCTCGAAAACAGCAGCCATCCGGCGGTTCCCCAAACGATGGTCGGATTATTCATACCGGAGAGCCTCAATCGGATCCAGGAACGCCGCCTTGCGCGCCGGGTAGTAGCCAAAGAACACCCCCACCAGCGCGGAGAATATAAACGCCAGGAAAATAGACAGAGGGCTGACCTGGGTTGACCAATGCGCGAAGTGCGAGATAAGCACCGAAGCCGTCAGACCAACTACAATTCCGATAATTCCACCCAGCAGGGAGAGCGTCACGGCTTCCACCAGGAACTGCAACAGGATGTCGCGCGTCTTGGCGCCCACGGCCTGCCGCAGGCCGATCTCGCGCGTCCTTTCGGTCACCGACACCAGCATGATGTTCATGATCCCGATGCCGCCCACAATCAGCGATACCGACGCGATGGCGCCCAGCAGAATCGACATCACTTGCGCCGACGTCTCCTGGGCCTCGAACACCTCGGTGAGATTGCGGATGGTGAAGTCGTCGTCCTGGCCCGGCAAGATCCTATGCCGTTCGCGCAGCAGCGCCGTCATCTCCTGAATCGCGGAGTCCATGGCCTGCGGGCTGATGGCCTGCACCATCAGCGAGCCGACCGCCTGGGCATTGGCCTTGTTGGCGCCCAGCACCTTTTGCATGGCCGTGGAGATGGGCAGCAGGATGACGTCGTCCTGGTCCTGGCCCGTCGGCGACTGGCCTTTCGGTGTCAGCACGCCCGCCACGGTAAACGGCACATTCTTGATGATCACCACCTGGCCCGTGGGATCGCCGTCGCCAAATAGGTTCTGCGCGACGGTTTCGCCCAACACGGCCGTTTTGGCGGCCGCATCCACGTCCTGCGTTGTGAAAAACTCGCCGTACAACATGGTGTAATCGCGGATGGTCATGTAATCCGGAGTCACCCCCTGGGCATTGGTGGCCCAGTTATTGTTCCCGTAAACCACCTGCACTCCGCCGTGCACGGTAGGGGCGGCGAGAGCCACGGACGGGCACTCGGCCGCGATGGCCTTGGCGTCGTCTTCACTCAGCGAAGCTACCGCGCCCGAGCCCAGCCGGACGCCATTGGTGCTGACGCTGCCCGGCAGCACGATAATCAGGTTGCTCCCGATACTCTGGATTTGCGCCTGGATGCGCGCCGTGGCGCCCGCGCCAACACCCACCATCGCGATCACGGCCGCCACGCCAATGATGATCCCCAGCATGGTCAGCGCCGAGCGCATGCGGTTCACCTTCAGCGCGCGCAGCGCGATGCGGATGCTGCCAACGATCTTATTCATGACGAAACCTCCTCCGGCAGCTCGGCCGGAAGCTGCTCCAGGTCCTTTCGCGCTTCGCGCGGCTGCGCCAGACTCTCGTCCAGTTGCAGCCTGCCGTCTTTGAAATGGATGCTCCGGTTCGAGTAAGCCGCGACATCCGAATCGTGCGTCACCACGATCATGGTGATCCCCTTTTCGCGGTTCAGCCGCTGGAAGATCGCCATGATCTCGATGCTCGTCCTCGAGTCCAGCGCTCCGGTCGGCTCGTCCGCCAGGATAATGCTGGGATCGTTCACCAGCGACCGCGCGATGGCCACGCGTTGCTGCTGGCCGCCGGAAAGCTGGCTCGGCTGGTGTTCCTCGCGTCCGGCCAACCCCACCGCGAGCAGCGCTTTCATCGCCCGCTCGCGCCGCTCGCGGGCCGGGGCATCGGTGTACATCAGCGGCAGCTCGACATTCTCCGCCGCGCTGGTTCGCGCCAGCAGGTTGAACTGCTGGAATACGAACCCGATCTTCTTGTTCCGAATCTCCGCCAGTTGGTCGCGATTCAACTCTCCGACGCTGACTCCGTCCAGCGTGTAGACTCCGGACGTAGGCTTGTCGAGGCACCCGAGAATGTTCATGAGCGTGGATTTGCCGGACCCGGATGGCCCCATGATGGAAACGAAATCTCCCCGCTCGATTTCGAACGAGATGCCCTTCAACACGTGCACCGTCATCTCGCCGAGCCTGTAATCCTTCACCAGATCCTTGACTTCGATTACGGATGCCATGGCGTTCGCTTAGAATCCCGGCCCTCTGCCGCCCTTGCCGCCGGTCTGCGAGCCGGGGCTGCCGCCCGAAGCCGCGGCCGCCTTCGCCAGCGCGGCTAGAATCACGCGGTCTCCGTCCTTCAAGTCGCCTTTGGTAACCTCCGTATACGTGCCGTCGCTTTCGCCGGTAGCCACCACCACGCGCTGCGGCTTGTTGTCCGCGTTCAGCGTCCAGACGGCTTCCTCCGCCGCGCCGCCCTTGCGTCCGCCCTTGCCGCCGGCCGGCGCCGTCTCCGACGCCGGATGATAACGCAGTGCGGCGTTGGGGACCCTCAGCACGTTGGGCCGCTGATCCACCAGAATCTTCACATTCGCCGTCATGCCTGGAAACAGCTTCAGGTCCAGATTCGAGACGCCGATCACCGCATCGTAGGTGATTACATTCGCCACGTTGATGGGCGCCTCGCGGATCGACGTCACTTTACCCGTGAACACCTGCCCGGGATACGCATCCACCGTGAATGTTGCCGGCTGGTCCACGCGCACGCGTCCCACGTCGGCTTCCGACACGTTGGTATCCACCTGCATCTTGGTCAGGTCCTGAGCGATCTGAAACAGGGTGGGAGCCGCCAGGCTGGCGGCCACGGTCTGTCCGACATCCACGTTGCGCGAAACCACCACGCCATCCACCGGCGCCGTGATCTTGGTGTGGTCCAGGTCGAGCTGAGTCGATTCGAGCGCCGCGGTGAACTGTTTCACCTGCGCCTGATTGGCCGTCAAAAGCGAATTCGCCACATTCAACTGAGCCTGCGCGACCTTCACGCTGTCTTCCACCGCCTGCTGCTGCGCCACTAATGCGTCGTGATCGGCCAGCGCCGACTTATACGTAGTCTGAGCGGTTTCCAGATCCTCCTTGGCGTCCGCGCCCTGTTTGACCATGATCACGCGCCGGTCCACCTTGACCTTGGCATCGTCGGCGACGGCCTGGGCTTTCAGAACATTCGCCTGCGCGGCTGCCAGAGAAGACTTCGCGGATTGGATGCCCGCCATGGCCTGCTGAATGACGGCCTGGGCATTGGCTACGGAGGCCCGCGATGCATCGAGGTTAGCCTGGGCCTGATCCACTTTCGCCTGGAAGGGCGCGGGGTCGATCCTCGCGATCAACTCGCCCTTCGTCACTTTGGAGTTAAAGTCGGCGAACAAGGCCACTACTACGCCCGACACTTGCGTGCCCACTTGCACGGTTACCACCGCGTTCGGGTTGCCGGTGGCCGAGACGGTGACGTCGATGTCGCCGTGTGCGACCGTCGCCGTGCGATATTGAAGTCCCGCGTCTCCCCCGACCAGGGCCCACGTCCCCAGCCCCACGGCGACGACAGCCGCGGCGGCAACGATGACACCTGTTTTCTTCTGCATACTTTTCTCCGCTCTATTCTAGCGCCGCCGTCACGTAGATCAGTTGTCCCGACCGTTCCACCAGGAGCGCGATGGGGTCGCCGGACTTCTTGCCATTCAGCGCGCTCCGCAACTCGTCGAGCGACGCGATGGGCTGGTTGTTCAGCGAGTAGATCACGTCGCCCGCCAGCAGGCCCGGATTCAACCCGGCGAATTCCGCCGGAACCGCCGCCACCGCGACGCCCGACAGACGCCGCAAATCCGGCAGAATGGCGGTCACCTTCTCGTCCACCGTCATCGCCAGAATCCCCAACCGGCGAACCAGCGCGGCGTCGTAATTGACCAGGTCCTCCAGTTGGCTGGGCTGGTTCTTCCGCTCGACAACGGCGACCGTCTTCGACATCCGCTCTTTGCCCCGTTGGATCTCCATGGTCAACTGGTCTCCGGGCGCCCGCTCGAACACCGCCAGAACCAGGTCCCGCGCCTCTCGCATGGGCTTGCCGTCGATCGACAGCACCACGTCTCCCGGTTCCAGCTCCGCGGCCTCCGCGGCGCTATCCGGCGCCACGTCCGAAAGAATGACGCCCGAATCCCGGTCCAGTCCCAGGGCCGCCGCCAGCCTGGGCGTGATCGTCTCGGGAATCACTCCGATGGCGCCGCGCCGCACCCGCCCGTCCTTGCGTAGCTTCTGGTACACGTCCTTGGCCAGATTGGCGGGAATGGCGAACCCGAGCCCTTCGTTGCCGCCGGATTGCGAGAAGATCATGGTGTTGATGCCAACCACGCGCCCCTCGACATCCAGCAAGGGTCCCCCACTATTCCCGGGATTGATGGGAGCGTCGGTCTGGATATAGACCATCGGACTTTCCGGATCCAGTTGCCGGAGAGTTGCGCTCACCACGCCATGCGTGAGAGAGTTCTGCAATCCCAGCGGGCTGCCCAGCGCCAGCACCAATTGCCCCTGCCGGAGATTGTCCGAATCCACGAAGGAAAGCGCCGGGAGATTCTCTCCTTCGATCTTCACCACCGCGATGTCCACTTGCCGATCCAGTCCGATCAGTTTCGCGGGCACCAGGTGCCCGTGCGGCTCCCGCCCCCTTTCGTCGCTCCGCAGAATCTTGACCTCGATGCGGCGGGCGTTCCGCACTACATGGGCGTTGGTGACGATATACCCGTCCGGGTCCACAATGACGCCCGACCCGGTCGCTTCCTGCTCCGAGACGAACCCCGCGCGCTGCGAATCTTCGTTCCCCAGGGGCGCTAGTGTGTGTACCAGGATCTGGACCACGGCCGGACTGGCGGACTGGGCGAGGTTTTCCATGGCGGCGCTGTAATCGGCCAGAACTTTCGAGGGCTGGGGAGACTTCGCTCCGGCCTGCGCGGCGCCTGCTCCGGGCGCCAATAACAGGACTATCGTGCCGAGAATAGCCGTCCCGATCATCTCTCCGTTATCCCACATAAATGCCGGAGTTGGCAGAGAGCACCGTACGGGCCGTCGATCTGCCCCTGGCCCCTGGCCCCCGGCCCCCGCCACTGCGGCGTTAGTTGCGTTACGATGGCTTACGGTCGCCGCGACCGGAAGAGGTTACTCCATGGCCCAAACGGATGAACCCCCAGAGGATCGGGTTGCCCAGAGCGATACCGGCCCAGGCTCCGCCGGTGACATCGCCGGCGACCCCAATTCCTCGCACGTCGCGGCATCGACCGTAGTCGGGATCGGAGCTTCGGCGGGAGGCTTCGAGGCGTTTGGCGAGTTGCTGAATGCCCTCCCGATCGACACCGGGATGGCGTTCGTGCTCGTTCAGCATCTCGACCCCCACCACACCAGCGCGCTGGCTGGGCTGCTCGGGCACCGGACGAAATTGCCCGTGGTCGAAGTATCCCAGGGAACCGTGGTGCGTCCGAACCGGATCTACGTGATTCCTCCCAACGCGAATATGACCATCGCGCGAGGCGCTCTCAGCCTGACGCCGCGTCCCGAAGCCGGCGAACGATACATGCCCATCGACTCCTTCTTCCGCTCTCTGGCGGAGGATCAGAAGAGCAACGCGATTGGTGTCATCCTCTCCGG
>Ga0181521_10007967_pt1 | contig 11016 bp, 7 predicted proteins | sample PEATcosm2014_Bin_32_FD_119764 | JGI IMG/M metagenome (GOLD analysis project Ga0181521, IMG submission 119764) | Peatland microbial communities from MTU Mesocosm Facility, Houghton, MI, USA - PEATcosm2014_Bin02_60_metaG | ecosystem: Environmental > Terrestrial > Soil > Wetlands > Peat | place... | reverse complement strand
CGTGGACGCTCGCCACGCGGCGGCCGCGCTGACCTCGTTCTCGCATTTGCGCCTGATCGACCCGGACAAGGCACCTTCGTTCGACCGGCTGGGTGTCGGGCGCGTGGTGGGGGGCATCGTCCCCGCGCTTGACGGCCGCTATGTCCAGTTGCACTCGTCCTTCAACGATGGCCCCACGGTCCTCGAAGAGCTCGGTCTCGGACCGGAGGCGTCGAGAGAGGAGGTGGAGGCGGCCGTCGCGGCCCGAGACGCGTTCGAACTCGAGGACGCGTTCATCCGTCGCAAGGTGTGTGGCGGCGTCGTCATGTCCAAGGACGAGTGGGCCGCGCATCCCCAGGGCAGGGCCATCGCCGATTGGCCCGTCGTTCGCATCTCCAAGATCGGGGAGGCACCTCGGGAGCCGCTTCCCGACGGCGATCGTCCGGCCTCGGGCGTACGAGTCGTGGATCTCACCCGCGTCCTCGCCGGACCGACCTGTGCCAAGACAATCGCTGAGCACGGGGCAGACGTTCTTCACGTGACTGCTCCGCACCTCGATCGTGGCGGTCCCTTTGACATCGAGACGGGCATTGGCAAGCGCCAAGCGAGCCTGGATCTTGACGTGCCGGAGCAAGCCGAGGCGATGCGGACACTCATCGCAGAGGCAGACGTGTTCTCGCAGGGGTACCGGTTGGGAACGCTCGCGCGACGGGGGCTCGCCCCTGAGGTGGTGGCGCAGTTGCGTCCCGGGATCGTCTGCGTCTCGGAGAACTGCTACGGGCACGTTGGACCATGGAGCGAGCGTCCCGGATGGGAGCAGCTCGGCCAGGCGGCCACCGGCATGTCGTACCGGGAGGGCACGGCATCGTCGTCCGGGGTGCCACGACTCGCCCCGGCCGCGGTCAACGACTACTCGACCGGGTTCTTCGCCGCCTACGGGGCGATGATGGCCCTGGCCAGACGCGCCACCGAGGGCGGCTCGTGGCACGTGCAGGTCTCACTCGCCCAGACCTGCATGTGGTACCAGCGGTTGGGCGATGACAACGACAAGGACCGCGCTGACCAGGGGGACGTGGGCGCATTCTTGGCGGAGATGGACACTCCGCACTTCGGGCGGATCCAGTACCTGGCGCCGGCGCTGGCGATGTCGGTCACCGAGCCCCGTTGGGATCTGCCTCCGGAGCCGAGCGGTACCCACGAGCCAGTGTGGACGCAGCGTTCCCACACCTAGCCATCATTCCCTGACCCCGCGCTCCTATTTCCCTAACAAGGGCCGAGGACAATGGCACCATGAAGCGAACGGTCCACCGCACCTCGATCGTCACCGTCCTGGGTGTCTTGGCCCTGGTCGTCGGTACTGCCGGTGGCCCGTCCGCCGCCGCCTCGAACAGCTCGGCACCGGTGCCGGCTCAGTACCAGAGCCTGTACACGACCATCCAGACCCAGCTGGACGGAGCCCAGCAGACCGTCAACCGGCTGCCCGGTCATTCCAACCCGACCATGGTCTACGGGGCCGCACTGCTCTTCGCCGACGGCAACCGCGGCACGCAGCTGCTGGTGCCCCAAACCCTGCCCGAGGTGCGCCAGGAGATCGACGCCTTGGCCAGCATCGGGGTGGAGGGAGTCTCGATACAGGTCTCGTTTCCCCTGCTGCTTCCCTCCACCGCCAACTCGGGCCGGTACCTGCAGTTCTACGAACAGGTGGCCCGAGACGTGGCCGGGAGGCACATGATCCTCTCGGTGGAGGAGAACCCGGTCCTGGTGGGCACCCCCTTCGCCCTGAGTGCCAACGTGAGCTTCGCCGGCCTGACGGACGCCACCTACGCCCAAGAGCAGGCTCAGATGGCCCAGATCATCGTGGACGACCTGCACCCGGCCTATCTGTCGCTCATGACCGAGCCCGACACCTACGCCACGTACATTGGCCTACCCGACCTCAATCAGCCGGCCGCGTCGGCGGCGGTGGTCGAGCAGGAGGTCCAGCTGATCAAGCGGGGCCGTACGCTGCTCGGCGCTGGGGCCGGCTCGTGGTCCTCCATCCAGTTCGACCAGGACTACGCGACCACCGGAGTCAACTACATCGACCTCCACCTCTACCCGACCGAGCCGCAGTTCGTGGCCAACGCGGTGACCGACGTGGCCGAGGCCAAGGCGGCTCACCTGCCCGTCGTGATGGACGAGTTCTATTTTTCCCCCTCGGTGGTCTTTAATGGCCAGGGGACGATACAGAAGCACGAGATCGAGCCGTTCAGTTGGCTCAACCCACTGGAGATCCAGTTCCTCCAGACCTTCACAGAGTTTGCCCAGAAGGAAGGGATCCGATACGTCGATGCCTTCGACAGCAACGATTTCATCGCAAAGCTGACGTGGCAGCCCGTTGACGACACCACCAGCCTGGCCGCCGTGGACGAGATCTACGACCCGGTGCTTAAGGCGGACCTGGCGTCGGGCAACATCACCGAGGTCGGCCGGGCCTACGGGAAGATGATCCGTTCGCATACCTGAACCGGATCGGTCCGGCATCGGGTTCGGCCGAGCGGCCCGGTGGTCGCCGTTGCGTCGTCGGTACTGTGTGCCGGTGGACCCCGACACCGTCGAGGTATACGAGCGGCGGGCGCACGAGTGGATCGAACGTCGAGGAGAGGCGACCGACGGGCTCGGTCGCCGCTTCCGCGATCAGGTTGGTCGCGGGCCCGTCGCCGACCTCGGATGTGGAGCGGGCCGGTACCTCCCCGAGATCGGTCGGCCCTTGATCGGCGTCGATGTCGCCACGGCGATGCTGGCCCTCGCGACGAGGCGCGGCTACCCGCTCGTCCAGGCCGATCTCGAGGCCCTTCCGTTTGCCGAAGGGACGCTGGCCGGGGCCTTCGCCAGGCACTCCTACCTGCACCTTCCCAAGGTTCGTCTCGGCGACGCCCTGGCCGACGTCTGCAGGGCGCTTCGGCCCGGCGGGCTGCTCATGGCCACCTTGATCGAGGGGGAGTACGAGGGCCGTGATCTTCCCGGGGACGACTTCGCAGGCCGCTATTTCGCATGCTGGACCGCCCCCGAACTGGCGGCGGTGCTCACGAGCGCCGGTTTTGCCGATGTCCGGGGTGGACCGGGTAGCGCGCCGCCCGCGCGACCACTACCTCATGGCGACGGCGAGACGCTGAACGAACCGGCCTGCACCAAGCCCCACTCAGACGTCGAACGCCCGCCACATGCGGGCGTACCGCCCGCCGGCCGCCACGAGCTCGTCGTGAGTACCCTGCTCGACCACCCGTCCGCCATCGAGGACGAGGATCCGATCTGCTCGACGAGCGGTTTGGAGTCGGTGGGCGATCAGTATGGTCGTTCGACCACTGGAGACCACGCCCATTGCCCGGTTGACCTTCGCCTCGGTACTGAGATCGAGATTGGACGTCGCCTCGTCCAACAGCAAGATCGCCGGGTCGACCAGCTGGGCGCGGGCCAGGCACATCAGCTGCCGTTGTCCGATCGACAGGGAACGCCCCCGCTCGGACACCGACTTTCGGTAACCGCCCGCCCCGACGATGAAGTCGTGCGCCCCCACGGCCCGGGCCGCGGCTTCCACCTCGGCGTCGCTGGCCTCGGGTCGTCCGTAGGCGATGTTGTCGCGAATGGTCCCTCGGAACAGGAAGGGTTCCTGGGGCACATACCCGAGCTGGCGGCGATACGCCCCCAGGTCGAGGCTGGTCAGCTCGAGGCCGTCGACGAGGATCTCGCCCGCCGTCGGGTCATAGAAGCGCGCGACGAGCTTCACGACCGTCGACTTCCCAGCCCCGGTCTCTCCCACCAGCGCCACCGTCTCACCCGGAAGGACTTCAAAATCCACTCCGGACAGCGCTTCGTTGGTGGTCCCCGAGTAGTGGAAGCGGACGCCGCGGAAGCGGATCCGGCCCGAAAGGCGACCGGGGACGATCGCATTGTCGGCGACCGGTGTGTCGACGGGGGCGTTCAAGACCCCGCTGATCTTGCGCAGGCCCGCCGTCGCCTGCTGGTAGGTGTCGAAGACCTGTGAGAGCTGCTGGACCGGCGCAAACAACAAGGTCAGGTACAACAAGAAGGCGGTCAGGCTACCGATGTTGAGCGTCCCGACCTTGATCTCCTGGCTGCCCACGCCGAGCACGATGAGGATCGCGATGTTTCCCATGAAGGTGGCGAACGTGAAGTAGATCGAAGAGACCTTCAGCGAGCGCAACCCGGCGTCCCGGTAGCCCGCGGTGAGGCCCAGGAACGTCCGGTTGTTGTGCGTCTCGCGTCGGAACGCCTGGGTGACTCGGACTCCCGAGATGTTCTCCTGCAGGTCGGCGTTGACCGCCGAGATCCGGTCTCTTTGGCGGTCGTAGGCACGCGTCGACTGGAGACGGAACCACACGGTCCCGATCGCCAGAGGGGGGACGACGGTCAGCACCAGCAAGATCAGGTGCGTGTTCCTGGTGGCGAGGATCACGATGACCCCCAGGAACTGCACCACGTAGACGAGTGCGTTCAACAGGCCAGACTGGAGCAGCTGGGACAGCGTGTCGACGTCCGAGGTCATTCTGGTCAGAATCCGACCGGTCATCTCGTGGTCGTAGAAGTCCATGCCCAGCCGTTGCAGGTGGGCAAAGATGCGCACCCGCATCGAGTACAACATCCGCTCGGAGGTCCTGCCGGTCCAGAACGTCTCTGCCCACATGTCGGCCCAGTCGAGCATGGTGATGGCGAAGAACAGCCCCGACAGCACCCACAGGATCGTCTCCTCGTGGTGCAAGAAGACGCCGTTCACCGAGGTGCCGGTGAACGACGGTCCCACCAACCCCGCCGCGGCGTCGAGGACGACGAGGACCACCCCCACGACCAGCTGGGGGAGGAACGGGCGCAAGAAGCTGGTGAATTTGAACGGCTGACGCAAGTCCCGGTTGTTCTCGGCCAGTTGCGGCCCTGGTTCGTCGACGACCGGGGGGAGGGCCTCGATGGCGGCCATGAGCTCTGGGGTCGGGGGGGCGGAGAGGCCGGCCCGCATACCACCGCCCATGCCACGTCCCATCCCGGCCCCGGCAACGGTTCCCGATGACGCGAGGGCGGTGGGCGTTTGGAACATGGCCGGGCCATCGGGTTCGTCGCTGGCCCACGCGGCCGCCGTGACGGGCTCGAACCCCGGCGTGCCGACACCGGGCTCGACCCCCTCCCCCTCGGCGTCTTCACCGGGACCAGCCAGCAGGTCGCGGTACAAGGGGCACCGATCGAAGAGCTCGGTATGGGTTCCCGAGTCGATGACCCGGCCCTGGTCGAGCACCGCGATGCGGTTGGCCAGGTGCAACGTGGAGCGCCGGTGCGCCACCAGGATGGTGGTGCGTCCGACCATGAGGCGGCGCAGGGTCGCGTGGATCTCCTCTTCGACCCGGCTGTCGATGGACGAGGTGGCGTCGTCTAAGAGCAGCACTCTTGGGTCGGTGATCAGTGCCCTGGCCAGGGTGATTCGCTGACGCTGGCCCCCCGACAACAACAGGCCGCGTTCTCCGACAATGGTGTCGTAGCCGTCGGGCAACGCCATGATGAAGGCGTGTGCTTCGGCGGCTCGAGCCGCCGCTTCGATCTGGGCTTCGGTGGCATCGGGGCGGCCATAGGCGATGTTGGCCTTGACCGAGTCGGAGAACAAGAAGGCGTCCTCGAACACGACGCCGATCTGGCGACGCAAGGAATCGAAGGTCACGTCGCGTACGTCGATACCGTCGACCTGGACCGAGCCTTCCTGGACGTCGTAGAAGCGGGGGAGGAGCAACCCCACGGTCGACTTGCCCGAGCCCGAGGTCCCCACCAGTGCCACCGTCTCGCCGGCCTTCACCTGCAAGTCGAACCCGTGCAACACCGGTTCGGACCGCAGGTAGCCGAACGACACGTTGTTGAAGCTGATTCTGCCTTCGAGAGAAGAAAGCTCGATCGCGTCGGGCTTCTCCACGACGTCGGGCAGTGAGTCGAGGAGCTCGAGCACGCGCTCCGCCCCGGCTCTGGCCTGTTGGGCCACGACTAGGACGCCTGCCATCTGACGGGCCGGAGACATCAGCTGGGTCAGATAGGCGAAGAAGGCGACGAGCGTGCCGACGGTCACTCGTCCGTCGAAGACGAGCCAGCCGCCCAGCGCGAGCACCGTCACCTGCCCGAGCTGGGGCACCGTCTGCAGGGTGGAGGTTCGCCGGGAACGCAGCCTCCAATTGCGCATGCGGGAGCCATACAGAGTGCCGAGCGCGCCGGTGACCCTCGACAGCTCATGATCCTCTTGACCGAATCCCTTGACCACCCTGACACCACTCACGGAGTCGTCGATCGCCCCGACCATCTCGGCCATGCGCGCCTGCATCTCCCAGCTCGACGGGTACACCACCCTGCGCATCCGGAAGGCCAGGATGAACATGAGAGGCATCAGCGGCACGACAACGGCGGTCAGCAGCAGCGAGAGATGGATCATGATGACGACGGCCAGCAGGAACTGCAGCAGGTTGGCCAGCACCAGTGGCAGCTGGGTCAGGAGTGATCGAATCAGGACGAGGTCCGAGTTGGTCCGCGACACGAGTTGTCCGGTTTGGAGCTGGTCGTGGCGAGCAAAGTCCAAGCCCTGGAGGTGCCCGAAGACGGTGTTGCGCAGGTCGTAGTCGATGTCCCAACTCACCCGGCCGGCGCTGAAACGGCGGACCCCGCTGAAGAGGAACTGCAGGGCGAAGACGCCGCCCATGAGCAACAGCAGCGGTTCGATTCGATAGGTGTGATGCAAGATCGCGCTGTCGATGACGACCTTCTGCAGATAGGGCGTGACGGCCAGCGTGGCCGAGGACACGAGCGACGCGAACAGGGCGATCGCGACCACCTTGCGGTGAGCCCACCACAGGGGCGAAAGCCGGCGAATCCAACCGCCCGCCTCCGGACCTAATGGACGGGTCCGCCGCTGCTCTTGGTCCGGCTCCTCGGCTGAGCCCCTGGGCGGGCCTAGCGGGTCAGCAATCGATTGCATGGCGGCCACGAATGGTAGCCGGTCGAACTATTCGAGGGCCTAATCACTTGGAGCTCGCCGGCCGGCCCGGGGGAGAGGCAGCGCTAGCAGCCGACACTTCCGTCCACCAGTTCGCGGATCAGGTCGGCGTGGCCGTTGTGACGCGCGTACTCCTCGATCATGTGGACATAGATCCAGCGCAACGAGCACGGGTCGCGGCGGCGCAGGCCGGTGTCATCGAGCTCGTGGGCCGAGGCGGCCCGCCGACTGGCGTCGCACTCGGCCCTCCAGATGGCCAGGTCGTTCTCCCAGTCGGCCGTGTCGAGGGGTGCGAGCTCGCTGTCCTCGTTGGCCGGGTCGGGCCACAGGTGCGGCAACTCGGGGTCACGGCCTAGGACTCGCCCGAACCACCCCCGCTCGACCTCGGCCATGTGACGCACGAGCCCGTGCAACGACAGCTTGGACGTCGGAATGGGCCGGCTCTTGCGACCCGCGTCATCCAGCCCCTCGCATTTGAGCAGCAGCGTGGTCCGGTGAAACTCGAGCCACTCCTCGAGCATCGGACGGTCGGCCAGGAGGAACGACGGCTCCTGGCGACGCGGGTCCTCGAGTTCTCCGACCATCTGGCACCCTCCGGTCTCGGCCCGGTCATTCTCGCCCAACGGGCCTTGATCGGCGGTGACGACGTGGATGGACCCGTCAACCGTGGTCGTGCCCGGCCGAGCCAAAGATGAACCAGGGGGTCCCGGCGATGTCGGCCTCCCACCCCTCGGCCTTCAGGCGCCGAGCCAATTCGTCGGGTTCGTAGAAGATCTTCACCACTCGGTGCTCGGAGCCGTCGTTCAGTCTTCGGCGCTGCACGTCGTTGGCCTCGGCGAACACATACGGGTCGACGGTATTCGGCGTCGCGTCGCGGCGGTTGTCGATGAGGAAGACCCGCCCGCCCGGTCGAATGCAGCTCCCAACCAGATGCCAAAAGGAACCGAACCGGGTCCGTGGCACGTGCGACAGCCAGAAGGAGAAGAAGACCACGTCGTAGAGGCGCTCGGGTCGCCATTCGAACAGGTCGGCCACGACGTAGCTGAGGTTTGGCCGGGGTCCCACCCGATCCCGGTTGATGTCCAGCACCTCGGGGGACGCGTCGACCACGGTGAGGCTCTCGGCCGTCCGGGCCAAGCGCTCCGTCCACCAACCGGTCCCCCCGGCGAGCTCCAGGACGTCACCGCCGGGTCCGAACCTCTCCAGGGCCGCCTCGACCTCTTCGATCTGTTGGTCCCAGTGGCGCGCTCGGTCCTCGCCACGGTGGTAGCGACCGAGGTGCTGCCACCACTCGTCATACTCCGGGGCGCGCTGGCGGTAGAACGTGCGCTGCTCGGACAGGAGTGCCGCTTCGGCGGATTCTTCGCCTGGACCATGATCGGTGTGCTCAGGCACCGAGCCACGCTATCCAAGGAACGCCAGGCCCGAGCCTGCGGACCGGCCCGCTCGGCCGTGGCCCCGACCCCGCGGGACTACTTCGGCTCCAGGGGCTGGTCGATGACCGGGCCGGCAGAGTGACCGGTCTCGGGATGCGCGTCTCGGGCCAGGGCGCCGGCACCGTCGCCCATGAACGTGAACATCTGGAGGTTCGCCCGGAAGGGACGGGGGGCGTCAACCAACCGATGAGTGCCGACTCCGAAGTTCGTGCCTTCCTCGGTGTCAAAGGCGATCTCCTCGAACCCTCCCTCGTTGAACCAGCCCCGGATGGTCGGCGTCAGATCCGGGGCGAGACGGTGCCGTGTCCAGATGACGGTGGCCGCGGGTGCGCTGAGGGACGGCAGCTCGAGGATGGTCCCGTGAATATCGGCTTCGCTGATGTTGCCGAACACCCCGCAGACCAAGATGACGTGGGCCGGCACGGCGCCGGCATACGCCGAGGTCAGCGACGCATCCCCTTGGACAATCTCCAGCCCGAGTCCGGCGTCCTGCGCCATTGCTCGGGCCACCCGGACCAGATTGGCATCGAACTCCACGAGCCTGGCCGCGACATCGCCCTTGCGGTGGTGCTCGGCGAGGACGCCGATGACGTCACGACCTTGTCCGGCACACATGCTGACAATGCGGATCGGACCTGGGGCGGCTTGCTCCAGGGCCTGCGCAAGACGCCGCTGCACCACCGCCAGTCGCCTGCTCAGCGGTGACTGTGGGTTTTCGTAAGCCACATGCCACCTGACCCAGTGATCGTCGGAAACCACAGTCGCACCCTACCGAGTGACGCGACGGCCGCAACGGAGTCGAAAGTCCGGGGCGATACCATCGGCGAGCGGCGCAACGGTTTGCCATGGTTGCCCGAGATGGGAGCCAGCAATGTGGTTACAAGCAGCCTTCGGGGTCCTGCTCTGTGCGGTCGGCACCGTGTTCATCCTTCAGGGAACCAATGTTATCCACGGGTCGGGAATGAGCGGCGAGGGTAAGTGGGCCGTCATAGGGGCAGTCGTGGTCGCGATTGGTCTGGTCTGCCTTGCCTGGGCGGCTCGGCAGCGTCGCACCGGAACCACCACATCAGGCTGAACGGCGGCTGAGGGGCCACCGCTCCTGGCGGCCGCTGATCCCCCAGGACAGGAGACCCGTTGGACCTCGAGCTCCCCGGTGGTTTGCCTCTCACTGCTAGCGGGGCCGAGGCGAGTTTGCTACGAAGGGGCCATGACCGACCTTCCCACTTCAACACTCGGACGCACCGGCCTGACCGTCACCAAGCTGGGTTATGGGGCCATGGAGCTCCGGGGCCCGGGTGGGGGGCGTGGACGCGAGATCGACGACTCGGTTGTTGGCGCCCTCCTCAACCAGGTCCTTGACTCGGGCATCCGGCTCATCGACACCTCGCCCGACTACGGCCGGGCCGAAGAGCTGATCGGAGAACACACCTCGAATCGCCGAGACGAGTTTGTGTTGACCAGCAAGTGCGGTTGTGCGGTCAGCCCGGACGGGACCGCGGAAGGATTTCGCGAGCACACATTCACCCGCGAGAACGTCCGCGCTGGTGTGGAGCAGAGCCTGCGGCGCATGCGGACCGACCACATCGACGCGGTCCAGTTCCATATGAGCCCCTCGCGGAGCACTCTGGAGGAGAACGACTCGGTGGCCGAGCTCGTGACCCTTCGAGACGAGGGCAAGATCCGCTTCCTCGGGATGTCGGGCACCCTGCCGAACATCAAGGACCACATCTCGATGGGCGTGTTCGATGTTTTTCAAATCCCGTATTCGGCCGTCGAACGTGAACACGAGGAGGTCATCACCGAGGCCGCGCGATCGGGGGCGGGCACGATCATCCGTGGTGGGGTGGCCAGGGGGATCCCATCGACACCCCCCGAAGCGATCGAGGGTCTACCGGAACGATTCCGAGAGATCTATGCGACGCGACGCGACCGGTTCGAGCGCGCAGAGCTCGATGATGTCCTCGACGGCATGTCACGGATGGAATTCATGCTGCGGTTCACGATCAGCCACCCCGACATGAACACCACGATCGTCGGAACGGCCAACCCCAAGCACCTGGCTGCCAATCTGGCCGCGGCGTCCAAGGGCCCCCTTCCGCCTGAGATGTACGACGAAGCCAAGAAGCGTCTGGCCGCCGTCGCCTGAACGGGAACGCACCACCTTCGGCTGAGCTGGGCGTCCTCCCGTCTCAGGCCTCCTGCGCCGCACAGGCGGTCTTCGAACTCGCCGTGGCCCGTGGTGCCCGAAGCGTGAACGCCCGTCCAGTGGTCTGGCGACGTCACGAAGCCCTGGTCAACGGCGGCGGTCCGGGCACTAGTTGACTAAGTCGATCTAGAAGGTCAGGATTTGCGGAACGATGTCCGTGTCGGCGAGCCACGCCCGGGACCGTTTACGAGGAGGCAACTGTCATGGCCAACTGGGGCTTCGAGACTCGCCAGATTCACGCCGGGGCCGTGCCCGATCCGACGACCGGCGCACGAGCCGTTCCGATCTATCAGACCACCAGCTACACGTTCCGAGACACGGCCCATGCGGCGGCGCTCTTCGGTCTGGAGGAGCTGGGGAACATCTACACGCGGATCATGAAT
>Ga0181521_10007964_pt1 | contig 11019 bp, 12 predicted proteins | sample PEATcosm2014_Bin_32_FD_119764 | JGI IMG/M metagenome (GOLD analysis project Ga0181521, IMG submission 119764) | Peatland microbial communities from MTU Mesocosm Facility, Houghton, MI, USA - PEATcosm2014_Bin02_60_metaG | ecosystem: Environmental > Terrestrial > Soil > Wetlands > Peat | place... | reverse complement strand
GTCCCGTTGCGCCAGGCGTGCCAACGCGGCACAGATGCGGTCGAATCCGGCGCCAAAACTCTCGCGGCGATGCGCGGTGACCACGATATTCTTCTTTGTCGAATCGAGAACGGGGCAATCCGGCGCGGTCAGGGTTCCGCGCTCGAGCTCGTCGCGCACGTGGAGTACGGCATCGATTCCCGTGTTTCCGGTAACCAGGATCGAAGCGGATGGAACGCCCTCCCCGCGCAGGTTTTCCGCGGCCCATTCGGTGGCGGCAAAATGCAGGGTCGTGATGCGCGAAGCCAGCACGCGGTTCATCTCTTCGGGAAACGGCTGGCGCATATCCCCGCTGCGAAGCCCGGCCTCGACGTGCGCGACGGGAACGTTACGGTAGAATCCGGCCAGGGCGCCGCAGAGAGTGGTGGTAGTGTCTCCCTGAACGATCGCGATGTCCGGCTGGACAGCATCGAAGACGGGCTCCAATCCGGCGATAATCCGCGACGTGGATTGGAAAAGGGTCTGGCCGGGCAGCATGAGATCCAGGTCGTAATCCGGCTGGATGCGGAAAATCCGCAGGACCTGATCGAGCATTCCGCGGTGCTGGGCGGTGACGCAGACGACCGTGCGGAATTCCGCCGGCCGCGATTTCAGATGGAGGATGAGAGGCGCAAGCTTGATGGCCTCGGGGCGTGTTCCGAGAATCAGCAGCACCGTCTGCATGAAGTCTCAGGGTACGCCATGGCTCGAGTTCCGGAGGCGCCGGGGGGCTTTTTCGAAATCAGGCTGCCGGTCTGTGGGACGCGTCGCCCGGGTTTGTTTCGGCGTCAAGCAAGTCGTGGCGCAGGACGCGGCGACGATCCGGGGCACGGAACTTCTGGTCGCAATCCCGGCACTTGTATTGCCTGGAGGCCGTTAAGAAGCTAAACATGCGCTCAAAACCCGTTTTTTGCCTGATCATCAGAAATGTGGATCTGCATTTGGGACATTCCATGGCCATTGATCGGCATTTGGAGGGAGGAACTTTAGACAACGCGGTAGAATACGGCCAAGAGGAATCTCCGTGCTGACCAATTGTCTGGCGATTGTGACGCTTATGCTGCTTCAATACCCGTACCCGAATCCGGGACGGGTGCCGCGGCAACAGCAGACGCCGAATCTGCCGGGGACCAATACCGATGCCGTCGCAACGTTCAGCGGAGCATTCAAATCGGCGGACAAGAAGTATCTCTTCATCGACGTCGAAGACGGCAACACGATGCGGATGTACATCACCGGCGCCACCAAATTTATCCGCGACGACAAGCCCGCGAAGGCTTCTGACTTCCATACCGGCGAGAACGTTACGGTGGACGCGTCGCGCGATGCGCGGCTCAATCTGCTGGCCGTGCGCGTGGCGACCGTCCCGGCCAAGGCGCCCGAGCGCCAACCGGACAAGCAAGCGCCGGCGCCCCAATAACGATACAAGGGATGCTCCGGCTCTGGCGGATGTTTTCATCGGCGGCGGCATGCTTTGTCCTGCTGCTGATCCTGCTTTACACTTCGCCCCTGGTACCCAGACTGGCGGCGTGGTTGACCGGCCGATGGGAGGAGCCGAAGGGGGACGTACTGATCGTTCTGGGCGCCGACCAGTTGAGCGACGGCACCCTTGGAATCGGGTCCTACTGGCGCAGCGTTTACGCGGTGCGGGCATTTCGCGCGGGCGGCTTTCAGCGGATCGTGGTGACCGGCGGGCCCGAGGGCGGTAAGGATTCCATCTCGATCGCGCGGGCCATGGCGGATTTCATGGCCGGGCTGGGTGTTCCGCGGGAAGTTATAACGATTGAGGAGCAAAGCAGGTCGACGCGCGAGAACGCTCTGTTTACGGCGCGCATGATCGGCGGCTGGCCCGGCACCAAGGTCCTGCTGTCGAGCGACATTCATATGCGCCGCGCGCATGCCGCATTCGCGCGGGCCGGCCTCGACACCGTTCCGGCTCCCATTCCGGACGTTGGGAAACGATGGAACAGCTGGGTGGCGCGGTGGGAGTGCATCTGGGAGGTGGGCGTTGGATTCGCCAAGTACGGCTACTACGCGATGCGGGGCTGGATCTGAAACCCGTTTGAAAGCGATCGCATGAACTCCCACCTGCTCTCGGTCCTGATACCCCTCTATAACGAAGAAGAGTTCATTCACGAACTTCTGGCGCGAGCGGTGGCGGCGCCGCTTCCCGAAGGCCTCGATCGCGAGATCATCGTGGTGGACGACGGTTCCACGGACGATTCCGCGGCGTCGGTCGAAGAATTTATCGCCTCTTGTCCCCGAGCGTCAGGAAAAGCCGTACTTGTCCGGCTTATCCGGCACGAGAAGAACCGCGGCAAAGGCGCGGCAATCAGGACGGCGATCAAGGCGGCAGCCGGGCAGTACAGCATCGTGCAGGATGCCGATCTGGAGTACGATCCGCGGGAGTACCAGAAGCTTCTGGGGCCTCTGCTCAGCGGCGAAGCGGACGTTGTTTACGGGTCGCGCTTCATGGCCTTCGGGGAGCGGCGCGTCCTCTATTACTGGCACTCGCTGGCGAATCATATCCTGACCACGCTGTGCAATATCGTGGCCGATCTCAACCTTACCGATATGGAAACGTGCTACAAGGCGTTTCGCACGTCCTTCGCCCAAACGATACCGATTCAGAGCGACCGGTTCGGCATCGAGCCCGAACTGACCGTCAAGTTCGCGCGGCGCAAAGCGCGCATTTACGAAGCGCCGATCAGCTATCACGGGCGCACGTACGAGGAAGGCAAGAAGATCGGACCCGCGGACGCCATCGAAGCGATATGGGTGATTCTGCGATCGCGATTCACCAGCAAGCTCTATGTGGACGCCGGGCATTCGACGCTCGACGCGCTTTCGTTCGCGCCCCGGTTCAATCGCTGGATGGCGGACACGATTCTCCCCTTTACAGGGCGCAGAGTGCTTGAAATCGGCGCCGGCATGGGGAACATGACCCGGCATTTGTCCCCGCACCGGAAGCGCTATGTGGCGACCGACGTCAACATCGACTATGCCGACCACCTGCGAAATATATTCCGGCACCGTCCCGCCGTTTGCGTTCGCAAACTGGACGCGACAAACGCGGAAGATTTCCGCGCTTTCGAGCGCCAGATGGATACCGTAGTCTGTCTCAACGTGCTCGAGCATATCGAGGACGACGCGGCCGCGCTCGAATCCATCCGGACTTTGCTCGAGCCGGGTGGTCGGCTGATCCTGCTGGTTCCCAACGATCCGAAGGCTTATGGAACGATCGACAGGGAAATCGGCCACTACCGGCGCTACACGCCGGCGCATCTGAGGGCGTTGATGACGGACGCGGGATTCGAAGTGGAAGACATACTTAAGTTCAACCGGGTTTCCATGCCGGCATGGAGATTCACCGGGCAAGTGAGAAAGGCGAGGACGCTTTCGCGTATCGCGCTCCGCGTATTCGACAAATTCGTATGGCTCTGGCGGAGGATCGACAGCGCATTGCCCTGGCAGCCGGCCTCGATCATAGCGATCGCGCGACGGCCCGACTGACGACGACATTGAGGAGGGCGACAGGCTGAAGCCTGCGCCACCTTATGATAGACTTCGCCACAGTTCTGGAGACGAATCCCATGCGTGGATTAATGATAGTTGCGCTCGCCGCATTGCCTTTGTCGGCGGCGTCGGTTCAAACCATCAAGCCGGAGGACATCGGGCTCTCGTCCGAGCGTCTGCAACGTGTGCATGAAGCGATCCAGCGCCACATCGACGCGCACGACATCTCGGGCGCGGTGACCGTGATCGCGCGCAAAGGCCGTCTGGCGCAACTGGAAGCGCACGGGCTGATGGATATCGATTCGAAAAAGGCGATGTCCAAAGACAGCCTTTTCTGGATTGCGTCGATGTCCAAACCGATCACCGGCGTGGCCATTCTGATGTTGATGGAAGAAGGCAAGGTCCGGCTGACCGATCCGGTTTCCAAGTTCATTCCCGAATTCCGCGGCATGAAGGTAGCAGTGATGCAGGACAGACCCGCGGGGCCAGGCGCGCCTCCGCCCGCAGCGGGAACAGCGCCGCTGTTCTACACGGTCCCGGCGACGCGTGAGATCACCATTCAGGATTTGCTTTCGCATGTTTCCGGCCTGGTCAGCGGCGGTGCGGCCAGCGGGGCGGAACTGGCGAAAGTGGCGCGCAAGCCCGGTGAAACGCTGGCCGACTACATCCCGCGGCTGGGCGCGACGCCGCTCGATTTCCAGCCCGGTTCGCGATGGAGTTACAGCCCGGGAGCCGGATTCGAGACGCTGGGGAGAATCGTCGAAATCGTCTCCGGCCAGACTTTCGATCAGTTCCTGCGGCAGCGCATCTTCGAACCATTGGGCATGAAGGATATTACGTTCCATCCGGCGCCGGAGCAAATGAAGCGGGTCACCACGATGTACCACCGGGCGAATAACGCGCTGGCGAAGGTCGACACGAGCGCCCGGCTGAACAATACGTCGTACTTCTCCGGCGCGGGGGGATTGATGAGCGACGCCGAGGATTATCTTCAATTCGGCCAGATGCTGAGCAATGGCGGGCAGTTGAACGGCAAGCGCCTGCTCAGCCCGAAGACGGTGGAACTGATGGGGTCGATCTTCGCGCCGGATACGCTGCCGGGCCGTCCGAAGGGCCGCAGCTTCGGGCTCAGCGTGCAGGTGATTAACGACGCGGTCCTGGCCAACACGCGCATATCCAATGGAAGCTACGGTTGGGACGGCGCTTTCGGCACGCACTTCTGGGTGGACCCGAAGGAGAAGATTGTCGGGATTTTGATGATTCAGACGGACAATCCGAACCGCGAATTGAACGGCGATTTTGAAAATGCCGTGATGCAGGCAATTGTGGAGTAGATCACGGACGGACCGTCGGGCAGGATTCGCGCATTGGTGCGCGAGTGGCTCGGAAGTTTTGTGGAATCAACAAGGCGTTTCCGAACCGTGACCGTAAGGGAGCGGCAACGCAGCCTTCGGGATGGCCAAATTGCTCTGCCCCCCAAACGGTCACGGTCAAGGGCCCGGACATGGTTCGCACCACATTGCACTTGTGGCGTAACCTGAAAGAAGGAGCGGGATCATGGCAACAGCAACTCTCGATTGGTCACAATGCCCGGCAGTGGAGAGCATTCCCGGCAAGGTCAGCGGCGCATGGGTGTTCCGCGGTACGCGTGTTCCTGTTTCGGCGATTTTCGAGAATTTGAAAACGTCGTCAATCGAAGAGGTTTTGGAAAACTTTCACGTCACGCGCGATCAGGTTCAGACGGTGCTGGACTTCGCCGCTAAGAGCACACAGACCCCGCTGGAACAGTTGCGGGTCGGCTGAAAATCATCCTCGACGAGAGCGTCCCGCAAAAACTGAGACTGTTGATCGAAGGCGGCCATACGGTCGTCACCACGTGGTTTCAAGGTTGGTCAGGGCTGAAGAACGGAGCGCTGTTGACCGAGGCGGAAAAAGCGGGCTTCGACTTGTTTATCACGGCGGATCAAGAGCCGACCTACCAGCAAAATCTCGCGGGCCGAAAAATGGCGGTGCTGGTGCTGAGTACGAATAATTAGGATTTCGTCAAAGCAGGCATCGCTGACATCATGGCCGCGATCAACGCGGTGACGCCGGGCAGCTATGCCGACGTTGAAATTCCCGAGTAAGCCCCGCCCGTGTTTCTCTCGGAGGACGGGGAATGTGTTGCTGAGTACAATTGAGAGCCATCTCGCCAATACTCATCTCCGACCTGTAGCCAGCCATGAGGCAATTTAACGTTGGCGTTGTCGTTATGGATAACCGTGAAATCAACGCCGGGCGTCGTTGGATGGGTCACCCAGTCGCATGGGCTGTAGGCGACGGCGCCGATATGTGAATAAGCCGGATCGAGGAACGGATCAGTTTTAATAACGGTGCCGCTTGCCTTTTCAACCTCGTCGCGGTGCTCGATGGAATGGCTAACGATCTGACCAGTACGCCGGTCGATGTCGAACACAGGGTTTCCCACACCAAGTAGTGTTTGGAGAATCCGCGAAACAGGACCCTCACCGATTGAGGTAGGGAGCATTGCGCCAGAGATAGCGATTACCGTTGCTTGTCCCGGCCGGATCGGCCCCGTTGTTATATACTGCGCCATCACGCGCGCTTTTGTCTCAAATGCACTTCGAAGCCGGAGGATGAAGGTGTCCACAGGGGTGTCGTATGCCTCGCCCATTGGCGGATATTCCATTGCGTCCGGGCCTGTCCCAAGTCCCGGCATGAGGGCTTCGATCCATACATCCGGGTTGGCCGCGAAAAGATCGGGGCCTTTCCGGTTCTTTTTGGTGCGCGTCTGCGGCTTAATGGAAATGCCGGAGCTGTTCAGTGTGTGAGCAAGGTAGAGTTCCCAAAACACCGTGGGCATAGATTGGGTTGCTCGTTGCATGGCGTTCGGATCGAGAAAGGCCGCGCAGTCGCGCCACAGAGCCTCCATGAAGTCGCGGCCACGGGTGTTGTATCGATCGGTCTTATCGCGAGTCCGACAACAGATTGGGCATGGGAAGGTGCCCGGCTTGAAAAAACTTTCCATTAGAACAATCCACTCCTTAGCGGCTCGCCTCGCCGGTGGCCTGAAGACGGCGAGGCACTGCCAATCGTGGAGTTGACGCGTATCAAAAAGTCAGGCCATAATTGCGGGCATGAAATACAGCTAACTAACCGCCGCTGTTCGGGAGCGGACGTAAGCCCGAGGCCGATTGCCAATCGGCCGCATCGGCACAGAGGGCACCCGCAATCTGCCCCACAGGCTTTTCGGCTGACACAGTGGTATTTTTACAGGAAGGCGACGGTCTTGACGCCGGAGATGTCGAAGCGCTTGCGGCAGCGCGGGTTCTTGCACATGGCCTGGGTGTCGACGAGCAGCATGTAACTCTGGGCTTTGGCGAATTTGGCGCGGTCACGTTCGTCGGCGCCGCCGGGGAGACGGTCCTTTTTCGTGCGCACGATGTAGTTGAGCTCGTACGTGTCCTGCGTCTTACAGGACGGGCAGTTCAGGCTCGCCGGTCTTTTGGCCTGGGACTCCGAGTAATACGCTTTTTCGTCCACAGTCAGCGTTCGCTCATGGGCACCCACTTCATGCCGTCCGGATTGCCTTTGTACTCGGCGCGCGGGCGGATGAGGCGGTTGTTGTGATATTGCTCGAGCACGTGCGCGGTCCAGCCGGACATGCGGCTGACGGCGAAAATCGGCGTGAAGAGATCGATGGGAATGCCGAGCGAGTAGTAGGTGGAAGCGGAGTAGAAATCGACGTTGGCGTTGAGCTTCTTCTCGGCGCGGACGGTCTCCTCGACGCGCTTCGACATGAGGTAGAGATCCTCGTGACCCGTGCTCTTGCCGAGATCTTCCGACATGTGGCGCAGGTGCGTGGCGCGGGGATCCTCCGTATGGTAGACGCGATGGCCCATGCCCGGGATTTTGATCTTGTTCGCCAGCATCTCATGCACGCGCTCGACGGCTTTATCGGCCGAGCCCACGTCGAGCAACAGCCGGATGACGTCTTCGTTGGCGCCGCCGTGGAGCGGCCCTTTGAGAGCGCCGATGGCGGAGGTTACCGAAGAATAGATGTCCGAGAGGGTGGCGGCGGTGACGCGCGCGGCGAATGTGGAAGCGTTGAGTTCGTGATCGGCATGGAGAATCAGGGCAACGTCGAATACATGCTCCATCACTTTGTCGGGTTTCTTACCGGTGAGGCAATAGAGGAAATTACCGGCAAAGCTCAGCGCGGCGTCGGGAGCAACGACTGGCTGGCCGGCACGCAGGCGCCCGAACGTGCTGACGATGGTAGAGGTCTGCGACATCAGCTTGGTCGCTTTCAGCTGATTGGCCTCGGGGGACATATCCTTCGCCAGCGGATCGTATAGGCTGAGCATGGAAACAGCGGTGCGCAGCACGTCCATCGGGGAGGCTTTGAGATTGGCCTTGAGGAAGTCCACCACTTGCGGGGCGACCGCGTAGTTCGCGAACAGATCGGCCTTCAGGCGATCGAGCTCGGCCTGCTTGGGCAGCCAGCCTTTCCAGAGGAGCCAGACGACCTCCTCGAAAGTCGCGTATTCCGCCAGCGTGTGAATGTTGTAGCCGCGGTAGCTGAGGATGCCGGCATAGCCGTCGATGTAACAGATTTCCGATTCGCCGGCGACGACGCCTTCCAGACCCGCGCCCGTAGTAGTGGTTGTCGTACTCATTTGTCTCTTTCAGTCTAGACCAATGGACTATTTGAGCAGGGGCGTGCGCAGCCGGCCAATGGTCCGATGAATCATGATGGCGAACGGACTCTTGTGCGGGCAGATGGGGTAGGGGGCGAAACTGATGGCGTCGTTGCTCTTGTCGACCCATAGTTTTTCCTGGCGCGTGGCGTTGACGGCGACGGTCAACAGCACGCCGGTGCTGCAGGATTCGCTGTCGGTGAGGCCGAGAATGGCGGGGTCGGGCGCGGAATCCTTCGCTGCCTTACCCCAGTCCTCGGTAAACTTGTCGAAGGTGTAGTCGGAGCAGGGTTTGGCGGACGTGCATCCCCAGTCGCGATATGCCACTTGATAATCGCCGCGGCGCACGTCGCCGAGGAACGTCTTCACGACGCTTTCCTGATGATGATTTTTCAGCAGATACCAGCCCAGTGCCGTAACGACGACGACAACGACGACGGCCACGATGGAGCGAATGATGAGCCGGTTCCGTTCCTCCTCGCCCACGCCGTATTGGTCGAGATAGCCGGGCATGCCTGTGGCTTCAGATCCTCCCGATCCTATTTGGTAACCGGATACGCCTTGTTATAGGCGGCGAGGGCATCGGCGGTGACATCGAGAGCGGGCTTGAAATAGAGAGACTGCGAAACGTCGATGACGATATCGAAGCCTTTTTCCTCAGCGAGTTTCTTTACGACCTCGGTCATCTTCTGCGCCGCTTTGCCGAGGATGTCCTGGCGGTCGCGATCGAACTCCTGCTGCAGATCGTCCGACAGGCGCTGGGCGTCGCGCTGCTTGCGCTGCCCCTGAAGTTGCAGGTCCTGCTGGGCTTGCGGCGTGAGTTTATTGCTTTGCAGCTGCTGTTGAATGGACTGGAGATCGTTTTGCAGCTTCAGCAGCTCGTCCTGTTTGGGTTTGTACTTGGCTTCGACTTCCGCCGACACCTTCTTGAGCTCGTCGGAATCGAGCATCGCCTTCTGGACGTTGACAACGGCGATCTTGAGCTGGGCGGACGCCACTGTGGCGAGAGGCGCGAGCACGAAGCACAGCAGACCCGCGCGAATGGCCAGGGAACGGAACATAATTTTGGGACTCCTCAGGATGGAAACACACAGGTTAGCATACTGGCGTGGGCGGTCTTGTTCGGCGCGTCGGAAGATCTCCATCTGAAAAACAGACGGCCTGCGGCCGACATAACGTTTCACGCGGATTGCGTTGGATGATAACATCAAATTGAATGCAGATTTAGTGCCCATGCAAAAAATGCTCGACGTCGGCAAGGACATCCACTCGCTCAGCGACTTCAAGCGCAACACCCGCAAGTTCCTCGATCGGATGCGCAGCAGCGGACACCCGTTGGTCCTCACAATCAACGGCAAAGCCGAGATCGTCGTGCAGGATGCGGCTTCCTGGCAAAAAATGTTGGACCGCATGGATGAACTGGAAGCCCTTGACGGCATCAAGCGCGGCCTGGCAGTGCGCCCTCGCTGATACCGCGAAAGCCGACGCCGGGCGTATCTACGATTGGGTAGTTGAACGTGCCCCGTTTCGCGGACCGGAGTGGTTCGACGAGTTGATCGGCTGCCTCTATTCGCTTGAACACATCCAGCCATCATGCTCCGCTCATCGCGTTTCTTGGGTCGGTTTTGATCGATGAAGTGTAGTACACTATCTTCAGACGGCAAAATCTGCATCGTGTTTTCTGCGATGCGATCCCGTTGCAGTTTATCCGCTACGCTCGTAGGCGAGCATTATCCAAGGCTCATTGGGGCGACCCTTTGAGCCTTTTATCTTATGGCTACAAAAATTGCGGTGATGCTGGACGGCGGGCACGTTCGGGGGTACATGCCAGGAAGGCGGGGAAGACGTTCGATCCCGATTATATCGAGAAGATCGGCCATGCCTGCGTGGGAGCCGGAGAGGTTATCCATCGCATCATGTACTACGATTGCGCCCCTTTTAGCGGGAGCGCAATTTTGCCGGTTTCAGGCCAGAGAAAACAGTTCATCGGGAGCGAGGAATGGCTCAAGAAGCTCTCATACAAGGATCTTTTCTCGGTGCGCCTTGGAGTTCTGAAGTTCAGAGGGTACGTCCTCAATAACAACAGAATCCCATATACGCCGGGACAGCCACTGACGGATGCCGATTTTCATGCGGACTTCGAACAGAAGGGCGTAGACATGCGGATCGGAATCGATATGGCAAACCTGTCTTCAAATCGCTCCGTAGAACTCATTACGCTGGCAACAAACGACACAGATTGCATTCCCGCAAAGAAGCACGCGGGGCGATCGGGCTTGCAGGTTGCGCTCGTCACAGTGCCGGCATATCAACCCGTTCCCGAACTGCTCGCTCATTCCGATTTTCGACGCAATATAACTTGGCCCATCTGAACCCGAAAGTGACCATGAGGAGGCAAGGCGAGAAATTCGCTGCCTATTTTTGGTAAGCGGCGAGGTGTATGGCGAATTCTGTATGAGGTGGATCAACAGCGGAGGATGGTTTGGATACTTCACATCAGGGATGGCGCACTTCAGGATCTCCGGCCGGCGAATTAGCCGAAATGCCGAACGACGATTAGCGACGTGCGGCAGCGCGTTTCTGAGCCGGGAGCCCGATTTCCTCGAAGACTTCGTTACAGGCGAGCACTGGGCATCGAAGCATCTCGTTGCCAGCGTAACCTAATCCTTACTTCACGCCACGCGGTATCCGGCTAAGATAAGGTTTCATGCGGATTGCCCTCGGGCAGATCAATCCGACGGTCGGCGACTTGGCGGGCAACCTCGCGCTCATGCTCCGTTTCGCG
>Ga0181521_10007962_pt1 | contig 11022 bp, 9 predicted proteins | sample PEATcosm2014_Bin_32_FD_119764 | JGI IMG/M metagenome (GOLD analysis project Ga0181521, IMG submission 119764) | Peatland microbial communities from MTU Mesocosm Facility, Houghton, MI, USA - PEATcosm2014_Bin02_60_metaG | ecosystem: Environmental > Terrestrial > Soil > Wetlands > Peat | place... | reverse complement strand
GTCACTGGCATCTCCGAAGCGATGGCCGGACGCATTTTCGGCGAGTCAATCTGCCCTGGAATCGCGTGGGCAAAGTAGCCGTCTTTCACTGGCGATTGTCGATGGACCCGTACACCTCGATGCGATTGTTCAGTGGTTACGTCCTACTCGGCGTCTGACACCGATGCATCGGTCTGTTCCCCACCGTCTGTGACAGCCGGCGCGCAAAGGCCAGTGCAGCTGGCCGGACATTCATCCGGGCCGGCGCAAGCGTCGGGCGCACGGCACACCTGATTCGGGCTGCACTGGCCCGACTGGCAGTCGCCATCCGACGTACACAGAGTCCGGCACGTGCCGCACGCACAGATCTCTGTAGTGCTCCAAGTCGTCTGATAGCAAGAGGTAGAGGAATCGCCGGCCGAAGAATCTACGCATGTCGGGGCGTCGCACATGCTCGCGCCATGGTCGGTCAGGGCACAGTGCCACATCTGTGCGCGGCAGGTACAGGTATAGCCGTTGCCTGGACCGCCGGTGTTGGCGCAAGGTGGGCACCAACCTGCCATGAGTGGGGAATCGCAGGTCGCACCTTCGTCCTCGCAGGGGCCAGCGGGAAGGGCCTGATCGAGCGGGGACATAGCGGTCCCCGCTCTGGCCTGCACGGTCGTGCAGTTCAGTGTGCAGGTCGGCCAGTGCTTGCCCCCTGCCACGGAAGGATCTAAGGGGAAAACTCGATAGCCGAGATCCGGGTAGTCCACACATGGGGCGCTGCCAGCACGGTAAGGATGTTGGGTGCTGGTCGTGCCTCCCCCACCCGCACCTCCGGCAATACTGGTCGTGCCTGCGGCGTTGGTCGTGCCTCCAGTGGTGCCCGTCGTGCCTCCGCTACCGCCACTGCTACAGCCGGTTGCACCCACGGCGAGGATGAACATGGACAGCACGGTCAGCCTGAAATCAGAACGCACACGATTCGACATGGTGTCTCCGGCTGCACGTGATACAGGAACCCTGGATGCTCTATCACCCACCCGGGGTAGTGTACCTGAAGACATCTACACTTGCCTCCCTCCCGGCGGAGATGGCGCTGCATGATGCGCCTCTCTGGTCAGTTCTGGCTAGGATCTTGAACCCGCCCCATAAACAGGATGGCACCGGTGGGCTGGTCATAGAGGAAATAGATAAAAGGACGGGTCGCGTCGACCAGTAGCCCTGTCGGAGGGGCACTGGCAACGGAATCTTTTGCGACGACGACTGCTGTGGCGGCTGCGGCCTCGGTGCCCTTTTCCGCAATGTCGATGAAGGCGTCGTGGAATACATTCGAGATGAAGAGGGTGAGAGTTCCATCCATGCCCGAGAAGTCGGCGACGCCAGGGATGAAGGCCGATGTCATGCCCAGGGCCTGGAGGAGTACCTTCAAACTCGTCGCTGTCTCGACCTTGAAGCGGGGAAGCGTGAGAATAACCGGCTGGCTGGTCAGTCCCGCCACCAGCGTCGCCAGCGTGGTTGCGTTCAGAGAGGATTCGACTTGGCTGAACTGGCCCGCATTGGGTACCACAGCCGTGTGCGAGAAAATCGCATGCACGGTTGGAAGAGGGGGCGCCGGTCGGACAACCAGGCGAGGATACTCAGGCACCACCTACCGAAAGGGGTGGTAACAGCTACGGCCTCGCTACCGCCACGTCCGACCGGGCCCTACTCTACAGCGGGAATTGTCGAAGGGATTGCGGGAGAATGCGCCCGCTTCGATTGGCGCGATCTCATCGGGAAACCAGGCCAACATTGGGCCTTCTCGCCGGGGTTTCCATGCATTATCGCGCCGCGATGGCGTCAGCGTGCAGGCACGCGGCCAGTTCATCCGTTCATCCGACACTTTGCGGGAGGATGCCGCGATGCCGAATCTTGAAGATAGGTCCATGGCGTCACGTACCGCCTGGCATTCGTCATCACAAACCTGACCAGGCCGACTGTCATTGAGCCTGTGCTCGCCGGTCTCCGTACTGACTGCTGCAGGGTTACGTCAATAGAGTTATCGACGGATGGCCATGGTAGCCGGCACGGGACTCGGAGCGCCTGACGGCGCCCAGAAGACAGGGTGGCGGAGTATGGGCCGGACCAGGTGGGATCGAGTTTTGGCGCATGCTGCGATAGACCTATCTTCAAGATTCGGCATGGCGGCATTTCCTTGTTGGACAAGCCGGCCGCGTTGCCTGGACGGTGCCCTTCAATTCGAGCTCCGCATCTCCGCGAATTCATGCCAGAACCCCCGCGATGACTTTGCGGACACGACGGGGTCTGAGCAAGCGACATTCGGCTGGCAAACGAAATCGCGGAGTTGGTAGTCATGGGCGCGACAACACGGGGAGGCATGCATGCGCGATGGATGATCACGCGGGGGCACAAGGGCAAGTCAGTGCAAGCTGAATTCCTTCAGCAATCTCGCGGCGGTTGCGGCGCCAAAACCCCAGACTGTTCTGGTTCGCAGCTATCCTCGGTGACACGGCTTCCCTTTCAGTCATTGGCAGAGCTTGAGGCCCTGTCCAGTGCCACGAATAGGATCGCAGGATAGTGGCTATACGACCGCGTACCCTCTCGATCATGATCCTGCAACTTTCCGCGGGTCACAGCAGATCCATCTGCCCCACCTAGCCCCTCGATTTCGTCCAGAAACCCCTTAACAACATCCGCCTGGTGCTTGTGTTGCCGCGAGAGGTATTCCAAACTGGCCGCTCGAATCTCGCCCGAAAGGCTAGCGAGGATTTCCAAGACCGTCTCAGGAGGCAAGACCTCCCGCCCGGGAGAACCGTTCGCAGCCTCCCAAAGTGCCGCGAAGCGCACCACGGCGGGCTCCCCTCCCCAGTTGGATGGGATCACAACAGGCAGAATTCCGGGAAGCTGGGCGAGCCCTCCACGGCTCGCCAGCTTTCGAGCTACCAGGACGGCGCGGGAGTGGTCGCTTCCGATCTCAATGGATCGTTGGACAACCTCCTGAGTCCAGTCGGCTTGGTCCTTGTGTGGATCGATCAGATGCTGGAGAACAACAGCAGCGCCGGCCGGCGTGCATCGGTCCAGAACGTGACGAACGAAGTCCCTGTCGTGCTGATCCACGCCAAGACTCTCGGCCACGACTCCTAACGGAACAGTGAGGTCGGCGTCCTCGGCAACACGCGCCAGCAAGGGATCAAAGACGTCCGGATCTGCCTCGCGGAACAGAAGTGCAACCGCCCCAGCATATTTCCTAGCAGCCACAAGTTGACTCTGCGAGTTGCCTAGCAGCATTTGCCTTAGATCCGCGTGACAACTCTTCCAGTTTCGACCGATCCAAAAAAATATCTTCCTAATCGAGAATTCGTTGCCCAGGGATTTCTCGGAAAGCACAGCTCCTCGCCAGTTCGCTGGAACCCTCTCCCAGTGGTGCAGTAGGGACGGACCAATGCCGACAGAAAACAGGACGGGCTGCAACGAAGCTAGGCTGTCCAATTTCTCCCGGATCTTCCCAGGCATCTTCTCGATGTTCTCGATTGCGAACTCCCATGCACCACCAGAGAACATGTCATGCCGTGTGGCACCTAGCGTACCGCCGCATGCCAGCAGGTTCTCATAGACTCTCCACGCCTCCTCAGGAGAGAATATGCTTTTCCGCCTCGAAAGGCATCCTGCAATCTGAGCAAGCGTCAAAGCTGTGGTTCTCGTCATCCAATCGAACGCAACCTCCTTCATGCTAGGTGGCAGCAAATTCCACTGATCGAGAAGACGTCCCAGATGCACGAAAGAAAGATCCTTGTCGGCGAACAGAACCCTTGTCAGCGCTTCGCGGGCGTCCTGATCACCAGCGGCCCCTGTCCCAAGGAGCGCGATTGCAATCGTTTTCTGCAACCAGTGCGACGTGTCGTTGTCTAGATTTTCTCTTCCCGGAATGTGGTCCAGGTGCAAAGCCAGTCGTATGCAAAACGACAGCGAGTTCCCGGCCATCTCATGTCGGATCCCTTCGAGCACCGTGGAGTGGACAGCTTCAAGGTGGTAGCCCTTCGCCGTGAGGTCGGCGAGCAGGGCCGGAACATCCGCAGGTGGATCCAGTCTGGTGACTAGCGAGCGAAACTTTCGCAGGGTCTTTGCCAACGCGTCCTTGGCGAGGCCAACTAGACCGAGCGCTGAGAACAGTGTCTCAAAGGCACGTGGAAAATCTTCTCGTCCGAAGCCGCCAGTGGAGAGCGCCGTCACAAGAAAGAGGAAGAGCCGCCCTTCATCATTCTCTGGCGTGGTCCGTGCTCGTGCGCGAGCAGCGTTGTCACCTCGATTCCTGCTAGCCAGGTCTTGGGCGCTGAGGACATCCGTGGTTTCATCGACGTCCTTTGCCAGCATCTCCGCTTCAAAAGGCAGCTCGACTTGTGGCAGCAGTACATCCGCTACCGCCGTGGGGTCTTGGCACCGCTGCCTAGTGATCAATCTCAGCAAGAGTTGGTGAACGTCGGATCTCTTGTAAGAGGCACTGTTGAGCGGGATGATCTTCGCGCTTGCGATGGCCTGGCCCGAGCAGCGCTTTTCCTCAAGCCAGCGTTCGAATAGTCCTTCGCGACTGGTAATGACAAAGCGGCATCCAGATCTGGGGGGCGATTTGCCTACCGCTTCAACAAAGGCATTCAGATCAAAGAACCGATATGTCGACAGACTGCTCTCGAATTCCTCATCGGTGCGACCGAACGGATCCTCGATGTAGATGGTGGAATCCTTCTTCACGTGACAAACAATGAAGTCGTAGGCATCCTGCGGAGGAACATTCGGCTGTAGGCCAAGGGACCGCGCGAGTCGATCAATTCTGGCAGCCATTTCGAGGTGAGATCTATCAGCGAGCAGGACCGGACTCTGGACATCATTCATTATTTCCGGTCCAATCCACTGGACTCGTCGTCCTTTGCAGAACATGTCGTAGAGAATCTGAAGAACGACAAAGGTTTTCCCGACAGCAGGAGGACCGACCACTAGGGTCAGCGGGGAAAGGTCCATAGACTCGCGAATTCGCTCATGTTCCTTTGGCGGAATGAAACGCTGGCGAGGGGTAAGAGCGGTCCAGCGATCGAGACTCTGTTGGCCCCTGTCCGACTGGCCGGCCGCAAGAAAGAACTCCGCCCATCTATCTGCGGCGCTTGAAGGCGGGCGCGGCTGAGCCTTCAGAAGGCCAGTAGCCTTGTCGGGTAGCACGGTCATCAGTCGTATCGGCTCAGTTGTCGAGAGGTGGTCGCAGGCATAGAGATACTTGAGCTTGTTCTTCTCCGTGGGCTCGCACGCGAAAACAATCACTAGCAACGATACGTTCCAGGCCAAAGCATCTGTGATCTGTGCCTTGAGGTTCTTCGTAAACTCGGCGTCTTTGAGATCGTTGTCTGATTTTATCTGGAAGCCCACGCGCTCAACCGTAACTGTCCGGCTGACCACCAGGTCTACGCCGTGATCTTGGGGATGGTCCGTGACTTGGACCTCGATGGGTTCGAGAAACCGAACTCGATTGGCGTTGAGCATATTCTGCAAGCGGTCTGCGTATCCGTCAGGTCCCCTGCCAGGTAGGCCGCGTAGTGCGGCCCCCGCTTCGGCGTTACTCGCCGGAGCGTAGGCGCCGATCAGAAGGCGAATCTCGTCGGCGAGAGTGCGTCCAGTCATTGCCACGACGCGATTGTGCCAGAATTTGTGATTGGGAGCGATTGGCTCCCAGAGGCCGGCGCTAAATCGTCCATCTGAGCAGTCCTGGCAGAGGGGAGGGCCTTTCGCCATCCAGCGTCCGTCGCATCTGCTTCCCTCGGCGGTGCAGGTACCTGCGCTTCCAGGCACAGTACCTGCGGCGGATACGGTTGCCCGCGCCCGAGAACTTGCCCGCCCTGTTGTGCGCGAAGATCAAGAAGGCTTTCCGGAGCCGCGACTTCGCGGCACTGGACAACCTGAGCCTTCAAGCGTACGGGCTCGGGGAACTGCCCGCGTTCGATTTTGTGGATACAAGGGGGCGGTAGATCGGTAGATCTGCCGAGGCTAGAGTTCCAGCCTGTGACCATTTTCGAATCTTGGGCGATTCGGCACCTTGAACGGCGAGAAAAGTCGCTTGCGCGTGATCCTGGGACAAGGGTGTTCCAAACACCGCAAGATGGGCCGGTGTCACCCCGGCTGGCGTGTCGGCAAGTAACGCGACAGCTTAGCGCGCAGCGCCGAGGTCCCGGCGCCATCGGCAGCACCTCGGATCTCCGCATGGTGAAGGGCTCTCCGACGGGCTCGGGACGGTAGCGGCGGAACGTCGCCTCAGGAGGAAAGTGGGCGAACCCGCCGGAAGAATACCGCTTCTCTCGCCCGGTCCGGGTGCGGTGGCTGCGGTCGTTTCTCTTCCGTCGTTTCGCTGTCGGTCGTCCCGCTTGCACAGTTGAGTAGTGTTGCGTACCCTCGGTGTTCGTGACCAAGAAGAGGGACTGCACTGGTAGCGGCGTTCTGACCGCAAAGCCAGTTGCGTTGTTCGACGAGAACGCCGCCGCGCTCCGTCGTCGGAACGATACGGGCAGGTTCAAGGCCTGTCGGCATCCGACAAATGCCCACCGCTCATATTGCGAAGCCGATGCATGGATCCTCTGCACGAGAATCAGCGAGACGGTGGCCGACCGGAGTGCGGAGTGAACGAGGGACAGTCAGGCGCCGCGAGGCGCTCCTCTGCGGGCGCCAGCCGCGCTGATCTCATCCTCTCGGCTCTGCTCGTCGAGCTCGAGCAGGAACAGTTCTACGCGAGCATCATGCCCTACCTTGACGAGGAAGCGTTCACGAAGATGCGCGGGCGACCCGACGTATTCGTGTACCGGCGAGCGCGCGTTCCGCCGCAAGAGCAGGTGCTCGTCGTTCCTCTTGGGGAGGAACATGTCGACGGGTTGACCGATGCGACTGCCTTCACCTGTAAGCAGCAACTCCGCGTGGTGGCAGCGCTTATCCAGCAGCGGCTCCCTGAACTCGTGCCGCAGCTCGAACTTCGACGGGCCTCCTTCGGCCTCGAACGCGTGCGCGCTACGGATGACCTAGTCGACGCTGCATTTCGACGGGCAGGACTTCAGCGGCCGCCGAAGCTCGGGCTCTTCCACAAGCATCATCGCACCGTGCTTCGTGTTCGCCATGAGTTCATGCCGGGGCGGGGTTCCTTCCTCGCAATGACCGTCGAGTTTCGTCGCGAGTTCGAGATCGACGGTACTGCGCGCGACCTACAGAGACAAGGACTCGATCTTTCGGGCACGGGCCTACTCGGGCTCGATGGCACCAAGCCCTGGCTGGGTTCGGTCATCGGCGTGGAAGGGGATCGTCTCGTTGTGACTGGCGAACATGGTCCAACTGTCGTGGATCCCGACCGATGCCGTGTTGATCCGACGATAGGCGCGTTCTCAATTTTCTTCTCACAAGCGTTGAGCCCAAGGGATCGGGCCCGTTACGATGCTGTCGAGTGGTCGCTTTCTGCGGAGCAGCTCTCGGGGGACGGGTACGTTGCCCGCCTCGGTGAGGTCGCCGGCTACTTTGGCCGACTCGGATCACTCCGCGTAGCGCGTGGGTTGAGCTTCCATTTCGGTGAGATCCTGTCTGCTTCGTTTTGGGGGAGAGAACCGGGCGCTGTGGCGCTGCCGCCCACCGAGTATTGCTTCTCGGCCGATCGAACCGCGATCGACACGTTGCCGTTTCGCGGACTCGACCTGTACGGTCCATTCGACGGCAGGCGTTTCGAAAAGAAGGAACCACGTATACTCGTGGTCTGTCCGCACGATGCTCGGGATGATACCGACCATTTCCTTCGTCGATTTCTTGAGGGGATGGCCAAGGACGGCAAGCAACGCTTCGCGAGAGGGTTCACCGCTACGTACCGACTCACGAAGACGATTCCCCAGTTCGTCACAGTCAGCCTGCCGAAGCCGGGCTCCAGCCAGGTTGGCGATCGGTATCTGTCGGCCCTCACCGAAGCGTTCGATCCGACGCGACGGCCAGATCTTGTTCTCGTGATCGTGCGCGACGAAGACGCCTTCATCGAAAACGGTAACCCATACCTCGCCGCAAAGGCGTACCTCCTGAGCCAAGGTATTCCTTCGCAGGAGGTTCGGCTCTCGAAGGTTCGGTCCGGACTGGGGAATCTTGCGTACATCCTCGAGGATATCGCTGTGGCCAGCTACGCGAAGATGGGCGGCTGCCCATGGACCTTGATGCCGACGCTGCCTCTGACGAAAGAGGTCATCATCGGCATGGCCTACGCCGAGTTTGGAGATCGATTTGCTTCCCGCAAGCGATACATGGGGATTGCTACCGTGTTCACCAGTGACGGAACGTACGTGCTTGCGGCGTCATCTCCGCGCTGCACATTCGAAGAGTACCCGGACAAGCTGGCGGCCTCCGTTAGGGACATCCTAGCTCGACTAGTGAAGGACTACGGATGGGGCGAAGGTGACATCGTGCGGTTGGTCTTCCATTCATCGAAGCAGCTGACAAGACGCGACATGGAGACTGTGGCCCGAGTCGCAGTTCGGGAGCTTGGTGCCAATGTCCAGTTTGAGACTGCCTTTGCAACAATTCATCGCGAGCATCCATTCAAGGTCGTTGCGCCAGGATCACGCGGCCGGAAGGGCCTTGTGGAACTTGCGTCCGGTGGCTTCGGCTTCGCGCAAGTCGGACAGTGTGTTCCGGAACGTGGAGTGATCGTCGACCTGGGGCGATCCCGGCGCCTGGTCTGTGTCCACGGAACCATACTCGCGAAAAGAGAGGGTGAGGGCATTCCGCAGCCGCTGCTCGTCGAGTTGCACCCAGCGTCTACGTACAAAGACATCGCAGCGATCGCGCGTCAGGTCTTTCACTTCACTGGGCTTTGCTGGGGATCGATGAAACCAGTGACCGAGCCTGTCACGATTCACTACGCGCGATTGATCGCAAAAATGCTGGCCCGGCTAGATGGGCACCCGGCGTGGTCGGACGGTCTGCTGGACACGCATCTTCGTACCAGCCGGTGGTTTCTATGAACGACGCCCTCCAGTTCACGCTTACGGACGTGGTTGCTCGTCTGCGTCGCGATCTCGCAATGTCCCCGCGTGACCCAAGTGATCTTCAGCGAAACGCTGCCCTGTGGATCGCAGTACGCTCGGGGACGCCACCACGGCGGTCCTCGTTCGCGCTGGCTGCGCCCTGGAAGCCAGATACCTCCCACTTCTCAGATGCCGGATACCTTGCCACGCTCGGATTTCTCGCCAACGCGGAATCGTTGGGCGTGGGGGACCGAACCGAGACAATCCACGCGCTCCTCGCGCTCATGAAGCGGAGTCCGCACACGGTGGAGCGGAGCGGATTTGCCGATGATCCGCTGTGCGCCGCTGGTCTGGTGCTGCTCGCAAAAGCCTTGGGTCTCGACGGCCCGATCGATGCGATTCTTCGGGCGCTGCAAGACGCTCCGACGATGGCTCCCAGCACTGCGCTCGTTGTCGTCTGCACGGGGCTGAAGTGGTGGCAACCTGCCGTTGCAGTCCCCGAGGATTGCGCCGGTGCGCTCGCAGCCGTCATTCTGGGAGGGAGGATTGAGCTTTCCGTTGCTCGCCACCTCTTCCCCGGCATCTCCCCAGACACCGCTAAGAACTTGCTACTGCAAGGGCTGTGTCGCGGTTCATTCGTCCTCGGTCGAGACTTCGAGTCGATGTTGACGCTGGTCGCGCTGGAAACCGACATTTTGATCGATGGGCTTCCAGCGCCGAGCGCCATCTTGCCTCCGCATCTCGCACCGACCGTCAAGACGATCCTCTTTCTTGCGGCGAACCCACCATCGACGAAGCAACTCGCCCTGGACGAAGAGGCACCTGAGATTGAGGTGAAGATCCGAGCATCTGCCCACCGAGATACGATGAGAGTCAAGACGCGGTGGGCAGTGCGGGCTGATGATCTTCTTCAAGCCCTCAACGAAGATCGGCCTACCATCGTTCACTTCAGCGGCCACGGTGCCGGTCGCGCGGGCATCGCTCTGCATGACGGGACAGGCGTTGACCATCTGGTGTCGACAAGGGCGCTGAAGTGCCTGTTCTCCGCTATGAAAGACGATATTCGGGTCGTCGTATTGAGCGCCTGCTACAGCTGCGAGCAGGCCCGCGAAATCGTCGATGTAATAGATTGCGTAGTTGGCATGAAGGGCTCTGTTCGAGACGATGTCGCACGTGTGTTCGCGGCTGCATTCTACCGGGCGCTTGGCTTCGGTCGCACGGTTCAAAATGCGTTTGACCAGGGGCTCGTCGCAGTCGAGCTCGGAGGGCTCAGCGGCAGTCAGGTTGCAGAGTTGCTCGTTCGGCCCGGAGTCGACGCAAGCACGCTCGTGCTCGTACCTGCCAGCGCGCCGGATCGCAAACGGTGACCGCGCCAGCGTGGCATCGGTCACGCCCATCAGCCGGCCGCTGGGCTCCGTCGTGAACATGGCTATGGCCGCGAAGGCGCGCAGCGCCACGAAGGCTTCGGTGATGACCACAGGCGGGTCCAACGCATGAGGAACGAGGAACGTCAGCGGGTGGAATGAGGAACGTCCCTCATTCTAATGAGGGACGCCCGAGCGGACAGGAGCGGACAAATCAGCCTTCCCCCAAGTGCAGACCGTAAGTGCAGACCGTAAGTTCAAACTTTGGCCGTTAACGCGCTGCTCAGTTCCTCGTTCGTTCCTCATTTTGAATGAGGAACGTGAAAATCGGCCACGATGCGCGCTAAGTACCCGGAAGGATTGTAGCGGGGCCCCGCTACGACCGACACATATGCAGTCCGAGACCAAGTGCCCGGATTGCCTGTGTTTCCTAACGCATCAGTGGCATCGATCGTGCCCTCAGCCACGTACGTCTTGATGCCGTTCTGCATCATCGGTCGCATGGTGATTGTCCCCACGTAGTGGCGCAGAGCCTCCCTGGCGGCAGGCACATCCAGGGTGAATGCCTGGGTGAGATTCTCGATCAGGTTCAGCGCCGCGTTGGGGTGCAAAACAATGTCCGCTGGCTTGGGCGTGGCCTGGACCTTGGCAAGTTCGTCGCGCAGTCCATCCCGCTT
>Ga0181521_10007956_pt1 | contig 11026 bp, 6 predicted proteins | sample PEATcosm2014_Bin_32_FD_119764 | JGI IMG/M metagenome (GOLD analysis project Ga0181521, IMG submission 119764) | Peatland microbial communities from MTU Mesocosm Facility, Houghton, MI, USA - PEATcosm2014_Bin02_60_metaG | ecosystem: Environmental > Terrestrial > Soil > Wetlands > Peat | place... | reverse complement strand
TTCATAGCACTGAATGATCAGCGGCGACTGCAATTCTTCAGCCGCTTCGATGATGGCCCGGCCAATGTCGTAGGTGCCGCCGTTATTATTCAGGGCGGGGATGCCGAAGCCTTTGGCCGCCGCTTGGTCACAGAGATGTTTTGCGTTATACAGTTTCATATTAGCAATTGGTGATTGGTGACTGGAGATTGGTGAGTGGGTAGTGTCGTTGCCGGGACCGCCGGTTCGGCGGGCGCTTCGCCCTCGATAGCCTGCCGTTCCCGGCTCAACGCTTCCGCGACTTCCTCGAAGCCGCGCTGCGACGGCGGGGTCAGCCGGCTGACCACCACGTGGGCGATTAGACCTGCCACGGTGGCGGGGATGGTTGGGTTGTTCCAAAACTTCGCTTGGGCGGGGATGAGCATCACGACCAGCGATACCGCCGGAGTCGTTATGAGCGCGGCCAGCGCCCCTTCCCAGGTCGCGCGTTTCCAGAACCGCCCCAGCAGGATGATTACCCCCAAACCGCTCATCGTCAGGGGCAGAAACTTGACCACGAACCCGACGATGCTTCCCGTGTAGAGAGCCATTACGGTGGAAAAGACAAACGCGCACGCCAGGGCCCGCCGCACGACCACCACCGGACGCTTGGGGTAATGCCCGGTCACCAGCGGATAAATGTGCCGCACGAAAAAGGTGCCGGCGGCGGCGGCATTTCCGTTGGCTGCGGAGGACATCCCCGAGACCACCGCCACCACCACAAAAGCGGCCAGCCAGGGGGGCAGGACATTCATCACCAGCCACGGCAACGCTTGATCCGGCACGTGAAGTTCCGGGTTCAGCCGAAACGTGTACATACCCGTGATCCCGATGGCTGCCGAGAACACGATCACAATCAACCCCGAGGTCACCATACTCCACTTCGCGCCGGCTTCACTGCGCGCGCTGAACATCGTCAGCCTGCGGCCCGGATCGGCGATGGGATTCAATACCAACACCAAAATCAAACTCACCACGCTCCAGCCGCCGAGGGACGCAACACCTAGAAACGAGAAGTAGTCCGCCGGAACCCCCTGGCGCAACCCGGCCAACCCGCCCGCCTTCCTTAAAGCGGAGTTTATGAGGCAGCCAAAGCCGCAAAACAGGATTAGCGTTTGGAGCACGTCGGTATAAACCACGGCTTTAAGCCCGCCCGGAATCGAAATAATCGCCTTGGCGAAGCCGGCCACCACCGTGCAGACCCCGGGCGACAGCCCGGTGACCGCCCCCAACACCGCTGCGCCCCCCATGATCTGGACCGTTAACCAACACAACTGCGATAGAAACAAAGAGATGTTGGAAAACTCCACGACGCCCCGGTTCCCCTCGTAATAGCAGGCGATCTCTTCGCTTAGTGTCATAAACCGGTAGCGCCGCATCTCGGCAAAGAATAGACCGGTCAGCAACGTCCCCAGCCCCAGCCCGATCGGGTAGGCGCACCCGGCCCACCCGTGTTGATACGCCAGCCCCGAACCTCCGATGATCACCCCGGTGCCAATGCAGGTGCCGACGATGGTTCCCGTCAGCACCCAATACGGAAGCCCCCGTCCGGCGACCAGATAATCCGCGGGCTTCCGCACCCGCGTCATCCAGAAAAACGAAACCCCCGTCGTCAGAACAACATACAGCACCAGCCCGATAGCAATCGCAGCCTTCGTTCCCATTGCCCCTTACATGAACCGCATGCCCAGCGCGCGCGCCAGCCGCCTCAACATGTTGGCGGAATGCCCTTCAAACACCGCGACGTGGTGCGGCATCCCCTGATGACACAACTCCTCGAACCATTCCCGCGGGTCCTGCTTGTCCAACTGCGCCAGGCCATTAGTGCCCATTAAGTGGCGTTTGGGCTTGATCGTCTGACCCTCCCGCGCCGTCAGATAATAGCTCCCGTCGCAGCGCCAGAACCGCAACACCGTAATCGGCATATTCTCGCGAAGCGTCGCCTCCACGACTGCCGGCTTCTTGATATTGAAGTGCCGCGCGATGCGTGGGCCGCCCGGCTCGCCCACGGGCGCACAGAGCTTCATCGGCGCGGCTCCCCCATGCCACAGCGTGATCGTCTCCTGATCGTGCTCCAGCCAATCGGTCAGATAACACCGGCCCATTCCCAGGCTCTCACCGATCCAGGCCGACAGCGCCCCGTCGGCGTCTCCCTCGCACGCCACCGCCCGGCCCTCATCCGTCAGGCGGGCAATCCCCAAGTACGGCCACTGGCCGAACGTATTGGGAAGCTCCGGCCAGCAGCGGATCGTCATGGCGTCCAGCGCCTCGGTGTCCAGGAACGAGCGCATTGCCAAATACAGCCGCGAAGCCATCGGCAGGTCCGCGTCGCTCGTATCTTTGTGCGGCAGGCCGAGCGCCTTGACCTTCGCCACGTCCTCCGCCACCGCCTCATCGCTCGAGCCATTAACCACATTGGCAAACTCCAGCAGCGAAAACATCTGCACCTGCGCCCCCAGACCGTGGTGAACGGAGAACGGGTCGGCGCCCATCGCAAAGTAACCGGGCGCTTGGCCGCCGACCAGGCCCAGCCGCGCCGAGCGCAGACCGCGCGCGGTCGCTGCCAGCCGCACCGCCTCATTCAACTGTTGCCGCGTTTCCGGCGCATCCGAATCGCCATAGACAACTTCGAACGAGTGCCCCATTTGCCGCAACGTCGAGGCCCAGGCATGGGCGCCCACCAGCGAGCACGAGCTGATCATGTCGCCCGCGGGCTTTTCCGGTGTCGCCCAGAGCACCAGCGGGTCCGGCCAAAGCTGGGCCAAAGTCGGCGCCAGCCGTCCATCCCCCATCGTCGTTTGCAGCAAGACCAGCGCATTGACGCCCTCGTCGGCACAGGCCGCCACGGCCCGGCGCAGCGACGCGTCGTCAATCGCCTTTTCCGCCGGCTCGAAAACCGTGAAGTCTCCCTGCCGCAGCCAACGACGCGCCTTCTCCTCCTGCTGTCGCCCCCACTCCATGTCGAACCCAGGCCGCCGGCGGCCGAGGAAAACGACCCCAAGCCTGGGTGGGTTATGATTGGGAACGGAACTCATGGTCTCTTTTTGTTTCTGGCTCATGCAAACTGGCGGGAGAATACTTCTCCAGCTAAGGGCGTCAATTTGTTTCTCTTTCAAAATAACATCACGCGGCTGGCTGCGGACGGTCAGGTGCTTACAGTGAGTGCCTGCGCCCGACGCTTTCCTCGAGCAAAGTACTTTTGAATGATGACTCCGGCAAGCATGTGCGTTGGTGCCTGCATTCGCGTTCAGCAACAGCTCTGTTCCTTATACCACAGGCCACCGCATAGGTCATTTGACCGTTTGTGCTATGGACAGCCCGGCCCATAATTGACAGATTCCGGGACATTGGCATGCCCTAACGTGAAATCCAGGATTGTCATTTTGGCCTTCCTCATTTCGTGGTCTCTCGGCGTCAACCGGGTCAGTATTGACGATTCCTCGTGTGTCCACTTGGGGGAAAAACCTCAAACCTCAATTTCGAATCAGGTGCCTTTAACCACTCAGCCACCCTTCCGTTGGTTAACCGATAAAAGTGGTGCGCGCTGCAGGACTTGAACCTGCGACCCCTTCCGTGTGAAGGAAGTGCTCTTCCACTGAGCTAAGCGCGCGCAACACGCAGTAGATTAGAGAAGCTTCGTCCTCACCGCAAGAACAAAACCCAATCCAAGTCTGGGCCAAAAACGACAAATAACCAAGCAAATCGGCCATTTTCGAGTCCGCACAGCGAGGCTTTGGGATAATAAAGCGCGGCCCGCTCAGTGAAACAAGTTTGCTGGCAGGGACTCGGGGCGAATAAGTTTTGATTTGCTAATGGCAACTGCGCCTGGAAGGCGCACTGTTCCGGCGATACACGAGTCCCTGAGGCAAGTCCTCACCCCAGGCGATGGCGGGAGAGACGATGGCAGCCAATGGTCCAGTCGGGCGTATGTTGCCGGTACCACCAAAACCACGGGACACACGAAGGAACGGACCGCGAACCGTCCCGGTTCGCAGCACGGCCGAGGGCAAGCAGAGCGCTCAATCGCTTCGGTCGTCGTTCCGCATATCTGGCCGCTGCGAACCGGGACGGTTCGCGGTCCGGTGGTACCGTCAAGAAGCGCCTGGTCCAGTCGCAAACGGCACTTGATTACTTCCCCCGGCGATTGGTCAATTCCTTGATGGAACAACTCCTCCGGCTGGCCCGGTCGGGAAGAGTGTCACCGCGACGCGATAGAACCGTTGGGACAGCCCAGCCGCCGCCGCGTCCGTCAACGTCACCAATCCGCCGTTCGGGCTAATCGGCGTATTCGGATAAAGCGGGTTACCCGGATACACATTCACCCAGTTGGTCTGGCCCACCGAATCCACTGATTGCAGTTGCACGCTCGCGCCCGCCGGGACCACCGTGCTGACGCTGAACCCGGCCTGCCCCTGGTTCATCCCCGCAATGAGCTGATTGGTTAGCGTCAGGGTCGGCACGCCGAGATAGAAGACGGTGCCATTGGTGCCTCCCTGCTCGGTCGTGCCGAACAGGTAGCCGGACGCGGTCGAGCTGTTATATTGCACCAGCGGGCCGGAGGGGTTGCTGCCATTGGTGCCGCCGAAGGTGCACAGCGTGGTGAAGACGGCGCTGGGGGTGATTTGGAACACGGTGCCGTATGGCTCCACGGACGAGCCGCCGCCGGTGGTGCCGTAGAAATTGCCGTCCGTCCCCTGCATGAGCGGCTGCGGGTAATCGTCGCCAAAGCTATACAGCGAGACCAACTCCCCCGTGGTGGCATTGAACCGGTAGATGGTGCCGCCCCCGCCGGAGACGGTCGGAGCCGAGATCGTGCCGCCGTAATGGGTGACGCCGTAGAAGTAGCCGTCCAGGCCCAGCACCAGTCCCCCGTTGGCAATGCCCCCGTCCCCGCCGCCCGTAAAGCGGTACAAGGTGGTGAATTGCCAATAAGAATTGGTGGCGATGTGAAGCCCGATGGTGTATATGGTGCCGAAGTTGGTGATGCCCCCGTAGAGGGTCGTGCCATAGAATTGGCCGTTGGCGCCCTGCACCAGCGCGCCGGAAGGGCTGTCGCCGCCCAAGCCGCCGGTAAACGAATGGAGGTTGGTGAGCGTCCAGGTGGCGGGATTGAACTGAAACACGGTGCCATGGCCGTAGGCTCCCCCGCCGGTGGTGGTGCCGTAATAGTTGCCGTCGCTGCCCTGAATGAGCGCCCCTTCGGGGAAGCCGCCGTCGCTGCCGCCGCTGAAATCATAGGCGTTGGTCAGGCTCCAGGAGTTGGTCCCGCTTTGGTAGAGCAGCAACAGCGCGCCCGCGTTGCCCGAGGCTCCATTATAGGAGGTCGCGATGAACATGCCGTCCCAGAGAGCGGGCCTCGTAAAAGGCGCATACCCGCCGTCATCATCGTCAAACTGATAGACCGACTCGAACACAGGGTTACTCGGGTAGGTGCTCAGGAAAGCCGGGTTGATGCTGTACATGGTCCCTTCCAAGTAGGCTCCTCCCATGCGCGTCGTGCCATAGAAATAGCCGTTGGTGTTCCAGGCCAGTCCGTCCACCGGTCCGTTGCCGTCCGTGCCGTCGAAATAGTGAACCACCGTCGGCGGAACCGCCAGGCCGGGGCGGGCGGCGGCCAGGGCCAGCCCCAGCGCGGCGAGGGTGCGGAGGATTTTGAGACCGTTGATCGAGTATGTCATAATGTTATTGCCCATCGGGTATTGTTGCTCGTAGCGCCATTTTACCCTGCAATCAGAAAAAAGCAAGCATGGCCGGCCACCTCCGTCATGGAGCCCGTCATAGTTGCGGGTGACCGTCGTGGATCACCGTGATCTCCTCGGTGTTGTCCGTCTTGGTGTAGGGCGCGCTGAGAGGGCCGAGCACTCCGAGGGTGTGGATCGTGTGTTTGCCGGGCGAAAGCGGGGCGACCATCAAATACACGCCATCGGCCACCGCCGGATAGATGGTGAAGTCCCCCGGAATGCAGGCTGCAGCCGCACCAAAGGCCGCTGCCAACATATTGTCATGTTCCGCGGTGGTGTAGCTGAAGGGCGTGGACACCACGTGATAGATCGTGTTGGTCGGGTCTTCCAGGCCGGCAACCGCGACTCCATCAATCGTGCACGAGGTCTCGGTGGCGAGGCTCCACTGTGCCTCGACAAACGCCGCCAGTTGATCCGCCGTAAACGTGGTGAACGCGGATAAGGGGCAGGCGCCATTATCCTGCCAGAAGGACAGAACCGGGAAAAACAGCGGGGTGCCCTCGGGAACGATGATGTGGTTGGTTGTTGCGGGGGGGGACTGGCCGCCCCCGACACTCGCGATAGTCAGTGGGCCCGGAAACCGGACGCGGCTGGCGGGTCCGCTGCAAATGTCCGGACTACCCAACGAATCCAGGTGGTTGGTGGATTGCCCCAGCATAAAGTGCCACAATTTGGCCGACCATTCCTCGTAACTGTACCCATAAGGCAGTGAGGAGGGCGGGAGGACCTGGCCGGACGAGGACGAAGCGGCGATCCCCAGCAGCAGGAGAGCCGCCAGCGCTGACCTGAAGCCGCGAGGCCGGCGTATTACGTTTGTTAGTGTGATTTGATTTTTCATTGTCTGTTCTTTCTCTTTAGGCGCCAGGCGCCTGGTTTTAGTTTTTGAGCGTTATTGCCCATCGTTAACCCATGCGGAATCCGGGGGGAGAAACGGACAGGGAAATGAAAGATTTCTTGAGGAGCGGCTCGGGTCTGAAGCAGGGGCAGGGGTGAAACGTGAAGCGTGAAACGTGCCGGCCTACTTTGCGGCTTTGTCAAATTCGGCCAGCTTCTGCTGCCACTTGGCGGCTTGGTCCGGCCGGCCTATGGCTTCGTACAGTTGCACCAGGCGCTGAAGAGTCTCCGTCAGACGCGGTTTGCCTTCCAGGGGAATCCTGGCTTCACGCTGCTTCATGCCTTGGTAGCCTGCGAGCAGCAGGGGTTCGGCTTCCGCGTATTTCTTTTGTCCCAGCAGGCTGCCGCCCAACATGCTGCGGGCATTGAACGTGCGCCAGTCGTCCGGAATTTCAATTTCGCGGAGGGTCAGGCATTCGCGGGCCGGTGCTTCAGCTTCGACAAACTTGCCTTCGCGCAGCCGGGCGTTCGCCAGCATGGCCAGCGCACCATCGTCTCGATAGGGAGAATGGCTCTCGTAGAGCTTGAGCCGCGAGGCCAAATCCTTCTTTTCTTCTTCACGTTGCGATAGAGCGATGGCCTCGTGTTGAATGCTGACGGCCTTCGCGAACTGGCCGGTCTCCGCATACGCAGCGGCCAGCGTGTCCAGGTAACTGACATTCCTCCGGTTGGTCGCCGCCACCGCTTTTTCGGCGAAAACGGCGGCATTAGTTCCGTCCCGCAAATTCGGGTCGGCGCTGGTTGCGAGGGACCAGGCGAGCGCGTTCAAGTCCGAAGCGTTCCCGCGCTCAGCGGCCTCCCGCAGGATCTGTTCGGCCAGCTCGCGCCGGCCGGTTTTAGCCAGCACGTTGGCAAGTTGGCATTGGCTGTGTCCCAAGTCTATGGGGTAGTCGCTGCGCTTGGGGTCATCTTGTGCCAACTGCTTGAATAGGTTTATAGACTCCCGGCACGGCGCTTCGGCCTCCGCCCATTTGGCTTGGTCGTAAAGGATGTCGCTCAGCAGTTGGAGTGAGTGGGCCAGGTTGTAGCCGCTGCCCGAAAGTTTCTTTTCCAGTGCTAACTCCTCGCGACAGACCGCTTCGGCCTCGGCCAGGTTACCCTCCTCCCGGCACAGGCCCGCCAGCTGTGAAAGGGCGGCCCCCACTGCCAAATTGTCGTTGCCCATCAACTTCCGGCGCATGGCGACCGTGTCACGACATGCGGCTTCTGCCTCGGATAGCTTGCCTCGACGCCCGAGGACTGTCGCCAAATTGAGGAGCGAATCCCCCACATCCGGATGCTCCGCCCCAAACAGCTTTTTCTGAATCATTAGGGCCTCGCGGATCGCCTCCTCGGCGTCATCCAGCTTGCCCAGGCCGGTCAAAACCAACCCCAGGTTGTCGAGGGCACTGGCTACGTCCTTATGTTCGTTGCCGAAAAGCCTTCGACGAATCGCGAGGGATTTGCGATACACGGTTTCAGCCTCAGTCAACTTGCCCTGGTTGCAGAACACGCTTCCCAGAAGGTACAGTGACAGTGCGGCGTCCTCACTGTCATCGCCGCCCAGCTTTTTCCAGATGGATAATGCCTGGCGTGTCATGCGCTCGGCTTCCGCTAAGTCCAGTGGTCCCCGACGGTTGATCAATACCCGGGCCAGGCCATTGAGGGAAGCGGCTGTCACCGGGTTCGTGTCGCCGTAAAGCGATCTTCTCAGTCGCAACGCTTCGCGTTCCATCGCCTCTGCTCTGGTGAAGTCATAGACCTGGAGGTAAGTGCCGCCAATCGTGGACAGCAATTCGGCCGCAACCTCAGGTTGCCCTCGCAAGTCGTGGCGGGCGCGCTCGGCGGTATTGTCCAATATTTCGTGCAGCAGCTTCGTGTCGCGGCCTAACGCTACCTTTGGGCCGACGCCTTTGAGCATGTCCTTCATGAATTGGGCCACTTGCTCGCTCTTAGCGGCCTCGGTCTCGGCCTGCCGCCGCAACCGGGCTTGTTCCTGCTCCGCGCGCCGCGCCCGAATCGCTTCCGACCGGCTCACGAGCACGCCGACCGCGAGCACGGTGATGAGCGCCGCCGTCGCGGCGAAGCCGAATTTGTGCCGCCGGACGGTCTGCTGAAACTCATACAGCCGGCTCGGCGGACGCGCGACCACCGGCTCGCAGTTTATATGCCGCTTGATGTCCGCCGCCAACCCGTTGGCCGTCTCGTAGCGCCGCGCGCGGTCTTTCTCCAGCGCCTTCATCACGATCCAGTCCAGGTCGCCGCGCACGAGATGAATCAGTTTCGGCGGGTCGGTGCGGCGGTGTTTGGCGGTGGCGGTCAGGTCCTCGCCCTGCAGGGTGCTGATCCGGTTCGAGGGCCGCGGCGGTTGCTTCTCCCGGATCGTCCGCCGCATTTCGTCCAGCCCGGCCTGGAGCAATTCCTGGCCATCGAACGGGGTCCGGCCCGTGAGCAGTTCATACAACAAGACACCGAGCGCGTAGATGTCGCTGCGGGTGTCAATATCCAACCCGCTCAGGCTCGCCTGTTCCGGGCTCATGTAGGCCGGGGTGCCGATGAACTGCTGGAACTGGGTGAACAGCGTCTTGTCCGTCAGGCGTCCCTGGGTGGCCTTGGCCACGCCGAAATCAATCACCTTCGGGACCGGCTTGTCGCCGTGCAGGGTCACCAGGATGTTGGACGGTTTGATGTCGCGGTGAATGATGCCCTTCTGATGCGCGTGCTGAATGGCCGAACAGACTTCCAGGAACAATTCGAGCCGGTCGTGCGTCGGGAGATTGGCCTCGTCGCAGAACTGCGTGATGGGCAGGCCGGGGACGAGGTCCATCACAAAATACGGCCGGCCACTGTCAGTGGCGCCGCCGTCCAACACCTTGGCGATGTTAGGGTGATCCATCAGCGCCAGCGCCTGACGTTCGGCTTCGAACCGCGCGATGACCTGCCTGGTGTCCATGCCCAGCTTGATGATCTTGAGGGCTACCTTGCGGATGACCGGCTCGCGTTGTTCGGCCATGTAAACCACACCCATGCCGCCTTCGCCGATCTTTTCCAGCAGCTTGAACCGGCCAATGACCGTGCCCGGACCTTCCGTTACGGGCGTGCTGCTGACGACCGTGCCGTCCGGGCCGAAGAACTCGTCCGCCCCCGCGGCGTCGCGCACCAGGGCCTCAACGCGTTGGCGCAAATCCGCATCCTTGCCACACGCCTGGGTCAGATACCTGGCGCGTTCAGCCGGGTCGGCAATGTCCCGGGCAGTCAGAAAGATTGCGTCCTGAGACTCCATCTCATCCTTACATGCGCCGTCGGCGAGAGAAAACGGACAGTAGAGTAGCGATGTGGTTGATTCATTGCGCCGCTTTGATGATCTGGAAGAGCCGCACCTTGGCCACCTCCCAGTGACGGCGGACGGTCTTTTCATTCACGCCGAGCACCGTGGCGATCTCTTCATGGCTAAGTCCTCCAAAGAACCGCAGCTTCACGATCTCGGCTTTCTGCGGGTCCTCAGCCGCCAGCACCTCCAGCGCGTCGTGAACTTGCAGGAGCTTCTCGTCGTCGGCGGGGGCTTCGAGGGCGGACTCTTTCAGTTCCACTCGCACCTGCCCGCCGCCGCGGCGGCAGGCCAGTTTGCGGCGGGCGCGATCAATGAGAATCCGCCGCATAGCTTCCGCAGCCGCGGCGAAGAAATGCGCACGGTTCTGCCAGCCGGGATCGCCCTCGCCGACGAGGCGCAGCCAGGCTTCATGCACGAGTGCAGTCGGTTGCAACGTCTGGCCCGGGGCTTCGTAGGCCATCTTGTGCGTGGCCAGCCGGCGCAGTTCATCGTAGATCAGCGGCAGCAATTCGTCCGCCGCTTTGGAATCGCCGTGCTGAATGGCATCGAGAATAAGCGTCACCTGGCTCACCCCGGCCACACTAGGGCAGCATACACAAATTGTCGAGCGCCTCTTGGGTATTGTGGGGTCCAGAGGGCCCGGGGATATAGGCAGACGGGCGCACCTCGCCACTACCGCCGTGTTGGCATCACTTCCGGGATAAACCGCGTGTTGGGCTTGGCCGGTACACACTCCGTCACTGATTTTTGGCCGCAATCAGACCGTCAACGGTGCTGCATAGGCGCTACCCCAGCGCGAGGGGGAGAGCAACTCCCCGGGGCGCGAGTCTGGGTCGGATGGGACTCCCCTGCGGCAGCGGCTCAGACCGGGCCGGGAGGGGTCCGGGCGACCCAGACCCTCGGGTTTTGCGCAGTGAAGCATATTTTCCGCCAGGAGTCAAGCCCCAAGTGGAAAGAAGATGTTGGCCACCGGGCGCACCCCACCACCGCCAGGGGAAGGCCGGGACCGCTCGCCGAGCTATCCGCTGGCGCACAAACGCGGACGTTCCGGCGAGATGTCCAC
>Ga0181521_10007953_pt1 | contig 11028 bp, 10 predicted proteins | sample PEATcosm2014_Bin_32_FD_119764 | JGI IMG/M metagenome (GOLD analysis project Ga0181521, IMG submission 119764) | Peatland microbial communities from MTU Mesocosm Facility, Houghton, MI, USA - PEATcosm2014_Bin02_60_metaG | ecosystem: Environmental > Terrestrial > Soil > Wetlands > Peat | place... | reverse complement strand
GGGGTGTCGGCCACCTCGCCGGCCGGGGCACCACCCCGAACGTCCTGAAGGAGAATTCGATGAAGAAGCGCTTGCTGACCGTGCTGGGCACGGTCGTCGCGGTCGCCGGTCTCGCGGTGACGGCCGCTCCCGCCACCGCCGGGGCCTCGCCCACCTCGAATGGGTCCCTCCACGCCGGCCCGTCGTGGAACGGCGGCGCCTGGAGTGGCTGGAACGGGAACTCCGGCCCGGCCAGCGATCTCAGCCTGGTGCACGGGATACCCAACCTCCCCGTGGACATCTACGTGGTGAAGAACTTCTTCTCCTACAAAGAGCTCCCCGACGTGAACTACAAAGCGGCGACCGACCTGGCCATGGACTTCCCCGGTTGGGTCACCCCCGGCGTGTATCTGGTCGACGTGGTGCCCGCCGGCGGCAATCCGTTCAACCCGCTGCTGATCACCGGGTTCTACCTCGGAGCGGGCCAGAGCAAGACAGTCGTGGCGTACGTGACCGCTGACACGAGCGGTGACCCGGGCCAGCCCACGCTGGGGGTATTCACCAACGACGTGTCCCCGACCGGCGGCGCAGCCCGCGTCACCGTCCGTCATTTGGCCGTCGCTCCCACCGTCGGTGTCTATGCCGACGGTGCGGTCGCCATCACACCGTCGTTCTCCAACGGCCAGACGGCCACGGCGGTGGTCCCGGCCGGGAGCTACGACGTGACCGTGACGGCGCCGAACACGCCGGGGACGGTCTACGACGACCTGGGCCCGATCGCCGTGGGGGCCAACACCAACACACTGGCCTTCGCCATCGGCACCTTCCCGTCGACCTTCAAGGTGGTCGCCCTGGTGGTGCCCACAGCCAGCTGAGTCACCCACGGAACCGACGGTGCCCGGCCGATTTCGGCCGGGCACCGTCGCGTTCGCGAAATGGTCGGCACCGGCCCGAACGGCGTGCACCGTGCCGTGGAACGTGCACCGCGGACCGCGCTCTGTGCGGGGCATGGGCCGTACACTGCGGCGGTGGCTCGGCACCGGCATTGCGATCGAAGGCCGGTCGCACCGTGACCGGGGAACCCGTGCTCCCGATGGGCCTCGATCGCTCGTCCACCGGCATCGTGATCGTCGACCACGGCTCGCGCCGAGCCGAGTCCAACCGCCGCCACGAAGCCTTCGTCCGAGCCTGGCGCGACCGGGGCCACTTCTCGATCGTCGAGCCGGCACACATGGAACTGGCCGAACCGTCGATCGGCTCGGCATTCGACGCCTGTGTCGGCGCCGGGGCGACCACCGTCGTCATCGCCCCCTATTTCCTGTGGCCCGGCAATCACTGGGATCGCGACATCCCGGCCCTCGTCGCCCGGGCATCGGCCGCCCACTCCGGGGTCGGCTACCTCGTCACCGCCCCCCTCGGCCCGCATCGATTCCTCATGGACATCGTGGACGACCGGATCCGCTACTGCCTGGCCCATGCGGCCGGCGAGGAGTCCGAGTGCGAGTTGTGCGCGGGATCCGGTCGTTGCCGGATGCGGTGAGCGCGGCCGCCGACCGACCTCGTCACGCCGACGTCATGAGTGGTGGCGGAGGGTGATCGTAAAGCCCGGGAAGCGGCCGGGGACCGGTGGTCCCGGGCCGACGCCGTGGCCGATGCCCAGCCCGCTGCGCAGCGCCGTCACGGTGTAGTACTGCACGATCGGCCAGAACCGCTGCGGGGGGATGTTCTTGGTGGTGCACCCGTTGACGGCGAGCTTGGCCAGTTCGGCGCCGACGAGATGGAGCGAGATGGCGAAGCCCACCAGGCCGCCGCCACCCTCGCGGATCGACGTGCAGATGTCGGTGTAGGTGTTGTGGCCCTCGCCCGAGACCTCGACGAGGGTCGTCGGACCGGGGAACTTGTCGAACTCACCGGTGAGCGTGGCCGGGGTCAGGGCGACGTCTTCCTGCTCGCCGATGATCGTCACCGGCTTGGCCGACGGCGGACCCGAGGGGCCGACCGGGGCCCACCCCACGGCCATGGCTACCCGGGGGTCGTTCAATGCGTCGAAGGCCGTCTGGCCTCCGGCCGAGTGGCCGACAGCGGCCACCTTGTCGGGATTGGCCACGCCGTAGAGGGGCGAGGAGGGGTCGGCCGATGCCGCCTCAGTGGCGGTGAGCGACGAGAACATGGTCTGGAGGTCCTGGGCCGGGGTGTCGGTCACGTCCGGGTGCGTGGCCTGGGCCAGTAGCCCCCGTTCGAGGTAGTCGGCCGAGACCACGACGAAGCCCCACGAGGCGATGCCGGTGAGCAGGTGGGAGTAATACAAGCGCGACGCGCCGAAGCCGTGGCTGAAGAGGACGATGGGGAAGGGGCCGCTGTGCGAGCCGGGCGCGTCGACGTAGGCGCCGACGCTGATGGTGGGGTTGTACTTGGCCGGGACGATGGCGTCGAGCGCCTGGGGCAGGGGAGCCGTGAGCTGGTAGCTGAACAGGGCATGTCCGGCGACCGTCGACGCGTCGGCCGGATAGAAGACCGTTGCCAGCCGCTCCCCCAACTGGCCGGCACTGCCGAGATCGAACGTGGTCGCCCCCACCGCATAGGGCCCCGGCCGGGACACGTCGGGACCGGTTCCCGTCGCCGACGTCGACGTCGAGCACGCGGCGAGCACCACGGCGACGGCCACCGCCAGAGCGGATGCGCGTCCTCGTCTCATCGTCGTTCCTCCCGGAGCCGTCACGCCCACGTCCGCCGTCGCCGCCCGCCCGCCGTCCGCGCGTCGGTGACGGTGGCGCCGGCGACACCGCGGCTCGGGGCCGTGCGACGCTGATCGCTTCCGACCGTTGCGGCGCTCATGCCACCGTGCCCTCCGCCACCAGCGCGGCCCACTCGGCGTCCCCGACCCCGGCCAAGGCGCGCAGCACGGGTTCGGTGTGCTCGCCCAATTTGGGGCCGACGTCGGCGACGCCTCCCGGCGTGCGGGAGAACTTGGGCACCACTCCGGGCATCGGGACCTCGTAGCCGGCGCGCGACGCCGCTCGGACCACCATGGCGCGGGCGAGATAGTGGGGGTCGACCACCATGTCGGCCGGGGTGTAGACCCGGCCGGCGGGCACGCCGTGCGCCGAGAGCAGCGCCAGGAGGGCGTCGGTCTCCTGGGAGCGGGTCCACTCGGCGACGAGGCCGTCGAGCTCCTCCATGTGGCGACCACGGGCGCCGTGGTCGGCGAAACGCGGGTCCCCGGCCAACGCCGGCCGCCCCATGGCGGCGCACAGTCGAGCGAACACCGAGTCGGCGTTGGCGGCGATCAACACGTCGGATCCGTCCGCCGTCGGATAGGCGTTGGCCGGAGCCACCCCGGGTAGGACGCCGCCGGTGCGCCGTCGGGTGACACCGGCCACCTCGAAGTCGGCCATGGTCGATTCCATGAGCGCGGCCACGGCCTCGTAGATGGCCACGTCGACTTCCTGGCCTCGACCGCTGGTGTGGCGTTCGGCCACGGCGGCCAGCGTGCCCACGACCGCGAACAGTCCGGCCAGCGCGTCGCCCAGGCTGATGCCGCAGCGCGCCGGTGGCCGATCCGGGTCGCCCGTCGTGGCCCGGATGCCTCCCATCGCCTCCCCGATCGACCCGAAGCCGGCGTCGGCGGCGCGCGGGCCACTCTGCCCGAACCCCGACACGTGGACCACGATGAGTCCCGGGTTGTGGGTCCCGAGGGCGTCGTAGCCGAGCCCCCACTCGTCGAGCCTGCCCGGTCGGAAGTTCTCGAGGACGACGTCGACATGGGCAGCCAGTCGCCGGACCAGGTCCCGCCCGGTCGTCCGGCGCAGGTCGATGGCCACGGAGCGCTTGTTGCGGGCGATGGCCGGCCACCACAGCCCCTGGCCCTGGTGGGTGATGCCCCATGTGCGCATGGGGTCACCCTCGCCCGGGGTCTCCACTTTGATGACCTCCGCGCCGTAGTCGCCGAGCAGCTGGCCGGCGTAGGGCCCGGCGATGAAGTTGCCCAGCTCCAGGACGCGCAGGCCGACCAATGGGCCTGTCTGCTCCGTCGTGGTCATGGCGTCGAGTGTAGGGAGTCGGCCCCACCGACGGTCGGCGACGACCCCGGGGGCGATGAGCGATTACCGTTGGACGCGGTCGTCGCGTGCCCCGGCCGGACCGCGTGTTTCGCCCGTGACGGAGGAGACCATGACTGCGCAGGACCGATTCGAGCTCGGCGGGATCAACCACCTGGCCCTGGTGTGCAGCGACATGGCCCGGACCGTGGACTTCTATACCAACGTGCTCGGTATGCCGTTGGTCAAGACCATCGAGCTGCCGGCCGGCATGGGCCAGCACTTCTTCTTCGATTGTGGTGGCGGCGACGCCCTGGCGTTCTTCTGGTTCCCCGACGCCCCCCCGCCGGCACCGGGCATCACCGGGCCGACCGGTCGTCCCGACCAGGGGAGTCTCACCAGCGCACGGGGATCGATGAACCATGTTGCCTTCACCGTCCCGCCCCAACGGATCGACGAGTACCGCGACCGCCTGCGTGCGGCCGGCGTGGACTGTACCGACGTGGCCAATCACGATGACAGTGTGTGGGGCATCAGCGACGACCTCCACCCCGGGGTCTTCATCCGCTCCATCTACTTCCAGGACCCCGACGGCTTCCTCCTCGAATTCGCCTGCTGGACACGCGAGCTCACCCCGCAAGACGTCGTGCACCGACCGGCCCGGGCCGTCGACCCGGCGACGGCCTGATCGCCCGCCATGCCGCGCCTGCGCCAGGTGCCCAAGGCCGAAGCCGAAGCGCCGATCGTCCAGGTCATGTACGAGCACCTGTTCGAGGGGCGCGACCCCGTGGCCGAGCCGGGCACGGCCACGGGATCGCCGGGCGACTGGTGGACCGTGTTCGCGCTGGTGCCCGACGTCCTCGAGCACGCCGTCCAAGGCTTCGGCCTGTACCAGAGCCCGAAGCGCCGCCTCGACCCGACCCTGCGTGAACTGGCCCAGGCCCGCGCCGGCTGGGCCGCCGGCAGCCAATTCGTCTTCTCCCAGCACTGCAAGTCGCTGCGCGCCCAGGACGTCGACGAGGCGATCATCGAGGCCATTCCGCATTGGGCGGCGGCCTCGTGCTACGACGAACCCCAGCGCCTGGTCCTGGCCTACACCGACTGCCTGGTGCTCGACCGGGGTCGGGTGCCCGATGGGCTCTTTGCCGCCCTGCGCGCCCGGCTAGGGGACGAGGAGATCCTCGAGCTGACCTATATCGCCGCCCTCTATCTCCAGCACGCGGTGATGTCGCGGGCCTTGCGCACCGAGTTCGACGACCGCCCCGAACCGGTGGTCGAGGTCGCAGGCCCCGATGCCGGGGCGGCGCGCGACGTCGGCCGCGACATCAGCCTCCCGACCACGTGAGCGCCGGACACGGGGGTGGCGCGCTCCGGGCGGTGGAGCTCGTCGAAGTGTCGCCGCGCGACGGGCTGCAGGACGAGCCGGTCCACCTGCCCACCGAGGCCAAGGTGGCGCTCATCGAGCGCGCCCTGGATGCCGGGGTGACGCGGGTCGAGGCGGTCAGCTTCGCCCGACCGGACAAGGTGCCGGCCATGGCCGACGCCGAGGAGGTGATGGCCGCGGTCTCGCGCCGCAGCGGCTCCCGCCTGGCCGGCTTGGTCCTCAACCAACGGGGCCTCGAGCGGGCGCTTTCGGCCGGCGTCGACGAGGTCAACGTGGTGGTGCTCGTGAGCGAGACCTTCTCCCGTCACAACCAGGGGATGGGGGTGGAGGAGGCCTTGTGCATGTGGTCGAGCGTGGCTCTCGAGGCCACGACGGCCGGGCTCGGTGCGTCGGTCACCTTGGCGGCGGCCTTCGGGTGCCCCTATGAAGGGGTGGTCGAGGCGAACCGGGTCCGGGACCTGGCGCGCCGGGTGGCCGAGGCCGGGCCCTTCGAGATCGGCCTGGCCGACACCATCGGCTGCGCGGTGCCCCCCGAGGTCGAAGGGCTGGTGCGTGCCGTCGGTGCCGACACCGGGCTGCCGGTGCGGGTCCACCTGCACAACAGCCGCAACACCGGGTTTGCCAACGCGGTGGCGGCCGTGGGCGCGGGGGCGTCGGCCCTCGATGCCAGCATCGGTGGGATTGGCGGCTGCCCCTTCGCCCCGGGTGCGGCGGGCAACATCGCCAGCGAAGACCTGGTCCACCTCCTCGACCGGATGGGCATCGCCACCGGTGTCCGGCTCGACGGGCTGCTCGCGGCGTCGCGCTGGCTGGCGGATGCATTGGGGCACCCGTTGCCCGGACAGGTGGTCCGCTCGGGCCCGTTTCCCGCGCCGGCGGTGTCGGCGTGACCGTGCACGGCACCCACAACTCGCCCTCGGCCGGAGTCTTCGCCCTCCACGGCCGCGATCGCGCCTGACCCTCCCGGGGACCAGGTAGCCGCTGCCGGGGCCTTGGTTCGCCGGGTCGCCCCCCGGGAGCGCTGCGTTACTGTTGGGCATCCAACGTCTGTCCTCGGGCCACGACGGAGAGCGGAGGGCCTTCCGGCCCGCCCGACGCTGAGGGGCGGCTCCTGATGCTGGTGCGGGCTCGCGGCGTCTACTCGGTGTTCCGGGCGGCCCTCGCCAACCCCGCGCTGTGCCGGGTCGGGCTCGCGTACGCACTGTACGGGGCGGCTGAATTCGGCACTTGGATCGCGCTGTTGGTCTACGCCTACGGCCACGGCGGCCCGGGCGCCGCCATGGTGATGGTGCTCGTACAGCTCATCCCGTGTATCGCCCTCGGTCCGTTCCTCGGTGCCCTGGCCGACCGCCGGCGGCCGAGCCGCGTGTTGTGCGTCGCCTACGGGCTCCAGGCCGTGTCCATGACGGGCGTGGCCGTCGCCATTGGCCTCGGTTCGCCGGCCATCGTGGTGTTCGTACTGGCACCGCTCACGGCGCTCAGCCTCACGGCGGTTCGACCGCCACAAGCCGCGCTCCTGCCGGCGATCGTCCGCACGCCCGAAGAGCTCACGGCCGCCAATGTGCTGAGTGGCTGGACCGACGGCGCGGCCAGCCTCGTCGGCCCCGGCGTGGTCGGACTCCTGCTCGCGTGGCACGGGCCGGGGCTGGCCATGGCCGCCATGGCGGCGATGAGTCTGGTCGCCATGGGTGTGGTGGCCGGCCTGAACGGGCCGGCGGCCGCCGTGGCGTCGGCGGTCCCCGATGCCGCAGGTGAAGGCCGGACGGAGCGCCGGTCCGCCGGCGGCTCGCTGTCGGGTGTGCGACGGGCCCTGGCATCGATCCGGGCGGCAACGAGCTCCAACGTGATGGCCACCTTGCGCAACCCGCAGATCAGGGTCCTGCTCACGCTGCACACGTTCTATTTCGTGCTCATCGGTTCGCTCGACCTGCTCTGCGTCGTCCTCGCCGCGACCTATCTGCACATGGGGCCGGGTGGTGCCGGGTTCCTGAACGCGGCCCTCGGGGGTGGAGCGCTGATCGCCGGATTCGTCACCGCCTTCCTCGTGGGTCGGCGTCGGCTCGCCCCGACGCTCACCATCGCCCTTTCGGTGGCGGTGGTCGCCCTTACGCTCATCGGAGCGACCTCCCGCGTGGTACCCGCCCTGCTGCTCATCGCGACGGTCGGTCTGGCCGGCGCCGTCTTCGACATCACCGGTCGGACCCTCCTGCAGCGATCGGCCCCGTCCGACGCGATCGCCGGGTCGTTCTCGATCCTCGAAGCCCTCATGGATTTCGGGCTTGCGCTCGGCGCCGTCCTCGTGCGCGTCGCCATTGCGCTCGGCGGCGTGAAAGCGGCGTTGTTCGCCCCGGCGGTCGTCGCCCTGGTGCTCATCGCGGCGCTGTGGCGCCGACTCCGGGAGATCGACGTGGGTGCAACGGTGCCCCAGGTGGAGATCCAGTTGTTGCGCTCGCTCGCCATCTTCGCCGTCCTTCCGGCTCCGTCGCTCGAAGGCATCGCCCGCGAGCTCGAGCCGGTAGCCGTGCCGGCCGGCACGGTCGTGATCACGGAAGGCGACCACGGTGATTGTTACTACGCCGTCGCCGACGGCGAGCTCGCCATCGCCCGTGACGGTCGCCGGCTGCAGACGGTTTCGCGCGGCGATGGCTTCGGCGAGATCGCCCTCGTCCGAGACGTTCCCCGGCAAGCCTCGGTCACGGCGGTCACCGATGCTCTGCTGTACGCGCTGCACAAGGAATTGTTCATCCAGACGATCACCGGCCACGCCACGGCCGCATCGGTGACGAGGACGGTAATCGCGCGACATCTCGGAGATGACGACACCGGTCGGGCCGAGACCGGAGACCGGGAGCCGGATGACGGCTGATCCGAGGGCGTGGCCTCCGCATTGCGCGGCTCGCCGGCCCGACGCCGCGCGTCGCGCCTACAGGCCCAGGATCTCCTTGCGCATTTGCCAGAACTCGTCGTCGCGCAGCCGCCCGGCGTCGAGCATTTCCCGGAGCCGGCGCACCTTGTCCACGGCTTCGTCGCTCGCCGTCGGGGGGATGTCGGACGAGGCGGCCGTCGCCGCGTCGGAGGTCGGGGTGTAGTCGGGGTGTCGCTCGGGTGGGTACCAGTTCCCGTCGGTCGCCAGCCACCAACCCGGCCCCTGCGATGTGTCGCTCATCGTCCATCCTGTGCTGCACGTGTCGATACGGTCGAGGTTGCCGAGTCCCCCGGCATGACTATTGCCGGGCCTCGCGCCGCCACGATGTTGTGCTCGCGGGATCAATTGTCGGCCATGGAACGATCAACATTGTGACAACGGGCCCCGCTCGTCGATCCCGTGATCGCCGGAGAGGGCAGGGAGGTCGGAAGCCCGGTCGCCGGCGACGACCATCCGGGTCGGCGATGACTCGGGGTTTCGCCGACCCGAGGCGGCGCGGGCCCGAGCGGGTGCCGCATTGTGGACACGCTGACGCGGCCGGTGGCGCAACCGCGTTGCGCCGGGCAGACTGGGTGTGACGTGGGACCGCCAGGCTGCTGGGGGGAGAAGCCTGGCGGTTCCCGCGTCACCCTGCGTAGCCCCGCCGAGCGCTGCGCAGATCCCGCCGTGCAACAGTGGCGCGACTACCTGCCCGTCGGCATCCTCAATGTTGACGAGCAGCGACGCGTGTCGCAATGGCAGAGCGCCGTGCCAAGCAGGGTTGGGTGTCGGGCGCGATCTCGGGACTTCACCCGGTCAGTTCGTGTCGCCGACACCGTTGGTCGCGTCGTCACCTGCTGCGGCGCGTTGGCCGTCCACGGCGCGCCGGAGAAGCACGCTCAAGATGTCGGCGGTGAGGGTACCGATCTGGGCGGGCGTCTGGTCGAAGTCGATCATGAGGGCTTGGGTGGCGAACGTCGAGAAGTTGAGCGCGAACGCCGACTCCAACGCCTCGGGTGCTTTGCCTTGTCCACCGGCTGCCCGCCAGGCGACGGACGCGAGATGGTGGACCCCGCTGAGCCGCGACGCTCGTCGAAGGGCGGCGACATCGGCGAACGCGGGGGACCCCTCGTGGTCCGGGGCGTGCAGGTCCCAGAAGGCATTCCCGATGACCTCGGCATTCCGGGTGTGGACCGTCACGGCCAGGACCTTGAGCCAACCGTCGAGGTCGTCGGCGGGCTCAGGCAGGCCGGCGATCGGCCGCTGGCCGACGGCCTCGAACATGTCCTTCACGGTGGCGAAGATCAAGGCTCGCTGGCTCTCGTAATGGCGAAAGATGGTGCGAGGGCTCACGCCCGACTCCCGGGAGATCTCCTGGACCGTGGCTTCGAAACCCCGTCGGCCGACGACCTCCATGGCGGCGCGTCGGATGCGGGACCGGGTGAGTTGGCGCTGTTCTTCGGCTAAGGGCAGCGACGGCGTCCCCGACTCCTCGTGCGCCACGGACTTCAACTCCGACGCCGGCCGCCGGCACCAGGGCGGTAGCCCGGCACTCGGAGGAGCTCGTCGAGCCGCTCGAGGGTGACGACCCCGACATCCACCTGTCCCCCCATCGGCATCGGTCGTCTCCCTCGGCGCCGCGACCACATCGGACCCGATACCTGGATCAGACTTTACGCTCGCACCGGTGCCGAGTCCCGAATCGCGGCCAGGGCGTCGACACGTGCCCAGTCGTAGGCGATGCGACAGGGGGGCGCGGGACTCTCCGGCCACGTTACGTGGCGGTATCGATAGCGCCGTCGTTCACCCACGGAAAGCGCCAACTGTGCTCGCCACTCTCTGATCGTCGCCGATCCGAGGAGATCAACCGGGCGCGGGATAGGCGCGCGGGGACAGCCCGAGCATCTCGGCCATCGTCGTGACGGTGAAGTCGAACAGCACGTCGGTGTCCTGGAGCACGCCGTCGAAGCGCCCGAACACCTCGAAACTGATCTGCCCGAACAACAGGGCCCATGCCACCACGGCCCGGGCGACGATCGGGAGCGGTACCCCGGGCATGATCGCCTGGGCGATCGGACGAGCTTCGGCGGCCATGGCCCGGGAGAGGGTCTGCTCCGCCACGGCGAGCTCACCGGCCCGGTACGCGTCGAGCACCAAGCCGGCCAGGACGAAGCTCACCCGACTGGCCGGGCCGACGGTCAGCCCGGGAGCCTCGTAGCCGGGGACGGGTGATCCGTACACGAGGGCGTACTCGTGTGGGTTGTCCAGCGCCCACCGGCGCACGGCCCGACACACCGCTCGGAGGCGTTTGACGGTCCCCCCCCCGGTCGTCGCTGCAGCTTCGGCCGCCTCGCCCATGGCGTCGTAGGCCTCGACGATCAGGGCCGTGAGCAGCTCGTCGCGCGACGGGAAGTAGCGGTACACCGCTGAGGACGCCATGCCGAGGCGGCGGGCCACGGCCCGCAGCGACAGCGCTGCCGCGCCCTCGGCGGCCAGCTGCCGGCGGGCTTCGGCCACGATGTCGGCACTCACGGCCTGACGGACGCGTTGGCGGGCGCTGGACACGATCCCGGTGGTGGCCACCGACTGAGCCTCCCATACGTTGAGAGCACTGACAACTATTTGTGAGCAGTGCTCTTGACAGGTTCCGGGAACGGCGTGAACAATGCTCAGTAATCGAGAGCACCGCTCACAGACTCCGCGCAGCAGGACGGAACCATGCC
>Ga0181521_10007945_pt1 | contig 11034 bp, 11 predicted proteins | sample PEATcosm2014_Bin_32_FD_119764 | JGI IMG/M metagenome (GOLD analysis project Ga0181521, IMG submission 119764) | Peatland microbial communities from MTU Mesocosm Facility, Houghton, MI, USA - PEATcosm2014_Bin02_60_metaG | ecosystem: Environmental > Terrestrial > Soil > Wetlands > Peat | place... | reverse complement strand
TGGAGGGAAGGGGCCCTGCTTTGGTCGAGTCGGCCGGCAGGTAAGCGTGAGGGCATGCCGGAAACGGCCAACACCCCCTCTGTAAAAGCGCGACAACTTCGAGGTCCGGCTATGGATGTGTGCCAAGTGCGCGCATCGGCGATGGACTCAGGCGCAGGTTCTTACAGGCGGAGTGACGATTCGTCGAAAGGCCTGATTCGATCTGTGCGATGGCGTCACGCACGCCACATCAAGAAGATCATCGTTAAGCCGTGTGCGGGAAAACCGCAAGCACCGTTTGAAAGGGGGTTGATGGAAACGGGTTGGCGTTAGACGCTGATACCGCGCCATAATCTACCAATGAAGCAAAACGCCCCGATAACGACGCCAATCGCTACCGGGGCCGAAATTTTAGCCGACTACCCGCCGCGTTAGCGGCGGAACAGGCTGGCAAGCGCCGGGGCCAGTTGCGGAAAACGGAAGCGGAATCCGGCGGCCTGGGCCGCGCCGGGCGCTACCCGCTGGCTCGCCAGCAGCACGTCCGCCATTTCGCCAAACAGCAACCGCAGTGCGAATCCCGGAACGGGGAACACCGCGGGCCTCCGCAGAGCGCGCGCCAGTTCACGAGTGAACTCCGAGTTGGTGACGGGATTCGGGGCCACCGCATTCAGCGGTCCGCGTACCTGGCTCTCCACCGCGAACTGGAACAACGCCGTCAGGTCCTCCAGATGGATCCACGACATCCACTGCCGGCCACTGCCCAGTCTGCCGCCCAGGCCCATGCGGAATGGCGGCAGCATGCGCACCAGCGCGCCGCCACCAGCATCCAGCACCAGGCCCGTGCGTACGCGCACCACCCGCATGCCGAACGCCTCCGCGGCCTGCGCCTCTCTCTCCCACGCCACACACACTTCCGGCAAGAATCCGCTCCCCGGCGCGGAAGATTCCGTGAGAACTTCATCGCCTCGCGAGCCGTAGTACCCGATGGCCGAGGCGCAAATCAGAGCATCCGGTCTCCGCGGGAGCGTGGCCAGCGCCGCCACCAGGTTGCGCGTCCCCGCGACGCGGCTCTCGCGAATGCGCCGCTTGGCCTCGGCCGTCCAGCGCTGCGCCAGGGGTTCGCCGGCCAGGTGGATGACGGCGTCAGCCTCGCGCAGACTCTCCGCGGGAGGCGCGTGGCGGCTTAGCGCGCGCGGCGAATGGCCGGCCTCGGCGAGGCTCTTCATGAGATGCCGCCCGATGAAACCGGAAGCGCCCGTAATGCTGATGTTCATTACCTGCCCGCCGGCGCCACCACGTACACGTATTCCAACACCTCGCCGCCCGTATTCTTGACGTTGTGGCGCGTGGCCGGAGGGACGTACACAAACCCCGGCGCCGTGAAGGATCGCCCTGGCTCGCCTTCGATCAGGGCTTCACCCTGCCCGTGCAGGATGACCAGCGACTCTTCGTTCTGCCCGGTGGTGTGCCAGCCGACCGAGTCGCCCGGCTTCAGCCGGACGAACCCGCTGCGCATCCCCGCCGTCTGCGGCGCACCGTGAAGCAGGGAGCAATCGCCACTGGCGCACTTCAGCGGCAGCGTCAGCGCGTGTGGCGGCGCCGTCTGCGCCGAAAGAGGCAACAGGCAGGCAATCGAGATCGAGAAAGCGGCCACCAGGCGGCCGGAACGCGGTTTCATCGTTGTCATACTCTCTCCGCTCACGGCGTGATCGTCAAATTCGCCGTGAGTACTTGCGTGGTGGAGGCATCCGCCGCTCCACGATAGCCGGGTTGCTTGCCTCCCACCGCGATCTCGACATCTCCCGGCGGCGAGAGCTGGCGCGGCGCCAGGATGAATTCCACGAATTTCTTCTCACCCGGCCGGAGTGCGACTCGCTCGAACCCTTCGAGCGAGCGGATGGGCACCGTGCCCCGCTCCCCGCGGCGCTTCAAGTAGAGCTGAACCACTTCCTCGCCGGCCAGCTTCCCGGCGTTTTGCACTTCCACCTGGATTCTCACCTCCCGCTTCGCCGACGCTGTTTTTGGCACGGTGAGAAGCCGGTAAGTGAACCGGGTGTAGCTCAGTCCAAATCCGAAGGGGTACAAAGGCTCGCCCTGGAAGTACCGGTAGGTGCGGCCTCTCATGTCGTAGTCCTCAAACGGCGGCAGTTGATCGGCGGACTTGTAAAACGTGACGGGTAGCCTGCCGGCCGGGTTGTAATCGCCGAACAAAACATCCGCGATGGCGGTTCCTCCGGCCTGGCCCGGGTACCACGCCTCGACGATGGCGGGGAAGCGATCGCGCGCCCACTCCACCGCCAGCGCGCTCCCGTTCAGAAGCACCAGCACCATCGGCTTATCGAGGACGGCAATCCTCCGCAGCAGTTCCTCCTGCGTGCGCGGGAGCCCGAGGTCGACGCGGTCGCCTCCCGCAAAACCGGGAACGGGCACCTTCTGCTCTTCGCCTTCCAGGCGCGGCGATAGCCCCAGGCACAGCACGATGGCGTCAGCCTTCCCGGCCGCCTCCATGGCCGCATCCTCGAGCTTCCCGCCCGGCGGCGCCCACACCAGGCGCATATCGGCATCGTTCACCATTTCGTGGAATTCCACGCGGATGGGGTACAGCTTCCCGGCCTGCAACTCCACGTCCGCGTACCGGTAGTTCGACTCGTGGATGTTGTTGGCACTCACCAGCGGCTTGCCGTCGAGCGAGATTTCGTAGGCGTTCATGCCAATGGCGCCAAGCTGATATTTGCCGGTGACCGGGGGCGCCAGGAATCCGGTCCAACGCACGCCGAAGTTATCGTCGTTCATATCGGCGCGGGGCGCGCCATCCCACCACCGGAAGGCAATTTGCGCATCGATGCGCGTGAACAGCGGCTGGGGATTGGCCGGAATTTCTCCAGCGGGCTTGCCCGGAGCCGGGTAGGCGCGGCCGTTGAAATCGGCGGTGTTGAAGTATTCCGCCTGGAGCCCGTTCTTGCGGTCCGCTCCATCCGAGGTGAAGAGCGCGGAGGAGGGAACGGTCTCAGGCGTCGGCATATTCTCCGCCAGGTCGCTCGCCTGCGCGTAGAGCACCTGCGTGCGCGGCCCGGTTTTGCGGCGGATTCCTTCGAGCGGCGTCACCGGCGCCGTGGGATAGCCGTTGTAGTTTCCCAACAACACGTCGAGGTTGTCGGCGTCCGGCCCAATGACGGCAATCGTCTTCAGCCCCTTGCGCAGCGGCAGCATGCCCTTTTCGTTCTTCAGCAGCACGATGGATTCCCGCGCGGCTTCAAGCGCCAGCGCGCGGTGCTCCTGGCTGTCGTTGACGGAGTACGGAATCTGCGCGTAGGGAACCCTCTCCGGCGGGTCGAACATGCCCAGCCGGAACCGCGCGGTAAGCAGCCGGCGCAGCGACGTATCGATTTCCGCTTCGGTAATCAGTTTCTGGCGGACCGCCGGAACCAGCGCGGAGTACTCCGTGCCGCAATCCAGATCGGTGCCCGCTTTGAGGGCGCGCGCGGCCGCCTCCTCCAGAGTGGCGGCCACCTTGTGGCCCTGGTAAATGTCGCCCACGGCGCCGCAATCCGAGACCACATAGCCCGGGAAGCCCCATTGGCCACGCAGAATCTCGCCCAGCAGCTTCGGGCTGGCGCACGCCGGTTCGCCATTCACGCGGTTGTAAGCGCACATGACCGAAACTGCTCCGCCCTCCCGGACGGCCGCCTCGAACTGAGGCAGATACGTTTCGCGCAGCTCGGCGTCGTCCACGCGGGCGTCGAAGGAATGCCGCAACGGCTCGGGCCCGCTGTGAACCGCAAAGTGCTTGGCGGTGGCGACCACTTTAAGATACTTCGGGTTGTCGCCCTGCAATCCCTTGATGAACTGAACCGCCATCCGCCCGGTGAGGTAAGGGTCCTCGCCGTAAGTTTCCATGCCGCGTCCCCAACGGGGGTCGCGGACCAGGTTGATGTTGGGCGTCCAAAACGTGAGGCCCTGGTAAATGTTGCGCTTCCCGCGCCGCAAGAACTCATTGTGCTTGGCGCGGGCTTCGTCGGAAATGGCGGTGGCCGTGCGGAAGATCAGGTCCGCGTCCCAGGTGGCGGCCAGGCCGATCGGCTCCGGGAAGACCGTAGCGCGTCCGGCGCGCGCCACGCCATGCAGACATTCGTTCCACCAGTTATAGGCGGGCACGTCCAGCCGCTCGATGGCGGGCGCCGCATTCATCAGTTGGGAGACCTTCTCTTCCAGGGTCATGCGGGAGAGCAGGTCCTCGACGCGCTTCTCGAGCGCGGCGTCGGGATTCTTATAAAGCGGCACGCTCTGGCTCCACACGGCTGGCGCCAGGATCAGAGCGGGCCAAAAAAGTCTCATGACTCATTGTCGCCGAAAGACGACAGGGGCCGGGGCTAGGGGCCGGCACGGGGACGGGGTTTTCAGGGGGAATGGGGTCCGTTTCGCAGGGCGTGCGAGTGGTTTTAGTTTGTTCGAGTTGGGCTTCCGGTTCCCTGCTTTTGTGGTCATCATCACATTGCGCCAGTTCGCCAGTACCGATACGCAAGGATCCACTCGGCACCTTCCGGAGGCGGCGAGGGCAACGGCAATTCCGAGAGCGAAATCCGCTGCTGGGTCTTGCCCTTCCGGCAAACGGCGACCAGTTGGTCGTCTTCGGTGATATCGATGCTTTCCACACTGGCCGTCACGCCGAGAATCTGCGTTTCAAAAGGCAGCCGAAGGTCGTTTTCCAGCATCGTGTAGAATCCGGCCACTTGTTCCGACTCGCCGTTCGCGTCCACCACCGCTTCTTCGATAAGCTCGTCAAGCCGAGCCTTGCTCAAGCCAAGCCCTTTAGCAGGTATGTTTTTCCCTATTCGCTTTGTGCTCATACCGTTCTCTGGTTGCTCTCCTACTTTACCCTCCCAAAAGCGAATCCTCACGACGAAGTCCGCCAAGCCGCCCGATTCGCCGAAAGCTTGGCAAGCCGGCAACCATCCGTCTCAGGAATGGGGCTTGAGAAGCCAGTCCCAATCCGGAACATGTTCTCGTACAAAATCGGGCGAAAGCCGGCGGTGTCCCTTTGCTGGCGCGCTTCCGCGATCGGACCCGCTTGTCTCGCGCCAAACCTCCAGTACACTGTCTGCCGCCTCGCCTAGAAAGTCCGGCGCCCAATTCAGGATGTCGTTTTCGCTGTTGCGAATACGATAGAGGCCGAGAAGGATTCCCTGGCAGAACTGGCAAGCCTGATCCTCAAGTCCCGCCTCCAGATAGCGCTTCATATCGTTGATGAAGGGGTCCAGCGCTTCCTCCAGTAGCTCTCCTGCGGCCTCCGACGGCTCGACATATCCCCAAGAGTGACTGCCCGCGCGGCCATTCAAGTCATCATAGTCGAATTGGAGTAAGGCATCTTCGATCTCGTCCGCGACGGAAAATGGAGAGACCCCGGTCAACATGTCCCTGGCGAGGGCTTCGGCCTCGGCGCGGAGTTCGCTATGCCGGTCCAGAAGCTTTCTGAGGACTGAGGCGGCTTCCGCATCGTCCAGTTTATCGAGGAGATTGGCGCCGGGTTTTGCGTTCTTTTCAGCCATCGGTTTTACCTTGGCCCTATCTGGATGATTGTAGCCGAACGCGCCTATGCCCGAAATGTATTCGCCTGGGAACGGGGTAAACTGACTGAGAGATGGCTGACGAGAAGGCGGTTCCGAACTCGCAATGGACGGGACACGGGAGCGGTGGATGAAGCGAAAGCCTCGCCGCGGTGCGGATCCGATCGAGGGCCAGATGGAACTGGCGCTTAACCCAGGGGCGTTCATTCCCGATCGGGAGTGCTTCTCGTTCGTGAGTGGGTTGGAAGAGGTCGCCGCCGAGGTCGCGAAGCTCATTACAACCGACTCGGCACGCGCTGCCACACTCTACGAGACTTTCCTCGCCGGCTGCTACGAGAAGGCCGAAGAGTTCCACGATTCGAGCGGATACTTGGGACAGTTCGTGGGCGATCTCATCTGCCAATGGATCAAAGCCAGGCAGGCATCCGGCGCCGACGCGGACGAGACGGCCATCCGGCTGCTTGCGTGGATGGACAATGACCCCTACGCACTTTGTTACGCGGTGGAGAAGGACGCCGCCAAGGCATTCAACGAGCCTGGGCTGGCCGCATTCGAGCGGCGGATTCGAGCGCGGTTCGAGGCTGCGGCCGCAGCCAAGGCGAGGCCGGGCGAGCCGCCAATACACGACAAGGAGTATCTTCGCCGGCGTGGGAGCGAGATACTGCGCACGATCTACCTCGCGCAGAAAAACTCCGCGGCCTATCCTTCCCACGCCAATCGGACCGGAATCACCGCCCAGGACTGCCACGCCCTGGCCGCGATGCTCCTCGCGCGCCGCAAGCCGGAAGAGGCGCTGGCATGGGTTGAACGCGGGATCGCACTCGACCGGGAAAACCCACATGGGCGGACCTCTGCCGGTTACGATCTCACCCGGCTTCACCGCGAGTTGCTGACCAGGCTGGGCCGTGGAAATGAGGCGATCGAGGCCGCCTGGCACGAGAAGGCGATGGACGCCGCCAAGGGCGACGATCTCCGCTCCCACATTGAGTTGTTCATCGAGACCAAGGAGATGAAACGTCTCGCGGAGTTGGTGCGCGGCACCACGGACCAAGCCCTCGAGCATTTGAGCCATTACGCCACCGAGCCTGCCGCGGAGAAGTTGGAGAAGGCCCATCCGGACCTCTCTGCCCGCCTCTGGCGCGCCCAGGGAATGCGCATAGTGAGCGCAGCGAAGAGCGAATACTACGATGCGGCGCTCTCGAATTTCGAGCGCGCCCGGCGCTGCTACGTGCGCGCGGGCCTCGCCGCGGAATGGGCGAATACCGTTTGCCAGATTCGCGTCAGCCACCGCCGTAAAGCCGGCTTCATGTCCGGGTTTGAGGCGCTGGCCGCGCGCCATGGCCGGGCCAGCCAGCCTTCGTTCTTGGAGCGTTCCAAGACCCGATGGGGCGTGCGGGACGGGCGAGACGATTCATGAAGAAGGGATATCAGGCTCGGACGGTGCAATCCAACCGCACACTGAAGCGGAAGGACATGACTGAACCGACGATCCTGGAAACCAACGCGAGGGGCAACTCGAGATCCCCGCTGGAGTCCTGGGCGCTGGTCCACATGCCCGGTTCCGGCTGGAACAGGAAGGGCGGACCCTGCGCTTGGTTCCCGAAGCTCACCCTCTCCGGGAGACTCTATCGCCCGATGACCGGGTTCGCGCCTTCCAGGAATGGGTGGCCCGATTACCGAAACGTAGAGGGCCTGCTTGCGGGCGAGGAATCCGTGTTCATTAGTACTCAGGTTCTGGTGGAGTTCTGGGCCGCTGCCACTCGACCAGAGCCGGTCAATGGCCTGGGCTGGTCGGCCGCGACAACGGCTGAGGCCATCCGGGCACTTCGCGACCAGTTCCCGCTGCTCAACGAGACCCCGGATGTTTTGGATCGCTGGTTCGAACTGGTCGACCGCTTTGAGGTCGCCGGCAAGCATACACACGACGCTGGCAGGCAGTCACGAGTTATGGTAGGATATTCTTACCATGTCGAACAGCCTGTCCCAAGTCGAGTACGTGTCCCACACGCGGATCGGTGAAAAGGGGCAACTCACAATCCCCAAGCAGTATCGCGATGAACTGGGCCTGGACACCGGCGCTCCCGTCGCCGTGCTGCGGATCGGGGAAGGTCTTATGCTGATCCCCGAACAGAACCGGTTTCGGATTCTTTGCGAATCCATCGCATCCGTGTTGGAGCACCGGCAACTCTCCCCCGCGGATTTGCTGGAAACCTTGCCCGAGGCACGGCAAAGCGTCTTCGTTCGCCGCTATCCTAAACTTGCGAGGCGCGAACGCGGAACGCGGCGGGGCAATCGTCATTGAGCCGGGGGGAACGCATTCGGGTATTCCTCGACTCCAACGTCTTGACCGCTGGCATAGTTTCAGCGTGGGGGTTGGATAAAGCCGTTCTCTCCTTATGCGCAGCTCGAATATGCCGGCTGGTTCTCGCCGAAGCCGTGCGCGAGGAGGTCGAAGAGAATCTTCTGCTCCGCTTGGGCGGGATGGAATCCGGCGACGTGAACCGGGTATTGGATAGCTATGTCCATTTGATCGATTTGATGAAGCCGGAGATGGTGCCGTTTCCGGGTGAAGCCGAGGTGATGGCTGGACGCCATCTGATTCGTCATGCGGCGGATGTTCCGGTGCTGCTCTCCGCGATTGCGAGCCGCCCCGATTGGTTCATCACGCACAACACCAAACATTTCACGCCGGCCGTTGCGCGGCGGACCAGCCTTCGGATCGCGACGCCGGTTGAGTTCTTTCGTGCTCTCTCAGATAGCCTCTCCGATCCACGCCGCCGGGCGAACCCGCCAAGCGAGAGTTGAAATGAGGTGGATCGGCGCAAGCGGCCTGAAAATCGACTCCGGCTCCCGGCAGTCTGGCAGCCGCGCGGCCCGGATACGAGGAATCCCGGGAGCCATCAAGCGAAGGGGTTTATGACTCGCACGCGTCCATATCGCCGCCCATGACTCAAGTCTTCGGAGTAGACGGTGTCGGCTCCCAGCGCCTCGGCGGCGGCGAGGATCGCTGCGTCCCAATAGGAAATTGTGAATCTCTCGGAATGCTCGATAGCGATTCGCACTAGCTGATGATCGATGGCCTGACAGGGAAACGCCGCCCACTGCTCAATCCACTCCAAGGCTTTCGCGGCGGAGATCGGGCGTGACGCCTTCCTGACCACGGTCACATAGAATTCTTGCAACACTTGCGCCGAAGTGCCAAAGTCCGTGGATTCGACAAGCTCCATGGCGCGCTTTCTCTTGGGTTCGTCTTTACCCGCGCCTACCGCCGCGTAGACGAGAATATTAGTGTCGAAAAACGCCTTAACGGTCATGCAAATCTTCCCGCGTCCACGTTTTCTTGCCGAGCTGCCCTTGAGATTGCGCGCTTAACTGCCGCAATCGCGCACGGGCGCGCTTGGCCCGATCCTCGTGCGCGGCGATACGGGTCAAGTACTGTCGCACCAGGGCGTTAACGGTGGAACTGCGTTCGGCGGCATGGCGGCGAACCGTGGCCAGGGTATTCTCGTCCACGCTGAGCGTGATATTCTTCATAACCACAGTATATGTGTAACTGTGTTAAGGCGCAATTGGCACTCCGAGGTTTTGACGACGCGAGGATTCACCGGTGGCGATGGCAGCGGCGGGGATGCCGCGATCGGACAGGATTCCAGCGAGTCATGATGGATGGAGGACTCGGGTTCCGCGAGGCGAGAAAGGGCTCAGCCGGAAGGACTTGGTTGCGGGGGGTGGATTTGAACCACCGACCTTTGGGTTATGAGCCCAACGAGCTACCAGACTGCTCCACCCCGCAATTCCATACTACTCTACCCGGCGCTCCGGGTCAATGCGGCCGCGAAACTCCGGCGCGGCGCAACGCTACAATGGTTGTGTGCCCCGCTTTGTGGTCCCGGCTGTTTTCGCGCTAGCCACGGCTCTCGCCGCGCAAACCGGCTTCTTTCCGTTGCAGGACATCAAGCCCGGCATGCGCGGCACCGGCAGGACCGTGTTTTCGGGCAGCCAAGTCGACGAATTCCAGGTCGAGATCCTGGGCGTGCTGGATAACGTCGGCCCCAAGGAATCGCTCATCCTGGCGCGGCTTTCGGGCGGGCCGCTGGAACATGCCGGGGTCATGGCCGGCATGAGCGGCAGTCCGGTCTATATCGATGGCAAGCTGGTGGGCGCGGTGGCCATGGCGTTTCCGTTCGCCAAAGATCCCATCGCCGGCATACGGCCCATCCAGGACATGATGCGGCCCGCCACGGCCTTGCCGTCCTCCGCGGGGCCGGTCCAGCGCGCCGCCATCGCGCTGGCGGATCGGGACCTGACGCGCGTCCTGTCGAAACCTGAAGCCGGGGTGCCCTCTGGGCCCGCCGGCGAAGCGCGCATGGTGGATATCGCCACCCCCATCTCTTTCGGCGGGTTCAGCCGCGCCACGCTGGAGGCGTTCGCGCCGCAACTGCGCGCGCTGGGCCTGGAGCCGCGCCAGGGCATCACCGCTGGCGGAAAAATCGAGCCTGGCATGGGCAACGCCGCCGATCTCAAGCCCGGTTCCATGATCAGCGTCGAGCTGATGGCCGGAGACCTCAGCGTGGGCGCGGATGGCACCGTCACCTACATCGACGGCAATCGCGTCTGGGCTTTCGGACACCGGTTCCTGGCCGTCGGGGCGACCGCGCTGCCCTTCGCCCGCGCCGATGTCATCGCGCTGCTGCCCAACCTCAACACGTCCTTCAAACTGGCCTCGCCCCGGGAATGGATGGGCGTCATCTCGCAGGATCGCGACACCGCCATTGCCGGCGAGCTGGGCAAGCGCGCGGCCCTGGTGCCGGTCTCGATCGGCGTCTCGCGAGCCGGCCGCCCGGTCGAGTCTTACCAGGTGCAGATGGTCAACGACGCGCTGCTTTCGCCGCTGCTCCTCCAACTGGCCGTCTACTCCGCCATCGACGCCACCGAGCGCACCGTGGGCGCTTCCAGCATCCGCGTCACTGGAGAAGTCGAATTCCAGAATGCTCCCGCGCCGGTGCGGCTCGATAACATGTACGCCGGCGATAACGGCTCGGCCATGCTGGTTTCGCTCTCCGCCGCCGTCCCCGTGGCCTACGTGATGCAAAGCGGCTTCAGCTCGCTCGAACTGAAGAGAGTGGCGATCCATATCGAAGCTTTCGACCAGAAAAAGCAACTGACCATCGATGGCATCTCGGTTTCGCGGCGCGAAGTGCGGCCCGGCGAGAAAGTGCTGCTGAACGTCGTACTGGCGGGCGAAAACGGCGCCGAGACCGCGCGCCAGGTGGAATACCCGGTGCCCATCGGCGCCGAACCTGGACCGCTGTACTTCACGGTGGCCGACGCCAACACCGCCAACCTCGCGGATTTCCGCCAGATCCTCACCACCAGCCCCCGCAGCGCCGGCCAGTTGATCGCCACGGTGAACAATCTGCACCCCAACACCAAGGCTTACGTCCGCGTGTGGCGCGCCGACCCCGCGTTTCAACTGGAAGGCGCGGACCTG
>Ga0181521_10007942_pt1 | contig 11037 bp, 5 predicted proteins | sample PEATcosm2014_Bin_32_FD_119764 | JGI IMG/M metagenome (GOLD analysis project Ga0181521, IMG submission 119764) | Peatland microbial communities from MTU Mesocosm Facility, Houghton, MI, USA - PEATcosm2014_Bin02_60_metaG | ecosystem: Environmental > Terrestrial > Soil > Wetlands > Peat | place... | reverse complement strand
TTCGTGGATGCCAATGGCATCTGGCTCGAACTCGTCGAGCCCACAACGCCCGGGCCGGGGATGGACTTCCTCAAGGAGAAGGGCAAAGGCGCCCTCGTGGAACTCGACTTCTTCGTTGATGACTTTGACAGGGCCGAGGCGACAGTTCGTGCCAAAGGAATCGAGCCGATGGGCATGGACGGCAAGCCAATGGTGAACCACGGGTTGCTCACCGAGTGGGCAATTAAGGACGGCAAGCGAGTTCGCGGGGATGAAAGACTGCTTTACATGCCGATGGATGTCAGCCATGGAACGAGCGTCGAGATCGGTTGGGAGTACCCGAGCGGCGTCGTCCTGCTGCGCGACGCCACCTGGAAGGATGCGGACCGCACACCGCGCTCGGGGCCGCATCTCGACCATACGGTCGTACTTGCCGCCGACCTCGAAACAACGGTCAGGTTTTACACCGATGTCTTCGGCCTGCCGAGGAGCTCGCTTAGGACCGGCATCCGGCACGATTGGATGGGCGTCAGCAGCGACGGGCACGCCTGGATCGCCGGAAACCCTCATGGCATGTGGATCGATGTCGTCCAGCCGTCTGCGTCGCCCGCTGGCAAGGCCATCCTGGCCGACAAGCGGTTCGGCGACGGCATGATCATGGAACTCGACGTAGAGGTCGCCGACCTTGCGAAGTTCTACGACGCGATGAAGGCGAAGGGAATCATCATGACCAGTGACGGCACGACACCGCTCCCGGCAGGGACAAAGTCTGTGACGGTCCAAACGACTGGCGACAGCTACTCTTATTTCCCGCTGAGGAAAAGCGAAGGTATGAGGATTTTGGTTTTCCAACGGGGGCCGACCGCAACGAGCGTCTTCGCGGCGCGAGATGCCGGCGCGAAGCGTTAGAGTGGAGTTCGTTCATAGGAGGCAATCCGTGCCTCAATCGAGCTTTAGTCGCGGTTGACGTGCGGGTTGCTCCAACAGGCGGGCGAACGGGATACAGGCCTAGTTATCTTGCGACTCAGGATTTGAGCAGAAATCCTGCTCTTTCAACTCACTGTCTATTATGCGAAGTACGATTCTAAGTCATTGATATTACCGGCCTGTACGCATAATGCAAATTGAATTGAACAAGCGATGACTCGACAAGACCGCGGACGGGACCGCTCTCCGTCCCAGGAACGCCCGGACGCGCCGATGCCGTGAATCATGAAGACCGGCTGGCCGCCCCCTTCGACCGAGGACGCCGATCAGATCGCTTAAGTTACGGCCCACGTATTCCGCTGCGCCAAATCGCGCTCGGGATGCCGACGTATGAAGGGTGAGATCGGTCTCTCATCAACGTATACACGGGAGTGTCCCCAGACGCTGGGAGTCTCTCAAATGTATCGGCGTCTGCCCCGGCAATCGCCAGCCGAATCCTGTGTCCACGTCGTACGACAACGGATATCGGGCTAAGCGTGAACGAGAACACCGTGACCCCATCTGGTTTGATAGGTAGCACTTCCGCCCGCGCAAACGTATGAGCGGGACCGACAGAGTTGTACCCGGGCTCACCGCTCGGTGGGCCACCGAAAAGCAAGCGAATCTGGCCTTCGGCGAGATACGTCACGCGACCTTTCGGTGAGACGTCCTCAAGATATGCAAACAGTGCGCCATCCGGACAGGTTGACTTCAGCGAGATGCTCGCGACGGCGCTGCCGGTGATTTCCGTATCGTCTCGAAGAGGTGGGGACGTATAGGTTATTAGCTGGCGGTCCGTGTCGCGGCGATCCGGGTATTCCACGTAGGTTCCCAGCTGTGTGTGCCAGCGGTTGTGGCGGCCGGTAGTGGCCGCGAAGTCAACCCTGTAGACATCAGCGGCTCCGACCTGATCAGGCGCGGTTGACGCGAGCGTGTTACCGCCCGCCAGATACCAGCGGTACATCTGGATGCCTGCTGGAGGCCAGACGGTGGTAGTGCGCCATTGATTCGCACCGATCGTCATGTATCGGATTACGCCCTTGTTCGAGGTCTGAGCAACGTCGCGAAGCTTCATGATCGGATCGAGAAACGCCCGAATGTAATCGAACTGCTGCTGCACCGATGGATTTGGCGAAGCCGGGCTCGCATGCACTACGTATGGGTTAGCTTCAGATGTGCCTCCGTGGTTCCAAGCACCGATCATGACGTTGATCGGCGTCCGGTAATTGATAAACCTCGTCAGAACACCCGCAGCAGTGCCACCGTCGATCCAGCTGGCCCAGTGAAATGCCGGCAGGCGAGCGTTGTCGATTTGTCGCCACCGCTGGGACGGGCTGACGGAGTCGAGGGTGATGCTCGGACTGGAGGAACGACCGAATGGATCATCCGAATAGGTCAAATGGTCGACGCTGGCGGCGAGATCGGCATTGCCAGTGTGCTCGGCTACCGCTTGAGCGAGCAGGCGGCCGTCGGCATCAGCGTCAACCGGTTTGACTCCTAGGTACCACGGCGCTCGTGGGTCGCAAGCCGCACCTGCTGCGAAAGCCGCACACCCCTTATTACGGTCGAGCGCGGATGTTAGCGATACCCAGGCTTTCGCAATCACTGCATTCAGGATTCCGCCAGGTCGGACGGCGTCCCTGTATTCCGAAAAATCCGAGAATCTCGGGACCACCGCGCGGAGAGCCGGGCGGGCCGGAATGGTAGCTAATTCGGCGGAATTCCCGAGATACGACGTGCCAAGAGTGGCAACCCGGCCGTTCGACCAGGGTTCGCTAGCGATCCAGTCGATTAGATCTCCGTAGTCATTAACCTCGGCATCCGAAAACTCCGTCTCGCGGGAGCCGAATGACGCACCCGTACCCCGCATGTCCGCGATGGCCACGGCATAGCCAGCCGCTATGAAATATCTGATGGTTGCATCGGTATCCGGATCGAGCGGCTGGTCCTGTGATCTGAAGGCGCGCCAATAGCGCGTCAGCATCAAGATCGCCGGTCGGCGCCGCTCCCCCTCGTTTGCTCCCGCCGTCCAGACGTCGACGGCCAGTCTCGTACCATCCCGCACGGTCACATAACGCGACGTTGCGACCAGGTGTGGGGCGGATATCGCTGCTGGCGCTTCGATCGCCACGGCGGCCGGCACGAGTGCCCATAGGCATGCAGTCGAGATAAGCCACCGAAGCGTCATATGTGCTCCTTCGGAACGGCGCCCTTGGCCGAATTGAACGGCACGCCTGGCTGATCGATTCCCGAGAACCCGACGCTCGGCAGCGTCCGAACAACGGTACACTTCGGTGGCCGTCATAGGCTCGTCTCGAGTCAGACAACTTGGCGCGCGTGGCCGCGCCAAAATGGCGCTCGGAGCGCTTTCTTGTCTGGCTTTCCAACGGGTGTCATCGGAATACTGTCGACGAAGTCGATTGTCTTTGGCACATAGGTCGCGCCCTTTGTCTCTCTAACTAGGCGAGTGAGTTCGTCTGCGGACACCCGTTCGCCTTGTCGCGTTATCACAATCGCTTTCACCGCCTCGCCCCATTTGGGATCCGGAACTCCGATCACGCAAGCCTGACTGACCGCGGGATGACTGTTTAGAATGTCCTCAATCTCTCGCGGGATGATGTTGAAGCCACCGGAGATGATCAGGTCCTTCTTTCGATCAACGATCGTCAGGTATCCGGCGTCGTCCGCCCGAGCAAGGTCGCCCGTATGCAGCCACCCGCCGGCAAGCGTCGCCGCGGTCTCGGCCGGGCGATTCCAGTACCGGTCCATGACCAGCGGGCCACGCACGCAGACCTCCCCGACCTCGCCTGGTCCCACTTCGCTACCTGCCTCGTTGAGCAGGCGCACGTCCAGGCTGGCTGACGGGACACCACAGGAGGCGAGTCGTTCGAGAGAGTTTGCGTCGTGTTCAGATCTCCTCAGAACGGCAATCACATTGGGCGCTTCCGTCTGGCCGTACATTTGCACAAACACATCGCCAAGACGATCTATTGCCTGTCGAAGCCGTGAAGGCGCGATCGGCGATGCTCCATAGACGAGCATCTGGAGGCTCGTTGTGTTGGCGCTCTTCGCTTCCGGGGAGTCCAGTAGCGCGTTTAGCATCGTCGGTACGAGGAAGGTGGCTGTCACGTGCAGCTTCGCTACCGCTGCAAAAAACCCGGCTGGGCTGAATTGACGGTGCAGGACGAATGCACCGCCCCGAATGAACACTGGAAGAATGAAGCCTAGCGCCGCGTGACTGATCGGTGTCACCGCGAGGAATCGCACCTCGGGTGGCCACTCGAATTCAGCGAGTTCGATGAGCGCGTTCGCAACAAGCGAGCGATGTCGATGGACCACACCCTTGGGTGTGCCGGTTGTTCCACCTGTGTAAAGAACAGCCGCAATATTGTTTTCGCTGAACGGCGGCTGTGCTGCGCGACCACGCGGCAGTACAGCGCCGGTGGAATCCTCTCGAGGGTTCGCCTCGCGATGTTTGATGATCGTCCTCCGCCCGGTCAAGTGAGCCCCTAATTCTTGGATGGCATTCGGGAAGCTTCTGGTATCGATGGCTAGGGCTTCGATCTCGGCGTCTTCGATAATGAAGGCGTGATCCTGTGGGGTCCCACGTGGGTGAAGCGGGGTATATCGGAGGCCATGAATCCAACCGGCCGCGATTACCGCGACGGCGTCCGCGCAATTCGTAGACAACTGAGCAAGGCCGGCTCCGCGCGGAAGGTCCGCAACGCGAAAGTCGGCAAGGTACTGCCCGACGCGGGTGCCAAATTGTCGGTAGGTCAAGCTTTCGTAATCGTCAACGAGCGCGATGCGGTCTCCGTACCGCCGAATGGCGCGCAGGAAGAGGTCGCCCAGCGTTGCACCTCCATTCACGTCGACGTCTGCTCGGTCGCTCACGGCTGGAAGCTCCTGTTAGCCCGCTCACGGGAGAGAGATCTGCCCGCCGCGTACCATGGCGTCCTGGAAGTCCTTCAGCGCTAGGCCAAGCAAGCGGACAAGCTCGTCCACTTGGCCCCGCGTCGTGATCAGTGGCGGACAGACCATCAGCCACTCACCGAACCGACCACCACTGGTCCGCCGCGAGAGCAACATGAGGCCGCGCTGAAAGCAACGTTCTCTGATCTGGTCGACCGCGCCCATCTGCACCGGGAATGGCTCGCGGGTGCGAGGATCCCGAACAATCTCGACCGCCAAGTGCAGGCCACGCCCCCGGACGTCGCCGACGATTGGTGCGAAGCGCTTTAACGCGTTGAGTTCAGAAGCCAAATACGCCCCGATCTCCGAGGACTGCGCAACGAGATTGCGCTCGACGAGCTCGTCCAGTACGGCACAGCCGACGGCACAGGAGACAGGGTTCGCGGCGTAGGTGTGACCGTGCGCAAAACCGCCGACGCGTCTGATCTCGGCCACGAGGTCGGAAGACGTCAAAAGAGCACCGAGGGGCGCGTAACCGCTGCTCAGGCCTTTGGCCAACGCGATGATGTCTGGCCGACAAGTGGACCAGTAATGCGCCGCCAAAAACCGACCGGCCCTTCCGGCGCAACTCATGACTTCGTCAAAGATCAACAGCACTCCGTGGCGCGTACAAACCTCCCGAATCCGTTTGTAGTAGTCATCAGGAGCCACGAGCGCGCCGGTCGCCGTCCCGCCCACAGGCTCGATGATAAACGCGAGGACGGTATCGGGGTCTTCTGCTTCAATGGTCCGCTCAAGCTCCTCGATGCACTGGCGGGCGTAGGTGTCGGCGTCGAGCCCGTGGGGTGCGCGATACGAAAGGGGCGCAGACACTTTTGGATGTTTCGCCATCAGCGGCGCAAACATCTGCGCAAACTCTTCATCGCCGGTGACTGACAGCGCGCCGAGCGTGCTCCCGTGATACGACGGCATTCTGCTAATGATCTTCCAGCGCTGTGGTTGCCCGCGAGCACAGGCGAGCTGCCGCGCGAATTTCAAACTTGCCTCAACGGCTTCCGAGCCGCCAGACACAAACATCGCCGCGTCGAACCGGCCTCCGGCGAGCGTGGCGAGCCTCTCGGTGAGCCGAACGTGCGCATCGCTCTCCCATACGCGCGCGTAAGCAAAAGAGATTTCCGTCGCCTGTTCGGCCATCGCTCGCAGGACTCGTTGGTTGCCGTGCCCGAGCGTGCAGGTAACCGCACCCGAAGAGCCGTCAAGATACTGGCGTCCATCCACACTCCAAATGTATATGCCTTCTCCGCGGCGGGCTTTCGGAAACGAAGGTGCCCCCGTGGGCGTTATGAACGAGGACATCGTCAGCGGCTTACTCATGTGTGCGGGTTCCGTAGCAAGTCTGTAGGTCGGTGATCTCGTGACGCGAAGCCGTTCAGGGAACGACTGCCCGCACCTCGCGGGCGCCCCGCCACGCCTGGAAGGCAATAAATGACGACCCAATGGCGAGCCCGACCACCGAATTCAGCATGAGCGGCAAGGCGGCGGTTGGAAGTGCCAGAAGTGCAGTGACAATGTATATGCCGGTTCCCTCCTGACGAACCGCATGCTCACAGACAATTGACGTGACAGCCGGCCGAGCAACGCGGGCTGCGCGCGCGGCTCCCCATCCCAATAGCACCGTGCAGGCGTTAAGGATCAGGACGGGTGGCAACGCGCGCACGTCCAAGGCTGCGCGAATGCGCCAGAAGATGAACAGGAAGATGGCAACAATAACCGCCGCCGCACCATCACGGAGCAGCCGCTCGATACGGTTACGGGCTGATGCGTTGAGCCATCGACGAGCAATCATGCCGGCCGCGACCGGCAGGACGATGATTCGGCTGAGTTCGAGGAACGCCTGGCCGTGCGACAGGTGGATGTGCGTTTGGGCTCCGAGGAACACCCAGAGGCCGAGGCTCACCCATAACGGCGCCGTGGCCACATACAGGAGACTGCCGAGCGCGGTCATTGTGATGGATAGGGGTAGGTCGCCCTTACCGTATACCGTCAGCAGGTTGGAAAATGTGCCACCGGGGCAGGTGGAGACCATGAATAGGCCCATTGCGACCGGTGGCTCCAGATGTGTCGCTGAAGCAATTAGGAGGCCGAGCAATGGCACGATCGCGAGCAGCGTTCCAAGGCCGACTACGACCGCGCGGCGTTCGACCACGACGCGCCGAAAGTCGCCCGGAGTCAGTGCGAGCCCAATCGCAAACATCAGCACGGCAAGAGCAATCGGGAGCAGGATCTTTGATGCGAAATCCATGTATGCCGTCGCAACGCAGGTGATCAATGCGTCGGGTGTGCCCGTTCAGAACCGGACTCGCGCCTCCAGGCCAACAGTGCGTGGCCGGTTGGTTACGATTCGCGGACGCAACGGTAACTCTATGGCCACCGGCGGAATATCAGAGAAGTTCGCGTGCGCATCGGTCAAGTTGTTGACGAAGAGGCCGGCTTCGATCCGGTCAAAAGTCAGACCGGAATGAAGATTGGCGATGGCATATGACGGGCGGAGCCGCGGGTTGAGGAAGTCGTTGTTCGCAGAATAACTCTCTCCTGTATAGCCATAGTCGGCCCGCACGAAGCCGGGGTGCTGGATCATCTGGAAGTGGTATTCACCGGACACCGTGGCAGTCCATTTTGGCACCTGCTGAATCGGCACCCCGGTCGCGATGAGAGCGATACCACCGTTATCAGTAATCTTGGTCAATGTGTACCCGAGCCCAATAGACGCCGTCAGCGAATCCGTGACCGCGGCATCCAACTCGAATTCCGCTCCCTTGCTGTAAGCCTTGCCGGCATTGACATAGACGAAAAACCCGCACGTGGGCAACGGTACCAGCTGCTGGATGTTCGACCAATCGATGTAGAACAGTGCGCCGTCAGCCGTGACACGGCGGTCCAGCCAAGTTGTCTTGGCGCCGAGCTCGTAGCTCCAGAGGGTGTCGGACTTATATGTGAGCGCACTACTTGGCGTAAGGCCGGCTGCAGCGAGGTCAGCCGCGCAAAGTGTGTTGGAAAAGGAGTTGACGCCACCGATACGAAAGCCCTGTGCGGCGGTGGCGTAGAGCTTCTGGCCCTCGGTGACCTGGTATTCGACCAATACCTTTGGGTTCATCTTGCGCTCTTCCTGCCGACCCTCGATGGTCTGGGCATTGACGGCGATTCCATACTGATCGCCGTTGAAATCAACGCTATTATCGAACGCCCGCACGCCGAGCGTGGCTTTCCACTGGTCCGTGAACGCGTAACTCAACTCGCCGAACGCGGCGGCTTCCCGCGTCGTTGTCCGGAGGCGCTGGCTGAATACTATGTCGGTACCGAGGGCGCCACCCAGCAGGGCGTCGAGGCCCGTGATGGCATCGTCCGGGAATGTCAAGCGATCCAATGTATTCGAATAGAAGATGCCCCCGGTGACTTGCACAGGGCCGGTGAAATTCGAGATAAACCGCGTCTCGTGGACGATGCGTCGAAAGTTGTCGAGGGCGACCATAAGCGCCGGGGTCGGCGGAATCCCAAACAAAAGGACTGCAACCTCCGAGTAGTCTTCCGACGTACTGTCGCTTCGGCGAAGCAGCGCCGTAGACGAGACAATCTCGCCGGATGTGACGTGCCAGTTGAGCGCAAGACTGTAGTGCTGCCAGTCCTCCCAACCCGGCTCGTTCAAGTCAAAAAGGCGGACTTGCGTAAAATTATCGGCGGTCACGTCGGCGTACGGTAATCCATCGCTGCGCCAATGCTGCACTGCGATCCGTGGCCGGAGGGTCAGATCACCATCGGCCAGCTTTATCAAACCCGCGATCTGACCGCCTTCGATTCGCTGCCCGTCGACGTGATCGTGAGGGGCGAAAGATGGGGTGGGCGTCGTCGGAGGAAGGGCAGGTTGCAAGCCTGGCACGCGATCGAAGAGGCCGGACTCAAATTGCTGGTAGGCCGATAGTCGCAGCGCCGCTGTGTTGGAGACCACCGGCACGTTTACATAGCCGTCAACGCCGTAATCGAAGGTACCGTGGAGAGGGTCGGCCGCCGTGCCGTGCAGGCTCGCTGCGAAATCGGAGGGATCCGGCTGTTTCGTAATTAGGCGGATGGTTCCGCCCATCGAGCGGGCCCCATAAAGGGTTCCCTGAGGTCCACGAAGCACCTCGATGCGCTCCAGATCGGCCACACGAGGATTCATGCTCTCCGGAACTGGAGTCTCGTCGATGTAGAATCCTGTCGCACCTTGCCCATAGACCCCGCGAATCGCCGGTGACTGGGATCCGAACTGGCCACTTGTCGCGTGCGAGAAGGACAGATTGGGAATTCGCGCGGCGTAGTCCGTGAAATCCGTCGCGCCTGTGTGCTGGAGCGTCGTGGCGTCCAGGACCGTCATACTCACAGGCACTTCCTGTATGTCCTGGGATCGCTTCTGCGCCGTGACGATGATTTCGGCGAGCGTTGGCGTCTGCGCCAACACTGCGCCGAACGGAGCGGCGGCGACCGAGACTCCAACGGCCACGGCCAGATGCCATCCCAGTGTTCGATACTCTTTCATAATCCCCCCTTGGGCTTCGGACAATGCGCAGCGACGGGCCGACCTCCCGTCGTCTACTCGTACTCGCACTTCACCTTCATCAACGGTATCGAAAGCCTCCCTCATCGGCCGACTAAGCGTTATTGCCCTGACTACCGTTGTTCCCAGAAATGCTATCTACCATACTTATACTTCATCCTCAAGTCCTGTGACGTTCTCGCTGAACCAATGCCTATCCGCAGCCCGTCCCGATGCATAGAATGAACCCTCTGGCAACGCCGATGGCTCTGCGTCAACCGCGAACTTCGAGATGTCGTTAACACCGCCCGGACTGGGACCACGGACACTCCTCGGCGAGCCACCATGCGAAAAGTGACAAGCAGTGGTCGGCAGCCGCGGCGCAGCACAGTACTGCGACGGCCGGCCAGTCCAAAGACGGAGAAAGGTCGACGGACCCGAGAAGCCTTGCTCGCTGGGGTCGCCAAGGCCGTGAATAAGTATGGCTACCAGCAGACGCGCATCGACCACATTGCGCAGGCCGCGGACGCCCCGGTCGGGCTCTTTTACAGGTACTTCCGAAGCAAGGCGGACGCGACGCTCGAGGTGCTTCGCAGGATGCTGGAGGAGTATCGCGCGTCAATCCCGCTACCGCGCCACGATACGTCATTCTGGGACCGCGAATTGGCACTCCACCGCAACTACATTTCGCTATTTGGCGAGCGTGCGGGACTGCTGGGGTGCTATTTCTCGTATGATTTTGGTGAGGCCGCCTTCGAGTCGCTGTTTGTCGATGAGACCCGGCGCTTCATTCGTGAGCACTCGTCCGCCGTTCGCCTCGCAATCTCCGGCACTCAAGCCACCGAGCTCGCGATTCGCCCTATCGCCTTGGCGCTCGTCTGCATGAGCGATAATTTCGCATACCGGTACTACACGGGTCGCGACGAATTGCCGCGGAATGACGGCACCGACGTCGCGTGGTTGCTTGCCGCGCTTCGCTACCGCGGATTCCTACTGCAGAATCCGCCGCGGCCCCACGCCGTTGATCTCTCGGTTCTTCAGGGGCCTCTTGATGCTGTGTCCGAACCCGAGCTGGCGGCGCATCCCGCAGCCCGGCAACCCATCGCCCAAGTAGCGGCGAAGGCCATCGCCAAGCGCTCGGATGCTCAGGTCACGCTTCGGCAGATTCGTGCCGTGACGCTCGCGCTACTCGATAGGCTCGGGTACGACGACTTGCGAATAACAGACATTGAGATTGAGAGTGGTCTGACGCGCGGTGTGCTGTATTACCACTTCAAGGACAAACGGGACCTCGTCGCCAGCGTGCTTGCGGAGTGGGTCGACTCGATTCACACGGCGATGCTCGCATCGGCGAGATCTGGCGAGGCCAAAGGCGGCGCCTTTTCGTCGCTCCATCAGTTGGCGCAGGCGCTAGTCGTCGGCTTTGTAAACGCGCCTGGCGTCGTGCGCACGCTATATCATCTTGAGGAACAGGATTCCGGCGTGGCTGCTCATTACCGGGGACGGCGGCGCGAATGGGCCGCCTTGATTGCAGCGGCGATTGCACGATACACGCGAGCCGATAAGTCGCACCGTCCGTTGCTGGAGAAGATAGGTTACGCGTTCCTCGATAT
>Ga0181521_10007938_pt1 | contig 11041 bp, 9 predicted proteins | sample PEATcosm2014_Bin_32_FD_119764 | JGI IMG/M metagenome (GOLD analysis project Ga0181521, IMG submission 119764) | Peatland microbial communities from MTU Mesocosm Facility, Houghton, MI, USA - PEATcosm2014_Bin02_60_metaG | ecosystem: Environmental > Terrestrial > Soil > Wetlands > Peat | place... | reverse complement strand
CGATCAGCATGGCCAGCATGGTCCCGATACCGGACGGCGCGGTCACGAGACCGGTGGTGGTCACGGGATAGTTCAGCAGATCTTCCAGCATGGTGGGCAGCAGTGCGCGGGTGGCGTACATCACCAGGCCGACGATGAAAATGAACATGACACCGGTCACGTAATTGCGGTTCTTGAGCAACCGGTAGTCGAAGAATGACTTGTCCGCGCGCGTCAAGGCGGTATGCGCAACGAAGTACGTGAAAGCCACGACCATGATGATCGCCTCGATCCAAGTCTCGGTCGAAGAGAACCAATCGTTCTGTTCGCCGCGGTCGAGCAGCATCTGCAAGGCGCCGATCGCGAGGCTCAACGCGGTGAATCCGAATAGGTCGAATTGCATCCGGCGGGATGCCGGCACCGGGTGAATGTATCTCCAAATGCCGTAGGTCGCGATGATTCCGACCGGGACGTTGATGAAGAATACCCACCGCCAGTCGTAACTGTCCGTGAGCCATCCGCCCAACGTGGGTCCGAGAATGGGGCCGACCATGACGCCCATCCCCCAAACGGCCATGGCGGGCCCCTGTTTTGCCGGCGGGTTGATGTCCATCAGCACCACCTGCGACATGGGCACCAGGGCTGCGCCGAACACGCCCTGCAGCAGGCGCGCCGCGACGATTTCAGCCAAGCTATTCGACAATCCGCAGAGCGCAGAGGCCACGGTGAAGCCGATCACCGATGTGACAAACACATTCCTTTGGCCGAAGCGATCGACTAACCAACCGGTCAACGGGGTGGCGATCGCCGCGGCGACGATATAGGAGGTCAAGACCCAGGCAATTTGATCTTGAGAGGCGGACAGCGTTCCTTGCATGTGCGGCAGGGCCACGTTGGCAATGGTGGTGTCGAGGGTCTGCATGATGGTTGCCGCCATGATGGACAGCGTGATCATGCGGCGGTTGAGCGGTCGCGTCACGGGACACCCTCGATGAGCCCCTGCAGCGTCTCGAGCAGCTCGGTCGCCACCGCGAGCTTTTTCGGGTCTATGTGGGCCAATAATTCCTTGCGCACCGCAGCGGCTTCCGTTTTAACCGTGTCGAACAGCCGGTTGCCGGCTTCCGTGACCACGACACGGTTGATGCGCCGGTCGGTCTTCGAGGGCTGGCGCACGACCAATCCTGCCTTCACCAGCCGATCCACCATCGCCACCATGGTCGCGCCTTCGACGCCCAGGCGATCTGCGAGCTCGGACTGCGACAACGGCGAGCGTGCTTTCGCGGCAACGGCAATGGTCATCCAGCTGGCTTGGCTCAAGCCCAAACATTTGAGCCGGCGGTCCACCGCCTGTCGCCAGGCGCGTGCCGTGCTGTGCAGGGCATCCGCAAACCGTTCTTCGAGTTCCGGCATTGAAAAGCCCTCTAATCGTTAGCTATCAAATTAAATATAGCACGGAGGATGAGAAAAATCGCGGTCACTTACAAAATACGGTATTGACGAAACCTGGGCGCCGGGCCTATGTTCCAAACCGTTATGAAAGACGCATCGTTGGCATCGATTTCGTTGGTCTCGATGAGGCGTTTCGGCGAGGCCGAATTGCCCCGGCGTTCGGTGCGGGATGGACAATCGCTGGATCCGGGCGATCCGGCGATCTATGCCTTGACGGACTTCACCCGCGAGTACCCGGTTACCGTCGATGCCGAACGGCAGATCGACGACGCGTTACATGACATGATCCGCCTGGGTGTGCGCGCGCTGTTGGTGGCGAATGAGCAGCGCCTCGTCGGTCTCATCACCTCCTATGACATCCAGGGCGAGAAACCGATTCAGTTCCTGAACGCATCCAATTTCAGCCGGCATCAGGACATACGCGTGGCGGACATCATGACGCCTTGGGAACAGTTGTTGGCCGTGAGCTGGGAAAGCGTTGAATCCGCACGCGCCGGCGAGCTGCTTCAGGTCTTCGAGGAGACCGGACTGACGCATTTGTTGGTAATCGATGCCGGTCGAGGCAATTCGACTCCCACCGTGCGCGCCTTGGCATCCCGCGCCCGCCTGATGCGCCAACTCACGGGCGTGCATCGCACGGTTGTGCCCGAGGCTGCGGCGCGCGGGCCGGCGGCGTTCTTCGCGGGTTGACCCGACGACCCGACGACACGAACGCGGCGCAATCAAGAGCGCAGCAGCGTCATCGTTGCGATGCCCGCGAACGTCATTAGCAGCATACCGCCCACGCATTGCCACCAGCGATCGCCGTCACCACGTCATGCGAGTCGCTGAACGTTAGTGCGGACCAGGAAATACACCGGGGCACCGAGCGCCAAGAGCACGGCGCCCCAACCGACTGCTTCGAAGCCGGCGCCGACGATGGCCCACAAGGAGAAAATCGTGGCGATGACTCCGACAATCGCGAGCGGCACGATTCTGCCGCGCTGCGTGGGCATCTGTCCGGTCCACTGCAGCCGCAACAGAGCGAGCGAGCACAGCAGGTAAAGCACCAGGCAGGCCGTGGTCGACAACAAAATCATGAAAGTGAAGACGCTCACCATGGATTTCTGATAGTTCATCAAAATCAAGATGCTCACCAGGCCGCTCGAGAACAACAGCGCGAAGACCGGTGTGAAGCGCGCCGAGTCCTGCGCAAATATGCGCGGAAAGACCCCATTTTTTGCCATCACATTCGGCAACTCTCCTTGCAGCAGGATCCAACCATTGAGCGCGCCGAAGCCGCTGATGGCGGCGAACACCGCCAATACCTTGCCGGCGCTCGCGCCCCAAAAATGCGTGGCCAAATCGACGAACGGCGCGTTCGAGGAGGCGAGCGTCGCCCGCGGCACCAACAGCAGCACCGTCGTGCAGGCGATGATGCAGATGAGGGCGGTAATGACGGCGCCGAGCAGCGTTGCACGGGGAATGATGCGACTGGGGTCACGCACCTTGCTGGCCGGAATCGTCGCCGACTCGAGGCCCAAGAGCGCCCACAGCGTCAGCGTGGCAGCAGCCGTGGTGCCGCTCACCGACAGCGGAATTCCGGCGGCCGCCGTCACTGTCGCCGCGCGCACCGACCACAACCCCAAGGCGGAGATCGCGATGAGCGGCAGCACCTTGAGCACGGTGGTGACGCTCTGCACCCAACCCGATGCCTTGATGCCATAGCAGTTGACGAAGGTCAGCGACCACAAAAAAAACAGCGTGACCGCCGCCGATGCGCCCGGCACGGTCGCGATCCACGGCAGTAATGGACTCAAGTAACTCACGGCGCCGGTGGCGATGGCGGCGTTACCTACCCAGATCGAAATCCAATAACCCCACGCCACGATGAACGCCGTAAAGGGCCCGAACGCCAACTTGACGTACGCGTAGGGTCCGCCCGCTTGAGGAAACGCTCGGCTCAATTGAGCGAAAACGATCGCGAGCAGGAGCGCGCCGCAACCCGTGAAACCCCAGGCGATCACGCTGTTGAGGCCGTAGGGAGCGAGCGAGGCGGGCAGCAAGAATACGCCCGAGCCGATCGAATTGCCGACGACCAAGGCGACGCACATCCAAAAGCCGAGCAGCTGCGGGCGTTTGTGTGCCTTCACGAGCGATCTTAAGGGTTGCAAGCGGCGACAGATCGCATTGCGCAGATCCTAATCGGTTTGACCGGACGAATCAAAACTACCGGGTGCTTGCAGCGGCGCTCGCGTCGGTGGAATTCGCAGAACGAGCGCCGTGGCGATATCATGGATCGCAAACAGAGTGCGATGGAGCGGGGAGAGGACATGAAGAGAGTACACATCAAGACCGATTTGCCGGGCCCGAAGGCGCGCGAGTTGCTGGCACGCGATGCGCTGGTGGTCTCGCCCTCGTATCCTCGCGATTACCCGTTCGTGATGTCCCACGGCAAGGGGGCCGAAGTGTGGGACGTCGACGGCAATCGCTTCTTGGATTTCGCGGCCGGCATCGCCGTCTGCAGTACGGGGCATAGTCATCCGCTCGTGGTCCAGGCGATCAAAGATGCCGCGGATCGGTTTATACACATCTCCTCCGACTACTGGCACGAAGGCCAGGTGAGGCTCGCGGAGCGCATCAATGAGCTGTCGCCCATGAAGGTGCCGGCGATGAGTTTCTTTGCGCAATCGGGGACCGAAAGCGTCGAAGCCGCGCTCAAGCTGGCGCGCTACGTCACGGGGCGCGGGCGCTTCATTGGATTTCTCGGCGGTTTCCACGGCAGAACCATGGGTTCGCTGGCATTTACGTCGAGCAAGTACACTCAGCAGAAGGGCTTTTTCCCGACCATGCCAGGGGTTACGCATGTCCCCTATCCGAATAGTTATCGACCGTTGTTTGCGGGCGCCGATCAGGGTCGGGCGGTGCTGCATTACATCGAAGAGAACCTGTTTGTCCATAATGTACCGGCCGGCGAGGTGGCCGGAATTCTCGTGGAGCCGATTCAGGGCGAGGGTGGGTATCTCGTGCCGCCGGACGGATTTCTTTCGGGACTGCGTGAACTGTGCGATCGGCACGGCATTTTACTGATATTCGACGAAGTCCAGTGCGGCATCGGGCGCACCGGCAAGATGTTCGCCGCGCAGCATTGGGGCGTCGAGCCGGACATCATGACGTTGGCCAAGGGTTTGGGCTCCGGCATGCCCATCGGCATGGTGGTCGCGAAGCGCAGCATCATGCAGAAGTGGTCGCGCGGCGCGCATGGCAATACCTACGGGGGAAATCCTCTGTGTTGTGCGGCGGCGCTTGCCACCCTCGATCTGGTGGATCGTGAGTACGGTGCGAATGCCGCCAGGGTCGGCGATTACTTCATGAAGAAGCTGCATGCGCTGGCCGATAAATATCCGATCATCGGCGAGGTGCGCGGCAAGGGATTGATGATCGGCGTGGAGCTGGTGACGGATCAGCTCAGCAAGACACCGGCAAAAAAACTCTGCGATGCGTTGATTACTCGCGCCTTTCACAAGGGTCTGATCTTGCTGTCCTGCGGGCAGAGCACGGTGCGCTTCATGCCGCCGCTCTTGATCAATCGGGCCGACGTGGACGAAGCCGTGCACTTGCTCGACGGGGCGCTCGAGGACGTGCTGGTGAGCGAGCACCCACCCGTCAGTCGAGGCGTCGCAGCTGGTTGATCAGGGCGTCGGTGGAGACCGGTCGGCCCAAAAACTGACGCAAGAGAGCCGCGGTGTCGAGCGATGCGCCAAAGCGCAGCAGGTGCATCGACGTCCACGCATACCAGCGTGGGTTACCGGCATCGAACGGGCCGATGGCCTCGCCGATGCGCTGGCGGATATCCGCGGTCAGGACGGCGCCCAAGCCGTAATTGATCATGTAGCCGGGCCAGCGCACCAGTTGCACGCGCAGCGCCCACCAGGATAACTCCGGGTGCGGAACGATATTGAGGTAATGCGATGTAATCTCGGTCCAGACGCCGTTGGGATCGGCCGTGGGATCCTTGAGCATCGTGAGTTCGAACAAGCCCCAGGCGACATCGAGCATGACGTTCGAATAGAGCTCTCGCAGCGATGCCGCGGTGGTGGCCGAGCGGCCTAAATATTTGCGCTGCCAGGCCGGCTCCAAACTGCTCCATGCGGGTACGTCGGCGAACGCCTCGTCGAATAAGTCGCCGCCCAACGAATAAAATGCCGGACGGGTACGCAACGCGGCCTCGTGCACGGCATGCCCATCCTCGTGAATGAGTTCGTTGAGTACGAACAGCCCGCCCTGCTCGTAGTTCGCCGAGACTCTCGGTATGGCCGGGCGCCAATGAGTGCCGATGCGTCTCCCGATGCGAATGATGTCCGTATACGCCAACGGGGCTTTGCCCGCTCGCACGTCGAGGTCATGGCGCACGCCGAGCTGCTGCAAATCGGCGCCGAGATCTCGATAGAACCGTTCGCTGAGGGGCAACACGGCTTCGCGCGGTATGGCGGGTGCCAGCCCACGCGCGGCCGACGCAGCAGCGTACCAATAGTCCCAGGGTTCAACCGCGGGTCCCTGCAGGCGCACGCGCCAGGCAGCCAGGATGTCCCTGAGCCACTGTTCAATCTGAGCGGTGCTCATACCGAGCGTCGCCGCAGCGTCATCAATGGGTGAACTGCCGTCGCGGCGCATTTCCGCGGCACTTAAGACGATCATGCGCCGATAGGGGCTGTCCTCGCGATTCTCCGCGTTGACCGCGCTCCACAGCGGCGCGAACGCGAAAAACAGTCGCTTGCGCCGTTCACCGTCGTCGAGCTCTTGAAGCCATTGCAGTGCCGTGGTGCGCACGACGGGTTGGCCTTCGAAGGGAATCCGATTGCCGATTTCTTCGAAGCAGGCATATAAAGCGACCTGCAGCGCAGTCGGATCGCCGCTGCCGCTGCCGCTGCCGCTGCCGCTGGCGGTGCCGCTCGCGCTGCCGCTGGCGGTGCCGCTGGCGGTGACGCTGGTGGTGACGCTCGCGCCGCCGCTGGCGGTGACGCCGGTGGCGGCGGTGTCAATGGTGCCGTTCGTGGCGCCGCTGTGGTTCCGATCGGCACAGGTGCCCGGGCTGGTCTCCGATGCGTCCAAGGCATTGCTGACGAGCCCCTTGCGCATGGCGCGGAGTGCGCGCGCATCCTCGGCGCCAAGCGCGGATTCGTCGATCTGCTCGAGCTCCGATTCGAGCGCTGCCGTCAATGCTCGCCGCCGCTTCTCCCATCCTTGGCGATCGCGCCCCACGATTCGGGTCGTCAATCCGGAATCAATCGTGGCCACCGCGCTGGTGGCGTCCAGCCAATCCGCATACTGCGCCTCGGCGTGCGCGAGACGCACATCGCCCGCAACCGCCGACCGGCAGGTTGCGAGCGCGGCGGCGAGGATCAGGTGTCGAAGCACGCGCAGGTTCTTCATCGTGGCAAACTCCGCATGCCCTCGAGTTCAATGAGTGAGGCGGCCATATTTCTTGAGCACGGCGCGCAACCGCTCATGCGGAAGCGCAATCACCCGATGATTGTCGACGCCCTCCATGTCGTGCGCGGCCACCATGGCATTGACGATGGCTTCCTCCGTGGCTTCGACGGTCGCGCGGAACACCGGGTCAAGAGAATCGTTCGGCAGCATTTTCAGCTCTACCACGCGCCCCTCGACGGCGGCGCCCGAGTTGGCGGTCGAGAACGCGATGAAAATGTCGCCCGAACCGTTGCCCGAGATGCTGCCGTTCCGACCCAGTCCCAAGGTGACCCGGCGGGCAAGACGTTTGAGCTGATGCGCCAGCAGCGGCGCGTCGGTCGCCACGACGACGATGATGGAACCGCGCTCCGCGATATCGGAGGGTATGAACGCATAAGGTTCCGGTGCCGGAATTTCGCGCCCGACATTGATGCCGGCAATCCGCAGATTGTCGCGAGTGCCGTAATTGCATTGGAGGAGGACGCCGATCGTGTAATCGCCGTCCTTGACGTCCAGCCGGCGTGAGGCCGTGCCGATGCCGCCCTTGTAGCCGTTGCAAATCATTCCGGTTCCACCGCCGACGCTGCCTTCTTCCACCACACCCGCATGCGCCGTATCGAGGGCATGGAACACATGTTCCGGCTTGACGTGAAAGCCATTGACGTCGTTCAGCCATCCATCCCAGGTTTCACCGACCACGGGTAGTGACCACCAATATCCGCTGGTATCGGCATCGCCGCGGGCTACCCGCCATTGGATCGTGGCGTCGCGAACCACACCCACACTGTGTGTGTTGGTGATCATCACCGGGCCCTCGAGAAAACCCGATTCTTCAACCCACGCGGTACCGGTCATCTCGCCATTGCCATTTTGCGAGAACCAAGCCGCGAACACCGGGTTGGACAGCGAGTCGTGGCCGCGCGGCAGCACGGCGGTGACGCCCGTGCGAATGGGTCCCTGGCCGACTTCGAGCTTGCCCGAACCCGAAATCAACGTGGTATGCCCTACCAGCACCCCCGCGACATCGGTAATGGCGTTGAGCGGCCCCGGAGTGCCGTCAAAGGGCACACCCAAGTCCCGCGCGCGCGGTTCCGCAGTCGGCGCGCTCGCCGTCGGCGCAGTCGCGGTCGGCGCGCTGCCGGCCGGCGAGAACGCCGCGAGCGAACACGATCCAACAAATGCCACGCTGAACGATCGGACGACCTGGTGCAATTGATTTTCTCCCCAATGAGTAGCGAAATGCGCATGAGCATGCGCGTAGCCCATGGCGCGCAAGACCTCAGCCACGGTCCCTCCGCACGGCTGCGATGGTAAACTAACTTCATGTTACGCAGTCGATTTCAACTGGCGCGAGCATTGATATGTTTGCTCTGCGCCGCCGTCGGCGGCCTCGGCCCGGGGGCGGTCGCGGCCGAGGAGAAGCGGCTCTTCATCTATAACTGGACCGATTTCATCGGCCCCGATACGGTCGCCAAATTCGAAAAGCTCACCGGCATCAAGGTGATTTACGACGTGTACGACGCCGAGGAGACCATGGAGGCGCGGCTGATGGCGGGCAGCTCCGACTATGATGTGGTCAGCGCCTCGACCGATTTCTTCAGCCGGGAGATCAAGGCAGGAGTGTACGAGGCGCTGGACAAATCCAAATTACCGAACTGGCAGAATCTCGACCCGCGTATTCTCGCGATTCAAGCGGTCTATGACCCGAATAACGCGCATGCCGTGCCCTACCTGCATTCGATCAACGGCTTTGCGTATAACGTCGACATGGTCAAGGCGCGCATGCCGAATGCGCCGGTCGACAGTCTCGACATGCTGTTCAAGCCGGAAGTCGTCGCGAAGTTCGCCGATTGCGGCGTGACGTTCTTGGATTCCGCGGAAGACACCATCCAGTTGGCATTGAAATATCTGGGACTGGACCCGAACAGCACGAAGCGCGAGGATTTCAAGGCCGCGGAGGATTTGCTCCTCAAGGTCCGCCCGTACATTCGCTCCTTCGATTCATCCGAATACCTGAACGGCCTCGCGAACCGGGAGGTTTGCGTGGCGATGTCCTGGTCGAGCGACTATGCGCAGTCGCACGCGCGCGCCAAGGCGGTCGGCGTGAATGTCAATCTCGCCTTTACGGTACCGAAGGAGGGCGCCAATGAAACCTTTTCGTCGCTGTTGATTCCCGCTGGTGCGCCGCATCCGGAGGCGGCCTACCAATTCATCAACTTCATCCTGCGGCCGGACATCATCGCCGAGATCACCAACTCGATATACTACGGCAACGACAATCTCGCGTCGCGTTCCTTGGTCGATCCGCACATTCTCGCCGATGTGACGCTGTATCCGACGCCCGAGATCGAAGCGCGGCTGTACAAATCCGCCGAAGTGAATGCCGCGACCGAGCGCATTCGCACGCGTACGTGGACGCGGATCAAGACGGCCAAGTGATCATCGAACGGCATTCATCGACGGACGAGGCATATCGTGGCTAGCGAAATCAATTCACACCTGAACCGCATCGTGAGTTTCACGCGGATGCAGGACGGCACTCGCGAGGACTATGAGCTGTTGGAGCGATACGAGCGCGACTACGTTCGCGAACTTCCCGCTCGGATTCTCGCCGCACTCGAGCTGCTGAAGGATTCTTTCGGCGGCTATCCCGTGAGCCGGCTGGATCATTCGCTGCAGACCGCCACGCGCGCCCTCAAGGAGGGGGCCGATGAGGAGCTCATCGTGGCGGCGCTCATTCATGATATCGGCGACGACCTGGCGCCCTACAATCACGCGGAGGTTGCGGCGGGCATTTTAAGGCCGTACGTGCGCCCCGAGGTCACGTGGATCGTCGAGCAGCACGGGTTGTTTCAGAGCTATTACTACGCGCATCACTTGGGCGGCGATCGGGATGGGCGCGAGAGATTTCGCGATCACCCCTGGTACCAGGCGTGCCGGGATTTTTGCGCAAATTGGGATCAGTGCTCCTTCGATCCGCACTACTCGTGGGAGCCGCTCGCGACGTTTGAGCCGCTGGTGCGCCGCATATTCACGCGCCCGGCACACGACCCGAGCTACGTGACCGCTGTCTAGCGCGACGCGCGCAGCGCGGCGGTGGCCTCAACGCGGCGACGCGCGCAGCGCCGGCGACACCCGCAGCGCCGGCGACACCCTCAGCGCTCAGCCATTTGCGCATCGAGCAGCCGTTGTCGTTCGGAGCGGCGCATCAGGTGCCCCGCTAACAGGACGCAGATGCCGACGAGGCAAATGATCAAGCTGGCGAGGGCGTTGATGTCCGGGCTCACGCCGAGTTTCACCTTCGAAAATATCACCATCGGCAGCGTACTGGCGCCCGGACCGGAGACGAAGCTCGAGATCACCAAATCATCCAGCGAGAGCGTGAAGCTCAGCAGCCAGCTCGACGCCAGAGCCGGCGCGATGATGGGCAAGGTGGTGTCGATGAACGCGCGCACGGGACCTGAGCCTAAGTCCATGGCGGCTTCCTCCAGCGAGCGATCCGCCGACTGCAGGCGCGATTGGACGGTGATCGTGACGTAGGCCGTGCAGAAGGCGATGTGGGCGATGACGATGGTGGTGAAGCCGCGATGCGGCCAGGACAACACATGCAGCATCGATATGAACAACAATAGCTGAGTGATCCCGGTGATGATTTCGGGCATCACCAGCGGCGCGTTCACCATCCCGGTGAGCAGCAGCCGGCCGCGAAAGAGCTTGAATCGCACCAGAGAAATAGCTGCCAAAGTGCCGAGAATCACCGCGCCGGTCGAGACCACGACGCCGATTTGCAGCGACAGCCAGGCGGCGTCGAGAACCTGGTCGTTGTGCAGCAGCTGCCGGTACCAGCTGGTGGAAAATCCTCCCCAAACGCTCACCAGAGCCGAGGCGTTGAACGAGTATCCGATCAAGACCAGGATCGGAATGTAGAGAATGGCGATGCCGATGGCCAAGATGGAGATGAGGAACGGGGAGACGCGATCTTGCATCGTCTAGGCCTCGAGCTGCTTCGTGCTGTAATGCTGATACAGCGCGATGGGCCCGACCAGCAGCACCAGAAAAGCGATGGCGACGGCGGATGCGACCGGCCAATCGCGGTTGCCGAAGAACTCATCCCACAACACCCGCCCGATCATGAGATTGTCGGGTCCGCCCAACAGGGTCG
>Ga0181521_10007936_pt1 | contig 11041 bp, 10 predicted proteins | sample PEATcosm2014_Bin_32_FD_119764 | JGI IMG/M metagenome (GOLD analysis project Ga0181521, IMG submission 119764) | Peatland microbial communities from MTU Mesocosm Facility, Houghton, MI, USA - PEATcosm2014_Bin02_60_metaG | ecosystem: Environmental > Terrestrial > Soil > Wetlands > Peat | place... | reverse complement strand
TTCAGGCCGGAATAGGCATTGAGGCCGGCGGTGAGGTCGCACATTTCCTTCGTGCAAACGCTCGTGAACGCGAGCGGGAAAAAGAGCAGCACGGTGTTCTTTTTGCCGAAGTTGTTGCTGAGCTTCACGTCCACGAGGCCGGACGCCTGTTTGGATTTCAATGTGAAATCGGGGGCTTTTGATCCTGTTGGAATTGGCATAATCGTTTTTGAATTTTAATTTGTTTGTCCGCTGGCGAAACTTTGGGAGTTCGGCCTGCGATTGTCAATTTGTTTAGCCACAGATGAAAATTGTAGGAGCCGACGTGAGGAGGCTCATTTCAAAAAATCAATTTGAGACTCGTTACCTCGTCTCCTACACATTTACAAGGCCGCCAGCACTTCCGCCGCGTGTTCCTCCGGTTTTACCTTTGGCCAGATTTTTTTGATGCGGCCGTCCGGCCCGATGAGGAACGTCACGCGATGCGTGCCCAGGTATTTCCGGCCCATGAAACTTTTCTCGCCCCAAACGCCGTAGGCCGTGACAATCTTTTTGTCCTCGTCCGCCAGCAACGTGAAGGGCAGTTTGTATTTCGCGGCGAACTTGTCGTGCGACTTCGCCGGGTCGGTGCTGACGCCGAGCACGACCGCGCCGCGTTTTGTAAATACGGCGAAATGATCGCGGAAAGCGCACGCCTCCCTGGTGCAGCCGGGTGTGTCATCCTTGGGATAAAAATAAAGCACGACGTTTTTGCCCTCGACATCGGCGAGTGAAACCCGGCTACCGCCGTTGGTCGCCGCCGAAAATCCCGGCGCGACGTCCCCTTCCTTCAATCTCATTTCCTTTGCCATAATTTTTTTAACCACGGATGGACACGGATGAACACGGATTTCCAACATCCCTGCGCGAACACTATTTTATTCCAAACAAGTTATCCCATTCAACCGCTCTTTATGAGGTTTGCCCGCTTTCGCAATCATATGAGCCGGCAACCAAAACAGACATCAAGAACCCTTTCATAATTCATCCTTGTTTATCTGTGTTCATCCGTGGTTTCAAGGATGTTATGGTTTGGTGGCCGAACTCGCCGGATGTGCGCCGAGTTGTTTCATGGCATCCCAGACGTAGAGCAATCCCGACAGGCCTGTGAACACCGCCGCGCTAATTGTCCAGACCCTGAGCCAGCGTGCGTTCAAGTCGCGGTCCCAGTCCAGTAAAATCCAGATGACCACGATCATTTGGAGCACCGTGGCAATTTTGCCAAAGACGCGCGGGCGGACCTTGACTTTGCCGACGATGAGGCGGATGACGGCAATGCCGATGAGCAGCAGCAGGTCGCGTCCGATGACGGTGCCGGTGAGCCACAGGGGAACCTGTCCGAGATACGGACTGTGATCGAAGCTCAACAGCACGATCCCCGACAGGAGCAGCAGCTTGTCCGCCAGCGGATCAAGCATCGCGCCCAGTTCGCTCTTCTGGTTGTAGCGCCGCGCGATGTAACCGTCCACGCCGTCCAGAATCGCCGTGATGGCAAACGAAAGAATCGCCAGCAGGTGGTGAACTTCGTTGCCGGTTTCAACGTAGTAGAGAACCTCGACGACAAAAAACGGAATCAGCAGGATCCGCAGGATGGTGATCTTATTTGCCGTCGTCATGGACGCCAGATTTTGACACGAATTGCGGAAATTTGCACGAATTGAATGTCACGCTTCGGACGTTTGCCGCAAACGTGATTCAGTCAGAACCACCTTGAAACGAAGAACAACTATTTTTGCACCCGGAAGAAGGCATGGGGACCGGCCATAGGGAGTGTGAAAATAATCATTCCCCCGCTGTTGCTTACCGTTGTGCCGGGCAAAAACCAGGTCATAAGGTTGGATGAACTCAGAACCTGGGACTGCGTTGTGGCATTTTCCACGGAAAGCACCACGTTCTGATTCGTCACGATGATTGAATTGATAAATGGCGGTGCGGTCGAGTTCGTCGCCACAATTTGGCCGGTCAAATCAAGCGGGGTATCACCGGCTGAAAGCAGGGTGAAGGAGAACTGGGTGTTGATTTGAATGACTAGTTGCTCCACGTTCCCGTTGGTGCTCAAGGACGCCTGGTTGGCAATTGTATTCGTTGCATAGCCGGCCAGAGCCAATGTGCCATGTTGACCGGCGGCATTATAGTCAAGCGATGAGTTGGAGCCTGAAACGAATGAAAAGATCAACGCGCTCGAATCAAAGTTGGTTCCGGTCAAGGTCAACGAAGGACTGGTTACGTCAAAGACGAGGTTTCGCAACGCCCCATAACCCGTGCCGAGGAGTGGCACAGCGACCTGTCCCCCGTAATCTGCCGCTGCGCTGCCTGCGCCGCCACCCACCGCCGGCTGCCAGACGCCGTTGGTTTTGGCCGTGATGGTGCTTGAACCCGTGAATTGAATCGTTGAGCCGGAAACATTGGCGTTGATGTTCCCACTGTAAGTGGTCGTCAGGCTGCCCGACCCCTGGGTCGTAAGGGTATACCCGGCGACTTTGCCGGAAAGGGTAAGCTGGCTTCGGGTCGGATCAATGGTGAAAACCACCGGGTTGGCTTGCATCCGACCGGCGAAGAATGCGGCGTTCAAGAACAAGACGCCGCCGGCAAAACAGGAAAACGTCATCCTTTTCATAAAGTGCTATGCAGCATAACACGTTAAAACGATTAGTAAAGTAAAAAATGGCTATTAGACGTATATCTGGGCATCTTTCGTTGTTGTGAGCGTGATTATTCAGGCTGCCAGTTTCAGTTTGAGATGCTATTTCGCAATTACACTTCGCTTTGCGACGTTGCGTTTAATTTGCTGGTTTCCGGTAAATGAACCACCAGAACGAGATTGTGCCGAGCCCGCCGCAAACCGCCGCGCCGATGAAATTCGCCTGCGGACCGATGCTCCACAGCCACGCGCCGAGAAACGAGCCGGTCGTCACCGTGCAATCGCGAATCAGGTAATAGGCACCATAAGTCCGTGCACGCAATTCCGCAGGCGCCTCGCCTATGATGAGCGCCTTGCGCGCCGGTTCGCCAAATTCCTTTAAGCCGCGCACGACAAACGCGAGCGCCAGCCACGCGAAATTGTGCGCCCACAGCAGCGTCACCGGAAACAGCGTGAAGAAGACAAACGTCGCCAGCACAAACGGGCGGCGTCCGTATTTGTCCGCGAGATGCGCGACCGGAATGTAGCACAGCATTGCTGTGACCATCTCGAAGGCGACCAGGTAGCCGAATTGCTGCGCCGTCACGCCGTCGTGGTCAATCGCCCACAAAATCACGAACGCATAAGGAATCCGTTCGCAGAAGCGGATGAGGATGTCGCTCACAAGCAGTTCGCGCAGCGCGGGCGTGAAGGATTTGACGACTTCAATAAAACTCGTCCTCGTCCTCGTCGTCGTCCTCGTAATCGGATTTTTTTCAGGCTCGAACATGAACCATTGAAATGCCGCCGTGAGCAGGCTCATGACGATGCAGAGCGCGAGCGCGTATTTCACGCCGTCCGTCCAGCCGTAGCGCGTGAGCAGCCAGCCGCCGATGAGCGGGCCGAGCATCATCGGCACACGGCGTACCAGGGATTGCACGCCGATGCCCATCGTGTGCCGGTGCCGTTCGAGCGAGGTGGCGACGACGGCGAACGTTGTCGGCAGCGACAGCGCGCTCCAGGCCAGAAACAGAAATGAACCGAGCAACAGCGCCAGCCAATGCGGCCACACGAGAACCAGAATGTAACCGGCCACGGACACGGCGCTGAACGCCAGCAACGCGCGCCGTTGTCCCCACCGATCCGTTAACCAGCCGCCGGGATAAGCGTAGATCGCGCCCAGAAAAGTTTGCAGCGCATCGAACAGGCCGATAATAAGAACACTGCCGCCAAGTGTTACGATGTATTTGGGCGCGAAGCCGAGCCAGAGTTTTTCGCCCGTGCCCGCAAGGACGAGCGCGACGAGCAGCAACGAAGTGTTGCGCCGCAACGCCAGAAACTCGGAAATGTTTCGCAACCGATTCACGACTTAAGTGGGAAAAACGTGACACGGATTGCGCGGATTTGCACGAATGGAATGTCGCGCGAATTTTCAAGGGGACGGCGAAAAATTCTCCCTCTCCTCGGAGGAGAGGGCCGGGGTGAGGACGGTCGTTTAATCTAACATTTTCTAACGGATTTCACCGGTCTTGTGTATTTCGGCAATGGATGCGGCGCGCGTGCCCGTAATTCATTGAAAAACGTGTCACGAATGCATTGCGCGTTTTGCCATAGATGGGAATTCCAAAAGCGCAGCGTTTTAATTCCGCGCGATTGCAGATACTTTTCCCGCTTCCCATCATGCCTCCGCTGATCGGGACAACTATGCTGACTGCCGTCCAGTTGAACATCAAGTTCCGCCCCCTCGCAAAAGAAATCCAGATAGCAAGTGCCGGGCGGATGCTGTCGGCGAAATTTGTAGCCGGTGAAACGCCGGTCGCGCAACCAGCTCCAGACAAGTTTTTTCCGCCCACGTTTTTTTGCGAAGCAGGCGGGCGCGTTCGATGTCGGCCATGACACGAATTTAGAGAACGATGGGAAAACCGAAAAGTTTGTTTTTGTAGCTCGCCCTCATCCTGGCCTTCTCCCCCGGGGAGAAGGAACAGCAATCGCACGCTTCTGGTTTTACGAATGAGCGTCCGGCAAATCCAGTCGCGCGAATTTTCAAATGATTGGGAATGCGGGATTTTCATTTTGCTTCTTGCCAAGCGCGCGATTTCTTCGCTCAATTTTCTCCGCCAATGAAAAATTCATCAGACAAACCGCTCGTCGGCATCTTGATGGGCAGCGATTCGGATTGGCCCACGATGAAGGCCGCCGCCGACGTCCTGGCCGAATTCCGCATCGCCAGCGAGGCCAAGGTCATTTCCGCGCATCGCACGCCCAGGGATTTGGAACAATACGTGAGCAACGCCGCCGGGCGCGGCCTGCGCGTCATCATCGCCGGGGCGGGCGGCGCGGCGCATTTGCCGGGCGTGACAGCGGCGTTCACGACGTTGCCGGTCATCGGCGTGCCGATTGAAAGCAAGTCGTTGAAAGGATTGGACTCACTGCTTTCCATCGTGCAAATGCCGCCGGGCGTGCCGGTGGCCACGGTAGGTATCGGCGCGGCAAAGAACGCCGGCATTCTGGCGGCGCAAATTCTGGCCGTCGGCGACGGGCGATTGCAAAACGCGCTGTCGAAGTTCAAGGAAAAGCTCGCCCAAGAATCGCGCGCCAAAAACAAAACCATCACTGCCTGACCCGCCCGCGGCTTGATTTCAAGGCAGCGTGTCTTCCGGGTGGACATTTTATAGCCCGCCTTTTCCCTTATTTTTCACAGAAGATTGCCTTAGAAGGGCAATCGACGTCCTTGGTCATGCTGGTATGGGGTTTGCTTGGGGAGGCCTGATTCTCAACCGGCCATTTAGCGATGGCCTGGAAAAACTCAATAGATTGAAATTATGTCAGAATTTATTGTGAAACACACGGGGAAGCTGCTCTACCCGAATTTGCCGCGCGATCTGCGCAGGCATCAGTTGTCCAAACTCATGGTGATGCTCCTGGCTGTTGCTTTCGGCAACGCAATGCTGGTGTACTGTATGATGCGTGGCTGGCGTTGATGCCTTCAGGCTTTACAACTCAAGGTCGTTTCACGCCGCCCGTCCTCCGTTGAGGCCGGGCGGCTTTTGCTTGCCGGCGATCGGAAAGCCGTGGTGCGTCGGAACTTGAGATTGCGCCGTTGGACAAGCCGGCACGCATTTGTTAGCCTTCGGCTGACAACATGAGCAAGCCCACGACTGACAATGCCGCCGCTCCGACGCCTTCGGATTTTATCCGTGACATCGTCGCCAATCACGTTGGCGAAAAAAAATACCCGCAGATTCACACGCGCTTTCCGCCGGAGCCGAACGGTTACCTTCACATCGGCCACGCCAAGAGCATCTGCCTGAACTTCGGCATCGCGCGCGAGTTCGGCGGCATCTGCAATCTTCGCATGGACGACACCAACCCGGCCAAGGAAGACGTCGAGTATGTGGATTCCATCACCGAAGACGTGAACTGGCTCATCAGCGGTTGGGCCGATGACAAGCTGGGCCTGAAGCCAAAAGGCAAAACGCCGGACACGATTACAAGCAACGGCAAACCAGATTTTTATCTCGGAGCAGAGACCGGAACATCGAACATTGAACGTCGAACATCGAACGTCGAACCTTTTTATGCGAGTGACTATTTTGAACAAATCTACGAATACGCCGTTGCGCTCGTCAAAAAGGGCACGGCTTATGTTTGCGACCTGACACCCGACGAAACCGACGAATACCGCCGTCAGGCCAAGGAAAGCCCGTATCGCAACCGCAGCGTCGAGGAAAATCTCGACCTGTTCACGCGCATGAAGAACGGCGAGTTCCCCGACGGCAAGCGCACGCTCCGCGCAAAGATTGATGTCGCGTCGCCGAACATCTGGATGCGCGACCCGCTCATCTACCGCATTCGCCACGCCGAACATCATCATACTGGCGACAAATGGTGCATCTATCCGATGTACGATTTCGCGCATTGCCTGAGCGATTACATCGAAGGCATCACGCACAGCATTTGCACGCTCGAATTCGAGGTGCATCGCCCGCTGTACGACTGGATTCTGGAGAATCTCGACCTGCCGCGACCGTTGCCGCATCAATATGAATTCGCGCGGCTCAGTCTTGGTTACACCGTGATGAGCAAGCGCAAGCTCATGCAACTTGTGAATGAAAATCTCGTGAGCGGCTGGGATGATCCGCGCATGCCAACCATTTCCGGTATTCGCCGCCGCGGCGTCACTCCCGAAGCCTTGCGCAACTTTGCCTACAACATCGGCATCACGAAATACAACGGCATCACCGACGTGGCCGTGCTCGAACACGCCATCCGCGAAGACTTGAACAAACGCGCCGTGCGCCGGCTCGCCGTGCTGCGGCCCATCAAAGTCGTCATCACGAATTATCCCGAAGGCAAAACCGAGGAACTGGACGCCGTCAACAATCCCGAGGACCCGAACGCCGGCACGCGCAAAATTCCGTTCGGCCGTGAACTGTTCATCGAGCAGGACGATTTCAAGGAAGTTGCCGTGCCGAAATTTTTCCGGCTCAAACCCGGCGGCGAAGTCCGGTTGAAATACGCCTACATCATCAAATGCGACGAAGTGGTGAAGGACGCTGGCGGAAAAATTGTGGAGTTACGCTGCACCGCCGATCTCGACAGCAAGACCGGCGGACCGACAGCGAACCGGAAGGTGAAGGGGACGATACATTGGGTGAGCGCCGCGCATGCGATTGACGCCGAATGCCGGCTGTATGACCGCCTCTTCACCGAAGCCGAGCCGGAGAAGGACGGACGCGACTTCAAATCCGTGCTCAACCCGCACAGCCTCGAAGTGGTGACGGCCAAGTGCGAGCCAAGCCTGAAGGACGCGAAGCCGGAGGTCCGTTATCAGTTCGAGCGCCTCGCCTACTTCGCGCTCGACAAAGACTCTCAACCCCCAGCTCTCAACTCTCACCTGGTGTTTAACCGCACGATTACACTGAGAGACACTTGGGCGAAGGAAACGCAAAAAGGATGAACGTTGCGGATATTTTACTCGACGGAGCCGCTATACTATGTCTGAGAATATAAGTTCGAGCGTCCTTTTCCATTTTACGAAGTCCCTAGACAGTATCGTGGACATTCTTACGTCCGGCTTCTATCCACATTATTGCCCAGAATATTCGTTTGGCCCACTTCACGCCAAAGCCGCCGCGACTGGTACACCACCAGCTCACGCAGCCCCTATGGTGTGCTTTTGCGATTTGCCGCTGTCTCTGATTCGGAGTCACCTTAACGATTACGGGCAATTTGGCATTGGCTTGGATAAGCGATGGGGAATTAAGAATGGGGTGACGCCAGTATTCTACATGCACGAGCAATCGCAGATGTTCAAGCCCCTATCGAATCGGATTTGGGCGGCGAGAAAGCAAAATGATTCAACGGCCACGAATGATCTGATGTTGTTGACTGCTTATACGAAACCGTTTCACGGGAATGCATGGAGGGAGGGCAAGACGCGGGCAAACGTTCACTTTTATGACGAAAGGGAATGGAGATATGTGCCGCATCTACCGGTTGGCGAGCAGCTCTTTTTATCGCGAGAAAACTACACTAACAAAGCAAAGGTTGAGGCGCTACATGCATCATTCAAACAAAAATATAAACTTTCCATTCATCCAGATGATATTCAATATTTAATAGTGCCGAACGATGGGTACATTCTTCAATTGGTAAAGCATCTTCGCACATTATATGGCTCTGATGATGTGACACTGGTGACTACTGCGATAATGACAATTGACTGCATTACGGATGACGTGTGAGGCGTCGAGATAGTGAATCAGCCAGTCAGAATCGCGACGATGAGCGCGTTGCCGTTTTTTAAATCGCGATGTGCGAGACGGGATTGCTCAAATCGCTGTAACCGGTGCTGCCACCCACCGCCCGCACTGGAAAGGTGTAAACCGTCCCCGGCGTCAGGTCCTTCACCACAATCACACCGCGCCTTTTAGAAATTTACCTGACATGGAAGCTGGTTTGGTTTATGTGAAGCGACATGAAGCTCGCAAAATCAATGTTGATGGCGTGGCTCATGGTGTCGGCCATGGCGAGTTTTCTTCTTCTCGCTGCGACGGGGTGTAAAAAAGCGGCCGCGCCGGGCTCAAACCACCCCACTCTTTCTCCTGAGCAAGCCAAAGAGCAAAGTTTGGAGTGGAATCTCAAAACGCTGGTCGAGGCTTACGAACAGGCTGGCCATACCAGTCCCAAATGGGATGAACCGGCCAAGCGCGCCTTGACTGAGTTTGCCCGCAGCCGCTCCCAATGCACCGAGTCGAACGAAGCCTGGGGCTTGATAATATCCAGCAATTGCATTGTCGCCGTGGAAGCGGGTTGCGATGACCCTATGATTCATTATTTGTACGTTCGCTTTTGCATGAATCAGACGAACAGTGCGCAAGCATTTACCGGCGCGTTTTGCCAGACGGCTAAGGACATGCAGAAAAGCACGTATCCTCCCGTCCGGAAATTCTATGCGGCAGCAAGGGCATTGGATCAGATCATTTTCACCTACGGTACGAATACGGGGAACCAGCCGATTTGGGGAGAAATCACGCCATTAATTGGCCAAAACGTTGAGGCAGCCCTCAACGACAAAACCATGCCGGCACGTGAGGCATATGAAATTGCCAACAAAGCCCTGTATTTGATCAGTGGCGATACGAATCAATTTCAACATGCCTATGATTGCGTCGAAAAACCACTGTTGGAAAACTGGCCGGACGATTACACCACCTGGTTGTTGAAAGGCACCGCCTTCATCGATATGGCATGGCATGCTCGTGGAAGCGGTTGGGCCTACACGGTCAGCGACAAAGGCTGGGAACATTTCAGCGAACGGCTCGCCACGGCGCAAGAAGCTTTGGAACATGCCTGGAAATTGAATCCCAAAGACCCGGAAATTGCCCACCAGATGATGACCGTGATGTTGGGTCAGGGTGGAGGTCGGGACCGGATGGAACTGTGGTTTGATCGGGCGATGGTCTTGGACCCCAATGACGATGTTGCCTGTTCCAGGAAACTTTACTATCTGGAACCCAAATGGTATGGCTCTCGGGAAGCCATGCTTGAGTTCGGGCGCGAATGCGCTACAAACCAAGCATGGGGAGGACACGTCCCATTGATTCTTTTGGATGCTCATAAATCCATTCAACGCCAATATGTCAATGACTCGGAGAAAAATGATTACTGGAAGCAGCCGGAGGTTTGGGCGGACATCAAAACCGCATTCGACCGTTTCTTTGAATTAAACCCGGATGCCATAGGCTGGTATCACGATTATGCTTGGTATGCTTATCAAGCTGGGCAATGGGATACGCTCAACAAAATCATTCCTAAACTTGGGCCAATAAATTACAACTTCTTTGGCGGGACGAATGAATTCGATAAAATAGTTCAGCTTGCCAAGGAACACGCCAGCAATCCTAAATAATTCCTTCTCGCGCGTTTTGCCTGACGACTCGTTCAAAGAATTTGTCCCCGGCCCATTGAACACATTGCCGGAGTTGCGTGACAAGCCGGCTTGAGATTATTCTGAACCGGCAATGATTTCGTTCATCGTTCCGGCGCACAATGAACAAGCGGGCCTTGGCCGGACGTTGCAGGCAATCCATGATGCTGCCCGCGTCGTCGGCCAGCCGTATGAAATCATCGTGGTGGACGATGCCTCAACAGACGCCACGGCAGAGGTTGCCCGCCAGCAGAATGCAACCGTGGTGCCAGTCAATCATCGGCAAATCGCCGCCACGCGCAATTCCGGCGGTCGCGCGGCGCACGGCGACCGGTTGTTTTTTGTGGATGCGGACACGACCATCAATCCGCGCGCCGTTGCCGCCGCACTTCGACAGATAGACAAAGGCGCGGTGGGCGGCGGTGCCTCGATATGGCTGGGCAAGAACGAGGTCGTGCCACTTTACATCCGGTTTATTGCCGTCTTGAGTGTATTCGGAGCGAAGCTCATTGGTTTCACCGGCGGTGCTTTCATGTTTTGCACGCGCGAAGCGTTTCAAGTCACCGGCGGATTCAATGAACGTCTTTACTGGTCGGAAGAAATCTCGTTCGCCCTGGCGTTGAAGCGCGAAGGCCGGTTTGCCGTGCTGTGGGAACGCGTGCTCACGTCGGGACGCCGGTTTCGCACCATGTCGGGATTGGAAATGCTGGCGGTCTGCGCCCGCGCGGCTTTGTCCCCGTCCAAAATGACCACCCGGCGCGCGTCCGTGGAAAAAGTGTGGTATGACTCCAATCGCGAGGCGGACGACATAATGCCCGATTCACCGGCGGTTCGGATTTCCAACGGCCTCGCATTGTTAATTATTATTGTGCTGGTCACGGGGCCGGTCTGGAATTTTATTCCCTGGTCGCTGACGCCTTGGGGCAGTCCGCTGGGCAAAATGAGATTGGCCATCGAAATATTTCTTTGCC
>Ga0181521_10007935_pt1 | contig 11043 bp, 6 predicted proteins | sample PEATcosm2014_Bin_32_FD_119764 | JGI IMG/M metagenome (GOLD analysis project Ga0181521, IMG submission 119764) | Peatland microbial communities from MTU Mesocosm Facility, Houghton, MI, USA - PEATcosm2014_Bin02_60_metaG | ecosystem: Environmental > Terrestrial > Soil > Wetlands > Peat | place... | reverse complement strand
TCGAGGGCCATGGTCTTGGTCAGCATGATGACGCCGCCCTTGCTCGCGTTGTAATGGGCGTAACCGGCCTCACCGTCGATGCCGTTCTTGCTCGCCATGTTGACGATTACGCCCCGTCGACGCGCTACCATGTAACGGGCGACGGCTTGGGCAACGAGAAACATCCCGGTCAAGTTGACCTCAAGCACGCGCCGCCACTCGGCCAGAGAAATGGCCAGAAACGAAGTCTCGTACGCGATTCCGGCGTCGTTCACCAGAATATCAATCGGGGCGCGGCGTTCGGCTTCAGCCACGGCGGCGATGACGGCGTCATGATCCGTCACGTCAAGGACGTGCCCGTGCGCTTCAACGCCTGTAGCGCGAAGCGCGCGAACCGCGTGATCAAGGTTCTCCGCGTGACAGTCCGCGATTGATACGATTGCGCCGTGCCGACCGAATGCCTCAGCGATGGCGAGGCCTATTCCCCGTGCGCCGCCTGTGATGAACGTGTGTTTGCCGGCAACTGTGACGGGCATGGTTAGCTCTTGCCCGCCGCGCGATTCGCGGCGGCCGCAGCCATGCGAGGAACGTAGTGCTCCTCGTATACGGTGATGAGCAGGGTGCTCGCCAGCACCACAAGGCCCCCGATCGCCATCCGCGCGGTAAGACGCTCCCCGAGGGTGCTCGCCGCGATGACCACGCCGAAGACGGGAATCAGGTAATTCGATAAGCCCGCCTGGGCAGCATCAAGTCGTGTCAGAACGGTGAGGAACAGAATCATCGACAGGAAATACTGCAGCGCCGCAAGGAGCAGCACGCCGAGCCAAACCTTCGGCCCGAAAAGCGCCATGCTGTGAAACGATTCCGGCTCCAGATACACCGTGAGCGGCACAAGGCACAGCAGAACGGCGTAATAGCTGTAGAGCAGAAGTTCGAGCGGCGTAAAGCGATGGAGCAGCTTCTTTCCGTAGACGTTATAGAAAGCGCTGCCGAGGATTCCCAGCATGATCAGCAAATTCCCCGCCAGGACCCCGCCGCTCGCAAACCGCAAATCGCTCCAATCAACACCGGAACATTGCAATACGCCCGCCACGGCGAGGCCGAAACTTATCCAGCGAACCGTCGTCATGCGCTCGCCGAGCAGCATGTAGGCGATGACCGCCGTGGCAATTGGCAGCGTCAGCGACAGCAGCGCGGCATTCGATGCCGGTGCTAGTCGGACTCCCCAGGTAACGCCGAGCTGAGCCATCACCTGCCCGAACACGCCAATGACGGCGAAGCGCAGGAGGTCGGGCGCGCCGATGCGGGGACGTTCGCCGCGGTGCGACTGCTGCCGGTGCACCAGAGGTACGAGGCATATTGTGGCGAGGGCCATCGGCAGCAGAGTGGCAAATATCGGCCCCATCTGCTCCTGAACCAGCTTCGCGAGCACGAATTGGCTCGCCCAAATCAGGTTGCACAGGATCAGCAGGGTCCAATCGATCAGCCGGGCTGCTGTTCGGTCGGTCATAACGTGTGCCGCGGAGTGCTCACCGAGCGCCTTCGCCTGCGTCTCGCAAGAACCGGGGCCGACTGGCGCGGTGTCGGTGCGGCAAGCCCGTGTTTGTGAATTGCCCACCAGCGGATTCTCGCGGCAAGATCGATCCAGTCGACACTCGGCGACGGCGGCAGTGTACTGGGAGCGCCACGACTTCGCTACTGCCCGTGCGGATGCCGCCAATTCACAGACCCCTGCGTCGCCGAACCGGCCCACCGCGACCACTTTCACTAGCCCCGTGCATCATTGAACAGCACAATGTACGCAATGCGCGCACAGCAGCAACGAGATCATTCGGCGACGATGATGAGCAAGGCGGAAATTGAGCCGCCGACGACGCGCCGACAATTATTATGCAAACACCGTCCGGCCAGATGTTGCGCTGGCCGACACGAGTATGGTTGAGTTGAACGCGGTGCTCCGTTCAGTTGCCTTGAACTTCGGTGAGCAAACGCTGTTTGCGATCCCAGTATAGTGCCGCCGGAGTGGGAGTAGACGCCAACATGAGCCGTTTCGCGGCGCCGTTGATTCCGCGTGAACGAGCGCAGTCTCGGGCTTTTGATGTCTGATACGCGGCAGCAGACGGGACCGGCGGCAGCGGCGCGCGCGCGCACTGCGGCGGTCGGCTCTCCGGTCGCTGGGCGCCTCCCGTCTGGGGCAGAAGTCGTTGAATGTAGGCTCACGAATGAACGCGGGACCGTGGCGACAATCCTGACGCTCGGCGCGACGGTGCGCAGCCTAGTAGTAGCCGACGCACACGGGGACTTTGACGACATCGTCCTCGGCTTCGAAACCGTTGAGGAATATCTTCGCGGCCGGGAGTATTTCGGCGCGACCGTCGGACGCTACGCCAATCGAATCGCGAACGGCCGGTTCAGCATTGGCGGCCAGGGTTACCAGCTTACTGTCAACGACGGACCCAATTCGGAACACGGCGGCGAGGAGGGGTTCGACCGGCGTGTTTGGACCATCGACAGCACTGGCGTTGCAAACGGGGCGGCCGTGACGTTATCGCTGGTGAGTCCGGACGGTGATCAAGGCTATCCGGGCGACCTCACCGTGCACGTCACCTATGTGTTGACGCATGACGATGAGCTTCGGATCGACTATACCGCAACGACCTCTGCGGCCACTGTTCTCAACCTTACGAATCACAGCTATTGGAATCTGGCGGGCGCCGCCGCCGGCGACGCGCTCGGCGCATGCCTGTCCGTCGAAGCCGACGCTTACATCCCCGTCGATGCACAACTGATCCCGACTGGTGAGCTACGCCCGGTCGCGGACACTGCGTTCGATTTTCGGACGCCGCGAGTTGTTGCCTCCCGGATTCGGGACGGGTCGGAACACCAGCTCGTGTTTGGGCGCGGCTACGACCACAGCTTCGCGCTCCGTGGCCAGGCGGGCTCTCTGCGCCCGGCAGCTCGTCTGCATGACCCCGGCTCGGGTCGGGTGCTCGAGCTGCTGACGACCGAGCCAGGGCTGCATGTGTACACCGGCAACTTTCTATCCGGCGCCGTAGTCGGCAAAGGGAATCGGCTTTATCGGCAAGGCGATGGTATTGCGCTCGAGACGCAGCATTTTCCGGATTCGCCCAACCACCCTGAATTTCCGACCACCGTTCTTGAACCAGGCCGGAATTGGTCTTCCACGACTGTCTTTCGCTTCCGGACAATGGCGATCAGCGGACCAGAGGACGCGCGAGAACGGCTCTAAGGCCATCGACCTGGCGGCCGCCAGCGCTCTCTGGCCGCGGCTGTTGAGGCGCCTTGCGTGACCTGGCGCACACCGGTCGTGGGCGCGGCGCGCACCCCCGGCATGGCGTCAACTGCCTTCAATTCAGTGCGCATGACCGATCGGGATGTTACCTTCCCGATGTCGCACTCAGACATCGCGGCGTCGTGTCTGCGTACAAGTTGTCAGTCGAGCCGGGCGATTATCCACTGGATCTCATCCATCGGGGCCGGGATGCGGCACCTGACGTACCGTGCCGTCGCACCTGCGGTAGAGACCAGAATATAAGCGAGGCAAGGGTCATACCTGCGTCCGCTGATAGAGAATCAATCGGTTGTCGCATGTGCCCATTGGGGCAGGCGCGGCCCTGTCGAAAGCGCCGTATCCGGTTGCGATCGGTGCAGAATGTTGCCGTCTAGAATCGTGAGGTTTTCGTAGCAGCTGTGCACAACCGGAGATCGCCGCATGGTGGCGCGCAGGTAAGCGGACACTGGGATCGCGACCTGCGATTTCCTGCACGTGCCGGACGCGCCACGAACCGGCCCTGACGATTGCTATCAGCAGCAATGACGATGGAGTCGCGCCGGGCATGTTGCGAGCTACCAGGGCCGTCGGCGCGAGCAGCGCAGCGAATATGCGGGACAGCGACGCGCTTTCTGGCCATCGAACGGTCGCGTGCCTGAGCCCCGGCGCCCTTGCGTGCGCCGCCGGCGATTCTGGCGACAGCCGGCCCGATGGGCGCGGCGCAGCTTGCGCCGCTGGAGCGGGTTTGGACAGATGCTGCGGGATTTTGCAGCCAGCGGCACGATCGCGGCCGCACAGACAGGTGAACTGCGTATGAAGATTACGGCCATCAAGTCCCTCGTCTGCAACGCGAGGATGCGCAATTGGATATTCGTGAAGGTCGAAACCGATCAGCCGGGCCTGGTCGGCTGGGGCGAGGCGACACTCGAGTGGCACACGCGGTCAGTCGTGGGTGCGCTGGAGGATCTCGCAACCCTGCTGATCGGGGAAGATCCGCGACGCATCGAGCATTTGTGGCAGATGATGTTCCGGCAGCACTTTTGGCACAGCTCCGGCATCGTTCGAGCGACCGCCATGTCCGGAATAGACATTGCATTGTGGGATATCGCCGGAAAAGCCTTGGGCGTACCGTGCCACCGACTGTGGGGCGGTCCGGTACGCGACTACGTCCGCCTTTACTGCCACTTGGGCGGCGGGCGAATGGAGGACTTTTACGAGACGCCTGTAGCTAACGCGGACCGATTCGGAGACTTGGCGCGCGAAGCCGTAGCGAAGGGATTTTCTGCGTTCAAGTCGATGGCAGTCCCACCGACCGGCCCGCTGGAGGGCACGGGACCGATTCTGGCCGCCGAGCAGGCCGTCGCCCGCATGCGGGATGCTGTCGGCCCTCTGATTGACATCATGGTCGACTGCCATGCCCGCCCTTCTCCGGCGATGGGCATGCTGTTTGCAAAGGCTCTTGAGCCATATCGACTGTTCTTTCTCGAGGAGCCCTGCTGGCCGGAGAGCGTCGAATCCCTGAGTCGCATAAATGCGTCCGTGTCAACGCCGATTGCGACCGGAGAGAGGCTAACAAACATAAGCCAGTTCAAGGAGCTGTTTGACGCACGAGGCTGCGAGATCGTCCAGCTCGACATCACCCATTGCGGCGGCTTTTCGGCGGCGCGGAAGATCTGCGCACTCGCGGAGGCACAGCGGATTGGTATTGCGCCGCATAACCCGCAGGGACCTGTGAGCACGGCCGCATCCTTCGAATTGGGATTCTCCCAATCAGATTACGTAATCTGCGAGACGGTTAGCGAGGATGTTGCATGGCGTTCCGAGGTGGTCCATGACTATCATCCGCTGACCAAGCATGGTCGGACGGTGGGACCCGCCGACAAACCCGGGCTGGGAGTTGAGGTGAACGAATCGGCAATTGCAAAGTATCCGTTCAAGCAGGAGTTATTGCAGCGAGCGTTCTATGCGGACGGCTCTGTCGGTGACTGGTAGCGATCTGACCGGTCCGCCGGCGGTATCTGGGGCGCGAGCGAGGTTGCCCTGCTTGGCGGATGGCGCTTGTGCCAGTGAAGGTGCGAAGGCCCAGCGGAAACGCTGCCGGTCCAGCGACGGATGACAATCCGTCGAGGATCGCCGTTGCGTGGCTCCGGGGCGGCGCCGGAGCTGTCCCGCCCGCCGTGCAAGCCAGTAGCAGCAATTGGGTACGAACGCCGCAGAAGAAACGCACGTGCCTAACGATCAGCTCGAAATCCCGGGCGCGTCAGCGGAGCAACCGGCAGTCGCACTGATACCCTACGACGATGCGCCGCTTCGGCCTTTTCATTTCAGGGTCGCGCTGGCAAGTACGGGTGGTGCGTTCAGTGATGGCTTCGGGCTTGGCATTATTGGCATTGCCCTCAGTATCGCCGCCCCTCAGCTGCACCTGACACCGTTGTGGCTGGGTCTCCTCGGGGGCGGATCGCTGGCCGGCCTGTTCGTCGGGGCGCTCGTCACAGGTCCAGCCAGCGATCAATTTGGGCGCCGGCCGGTATTCGCATACAACATGGGCCTGCTCGCCGGCCTGTCGGCTCTCCAGTTCTTCGTTGTCTCCGGCGAGCAGTTGTTGGCCCTTCGGCTCTGCATTGGATTCCTTCTGGGGACCGATTACGTTGTCAGCAAGGCGCTGTTGACAGAGTTCACGCCCCGCAGATCTCGTGGCCCGATCTTGAGCCTGCTGTCCGTCGCATGGGCCGCCGGATATTCGATCGCGTATTTCGTCGGTTTCGCGCTGACGGCGCGTGGACCGGACTCGTGGCGGTGGATGCTGCTCGCGAGCGCTGCCCCGTGCCTGCTGATTCTGCCGATCAGGGTCACGCTGCCCGAGTCACCCATGTGGCTTGCCGGCCATGGTCACGCCGAGGGGGCGGCGCAGGTTGTTCGCAGGAAAATTGGATCGGGTGTGATGCCGCCGGCGAAGGTGCCGCCCACTGCTCGCGGCCAAGGCAGGTGGAGGCAGCTGCTATCGGCGCGGTGGCGGCGCCGGACGCTGGTCGCCTGCGCGTTCTTTACTTGCCTTGTCATTCCGTACTTCGCGGTTGGCACGTTTGTGGCGTACGTGATATCCGCCCTGAACGCGCGCGGCGGTTACGTCGGTGGGCTGGCGTACAACCTTGCGCTGCTAATCGGCGCCGTCGTCGGTGTAGTGGTGGTGGACCGCATCTCGCGCAGAAGCTTTCTGGTTGGCAGTCTCACGTCCGCGGGCGGCGCGATGCTGGTACTGACCCTCGCCGAGGGGCTTGCACCTGTAGCTGTCATCGTGCTGTTCGCTCTGTTCGCCGGTGTGCTGTCGGCGGCGTCGAGCCTAGTCTATGTGTATCTGCCTGAGCTGTTTCCGACGGATCTTCGCGCGTCTGGAATCGGACTCGCGGTCGCCGCGAGTCGGATCGGATCGGCCGTAAGCACTTTTCTTCTGCCGGTGGTGGTTGCGGAATTCGGCGTACGCGCCGCACTCGGGGTCTGCTTCGCTGTCTTGGCGATCGGAGCGTTGATTTGCCAGAAGTGGGCCCCTGAAACCAGGCTTGTTGGGCTTGTCGCGGTCGACCAGCATGTTGCGGCCGCGCACGACTAGCCCAGCAGCGTGCGTCGGTTTCAGCGCGGCGTGCGCTTCGTGTGCGCAGCTTGACGCGCGCGCGAGCGGCCGCGGCGACCGGTCCGGCGTCGGCCGTGGCGCGCTCATACCCAGCGCAGGCCGGCAGACGCCGCGATCGTGCACTATGGCAGCGGATTACAGTCGGTTGGCGCAGAACGCAGCCGCGGTCGATGAGCAGAGTTGCGGGGAGCGGTCCCTTCCAATCACTTGGGGAGTTTCGGATATGTCCTTCCGAGCATCGCTTGTCCTGGGTTTTTATGCGGGGATTCTGGTACTGAGTCCCCTGATCGCGCGAGCCGGCGCAGCCGAGTTGCTCCCTGTCCGGGCGTTTGAGTCCGCCCACGCCTTAGATGCGCCCGTGCCGAACGCTGCGTTCGCACCAGGTGAGGGGGCGTTGCCAGCGCCTCCATTCACGGGCGTACTCAAGGTGCACCCGACTCAGATGCAGACCCTGCCGGTACTCGATCATCCAGTGATCCAGGGCCGCGATACGCGGACTTTTCCGGGTACACAGCTGGAGTTCTTCACTATCGACGACGTGCTGGTGCCGGTGGAGCGTGGCCAGATGGTGCGCGAGACCGCCGCAGGACCGACGCCGAGCTACTGGCGGGTGATCCCGCAGTTCGGCAAGGTGTGGCGCGAGAAAGGGGACGGTGAGTGGTCGCGCGCTGCATTTCCCATCATGTTGGTCAACGACACCGAGAACCACGCACATCAGGGGCTGGCGACGTTTCTGTACCGCCCGGGGCAAGTCTCCGGGCTGGAGATCCAGTTCATCCAGCAAACCGGGCCGTATCTGATTAAACAGTACTTTGTGGCGTGGGGCTTTGCGCCGGTTGAGCTTGCTGCGGGGGACGTGGCCAAGCTGGAGGCGCGCCGCGCGCAGGCAAAGGCCGAGCTCGCCGACAGGCTACCTGCAAAGCCATGGAGCGAACTTGAACGAAGCGTGCCGCCCGGAACTCTTGACGGCTTCGGCGGCCCGATATACCCGAAGTGGCAGGTGGCGGTGGCACTGGTCCGCGACGGTACCCTCTATTACCAGGAGCCGGTCACGCCCTATGGGCCGTATCCATATCCGCTCGAGATGCGATTTGGAGTGCGGTCGGTGACGAAAAGCGTGTTCGCGCCGCTCGCTCTTCTTCGCCTCGCCCAGGTCTACGGTCCCTGGGTGCTCACCCTGAAGGTCGGCGACTACGTTTCGGGACTAGACCCGAAGTGGCGACGTGTCCGATTCATCGATGCGGCCAACATGGCGACGGGGTTCGGAGGCACGGGGACGACCAAGACACATCCAAACGACATTTTTGATGGCTACCTGGGCGGCGATTACGACGCCTGGTATACAGCGCCGTCGCACGCCGACAAGATCCGCCAGATCGGCGCAACTCTCCACCCCTATCCGTGGGAGCCTGGGACCGTGATGCGCTATCGCGACCAGGACTACTACCTGCTTGGTGCTGCGATCGATGGATTTCTCAAATCGGTGCGAGGACCGCAGGCAGACCTCGCTGAGATGGTGCAGGCCGAGGTATTTACACCGATCGGCATCCACCAGGCACCGTCCGTCAGGACCCGGGAGCCCGGGGGTCGCGACGGCCTCATCTGGTGCAACGCCGGCTACTATCCAACTCTCGATGATCTCGCAAAGATCTCCATGCTTTACCAGGCACGCGGTGCGCACGGTCGTCAGCAGATTCTCAATCGCGAGCTGACGACAGATCTGCTCGCGGCGCGCGACGCGATTGTAAAAAGCGGCGATGCGTCGCTCGGCCCTCTGTCAGGGCCGGTCGCCGGGGCGACCGAGGACGGGCTCTACCGAATGGGGTTCCACTTCCTGCGTTATGTGACCGCGGGTGGTCACGAGGAATACCTGCCGAGCATGCATGGCTCCGGTGACAATGAAGTTATCCTGTATCCGAATCGAATGGTCTCGATCGTCATGGCCAAGGCCGCGGTCGAGGTGCTCGGCCCGGAGAAAACGAGGTCTGACGAGGGGCCGGTGACAATTCGGGCGGTCGAGCGGCTCGCACCGTTCTGATAACTCCCGCGGTGTGAGGGGCAGGCGCGACCGCGAGCGAAGCCGGCGCGCGCAGCGCGCGCTGACGCGGCGCGGGCCGCGCCAGCGGGTCCCACTCGGCAGCACTCATGTCAACGTCGATGTCGCCGGACGCCTGGACCCCGGATCCACGCTTTCCAGGTCGTGCGGCGGTCGTTCATCGATGGGAGTACCGCGACGCTCGCTCCTGGCCGCTACGCATCGTTGGGCGCGCGCACAGCGCGCCCCCGCACGCAATACACGACCGCGCCAATGCACGCCCAGGCGATCAATAGCGCCCATTCAAGGGGTATGGCGCCTTTGCTCACAAGAAGCGGCTCCACGACAGCAAAGGCCGCCATTACGCAGGCGCCAGCAAGGCCAACGCCGAGTGTCCAAGGGCCGCCAGGCAGCCTGGCGCTCGCGCTTGCGTGGACTCCATCTCGACGCAGCTTGATTACGGCGAGAAATCCCAGTACGAAGGTGCCAGCCAGACACACTGACCCCATATCGACAATAGGCAGCAACGCTCCGCGGCCCAGCAACACTCCCGCGATCGTGAGCCCGCCGACGAGCAGCGACGCGACGGCCGGCGTTTTGTGCAGCGAGTGTACTGCTGCTAGCCGTGCCGGCAAAAGCTTTTCGCGTGCTTGCGCCATCAAGAGGCGACTGGCCATCAGGGCGAGCGCATTCCACGTCTTTAAGAGGGACGCAGCCGCGGCAATCAGAACGACTGTCGCTAAAGCCCTCCCTGGCCCCAGCTTTGCCAATGCAACGGCCGTGGTCATGGCTTCGCGGGAATTCGACTTCCACGGCGCGGCCATGCCTACGGCGACAACAACCAAGCACAGGAACAGAGCGGCAATAGCCACCGACAGGACCATGACCCTCATGACGGTCCGCGCGGAAACGCTGTCGGCGCGCTCTTCGATGGCCTGGGGCACTGCCTGGAAGCCCGTCAGAAAATAAGCGCTTGTCGCAAAAATGGTCAGCGCACCAAACCAGGGGGCCTGGCCGTGAGTCTCGGCGAACAGCGGACGCAGGTTAACGACGTGCCCGAGGCTGATACCGAGTATGACCACTCCAAACGCGACGACCAGGAAGGTGTAGGTAACGATGCTTTGGAATCGCACCGCCAATCTGACATCGCGGTGATTCAGGAATGTTATGAGTGTCGCACCTGCGAGGCCTACGCCAACTCCACCCAGAGTGACCGGATGGCCGAGTAGCACGTACAGTGTAGGGCCTGCGATCTTTGGAATCAGTGCCTGCAGGATTGCGGCCAGCGCGATGGCTTCGAACGCGGTGGATCCAATCAGGTACAGCGTCATGAACCATCCCACGACGAACCCGACGGCGGGGCCAAACAGCCGATAAGCAAAAATGAACTCGCCCCCGGCGACTGGGATCCGTGCCGCCAGCTCCCCGTAGGCTGCGGCGACCAGGATCATGACAAGCCCACCGGCGGAAAACCCTAGAATGGCGCCGGCCGGTCCGCCCAGCTCGAGCAGATCACCGATCAGCACAACCCAGGCCGAGCCGATGATCACGCCGATGGCCAGCGCAAAGAACTGAAACGGTCCGATGGTCTTTCGCAGAGCCGTTTGCATGGCGGTGGTCACTCAAATCCTATTGACCCGTGCCGGCAACGATCAAGCGTAGAGAACAAAGCTCGACTCGACGCCGCAAACTAACGCTATGGGCGCGGTGCAGTCAGGCTTGTAAGCCGAAGTATAAAAGTCGCGAACAATTGCGTCTTGACGTTTTTATGTCCCGCCGCGGCAAGCTGCGTGCCCCGTTTGAGGTCCCGCGGACCTGATCCGTCCCACGACTGCGTCACGCGGGCCCATCAATGCGAAACTCACGCCGGCGGATCGTCCGCGGTCCTGATCACAGGGTGCAGACGCAAATCAACACGCGCTCGCGAGCTCCAGACCGGGCGGCCCTGTTCAGGTTGATTTGCGAATCATTGCTTGCATGCGCCGGAGCATCGGTGCCACGACCGGCACCGTCAGCATCGTGCTTGCGATCGCCATCAGGAGGAGCGCCGTGAACGAGTCGGGCGTAATGATGCCCTTGTCGAGTAACACGTTGGCGAAGATGATCATG
>Ga0181521_10007930_pt1 | contig 11048 bp, 8 predicted proteins | sample PEATcosm2014_Bin_32_FD_119764 | JGI IMG/M metagenome (GOLD analysis project Ga0181521, IMG submission 119764) | Peatland microbial communities from MTU Mesocosm Facility, Houghton, MI, USA - PEATcosm2014_Bin02_60_metaG | ecosystem: Environmental > Terrestrial > Soil > Wetlands > Peat | place... | reverse complement strand
CGACCCTTTGCCGGTACGGCGGCCGGCGAGGCATTGCCGGTCGCCTTGAACACGCCACCCACCAACATCGGCCGGTAGAGCAATGTCGCACCAGCCCGGTCGCAGATTGCAGGCAGCTGCGTCCATGCCAGGTAGGACGCCGGGCTGCCGACATCGAAAAAGAACTCGACGCGCTTGTTCATCACTCAGTGGTATCCATAATTGAGATACAACAATAAACGATTCATATACTGAACAGGGGGCTCATGTCATGGTGACGAAAGATTCCGTCAAAGTCGCACTGGTGATCGGGGCCGGCGATTCGACCGGCGGGGCCATCGCACGACGCTTTGCAGCCGGCGGGTACGTTGCCTGCATGACGCGTCGCGATTCCGAGAAGTTGGAACCGCTGCTCGAGAGCATACGGGCAGCCGGTGGACAAGCACACGGCTTTGGCTCCGATGCGCGCAAGGAAGAGGAGGTCATCGCGTTGGTCGACCGGATCGAACGCGAGATCGGGACCATCGAGGTGCTGGTGTTCAATATCGGCGCCAACGTGCCGTGCAGTATCCTCGAAGAAACTGCGCGCAAGTATTTCAAGATCTGGGAGATGGCCTGCTTCGGCGGTTTCCTAAACGCGCGCGAGGTCGCAAAACGGATGGTCGTGCGCGGCCACGGTACGATCCTGTTCACCGGAGCGACCGCGGGGCTACGCGGGTCGGCCAACTTCGCCGCGTTCGCCGGTGCGAAGCACGCGCTCCGTGCGCTTGCGCAGAGCATGGCGCGTGAACTCGGGCCGCGCAACATTCACGTTGCGCACGTCGTGGTAGATGGAGCGATCGACACCGCGTTCATTCGCGCGACATTCCCCGAGCGCTACGCGCTGAAGGAGCAGGACGGCATCCTTGATCCCGTGCACATCGCCGAGAACTACTGGCATCTGCACAACCAGCCGCGCGACGCTTGGACCTTCGAAATCGATCTGCGCCCCTACATGGAGCGCTGGTAGCGGTGCGAGGCCACGGGCCAACTCCCGGGTCAAACCGACGAGCCCGGCCTTTGCGGTGGTGTAGGCCGTGCTACTTGCGCCGCCGCCGAATGCGGAAATGGACACCGTATTGACCACAGCCCCCGTGGCCTCTTTGAGCGCAGCGGCGAGGGTCTTAGTTACCCAGAAAGCGCTGAGCAGGTTGATGCGCAGCATTCGATCCCAGAAATCGTCCGTGAGAGCGTCGAGGTCAGAGGAGCGAGATCCAATGCTCCCGTGGGCAAATCATTTCATCACCACATGGGCGCCGCTGCGGGCTAAGGGGTGTCTCCTAAGTGATTGATTGTTATGCTGGAAATGGCATGATGATCGCGGGTCGATTACTCCAGGTGGCAATTCGACGCGGGGAACTGAGTCGCCGCCGATAGGTGGGATTGATCGCGCTCACCGCACGAAAAACCTCCATCGGGCCAGTTCATGCGCTGGACTGCGCGTCGATGAACGGGCCTTTCTGAGAGGGTGGCACGGGCTTGCGGCGCGACTTGCGCCACAGATCGTAGACTGCCAGCGCACCGGCGAGCGTCGCAAGTGTCGCAAAATACGCCTTTGGCCCGAAAGCGGCCATCAGACTTCCTGCAAGCGCTGGTCCGATTGCGGCGGCGCCTCCATTCAACAGCAGCAGCGCGCTGCTCGCGGCGACCATTTGCGCGGGCTCGAGCTTATCGTTGACATGCGACACGGAGAGCGAATAGAGCGTTAAGGCAAAGCCGCTGAACAGGGCTGCGAGCGTGAGGAACGCGGCATGCGGCATGTTGCGGAATGCGACGATGCAACCTGCAACCATCATTGTCAGTGTGCAAACACCGGCGATCACAGTGCGGCGATCCATGCGATCCGACAAGCGGCCGACGGGATATTGGGTTGCCACTGCGGCCAGAATGCTCACCGCCATGAACGTAGCAACCCTCGTAGTATCCAACCCGCTGAGTCGTGCGTACACGGGACCCATCGAGAAAATGATTGAGGAAATCAGGCCAGACGCGATGACGCCCACCACGCCGAGTGGTGAATCGCGATACAGCTCGAGAAGGCGCACTTTGCGTGGTGCGGCCCGCTCCGGCAATTGCTGTGCGGAAACGACAATCGGGACCATTGCCAGGGAGATCAGCACGGACACCAACATGAATGGTGTGAGCGTACGTGGGTCGGACAAGATCAGTAGGAACTGCGCCCCACCGAGGCCGACATACAACACCAGCATGTATACCGCTAACAACCTACCGCGGTTCGAGCGGCTTGCGCGGTCATTGAGCCAGCTTTCTGCAACCACGTAAATCGCGGCAAAACACACTCCGGACACCAGACGCATGGCGCCCCACGCCACTGGATTAATGAAAAGACCGTGGATCAGAATCGCCATCGAAGCGACAGCCGCCAGGGCGGCAAATACGCGGATATGACCGACTTGTCGCACCAACGGCGGCGCGATGATGGTTCCAATGACATACCCTACGTAGTAACACGACATGATGAGGCCGGTCACGGGAGTGGGGAAACCTTCGAGCGTGGCGCGTAGGCTAAGGAGCGTACTCTGCAGGCCGGCGCCCAGCATGAGCACGCCCATGCCGAGAAACAGCGGCCAGCTCTTACTAATTACACTAAGCGGCAAGGTACCTCTGACGGGGTTGACGCGAACACGAGGATTCTTGCGCATGCCGCGCGCCCTGAGCAAATCGGCTCGCCTAGCCCCGCCAACGTGGATCTGCATGCGACACAAGGAGCGAACAAAATCGCCGCACCAAGTAAATGCGCTTTGCCTATCATAGATCTCTTTCGTTCCAGCGAATTTTTTGGGTCAACTGCAGCAGGACGGTAATTCAGTAAGCTAAGGTTAGCGGGTTATCCAAATTAATTGGCGCTGGTGCGTAATTCGCCTAGGATGCTGCATGGCGAAAAAAAGTGACCCCGTTGACAACCTGCTCGATGCACTCGTATGGATGCGGCGCAAGGCGAAAAAGCATGAAGCGGTCGACGACCTCATCGACGCGCTCGTGAAGATGCGCCGCAAGGTGAAAAAAAAGGTGGCCAAACGAAAGCAGACAAAGAGAAAACAGACAAAAAGAAAGCGCAAGCAATCTAAGGTTTAAGCGGCACGCTCGGCGGACCGCAGCCAGGGTATTTGACATGTCTCCCGGACGCAAAACTGCGCCTTGCCTGATTTAGGGCGTGCGCCAACTCAGATCCGGATCGAATTCCTGGATATCGCGGGCGAGGCGCGCAGTGTCCGGGCCGAGATTCTTCTGAAACACGATGCCGTGCTGGTTGACCACAAAGGTCATGATTCCGGAATCGCCCCATTTCGCCGGAGACGCCAGCAGCGCGAAGCCGCCGGTCATGTGGCCGGCAACGAGGTAGTCCTTGGCTCCCCCTGGGGCGTGGGGGCCTTGCCGGGTGATGATTCGGAAATAATAGCCATGATAGGGTACTGGGACATGATGGTCGCTACTCGTGTAACCCTCCGCGCGTGCGCTCGCCACAAGCGGCCCGAAGGGACTTTGTTCCTCATCGGCCGCGGCTGGCCAATACAAACCATCGTGCTGACCCGGGCTACTGGCAATTTTTGTGGCGAATTCGTGCAGCCCATCGCCTAGCCGGTCCTTGGACGCGTACTCGCGCTGCGCCGCCACGTATGCACGACACACTTCGATGACATTCAGTTCGTTGCGTCCGACCCGACGATCGATGATCTTTTGCTCACCAGCCGCGGTATCAAAGTGCCAGCGCTCTCCCCGTCTGATGATCGGGAGCGGCAATGACCAATCTTCCGGCCCCACGACCAGCGCGGCGGCATTCGTTCCATCCGCCTCAATTCGATGAGCCCGGTCGTAGGCGTCGATCAGCCGCTGACGCGACTTTCGATCGGCGACGGGGTCGCCGGAATGAATCAGTTTATCGCTGCCCGGCCCGAGGATCCGGAGAAGTTCCCGCTGGTCGTCACGACGTTCGGCTGCAACCAAGGCGTCGGCGGCTTGTTCAGCCGTTGCAAAATCCTCTTGGGATTTGCCGGCCGCGGCGGCGCAACCCGACGCTCCGACTGCTGCCATGGCCGCTGCAAAGCCCAATCCGACAGCCAGCCGCCATTGACGATTGTCACGAGGCAGCAGTGAACGCGCAAACGCATGCAGGGTGTTCATCGATGCACTCTGCCGCCGCCGGAGGGTGCCGAGCTTCGGCTACTGGCACCGCGCTGCTCCTGTACATGCACTTCGGGGCCCCGGCCAAAGGATTCAAATGCAGGTGCCGACGAACGTTCCATGGGCGCGGGCGCACGGAATGGCGCTTCGGTCGTCGGAATTGCCGGGCGTTCGACCGGAACGGATATAGGGGCCGCCTCGCGCGACGGAACCGTGGCGGTATAGCCGCGAAAACTCCCATTGACCGCGTGTATGTCTGTGCTGCCCTCCAAACGAGCGCGCGTGGCCACATCGCGATAAGGGACGCCGCCTCGATGTGCGGGGTCGTGCTGCCACGGTTCAAAGCGTCCCGGCGGACCGACCACGCCGCGACCACCGGCAGTAGCGCTGATCTCCAGCCGATGGTGGCGCCAATCCCAACGATTCCATCCCCACAGCGGTGCAACGATGCCGATGCTAATGAAGCTGCCGACCGGATAGCCCGTGATGTAATAGTCATCCGGCGGGTAGTCCGGGTAGGGCCACTCACCGTAGGCCACATTCGGGTCGTATACCGGCACATTGACCGTATTCGCATCCGCGGAGCCGATCTCGATTCCCTGGGCGCTGTTGATCACGGTCTCCTGCGGCGTCGATGCGAGAGTTCCGGCGGATTGCGCGCGAGCGCGTAAATGCTGGACGGCACCCATGACGTCATCCTGCTGCGCAAGGAATGCATCACCGAGCTGCTCGGTCCAAGAAAGGTTGTCGTCCAACATGCCGAGGATCTGCGGAAACGGCACCAGCGATTTCACGCTGGCGTCCCACGGCTCCGGCTGCAGCGCCTGCGCGAGCTGCGCACCGTTCAACGAAGCGTTCGCCGGATTTTGCAGCCAACGATCGGCTTCTACGATTTCCAGCGGATAGGTGGACGCCATCAGGATCTGCCCGAGCAAATTGTCCGGGTAGAGCGCGATGGGTGCGAGCATCTGATCGATCTGCGAGGATGTGTACGCGGGAGAAGTTTGGGCGGCCGGCGCCGGGGCATCCTGAGCGTGCACTGGCACTGCCAATAGCACCCAGTGGAGACATACCGCGCCCGCCACAACGCATCGGCCTCGCCGTCGTGCCGCCGTCTCTGGTCGCAATTCGCAGAGCACTCCACTTCGATTACCGATTTTCACCATGGCGCCCCATCGTCGTTTCTTCGCGGCAAAAATTGCCAGCGCAATCCCCGTACGACAACGGAACTGCCAGGCCTGCGGTTGACGCTTACTTTAGCAAAAATCGGGTACATCAATGAGTAACAAAGGCGGTAGACGCGCTCGGCGCCGACCGCGAACGCGGTAGCGACCAGGATCGTGATTACGCTGATTCGTCGCAGGTCTGGCTGCTTACCCACCGCTTCGGTGATACTAGCGCGGCCGGGGGCGTCAGCCGTCGCTCGGTTGATCGAGCCGGATTGTTACCTGATAAAGAGCTGGGAGGAATATGACGCGCGAAAAAGCATGCGTCGATCTGCACGGCTCGATGGGTTAATAATCCGATGACTCGGAAAGCCAGGTTTCTTTCATTGCTTCTCCTTTCTTGTTCCTCGATCTTACCGATCCCCTCCCTGGCAGATTCCATCATATTGAATTGTACTTATACAGAGGTTATTACTGGCACGAATGGTGTTGTCAAAAGTTATTCAGCGCAACGAACAATAAAAGTCGGTGATGACGTCTATCAGGAGTGGTCTTCCGCAGAGGCCAAGTGGGGCGGAAATCAATGCGGTCGCGGACGGTGTGCATTCGATAGCAACACCTTTTCATACGAATTGGATAACGTGAATAGCTATGATGGGTACGTAGAGGAAAACGCGGAGAAATTGACATTCGATCGTTCGACGGGCCGTCTGACTGCCGAGAAAAAGAGCAGCACAAGCGTGCCCGTGACTGCCTATCAAACTGAAACGACGTGGTACGACAATGGCAGGTGCGTAAGTATCGCAGATCCCGCCTCGGGCTCTGTGCATCGACGGTAGTCAGGTAGTCTAGATGGATTGCTTCAAACACAATCCTAAAAGGCACGGGGTCGGGCAATCATCCGTGAAGAGGAGTATGCGCTTTGTGCTCATCCGCGCTGCCGCCCTTTTGATCCTGGCGATGGGCTCGATGCCGCTGATCGCATACGCGCGTCCGGATCACGTTGATCTAACCCCGACCCGACCAAGCACTACTTCCTCGTCAAGAATAGCTGGGGAGCAACCAAATGGCCTGACGGTTACACCAGAATCTCCTACGCTTACCTCCGGACGTACGGTAAGAATGCCGGTTAGATCACCGAGGTCAAACGTCCACGCCGCTGGCCCGAGCTGGCATTCATCGGTCGCTGGACACTGAGTTTCGATGGTCTTAGGGGCGTATTAGACATCTATCACATTCCGGGCGTGGGCCAGTGGCTTCTCGACACGCAGGGTGACCACGTTTTCGATCGCAGAGTCGGCTCATTCTACGACGAGAGCGGCAGGAGCTATCGAGTAAATGGCCGCATGGCGGCGGACCATATTGAGTTCTACATCGACCCGAAACATCCCGATGCACGCTATGACCAGCTGGTCGGGCGGCGGTTTACGTACACTGCGGACCAAATGCTCAACAAGCTCGGGCGCGTGGAAGTCTCGGCCACTGCCATCAAAGCCGGAAGTGACCAATAGCCAAGCATCGTCCTGCCCTACTTGAATGATTGAAATGATTCGACTAGCCTTGATCACGTGATGCGGCTGAGCCGGTGCAAAAATATTAGCAACGCCACGCTCTTGCCGCGGGACTTAAGTTTCCTCGCACCAGGTTAAGCCGGACGGAGAGCACTGGTCAGGCGTCATGACGCAAGTCTTTCGACCCGAGCAGATTTTTGTGCTGAAGTTCGGCGCGAGCATCGTATTGATTGTCTGCATTGCGGGCATCTTGATCTGGCGCACCCTCATCGCCGAGTCGCCGCCCGTCAATTCCCCGGTTGCGCAGATTCCCCCCTTCAGTCACAAGCATCACGTCAGCGATGTCGGCCTGGATTGCCGCTTTTGCCATGCGTCGGTGGAAACCGCGGCCTTTGCCGGAATACCGCCCACCTCAACCTGTATGACCTGCCATTCCCAGCTGTTCAAGGGGCAGTCGATGCTCGCGCCGGTTGCCGCAAGTTTGCGGGAGGACCACCCGCTGCACTGGACCCGCGTGCACAACCTGCCCGACTTTGTGTATTTTCACCATGACATACACATCTCCAAGGGTATCGGCTGCTCGACCTGTCACGGGCGCGTTGACCAGATGCCCCTCATGTGGCGTACCCAATCCCTCGACATGTCGTGGTGCCTGGACTGCCATCGCGCACCGGAAAAATTCCTGCGTCCTCGCAGCGCGGTTTTTGACATGACCTGGCAACCGCCGCCCGATCAGCTCCAGCAGGGCCGGCTCCTGCTGGCGGCCAATCAGATCGATCGCCAGCGCTTGACCGACTGCTCAAACTGTCATCGCTAGAAAAATAAAATGCCTCCCACCGACACCCGTGAAGTTCCGTTCGACCCAGTTGACAGCAACGAGCCTGCGCCGCTTTGGCGCGGTCTCGATGAATTGCCGGGGCACGCCGCATCCGGCCGCACTGATCGCCGCGAGTCGCCGTTCACCTTGCCGGTTGACTTCCCCACGCTCGATCGACGCCAATTCCTGCGGCTCACGGCCGCGTCCTTGTCGCTCGCCGGCGCCGGCGGCTGCAGCCGCGCGCCGCAACACACGATCGTGCCGTATGTGCACGCACCACCGCAGCTGGTGGCCGGCGATCCGCTGTATTTTGCGACCGCCGCCAATCTGTGCGGCACCGTGCAGGGACTACTGGTCAAAAGCAACTACGGCCGGCCGACCAAAATCGAAGGCAATCCCTCGCATCCCGGTAGCCTGGGTGCGACCGATATCTTTGCCCAGGCCGCGGTGCTCGATCTGTGGGACCCGGATCGCTCCCAAGCCGTGCTACACCAGGGTCAGACGAGTACCTGGGACTCCTTTGTCAACGCACTGAGCACGCGGATCAGCCGCCTGTCTGTCAACGCCGGAACCGGACTGCGCATCTTGACCGAGAGCGTCACTTCGCCAACGCTCGCCGACCAGTTGCACGCGCTGCTCGCGCGCTTCCCCGGCGCACGCTGGCACCAATATCAGCCGATCAATCGCGACCACGCCTATGAGGGTAGCCGCCTCGCTTTTGGCGAAGTCCTCGAGGCGCGTTATCATTACGACCAGGCGCGCGTGGTCTTGAGCCTGGACAGCGATTTTCTGGGTGCCCCCGGCGTACGCTACGCGCACGATTTTGTCGCCGCGCGCCGCGCCGGTGATGCCCAGCCCGATCCGGGCCGGCTCTACGTCATCGAATGCACGCCGACGCTCACCGGCAGTTTTGCCGATCATCGCTATGCCGCACGATTCGGCCAGATCGAGACTATCGCCCGCGCCTTGGCGCAGGCTCTGGGCCTGCCGGTCGCCGGTACGCTCGATGCGGCCGTACTGCCCAGCGGCGCCCTGGCCGCCTGCGCGCGCGACTTAAAACAGAACGCCGGGCGCGCCTTGGTCGTCGTCGGCGACGCGCAGCCGCCCATGGTGCATGCGCTCGCTCACGCAATTAATGAGGCGCTGGGCAACGTTGGCCGCACGGTGAGCTATACCGCGCCGATTCCGGCCGTGGCGGAGTCCCAGCGCGATTCGCTGCGCATTCTGACCGAGGATATGGCCGTCGGGCAGGTTGACACGCTCATCATGCTCGGGGGCAACCCGGTCTACAACGCGCCCGCCGATCGACTCTTTGGCCAGCGCCTGGCCAAAGTCGGCCTGAGCGTCCATCTCAGCCTGTACGATGATGAAACCTCGGCCCTTTGCGACTGGCAGGTACCTGAGGCACATTTTCTCGAGAGCTGGTCCGACACCCGCGCCTTTGACGGCACGGTCGCCATCCAGCAACCCTTGATCGCCCCGCTGTACGGCGGCAAATCGGCGCACGAGCTGTTGGCGCTGTTGCTCGGCCAGACGGCTTCGAACGGCTATCAGTGGGTGCGCGACTTTTGGGCGAAGACCCGCCCGCAAGCCGACGTTGGTGTGTTCTGGGACCAGGCGCTGCATCGCGGCGCGTTCGAAGACTCGCAACTGCCCGTACGGACGGCGGTGATCCGATCGGGGTTTTTGCGCGAGCCGGCGCCACCCGTTGCGGAGGGCACAGAACTTGACCTGATTTTTGCTCCCGACCCGACGGTATGGGATGGGCGCTTTGCCAACAATGCCTGGCTGCAGGAATTGCCGAAACCCTTGACCAAGCTGACCTGGGACAACGCCGCCCTGGTGAGTCCGCAGCTGGCGCAGCGGCTGGCCCTGGCCAACGAGGACCAAGTCGAACTGCGATATCGCGGGGCCACGCTGCTGGCGCCGGTATGGATCGTTCCCGGCCAGTCCGACGCGACGGTCACGGTGACTCTCGGCTATGGACGCAGCCGGGCGGGGCGGATCGGCAATGGCGCCGGCTTTAACGCCTATGTGCTGCGCCATTCCGACGAGCCCTGGCTTGGGACTGGGCTGCAAATTCTTAAGACCGGGACCAAAGTGCCCCTGGCCACGACGCAGCACCATTTCTCGATGGAGGGCCGCCGGCCAGTGCGTACGACGACACTGTCCGAATTCCGGCGCGATCCCTCGCTCGTGGCAGAGGACGCACAGCAGCCCAATCCCAGTATGTATGAACCCGCGCGCAATGATGGCTATGCCTGGGCGATGAGCATCAATCTGGATGCTTGCATCGGCTGCAGTGCCTGCACGATCGCCTGCCAGGCCGAGAACAACATACCCGTCGTCGGCAAAGCCGAAGTGCGGCGCGGACGCGAAATGCACTGGATCCGCGTTGATCGCTACTACGAGGGCGCGGCCGAGCAGCCCCGTACCCACTTTCAGCCGGTGCCCTGCATGCATTGCGAGCACGCGCCCTGCGAAGCCGTTTGCCCGGTCGAAGCGACCGTCCACGATTCGGAGGGACTGAACTTGCAGGTGTACAACCGCTGCATAGGCACGCGGTTTTGCTCGAACAACTGTCCGTACAAGGTGCGTCGCTTTAATTTTCTCCAATACTCCGACGAGGACACGGAAAGCCTCAAGGCGCAGCGCAATCCGGAGGTGACGGTGCGCACGCGCGGCGTGATGGAAAAGTGCACCTACTGCGTGCAGCGCATCACCAACGCTCGAATCGAAGCCGAGAAAGGCAATCGGCGCCTGGTCGACGGCGAAGTCGTCACGGCATGCCAGGCGGCCTGCCCGACCCGCGCGATCGTGTTTGGCGATCTCAACGATCCCCACAGTCAGGTCAACCAGGTCAAGGCGTCTCCGCTCAACTACGCCTTACTGAGCGAGCTCAACACGCGGCCGCGCACGACCTATCTGGCCAAATTGAGCAACCCCAATCCCGAGCTGCTGGACACCGCTGCCGGGGATGCCAAGGCGGGCAACACGTGAGTAGCGGAGGCGATCCAGGAGCGCATGCGCTCACAGCGCCGATTTTGCCCGGCGCGCAATCCTACGGCTCGATTTCGGAAAAGATCAGCGGCATCGTGCTGACGGCGCGCACGGCGCGCTGGTGGGTCGTCGCCTTTGCCGTCTGTTCCGTGCTGACGCTAGTCTTTTTCGGCGCGATCGGCTACTTGTTCTACACAGGTGTTGGTATTTGGGGATTGAATGTCCCGGTGGTATGGGCTTTTGACATCACCAACTACGTCTGGTGGATCGCCATCGCCATGTCCGGGACCTTCATTTCGGCGGCGCTGCATCTGACACGCCAGCCGTGGGGCGCCTCGATCAGTCGCTTTGCCGAGGCCATGACGGTTTTCGCCCTGGTGATCGCCGGCATAT
>Ga0181521_10007928_pt1 | contig 11048 bp, 10 predicted proteins | sample PEATcosm2014_Bin_32_FD_119764 | JGI IMG/M metagenome (GOLD analysis project Ga0181521, IMG submission 119764) | Peatland microbial communities from MTU Mesocosm Facility, Houghton, MI, USA - PEATcosm2014_Bin02_60_metaG | ecosystem: Environmental > Terrestrial > Soil > Wetlands > Peat | place... | reverse complement strand
TGCGATACGTCATTACCTGGGACGAGTTTTTGCCACCGCGGCTTCCATGGTGTTGCGAATGGCGGTTTACGACACCCAATGTGGCGCCAAGGTTTTTCGAGTCGCGCCGGCGACGGCCGGTCTTTTCGACGAACCTTTCTCGAGCCGCTGGGTGTTCGACGTGGAGGTGTTCGCCCGTTACATACGGAAGGTTGGCACTTCCAACGCGGCAGCGGCGCGAATCTACGAATTCCCGCTGATGGTCTGGCGCGACGTTGCCGGTTCCAAAGTCAAGCCAAGCGACTTTCTGGTGGCCTTCCGCGACATCGTGAGAATATATTGGAAGTACATGCGTGCCGCATGACGGCGGGCGGCGCCGTACCGCCCTCAGGGTGCAGGCATGGCGGGTGCGGACTCCATGACTTATAATCGAGGCTAAATGACGGATGCGCCCGAAGTCAGCGTAATCATCCCTTCCTTCAAGACCACAAAGTACATTGGTGCCGCCATAGAGTCCGTCCTGGCGCAGACATTCGGAAGCTTTGAAATCATCGTCGTCAGCGACGGCTGTCCGGATACATCGGCTCTCGAAGAACTGATGCGGTCGTACAGCTCGCGCGTACGATATATCTGGCAACCTAACAAAGGCACCGCAGGGGCCCGCAACACGGCCATTCGCGCAGCGCGCGGAACCTGGATTGTGCAGCTGGATGCGGACGACATGCTCGACCCAACGTGCCTGGAGTCGCAAGTGCGCATGATGCGAGAGCATCCGGAGTTCGACGCTGTGTATTGCAACTCGTTCAACTTCGCCGATAGCCCCGAAGCGGCGGCTGTTTGGGGCGAACATTCTGGCCGCTACTACATGGAGGTCAGCCCTTCGAGCGGGCCGGTTTCATTTACGAGCATCGTCGATGCTCGCACGTCACCGAGGGTTCTGGGCTCCATCATACGGCGGGATACGCTGTTGCGCATCGGCCTGCACGACGAGAGCAAGCCCATGGCCGAAGATTTGGATCTGTGGCTCAGGATGCTGAAGGCCGATCCGCCAGGCCAGATCGGCTACACCTCGGAATCGTTGGGACGTTATCGGCTGCGCACCGACAATGCCACGCTAAACGGGGAGGGCGAAGAGCGTCTGCTCAGTGCGCTGGAAAAGGCCGGGCGCACGCTTGATCTCACCGCGGCGGAACGGGCCTGCCTCGATCGCCGATTACGCGAGAATCGGTTCGATGCCGAGGTGGCCCGCGGCAGGAAGGCTGTCCGTGAGGGACGTTGGAAGGACGCTGTTCAAAACTACAAGTACTGTCACGAATACAGTGGGTCCAGGAAGTATTCCGTTGTGCTCATGTTGCTTCGGACCTTCCCGTGGGGGATGCCGATGGGGATGTGGGTTTGGGATCGCCTGCGCGGGCGGGCCTAAAGACCTAAGGCAGCGACGGGTGGGTGCGTCGGCACTACGAAAAGAGTGGATGGATGCAATACAATCAACAACAACGTTTGGTGCCCGCGCCTTTCAGAGCGGCGGGGAGACCCATGGCGATGGCGCCGGGCACGGCGGCCCCGGTGGCTGTTGGGCAAGCCCCCCTCTCGTTTGACGACGCGTGGGAAATTGAGCCAGTCCGCAAGATTTCCTTCTACTTTTGCCTGGCGGCGCTGTTCTTGCGCCTCGGCGTCGTGCCCGAGTTAATCCTTTATCTCACCCACGTCAACACCTACCTTTTGTACGTGGTCGCGCCGCTGGCGATAGTGTCGACGCTGCTGAAGGGAGGCGTGCGCCGCACATTCCAAGCGCGCGCTTCCTACTATTGGTTGGGTTTCTTTGCCTGGATGGCCCTGGCCACACCGTTCAGTTCCTGGCAGGGAGGTTCGGCGGGGAGATTGATAACGTATGCGCGAGTCGATGTCATTTTTCTGGTCTTGGTTGGCGGCATGGCGCTCAACTGGAATGAAGTCCGCGTCATATTTCGCGCCATAGCCGCTGCCGCCATTGTGAATCTGGTCTCCACGCGCTTTTTCGAGAAAATCGCCAACGGCCGGGTGAGCCTGGAGTCGAGCGGGACTATCGGCAATTCGAACGATCTGGCGGCGCACCTACTATTGGTGCTGCCTTTTCTGTTGTTCTTCATGTTGGGCCGGGACAGATGGAAGGTTGTCCGGATGGCGATGCTGGGTTTGTTATTGTACGGGATTTGGATCATATTGGGAACCGCGTCCCGCGGCGCCCTGATTGGTGTGGCGGTGGTGTTCCTTTGCATCCTGATTCGTGCTTCGCTGCCGCAGAGGCTGTTGTTAGTTGTCTTCGCCGGCGCGATTGCACTGCTGGCGGTGGCAGTATTACCTTCCATGACTCTCACCCGCCTGAGCTCCTTGTTTGGGTCCAAGGAAAAGGAGGCTGATGAATCGATGGAATCGCGCACGTATCTCTTCAAAATGAGCATCAAGTATACAATCGAGCACCCGGTTTTTGGCGTGGGTCCCTCTCAATTCGAGAATTTTGAGGGGAAGTCGAGCCGGGCGCAAGGTTTACACGGCAATTGGCACGCAACGCATAATGCCTACACTCAAGTGTCGTCCGAGTGCGGCGTGCCTGCGTTTCTTTTCTTCACTGCCAGCCTCGGATCGGCAATGCTGCTTGTGTTAGGGACCTATCGCAAGGCCAAGCGAGAGGGCTACGAGGAAATCGCAAACGGGTGCTTTTGTTACCTGCTCTCGATGACGGGTTACCTGGTGGCTCTGATTTTCTTGGCGCAGGCATACTCGTACCAGTTGCCGGCGATGGTGGGGCTCGCCGTGACCCTCAGCTACGGGGCGAGGCGAACCATGGAATCGAGTCGGGCTCAAGAAGCTTCCGCACCACCGGGGCCGGTCCCGCGGAGAGCGATTCGCCGCGGATGGACCGTGGCGGCTGCTCGCGGGCCGGCGTGAGCCGGCTGGCGGAGATGCCGCGAGGTGTTCAGTTGTGCATGCCAACAACCTCTTCCCGGTAGTACTCGTCGAGAAGATCGGGGTCTACGCCCAGGCGCTTCAATAAGTAGCGGTTCGCTCGCCGCGTGTTGAGTCCCGCTTCGATGGTAACCGCTGTTTGAAAGCCGCAACGCGTCAGCACGCCCAAAACCGCGCCGTTATAGTCTCCATTCGGATAGCAAAAGTGAATTATGGGCCGGCCCAGTTCTTCTTCGATCCGCGCCTTTGAGCCCGCGATCTCCTCCTCAACCAACTCCTCGTCCTCCACCAGCGGAAGAACGGGATGGGTCTTGGTGTGGGAGCCGAATTCCACTCCCGCGCCCGCCAATCGCCGGACATCGTCCCACGTGAGCGCGGCGTGCTCCGGTGGCGGCTGGCACGGGATCTCCACATCGAACAGGTCGGCCAGCCGGTCGAGTAAAGCGAGCCGGCAGCGGTTCGGGATGGTCACCACCTGCGCGCCGATCACTTTCGCTGCGTGCCGCCGCTGCTCCTCGGTTTCGAGCAGCAACTCCCGCTCGGCCAGATCCGGCAGAAGGGAGAGACGCACCCGGCCCGCGCGCCCGTGCTCGGTCGCATACGACACCTGGTTCCACCACGGCCATGTTTTGCGATCGAGAAAATCCGTCATCAGGAAAACTGTTACCGGAATCTGCCACTTCTGAAAGATGGGGAACCCATCCAGGAGAAAGTCCCGGTATCCGTCATCGACCGTCACCGTCAACGCTCCCGGAGGCAGCGGCGCATCCGTGTCCAGGCTACGCGCAATATCGGATAGCGCCACCGGGTGGAACTGGCGCTTTAGAAATGCGCATTGTCTGTCGAGTGTCTCCAGCGCCCCCGGATGCTGAAGAGGGGAAAAACGATGATACGTTAAGATTCGGAATTGCTTGCGGCTGCTCCATATCAAAGGCTGCAAGCCGCCCAGCCGATGCAGCCCGAACCGGGCGATGCGCTTAAGCGTCGTCGGGAGCGGCGCCGATCTCATCAACGTCGCCCATCCGTTCCACCATCCTGAGTTCCCATCGTCCTCCTATCTTAAGTCATCTGCTGAGCCAGGGAGTTTTCTGAGTTGAGTTTGCACGCGAGCTCGCGCAAGATACGGCTGAGCCTGCACGCCGAGAATGCGGACTCGCACTCCAACGGGGTATGCTTAGACACATGATCGAGGCTGCGGGAACTAATCCGGAGCGTGCCGAGCCAGGCTGGCCGCCGGTTGTCGTGGCGAGCGGTTTTCAGACTGGCGTCCTATTGATGCGCAACCTGCTGCGGCGTGGGCTGAAGGTTTATTGTGTCGATTGGCTTCGTGAGCAGCCTTGTTTTCGCTCGGTGTACGGGACCTCGTTCGAGTGCCCGAATCCCGACGAAAAACCGGGCCAATGGCTCGAGTTCATGATCGGTCTCAGCGGTAGGATCGGCGGAAAGCCGGTGCTAATCCCGGCGGCGGACCAGTTTGTGACGGCGATCGCACGGCATGCCGGCCAGCTTGAGTCACATTTTCAATTCTGCCGCGACGGGGTCGCTCTGCAAGGCCTTCTGGCCACCAAAGAACGGCAGTACGACTTGGCGAACGAACACGGATTGCCAGTGCCGCACACCCGCTTCGTCACATCTCCCGCCGATCTGGCCGACTTCGCTTCCACGGCACGGTTCCCGTGTCTATTCAAGCCGTTGCACTTTCGCGAATGGGAACGGCTCCCGGCCGGCCACCCTTGTCGCGGCGCACAACTGGTCCTCGCCGGCTCCCCGGAGGAACTTCTGGAAAGATATCAAACGCTGGCTGGTCTGAATCCGGAAGTGGTAGTTCAGGAAGTGATTGAAGGACCCGATACCGCCAAGCTGGTGTACCTGTCCTGTTACGGGCGCGACGGCCGCCGCCTAGGCGCGTGCATGGTCCGGGAGTTGCGCACTTCGCCCATCTATTTCGGGTCGGCCAGCATCGTTGAGCCAGTCTCGGACCCGGAAGCCGACCAGCTCTGCGATGGCTTTCTCCGCGGCATCGGTTATGCCGGCATCTGCGAAATCGAGCTCAAGCGGGACACGCGGGACGGCCGTATCAAGATGATCGAAGCCAACCCGCGTTATAGCGTCACTGCGGACGCCGCGCCTTACGCTGGCGTCGATATCGGCTGGCTGCATTATCTCGACGTCATCGGCCAGCCCGTCGCATTCGTAACCCACCACGGGCGCGATTTTCGCCATATAGTCCTCCTCAGGGACTTCGCTGCGTTTCGCAGCTACCGCCGTGCCGGCCTGCTCACCTGGCGCGAGTTCTTCCGCTCTTACCGGCCGCCGGTCGCCTTTTACGATTTCGACCTCCGCGATTGGCGCGTCACCGCCTGGACCATCAATGTGCTGATTCGCCTTATCCTCGGACCGCCAGTTCGCAAGATCTTCCCCAAGAGGACCCGCTAGAATCCTCGAGCAGCAACGGGACACCGCATCCTTCTCAACCCGCCAGGCAATACTTACAGCCGGGCAAACCCACATTTGCGTCCATCGGCTATCCGCACGCTGCCTTGCGCGCGGATCTGGAGGCATACAACTTTGTGCTGGAGACATTGATTCCAGACACCGAAGAATACGGCGCTTCGTTCCGCGGCGTTCGCGCGCGCCACGCCGCCAACGCCGCGGTCTGAGCCGCGGCTGAACTCACACACCACAGTTACGGGCGTTCCTGGACGGTCTCGGCGTTTGCCGGTTCGGCGCCGACCGTGAAGCGCGCCGAAAAGCCGAGCCATAGCAGAATCGCGAGGATCGAGAGCGACGCCATGGCATTCAGAAGCCAGCCGGCCGCAAAGCCCAGGTTGCGGGTAAGCCAGTTGCACAGCCAGCCGGACGTGGCGTCCGGAAACGACATGAAAACAAGCGCCGCGAGCAACGCCGAGACCGCCAGGCGCGGCCGCTTCCGGTTCCAACCCCGGATTAACACCGCCAGCGGAAGCAGCATGATTGGCAAGTAGCGTCCCCACGAGATGGGCGAAGCCAGGAGCATCGCGGACACGAACACCGAGTATTCGACATCCAGCCGCTCCGGCAGAGCGTCGCGGCGATTCCAGGGCCCAAGAAAGAGCGCCAGCCCTCCCGCGACGATGAGGAGCGTTGCCGGCGCGACGATCTTCACATTCGCGCCCCAGCCGATTCCGGCCGAAAAATTGGCGAATAGCCCCGCCAACGAGAGATTGCCGGCTCTCGGAATGAATCGCTGGCCGATCGCGTCCGCCGTGTTCAGCCATTGCCGAAAGGTCGATTGGACAGTGACCGCGGCGGCCGCCGCGCTGAGCAGCGCTATGGTGCCAACCGCCGAGACGAACGCCCGCCGCGATCGGACGGCGAAGTAAAGCACGAGCAGCGCCGGGAATGCATGAAGGCATGCAGCCAACCCAATCGCTCCCCCCGCCGTCCACGGCCGGTTCCGGCGCAGCATCAGCCAGCTCGCCGTAGTCAGAGCGAAGAGAACAATGCTCGGTTGGCCCGATCGCAAGGTTGTGCCCACCGGATACCAGCCGAAGACTAATCCCATCGCTGCGCACGACGCCCGATAGGGTAAAGCCGGGAACAACTCGCGCAGGATCGCGGCCACCGACACATACAGGAGCGCGACGGACAACAAGAACACCAACACGAAGCTGCCGCGAAACCCAAGCAGAAGCACGGGAACGGCCAGCGCGATCCCGAGCATTGGCGGGTGCGCATTCGCGGGAGCAGGCGGATCCGTAAGTGTGTCCAGATCGTGCCGAATGACCGGCAGCCGCTGCAGTTCTTCCCGGCCAACGATGGGCGCCGACAACTCGACGATTCCCATCCGGGGCAAATCGGGGGGATACATGGTCGCGTGTTTCAGAAACTGGCGCGCGGCAACGACATCCTGTAGGTAGTCCCTGGGGTTGATATAGCCCGCCAAGCCCGAAAATGCGACGTTGACGCAGGCCCCGAGCAGAAGGACGGCCAGCACGGCGCGCTGGGATAGAATGCGCGCCAGAAGGTCCCCAGTCGCCTGCGCGCCGAGCATGCCGAACCTCGCGGCCCTGACCAGAGACCAGACCAGCAGGATTGCAAGGACGACCAGCGTCGAGTTGAGTGGCAGCGCTCGCGTAGCGCATCAATATAACACGCGGCGAAATCCGGCCAGTTGCGGATTCAGTTGGCGCTTTCGACGACCATGGCAACTGCGGTGGCCGGCGAACATGATCTCCACCACCGTCAGGTAGGCGTCGAGGGCCAGCCCGATGCTGGCGCCGGCCACGCCGGCTTCGCCGATCGGCGTGGAGATGACGCGCTCCGGAAACTCCGTGCTCAAAGCGGACGTCACGTTGAAGGCGCCGCCGCAGGAGTCGTGCAGATCTTCGCCCAACAGAATCACTTTGGGCGAAGTCTTCATCATCGCGCGGAGAGCCGCGTTCAGGTGGCCGCGCACATTCGACCGCGCCACGGGAACCGGTGGGGATGCGCTTGCGGCGGAAGCACGAAGATGAAATCGCTCGCCAGCAGCCGCTGCGGGCGGCGCCGCGATCGCGCGCGCGCAGAACGCTGCGGGAGGAGTGAGGGCGGCTTCCTGTTTCAGCCTATTTGGCCAGGCTCGATCTCCGTCGATGCTCGCGAGCCATTACTCCGCGAGCGCCTCAAACCTGCCGGCCGTAGATCGGAATGGCCGCGCCGGTCACCTGCGCGCCGGCATCCGATGCCAGGTACACCAGCAGTGCGGCCACTTGTGCGGGTTGCACCCACCGCGATGGATCGGCTGTCGGGTCGGCCGCCCGGTTCGCCGCCGTATCCATGGTGCCTGGCAGCACCGTATTCGCCGAGATGTTGCGGTCTTTGTTTTCCAGCGCGATGGCGCGGATTAACGCCACCAGCGCCGCTTTGGAAGCGCTGTAGGCTCCCACCATGGCGCCGGGCTCCACGGCCTGCCGGCTCGCCACGGCCAGGATTCGCCCGCCGCCTTGCTGGAGCATGTGCGGCAGCACGGCCCTTGCCACGAAGAACGCGGAACGATAGTTCAGATTCAGCATCTCGTCGAGCGTCGCATCGTCGGTTTCGGCGACGCTCTTACCACCGTCGAAGCCGCCCATCACATGTGCCAGGACGTCGATGCGACCGAACCGGGTCATAATGTCTCCGGCGATCTTGCGTGCCGCCTCGGCGCCCGAGAGCTCCGCTGGCAGGGCGGCGAATCCCGGGTGCGCGAAGTCACTCGCCTGAATGGATCGCGACACTCCCACGACCTTCGCCCCTGCCGCCAGAAACGCTTCGGTAACATAGCGTCCGAGCCCGCCCTTGGCGCCGGTAATGAGTGCGACTTTGCCTTCCAGTGCGTTCATGATGCTCCTCCTGGAACGATCTTACCCTCCCAGAACGGCGCAAACGGCGGCGTTTGTGTTCAAGGGACCAGCCAAGAGCGCGATCATCCTCGGGTCGGAGTTTTCACAGGAGCCGCGCCAGGTGCAGAACCTGCCGGGCGCGATCGTGCCGACAACGAATGGTACGGCCACCGAGAAGGCCGGCGTCCTCTCGTTTGTGCTGGACGGCGTCCGCACGGAGGAAGTTGGCGATCTTCTCAACCGCGAAGGAATCGCCGTTCGCGCGGGCCATCACTGCGCCCAACCCATACACCGGCGCTTCGGAATCGAAAGCACGGTACGCGCGTCGCTGGCGCTCTACAACACCTGCTCCGATATTGACGCGCTGGCCGACGCGCTGCTGCGCATCCAAACCGCAAGACCCAGCCGCAAGGCGTGAGCTAAGACAAGAACGGCGGAGCCGACCGATAGCCAGCCGGCCCCTCGGTTTCAATTGCGGCTATCTTAGCCCGGCGATGCCGTCCGGTTCGCGGCGAGCAATTGCTCCACCTTCGCAATGAACTCCGCCTTCTCTTTTTTGTAAAGTTCGCCGCTGCCGGGGCTCGGGAACCCGGCGTGAACGAATTTCACGAGACCGTCGCGGCCAACGAAGAACGTTGTCGGCCAGGAGTCCCAGTCGCTCGCTTGCGGCAGCTTGTCTTTCGCCGTGCTGGTTTCGCCGCCCAGCAGAACGGGATACTCGGTTCCGTATTCCTTGACAAGTGTCTTCAAGCGCACGGGGTCGGCGAGTTGCTCCGGCTCTTCAAAATCCAGAGCGACGATTTCAAGCCCTTGCGCGTGGTACTTGTTGTACAGCGCGGGAAGGAACTCGTCTTCGTCATGGCAGTTCGGGCACCAACTGCCGGTGACGTTGACTAACACGACCTTACCCTGAAACCGCTGGTCCGTATTGGATACGATGTTGCCGTTCAAATCCGGAAAGCTGAAGGTGAATGGCTTCGTGGGGTCGGTGACGCGCGTATGTTGATCGGCGTCGGTGGGCAGATCGAGGCCCTTGGCGCGCGCCTGCTCCGGCCGCACAGCGGTAATCACGCCTTCGTGATGCTGGCCCTTCAGGTCGACCAGCAGCGTCCCGTCGTTTTGCGGCGTGACGACCAGCAGCGCTGGCCGCCCGCCGGAGAAGTGACTCAGCACGAACTTGCCGTCCCGATAACTGCCCGTGAGGGTGCCGGTGTCGCCATCCACGCGGAGAATCGCGCCGGTAACTTCCGGCCCGCGTTGCTGAATGACGAACTGCCAGGCCTTTTCATCATGTTTGCGGCTGCTGACTCCCTCCAGGTACCAAAGGCCGGAGATATTGGGAGCCTTAACTTTGGATGGAGGTTGCGGCACGGCGCGAACCGCATGGATGGGCAGCGGCTTGCCCCGCGTGCTGTACTCGCCATCGAGCACGCCGTCTTTCAGCGTCGCTTTCAGTACGGACGCATAGCTGTCGAAGTTGAGAACCAGCGAACCGTTTTCGAACTTACCGCCGGTTGAGTTCTCGTGCTCGTCGCCGTTGAAGAACCAACCTTTGATGTTGGCCCCATCGCCGGCAAATTCGATCTTGAAGGGGATTTCGGTCCCATTCAGATTGAGCGTTGCATTCCAGAGTCCCGCGAGGGTCTCGGACCACGCTGCCGGCGCGAATGCCAGGATAGCGGTCAGTAGTAATCGTCTCTTCATGGTCAACACAAACCCGGCCGGCGCCTGCCTTTGCACCTCGAGCGAGTATTCCTGAACATACCCGGCCGATTGGGAGCCGTTAGCAAATACAGTGATCGCCTGGCCGACTCCAGAGAGTCCTCCCAGCGAGTTCCCCGTCGGCTGCAGCAGCCCGTTCGGATAGGGATTGGAGAGCGAGCCGGCCGGCAGAAAGTTGCCGTCGTGGAAGTCACGATGGACGTCGTTTGCGAATAACCCGCGGCGTTCTGGAAACTGAAAAATCCCGGCGCCCAGTAGATACCGTATCCGCCGCGGACCACCGTCTTGTCATTCAGCGAATACGCGAAACCGATGCGCGGCGCCGGCTTAACGGCCAACGGGTTGCCGGTTTGAGTCGGATTGCCGTTTACTCCCGCATATTCCACCTGGCCGGAAATCTGGAGACCCGAGACATTCTGTTGAAGCGGGTTGGCCACGGTTGGGTTGAAGCCGACGATCAGCTTGTGGTTGGCTTCCTGAACTCCCGATTCGTGCTCGAAGCGGAGTCCGAAGTTCAAGGTCAGTTTGGGCGTGATGCGGAAGGCGTCTTGCACGAACCCGCCGAAGTAACGCACAAAATCGTTAAACTTAGTAACCACGCCCATGCTGCCGCTAGTTGGATAACCGAGCACCAGCGTCGCCAGGTCCGCGCCGGATCCGGCCGTCGAGACTTGCGGCGTGGCGCGCGTGAAGACGTCGGTAAACCCGAGGCTGGTTGGGCCGACCGCAGGTGTGCCGAAGTCATGCAGCGTGCGGAAATGAGTCCGCTTTTCAGCGTGTGCCGGCCGCGGAACTTGGACAGCGCGGTGTTGAACGAGCGCCCATAGAAAACATCGCGCGTGGTTGTGCCGCCGCCGTAGCTGGCGAGCGTTCCCATGGTGACCGCGGGAAATGGCGGTGCTCATTTTGACGGAGGGGAAACCGTGGAGACAGAACTGGCGGAGAGGGGGGGATTCGAACCCCCGGTAGAGCTTATGACCCTACGACGGTTTAGCAAACCGCTGCTTTCGACCACTCAGCCACCTCTCCGGCGCAATGCAAGGGTCTGCATCCAAAATG
>Ga0181521_10007927_pt1 | contig 11049 bp, 10 predicted proteins | sample PEATcosm2014_Bin_32_FD_119764 | JGI IMG/M metagenome (GOLD analysis project Ga0181521, IMG submission 119764) | Peatland microbial communities from MTU Mesocosm Facility, Houghton, MI, USA - PEATcosm2014_Bin02_60_metaG | ecosystem: Environmental > Terrestrial > Soil > Wetlands > Peat | place... | reverse complement strand
TTTTTCGGTGTCAGCCCCGATAATCAGTCCATCAGTGCAAAGCAGTCCAATGCAGACGGTCATGTCACGCTCGGCTGGCCGCCGCTTGTATTTGTTGATAATGATGCTAGGGTAGGGCGGCCTGTGGGCTAGCATCCTAGCACCGCCCCTGTGGAAAACGAAACTTGCCCACTACCGGATTAAGACCCCCTTCTGCCCCCTTTACACCCCCTTTGCACCCCCATTCACAACCCCCTACCCAATGACTAGGATCCAGCTGGAACTCCTACCACCCTGTATTTGCATATAGATAGGCAGGATTGGTTAGGGACGTTGAAGGGATGAAATCACACCAATTCTCGTTTGCCAGGCAGTGCGGCATCGTGCTGAAAAGGCGCCGGAGAACTCCCCGGGACCGGTCGATTTCCCAAGTTAAGACCACCTAAACATAAGAAACGAAGATGGTTATTCGCCTTTACTTAACGGGTAAACGCATCAGGGTTGGCTTCATCCTCGGCGCCACGATCGCGTACCGTGGATGACCCGGACCCGCAAAACCCACAAACCGATGCTAAGTTGTTGATAATAAATGACAATATGGTTGTCATTATAGGATTTTGTCAACTCGTCGGACGCTCACCAGGGTTGTCAGAACGAGCACAATAAGAATGAGGGGGCGCTGGCCTGGCCCACGAGTGCCTCGAGCTCTATCAGGACCGGTTGGCGCGGAGTTTGGCTTCGATCATCAATGTGCTCGATCCTGACGCGATTGTGCTTGGGGGCGGCCTTTCCAATTTGACGTGTCTCTACCCGGCTCTGCCCGCGCTTCTCAAGTCCTATACCTTTTCCGCTGACGCCGGCACACCCATCATGCCCGCCATGCACGGCGATTCCAGCGGCGTACGCGGAGCGGCCTGGTTATGGCCGATCAGCGGCATCTACACTACCTTGAGCAGGTAAAGCCCGCGACCGTTGACGCTGATATCGCCGATGGCCACAAAGTTCGAGGTGGCAGTCTTTGAATGCGCAGTTCGCGGAGAAGAATCTCCAGGTCAATCGATCCGGAAGTGGTTCACCAACTTCCGTATTGCCGACACGCCAGGAACGGGGTCAGTAAATGCGGGACAGCCTCCGGTAAGTGCCACACTCTCAAACTCTGCGCGAAACGTAACACTAGTCGGATGCTTGGGATGGACTACGGTTTGCGCTCCGCGCCGACCATCGCGACAGAGATCACGCACTTCTCCGAGGATCGGTTGTGCCAAGCGTGGCGAGTTCCGTTCTGAATCACGCAGTCACCCGCCTTGAGAAGAACCTCAGCTCCGTCGTCCAATTCGAGATACACCTCGCCAGAGACAATGACGTCGAAATCCACTGTGTCGGTAGTGTGCATGCCCGGATGATCCGGTTCCAAGACGTCAATCATCCCCGGCAACTTTTGCTGAATTTCTTCGAGAGCAGACGCTGTGCCGATCTGATCAACGCTTGTCGTCGTATCCGGCCGTATAGTGAAGAACCCGAAGCGAAAACCAGTCTTGGGGGGAAAATAGCGAAGCTGCAGTGGCGCAGTCCCGTCCGACGGAAGTTTAGGGATGGAATCGCTTCCCCATATGCGATGAAACTCGTAGCCCGGAAGGAGAGCAAGGCTCACAGGCTTAATGGGCGTGTTGCGCATGATAACCGACTTGCCGGATTCGTTCTGCCCGGTCACAACGCAGTAGATATCCATAAAAACTCCCGCACCAGCATATCAATTCAAGGCTACCGCCACAGCCAAATGAACCGCCGACGAGGAGGACGGACATTCCGAGACGATTCGAACTCCTGCAGAACGGGCTTTGTCGAATGTGGCCTGAGCTGGGACCTAACAGCACTCCTGTTAAGGTTGGTGACGGGCAGAGGGGACCTTATCCGATTAGGTAAGGGTTGCCGACAACCGGGAGTTATCGCGCCGCCTCCACGGTTATCCCTTCATAAAGCAAGTGTTCTCGGTTCGACCTGCTCCTGCCAGAGCCGTCATTCTTTGACTAAAGGATAATGCGTCCGTAAGATGAAGCGACGCGAAAGCCAGACGTCTATCGAATGATCGGCCAGACCATCTCGCACTACCGCATCACGGGTCTGCTCGGCAGCGGGGGTATGGGCGTGGTGTATGAGGCGGCAGACACCAAGCTGGGGCGTCATGTCGCCGTGAAATTCCTGCCCGCCGATGTCGCTCACGATCCGCTTGCGCTCAAGCGATTCGAGCGCGAAGCCCACGCCGCCTCCGCCTTGAACCATCCCAACATCTGCACTATTTACGAGATCGAGGAACACAACGGGCAACCCGTCATCGTAATGGAACTGCTGGAGGGCGAGACGCTCCAGCGTCGCATTTCCCGCGGCCTATTATCGAACCAGCAGGTCCTCGACATCAGCATTCAGTTGGCCGACGCTCTCGACGCAGCGCATTCGAAGAATATCGTGCACCGCGACATTAAGCCTTCCAACATCTTCCTCACCCAGCGCAACCAGGCCAAGATCCTCGACTTCGGCCTGGCTCGGCAGATGCATCGCCGCGCAAATGACGAAACTGCCGTGGCAGGACCGATGCCCACGGTCAGTTTGAGCCAAGAGGATCTGACCAGCCCGGGTAGCACCATTGGCACTGTGGCGTACATGTCGCCCGAGCAGGCCCGGGGCGAGGAACTGGACGCGCGCTCCGACCTGTTCTCCTTCGGCGCCGTGATCTATGAAATGTGCACCGGACGGCCGCCCTTCGAAGGCATAACCAGCGCGATAATTTTCGATGGCATACTGCACCGCGATCCACCGCCGATTCCCGAACTGAATCCCAGCGCGCTGACTTCCCTTCACGCCGTCATCTCCAAATGTCTTCAGAAGAAGCGTGAGGCGCGCTACCAGTCGGCCGCCGAACTGAGGGACGACCTCGAGAGTCTCAAACGCGATCTGAGCACACAATCGGTGCCCGCCTTCAGCCCGCGCGCCGCGCTCCGTAACCGCCGCGCCGTCGCTCTCAGCTTGGTTGCGCTACTAGCACTTGGCGCTTTGATAGGCTGGCGCCTTCATGTCGGCGCGAAGATCCGCTGGGCCCGCGAAGAAGCCTTGCCCCAGATCGAAAAACTAACCGAGCAGAGCCGGTTTATCGAGGCCTTGCGCCTTGCGGAACGTGCCGAGGCTTACATTCCCGGCGATCCTCGGCTGCAGAGAGAAATTCGCGAGGTGGCCCGAGTCGAAGACGTCACCTCCGATCCCGCCGACGCCGACGTTTACATCAATTCTTACACCGGCATTGATTCCGACTGGCAGCACGTCTGCAAAACTCCCTGCAAGACGCGCATTCCTTTCGGCGTCCTGCGCTGGCGCGCTCAGAGATTCGGTTCCGACACGGTGGAGCGGATCACACCCCAATACGGCGCACGCGTGCTGCAGTTCAAACTCCAGCCTTCCGGGACCGCTCCCGCTGGAATGGTTTTCGTCCAAGGTGGCAACCAGACCTTGGCCCTCACCGGCCTGGATTCTGCTCCGTCGTTGGCGCTGAATGATTATTGGATCGACAAGTTCGAGGTCAGCAACCGCCAGTTCCGCGATTTCGTGCGCGGCGGTGGGTACTCAGACGCGCGCTTCTGGAAGCATCACTTCATCAAGGACGGGCACAAGCTTTCCTTTGATGAGGCCATGAAGGTCTTCCTCGACCGCACCGGGCGGCCCGGCCCCGCTACCTGGGAGTCAGGCGATTTTCCCGAGGGTAAAGGCGACTACCCGGTGACAGGGGTGAGCTGGTACGAAGCCGCAGCCTACGCGGAGTTCGCAGGTAAGAGCCTGCCCACCATTTACCACTGGAGCCAGGCTGCCGGCATCTCCAGCGTTTCGGCCATCGTTCCTGCCAGCAATTTCTCTGGCAAGGCTTTGGCGACAGTCGGTTCCTACGGCGGCATCGGCCCCTTCGGAACCTACGACATGGCCGGCAACGCCAAGGAGTGGTGTTTGAATGCCACCGGAGACAAGCGCTACATTCTGGGCGGCGCCTGGAACGAGCCCTCGTACATGTTTACCGACGCCGACGCCCAGCCGCCGTTCGCCCGCGCGGACAATTTCGGGTTTCGCCTGGTGAAGTTTAGCGGAGAGCTCTCCGCAGCCGCCGTCGCGCCGATGGAATGGCCCTATCGCGACTTCAACAAGGAAAAGCCCGTTTCCGACACCGTGTTCAACGTCTTCCGCGGCTTCTACACCTATGACAAGAGCGCGCTCAATGCCACCCTCGATCCACCCGACGATAGCGACGAGCGCTGGCGAAAAGAAAAAGTCACCTACGACGCCGCCTATGGCGGCGAGCGCATGTTCGCCTACGTGTTCCTGCCGCGTACGGCCCGGCCGCCGTATCAGACCGTAATCGTGTTTCCCGGTTCCAACGTCATTTACCTGCGCTCCAGCCGCGATCTGCCGTCCATGCGCTACCTTGCATTCCTGATCAAGAGCGGTCGCGCCGTGGTGTTTCCCATTTACAAAAGCACTTTCGAGCGTGGCGACACCCTCAACAGCGACTACGCCAGCCACACCGATTCCTACCGCGAGCACGTGTTTGACTGGTACAAAGACGTCGCCCGCACGCTCGATTACGTCCAGACGAGAAGCGATCTTGATTCCACCCGAATCGGCTACTACGGCATCAGCTGGGGCGCAGCGCTCGGACCAATTTTTTCCGCCGTCGAGCCGCGCCTCAAAACCGCGGTCCTGATGGGCGGTGGTTTCGAGTACGAGAAAACCTTTCCCGAAGTTGACCCCTTCAATTTCGCGCCGCGCGTGAAGATTCCGGTGCTGATGGTCAACGGGCGCTACGACTTCTTCTTCCCCAAGGAAACCACGCAGGATCCGATGTTTCGTCTCCTGGGCACGCCCGACAAAGATAAGCGCCACGTGGTATTCGACTCCGGACACGTCCCGCCGCCCGATTTGCTCATCAAAGAAGTCCTCGACTGGCTGGACCGCTACCTTGGACCTGTCCGTTGATAGCGAGCGGCGCAAGCTTTGGCGAAAACGCACGGAGATGGCTCCACTTTGCTAGCCGCCGCGGTCGAGGCTCAAGTCGACCATCTAATCTCTTGCAAATAGCTACAGTAGCTGTGCCTTTTCCCAGAGTTGTGCCCTCGCACTCATGATCTTAGGAATCGGGGATTGCCGCGAGCAGACAGTTTCATTAACGCTCGCCAACGATTCTGGACGGATGACGGACAACTCTGACGTAACGCGATTAGGTAAGGTTTGCCGACTACTCGTCAAGAATTATCGGATCCGCTTAGCACCGGTGAACGAGGAAATCCGGTTGGCAAGGGCACCAGCTTGCTGGTCATGTCATGGCGGTTTGACAGCACAGATCCTGCAGCATACACTGGCGCACCTTTCAATCAAGCAGTCCAAGGGAGTCCTATATGACCCCACATTTCGCGTTTGGGTGCGTGGTGCGGTGTTTCTGGGTCACAGCGGCTGGGTTCGCTCAGACGACGGGTGACCACGGCAGTGATAGGAGCTTACACGCATGAAAATACCCCCAACTGGGGCTTTGCTGTTTGCATTTGTTCCTTTCGTCGCGGTTTGCTTTTCGGTGCCGCTGTGGGACCGGGTCTATCCGTTGGTGCTCGGGCTTCCCTTCAACCTGTTCTGGCTGATCTGCTGGATACCGCTGACCAGCGTTTGCTTGTGGGCTGCATACCGCCTGCAGAGCCGGAGCAGGGATAAAGGTGCGACAGAATGAAGCCCAGCATTGTTGCCATGACCGTCATCTTCGGTATCGTCCTGCTGGGTGCAATTACCGGTATCTACTCTGGAATGCGGCGGCAGATGAACCTGGAGCAGTGGACGGTTGCGGGCCGGGGCTTTGGCTTGATTTTCGTCTGGCTCTTGATGGCGGGAGAGATCTACACCACTTTCGCTTTTCTGGGGGCAAGCGGGTGGGCATATTCGCGGGGTGGACCGACGCTCTACGTCATCGCATACGTCACTCTGGCTTACGTCATATCCTTTTTCATCCTGCCGGAGATTTGGGAGGCAGGCCGAAAATTCGCTTTGCACACCGAGTCTGATTTCTTTCAGCAGCGCTACAGCAGCAGGCACCTGGCCTCGTTGGTGGCGATCGTCGGGGTGATGTTCATCGTCCCCTACTTACAGTTGCAACTGACCGGGCTAGGCATAATTGTAGAGGTGGCGAGTTTCCAAGCGATCAGCCGCCCACTGGCGATGTTGATTGCGTTCGTCATCGTCGCCGGATTCGTTTTTGCAAGCGGCATTCGGGCGGTGGCGTGGGTCAGCGTTTTGAAGGATGCCCTTATGCTGATTGCTGCCTTCAGCATCGGCATAGGAATCCCCTACCGCTACTTCGGCGGAATCAGGCCTATGTTCAAAGCGCTGACGCAAGCGAAAGCGGCGCATCTCACCATGCCGGGCAGCACCAGCAACATGGGGCACGCCTGGTATATCTCGACAGTCCTGCTCACCGCGTTTGGCTTCTACATGTGGCCGCATGCATTCGGTTCCGTGTTTACGGCAAAGAGCGGCGATACGCTGCGTCGCAACGCCGTGATTATGCCGCTGTACACCATTACGTTGCCGCTGCTCTTTTTTGTTGGTTACACGGCAATCCTGGTCATCCCGGGGCTCAAGAATGGCGATCTCGCGCTGCTGACCATGGTGCGCCAGACCTTCCCTCCGTGGTATCTGGGTGTGGTTGGCGGAGCGGGCGCGCTGACGGCCATGGTTCCCGCAGCCATTCTGATACTGAGCGCGGCTACTTTGTTCGCCAAGAATTTCTTCCGTCCGGTGTTCAAGCCGTCTATGAAAGATGATGACGTAACGAAGTTGGCGAAAGTCATGGTGGTGGTGATCACTGGCATAGCCCTATATTTCGCAATTTACAGCTCCTCAACGCTTGTCGGCTTGCTGCTGCTGGCGTATGCCGGAATCGCACAGTTCTTTCCTGGCGTAATCTTCGGTCTCTACTGGAAACGCGTGACCACGGCGGGCGTGTTCGCCGGTATCTTGGCGGGGGTGGGCATGGCGATGATCCTTGTATTCAGCAAACACGACCCATTTATCGGCTTGAACGCAGGTTTTGTTGCGCTGTGCGTGAACGTGGCGGTTACAGTGGTGACAAGCGTTGTTACTCCCGCACAACAAAATGGATTCGAAGAGCGGGCCAACGGGGTTGCACCCAGCAATTAGGCGCTTTCCGGTGGTGAAAGGGCACTTACAGCGGTAATTTTCTACAGTCACTGGAATTCTCTCCGATGACGGGCAAACCGGAAGTGATTCTGCCTTAAGGTAGCGCTTATGAGGGCGTGGCCCCCGGCCATCTCTTACTTGGATCGCGGTTTCAGTTGTCGGCCCTTATTTACAGTTCTCGCTGCCGCTTTGAATCAGGGCGATGCGGCCTCGTTTTGCAGTAGAACTCCCGCGGATTTCCCAGGTCTTAGAGCCGGCAAGGATCCAATCGACGTATGGGGAACGAATCAGAAGACCACTAAGCATTCCCGGTGCCCTGAAGATCCGAGCCAAACCTGGTATCGGCATTTTGCCTCACGTCAGGCGTTCTTGATCTCTGCTTTTCGCTGCTCCAGGTAGGCGTCAATCGCACGTCTGATCAATTCAGCTACCGGAGCACCAGTCAACTTGGATAGGGTCTGCAGTTTGGCCATCTGGCCCGACTTCACGAAAATGGCTGTCCGAAGCATCGTGTCTTTAGTATCCTTCATGGCAACAGATTACCCGTCAAGCATATAGCTGTCAATATAGATACATTACAGGTTACTACAGTGGTACTATGGTGCCATAGATATGCCTAGCAGCATATGCCATACTTAAGCATGGCCGATTTCAACCGCGTCCCCCCTGGCAGATTGTATCGGTACAGTCCCGTAGCGATTAACCGTCTCCATCGACCGCACAACGTCAACGATTGCGACATCGTCCGTGTTGTGAATCTCCCCGGATGCCACCAAGCCAACGCCATGCGCCATAACGTCGAGCACCTCGATGGCACCTTTGGCGATCTGGTCCGCACCAATTCACTACGTACAGAGGGAGCATAAATGGAATACATGACTCGTGAAGAGCTTGTTCGGCTGTTTAGGATCGCCCGAAAGCACAACCCGCGGCACCACGTTGCCATGCTCGTGGGCCTGCTGCATGGGCTCCGGGTGTCAGAGACACTGGCGATTCGTGGGCGTGATATCTGCGACGGCAAGCTCTCAGTCAAACGGCTGAAGAAGAGCCGAGCGACGCTCCATGCTCTGCGCATCGACCGCGATGTCCTGTTCGATGAGTCGCCGCTGCTCGAACTATCCAGGGCGAACCCTGACACCGAATTGTTCCCCTGGTCTCGCCAGTACATGGATGTCGTCATCAAGCGATATTCGGCCCTCGCCGGCATTCACCCGGCAAAGCGGCACTACCATGTCCTGAAGCATTCCATCTGCGTTCTGCTTTGGCAGGAGACTCACGACCTGAACGCGATCCAGGACCATGTAGGCCATCGCAGTTCTTCGAGCACGTTGGTTTATCTGCGGGCCGACGCCGCTCAGAAGGCCCAGAGCACGATCGCGGGAATGTCATTCAATGATGCCGGAGGTATCCGGTGAAAAAGTGGTCTCCATATCCGATTTTGGACAAGATGAAGGCACGACAACTTCCGCTGACCCGAGAGGTGTACCTGTCTCTCGACCTCTGGGAGCCAGATCCAGAGCTAGGAAATGCGACCGTGCACTAAACGGCAAAACCAATACATGGAGGTATCTTGAAATCCGCCAAGCCCGATGTAATTCCTCTGCAGGTCCGCCCTGTGTACCGACCAACGCTGCTGCGACATCCCGCCTACCAGCGACGTGACGATGTTGACCTGTGTGCCGAGGCGACTGAGTACGTCCAGGGCCGCATACCAGTTCTCGACCGAGCGGTCGCCATTGCCATTTTGCTTGAGCGTGATGGGAAGAGGTAATCAGGCTGGCATAGTCACCGACACCGCAGTCCCGCAGTGTATCGAGTACAGTTGCAGCGGGCAAAGTTAAGAAATCGGCCGAACTATGAAAGCTCTATCGAAGGAACAGATGAGAAGGCATCAGATTCCGGGCGGGGCACTGGTGCCATCGGCGCCCGGAGCACCCGGTTTACTTTCGGTTTCTTTTATCCTCCCGATTGCCGCCCTTCCAACAAGATCTAGCAAAAGTGCTATTACGGAAGAGCTATTGATGTGTTCCCCGCGGAAGGCAATGATAAGAGACATGACCCAAGATTCTGACAAGCCGAGACCACAGGCCAGAAAAAGCCCCGACATTCAAAAAGCTGCGCTCGAGTATCTAAGAATCCTGCGGAGCTCAAACCCCGGCTACGATGTGAAAGCGGCAAAGTCGGTCGTCGTCATGAACCGGCCCCATTAATAAAGCGGGAATTGCAGGGATGTCATTCAATGCTGTCCCTGCACGCTGCGGCTGCGCTGAAATCGTCGTTCGTTCTAGGAGGAAGTCGCAATGTCGAAAATGACGATACACAATCTTGAATGCCCTCATTGTGGAAACAAGCAAGAGACAAAGGTCTGGCATTCCGTGAATGTCAAACTCGGTCCGGAGTTAAAGAGAAAGTTATTCGACGCACAGATCAACCTGTTCTCGTGCGAGAAGTGCGGCAAGAAGACATTCATCAATGTGCCCCTTCTCTACCACGACATGACCCAGCATTTCTGCGTTCAGTACTATCCACCCGAAGTACTCGACAACCCGAAATTCTTCCTACAGTTCAATCCGGACGGGTCGTTGGCAAACACGGGAATGCCGGCAGCATTGCCTGAGTCGGTGACATACCTAGTGAGACCACACATTGTTTTCGGCATTGATGAGATGCTGCGATATGTGACATTCCGAGATCGACTCAATGCCGACATGGGAGGCGAAAGGCCGCATAAAACAGAGCTGCGGAGCAGATCCTTTTGGACTGGTCTGAAAACCCTCTCAGTGCTTTATGTCGAGGCGTGAACACGCAATTAAAGCAACCCCCTATACTCCTAACCCGAGACGGTCCCACTTCGGAGCCTTGCGGAGATGCGGGCTAATGTGATGTTGACTTGAATCCGCCATAGGTCAGGTAGATGCCGAGGACGAGTGAAACACCTGTGTACAGGTAGAAAAGTTGTTGGTAGTGAAGCTGCCGAAGGAAAAACCCCGCTTCCACTTCTGGCGGCAGGAACAAGAAGAGCAGGCTCTTGATCAGCGTCTTCGGCCGGCCGGTTGGTGCCGGTGGAGTTGGCCGCCAGGAAGTCGCCGACCCAGCACGAATCGAGTTGTGGGCTAGCCGTGGTGCTGCGGAGCGGGCGTCGGATCGAGGTACACCCTGATTTTGACACGAGTACCTTCGAGCGCCTGGTGAGTTTGCTGGAGCGGGCCTAAGCTGTGTTTGGACTGGGTCCAGCCACACGGATCTATCTGGCCGCCGGAGTCACTGACATGCGCAAGGGGTTCGAGGGGCTTTACGGTCTGGTCCGGGATCGATTGTCGTGTGAGCCTCTGAGCGGGCACCTGTTCTTGTTCTGCAACGGCCAGCGCAATCGGCTGAAGGTCCTCGTCTGGGATGGAAGCGGACTCTGGGTCTGTGCCAAGAGGTTAGAGAAAGGGCGTTTCACCTGGCCGCAATCCGGTGATGCGCAGGGCAAGGTCATCCTGAGTCACGAAGAGCTTTCGCTGTTGTTGGGTGGGATCGATCTGACCAAAACCAAGCACAAGCGGTGGTATCGGAAGGCTCCGCCCGAGGGACGTGCTGCCGCCTGAGTTGGTTGCTTGAATGATTCGAGCGACTCTGGTAAATCAATAGCCCATTGTGAGTGCGCCTCCCATTCCTTCCGCGCCAGCCGATCTGGAACTCATCGCACAACTGAAGAGCAAGCTACAGTACGCGGAGTTGAGGATTCGTGTCCTGGAAGAGCGTCTGCGGCTGATGCGGATCGAGAAGTATGGTGCGGGCGGAGAAAAACTTTCGCAGGCGCAAATGCAATTGTTCGAGCTTGAGCCTGTCGTCAGTGAAATGATCGAGCAG
>Ga0181521_10007926_pt1 | contig 11049 bp, 13 predicted proteins | sample PEATcosm2014_Bin_32_FD_119764 | JGI IMG/M metagenome (GOLD analysis project Ga0181521, IMG submission 119764) | Peatland microbial communities from MTU Mesocosm Facility, Houghton, MI, USA - PEATcosm2014_Bin02_60_metaG | ecosystem: Environmental > Terrestrial > Soil > Wetlands > Peat | place... | reverse complement strand
GCCGATCGCCACGCCCAGCAACACACCGGCGGCCACCACCATGCCGACCGTCCGCTTCGAGGCCCGTCGCATGCACAACCCCCGCTCCCGACCCGAGGAACTGCCTGCTCGCTCCATGGCCGAATCTGGATGCGACTATACCGCCCCGAGACCGCCGACATCGGGCGGCGCCGCGGGGTGGCCGGTGGCTGTCCATCTCGAGAACGGGCGCTCTCCGAACCGTCAGGTGATCCGCCGGGCGAGATGAATGATCTCGTCCGCCCCCGCATGCACGTCGTCGGCCCGTTTCGCCTCCATGCCGAAGATGATCTTGGCGAAGGCCTGCGAATAGGGGCGAGACACCTCCAAGAAGTGGCCGTCGTCGGCCAACCGGGTCCAGGCCACCGTGGCCAGGACGGCGTCGTCGAACAGCTTCTTGTCGGCGACGACGTCGAGGGTGGGATCGGCCAGCCGTTCGATGATGCTCGCCGTTGCCGCCATCAGCCGGTCGTACTCTCGTTCTATCTCGGCCGCATGACCCGTTGCGTCGCCTCCCGTGCTCCTCGGCATGTGCGTGCCTCCCGATCAATAAGACGCCCCAAGCCTGGCATCGACCGGATCGGCTTGCACCCTCCACCCCGACAGGCCACCAGGCCACCACGGCGGGCGGCAACCGGTGACCGTTGTCGCGTACCGTAGATGTCCATGAGCGAAGACAGCGAGTACGAGCCCAGTATGTGGGAATGGGTCCGCAATCAGGTGGAGGCCTATGAGCGTTCCGGTGGTCGGGAGGCAACGACCCTGCTCGACACCGGACTGCCCGTGATCATCGTCACCATGCGGGGGCACCGCAGCGGCAAGATCCGCAAGGCACCGGTGATGCGAGTCGAGCTCGACGGCGAGTACGCCCTGGTGGCGTCCAAGGGCGGCGACCCGAAGAATCCCGATTGGTACGCCAACGTGAAGGCCCATCCCGACGAGATCAGCATCCAAGATGGCCCCGACGTCTTCGATTTCGCCGTCCGGGAGTTGGACGGTGACAAGCGTGAGCAGTGGTGGAAACGGGCGGTCGAGGCCTACCCGCCGTACGCCGAGTACCAGGCCAACACCGAGCGGCGGATCCCGGTGCTCCTGGCCACGCGCCAGCCCTCTTAGGGACCGGCGCCGGCGAAGCGTCGCACCGCCAGGGGCCAAACTGTCGGCGGAGGGGTCATCGTCGAACCCACTCCTCGATGTCGGGGCGCTCTTGGACGGCGCCGAGCCCGAGGCTCTGTGCCAGGTTACGGGCCTCGTATTGGCTCATTTTCCGGTGATCGTGGCCACCGTCGTCATAGTCGAACGTGGCGACGCCCGGCCCCTTGGCGTGCTGGCGCCACAGCATGCGAATGACGTTCGTGTACAGCGTTTCGCCCATGGCCGAACCATACCGGTCGACGGACGGTCCGCACTCGTCGTCGGGGCTCAGGGCACCGGGAAGCGAGCGGGGCCGTCACCATCGCGACCGGGTGCGTCGTCGGGCTCAGCCCATAGGGCCGTCGGGCTGGACGCCGGTACCAGTGTCGGTCCTCGATTGGCGGCACGTTCGTCGGTGAACTCGATGAACACCGGTTGGTCGTGGCGAACCAGACCACGCGATACCCAGTTCCGCCCCTCGGCATCGGCCCACACCAAGATGGGTGGGAGCACGATCAGGGCGCTCAGCAGCGCCACGGTCACGTTCATGGCGACGATGATCCCGAAGTCCCGCAACAGCGGCATGGCCGAGGTCGCCAGTACGGCGATACCGGCGATGGCGGTCATGGCCGAGACCATGAAGGCCCGTCCGGTCCGTCGAGCGGTGGTGTCCATGGCCTGGCGCGGATCGAGTCCCCGACCCCGTTCCTCGACGAAACGCAGCAAAATGAGCGAGGTGAACTCCGTGCACACCGCGACCACGAGGGGGCCGGCCACGGCGGTGACCGGACTCAACTTCAAGTGCAAAGCAAAGGCGATCAGTGACACGGCACCCACGGCGACGAGGACGGGCACCAGAGACAGCAGCGAGCGGACGAGGCTGCGCAGTCGCACTGCGAGGAAAGCCCCCACGAAGAGCAGCGCCAGGTAGGTCAAAAGGATCCGGGTCTTCTCCAGGTTCTGTACGAGACCGACGCCCACCACGGCGATGCCTCCGGGTCCCACCGTGACACCGGGTGGTGGCTTGACCCCGCTCTGGAGGTCTTTGACGACCGGCTCCAGGGCTGACAACAGGTCGGTCCGGCCCCGGAAAACGACGTTGATCGACCGTCCGTCGTTGGCCACGGTGGTCTTTCGGAGGCCCGGTGACGCCAACAGGTAAACGCCCTCGATCTGGGCGCCGGTGGGAGGAACGGCCGACGCACCGGGCAGAGTGATGAACTGGTCCACCAGGTTCACGAGGCCCGCCGGGGGCCACAGGGCGTTGGGGTACTTGGCCTCGAGTTGCTGCGAGAGCTTGGCCACATAGGCGACCGTCTGGTCGCTGAAGGGTTGCGTCGTGGTCACGTTCGCCGCCAACTCGTTGTCCGAGCCGGTGCCCGCTTTCAAGGCATTGATGTTGATGATGGACGGGGCGCGGGGGTTCACCCATTGGATGGGGTCGGTCTGTAGAACGAGGTGCCCCTCGACGGCCACGCCACCGAGGAAGATGACCACGCTGGCGAGCGCCAACGGCACGGCCGCCCGGGAGGACACACTCCCCAAGAAGGCCACGAAGCGGCTCAGTCGGCCCTGGCTGAAGTCCTTCCCCTTGGTGGGTGACTTGTATTCCCTGATGCCGAGGATGGCGAGGGTGGCGACGATGCTGCAGATACAGACGCCGATGATCCCCACGACCATGAGGGAGCCGAACTCGCGGACGGCGGGCGTCTTGGCGAACCACAACGCCATGAAGGCGAACACGGCATCGAAGGTGACGACGAGGAGGGCGGGACCCAATCCGGCGGCCGCCGCCTGAATGGGATGGGGGGCACGGTCCAAGACGACCTCCTCCTCGATGCGAGAGTGCATCTGGATGGAGTAGTCCATGCCCACGCCCAGCAGGACGGGCAGGGCGGCGATGGTGATCAAGGTCAGGGGTATCCCCAAGAACCCCAAGAGCCCGAAGGCCCAGACCATCCCCAGGGCCACCACGAAGAAGGCCAGTTCCCGCCATCGCACGTTGAAGGCGATGGCGAGGATCAGGACCATGACGAGGGCCGCGATGAGTGCCAGGGTGATGATGCCGTGTTTCAGGTAGTCGTTGATGGTCTTCAACAGCGCCGGCACGCCAGCGGTGATGACGGTGGTGTTCTGGAAATGCGCGGTGTTGAGGATCGCCTGGACCGATTGCGCCGCCGTGGACTCCTGGTTGATGTTCAGATTGCCGATCAGGTAGATGGCGAGAAAGGCGTGCGTGTTGTTCGGGACGAACGTCGTGATGGCGGTGCGGACCTTGCCGTCGGGCTCGTGGATCAAGAAGGTCGCCCATTTGGGATTGGCCAGGTTCTCCTGGGCCGGGGTGAACGACGAGGCCTCGGTTCCCTCGGCGATCAGGTATTTGGCCCGAAGGGTCTTGCCGCGCGGCGACGGGTCACGTGCCTCCGCGGACAGGAGGATCTTGGCCGCCGGGCTGTCGAGGACGCTGCCGTCTGGGCTGGAAAGCAGCGCTTGCGACAGTTCCATGGCGTCGAACGGCGTCACGACACTGAACACCCACGGGTCGCGCCCGAGCCGAGCCTCGATCGACTTGAATTCCGCCTGGTTGGCCGGCGTGAAGAGGTCGGCGACGGTCTTGCCGGGCCGCATGGTGAACATGACGGCCATGGGGTCTCCACCGAACACCTTCTCGTAGTTGGTGTTGTCCACCCACGCGGGGTCGTTGCGGTTGAGGTAATCGGAGTTGCTGGTGGTGAACCGCAGCTTGGTGACGCCGATGCCGAACACGACGGTCACCGCCAGCCCGACGATGGCGACGGTGCCCGCCCGCCGGCCCAGGTTGAGGCCGAGCCATGCCCAGAACCGTCTCACGGCACCCCCCCGCGCCTAGCGCCGTCGCCCTAGGCAAGTATAAGGCCAACGGGCGGCAACGCCCGAAGGTGGGCGTCTTTCGGCCTCGTCACTGGTACCGGGTGGACTGGACGAGGATCCTCAGTGCTCCCGCTCGCCGATCACCGACCGCTGTGACCCTTGGCGTCACCGGCCCGGGCGTGCGCCAACTTCTCCTCGATGGGATCAGGGGCGACCCCCCTCGGTGCTTCGGCCTCGAGCTCGTTCTTGGCATCGAGCAGATCCCTGCGTGCCTCTTCGGTGACGGTCGGATACTGCGGGTCGATCCGGAGCAACACGTCGGCGATCACCGCCCCCGCGGCCAGACGCAGGAACCACTTGTGGTCGGCGGGGATCACGTACCACGGTGCCCAGGGCGTGCTCGTGTTGGACAGCATCTCGGAGAAGGCCTCTTGGTAGTCGTCCCAGTACCGGCGCTCCCGGGCGTCGTTGGCCGAGAACTTCCAGTTCTTCTCGGCCAGGTCGATTCTGGCCAGGAACCGCCGGCGCTGTTCCTCTCGTGACAGATTGAGGAACAGCTTCACGATCTTGATGCCGTTGTCGTCGAGGTAGCGCTCCCAGTCGTTGATGTCACGGAAGCGTCGTTCCCAGATCCCTTTGCCCCGTGCGACCCTGGGGAGCTTTTGGCGGTCCAGGTTCTCGGGGTGGACCCGAACGACCAGAACCTCCTCGTAGTGGGAACGGTTGAAGATCCCGATCTCCCCTCGTGCCGGAAGGCGCTGCGCGTAGCGCCACAGGTAGTCGTGGTTGAGTTCCTCGGCCGAGGGGACCTTGAAACTGTGGACCTTGACACCCTGGGGGTTCACGCCGCTCATGACGTGACGGATCGTCCCGTCCTTGCCCCCGGCGTCCAGCGCCTGCAGGACGACCAGGACGCCGTAGGTGTCCTGCGCAGCCAGCCGGGCCTGGTACTCCTCCAACAGTTCGATGTCCTGCTGGAGGATCCTGGCGCCGTCCTCCTTCGTGAGAGAAGCGGTGGTGAAGCCCGGATCGAAGTCCCTGGACAGCGTCACATGCCGTCCAGGGTTCACCCGAAACGGCTCGATGAAACTGGCGATCTCCTTCCTTCGTGGGTTGGCCATCGCTCCGTTCCCGTCCTGCCTCGGCATTCACACGCTAGATCTCCCGCTCATTCGCCACCGCCCGGTGAAACCGCTGGAGCCGCTTGCCCGCCTCCACCACGTCCGGGGCCATGTGGGCCCGGAGACGGTCCCAGTTCCCCTCGGTCACGATGATGGCAAGGTCGGTGAGGGCGTCCTCGAGTCGGGTCAAGCGGTCGGCGTCGCCCATTCGGTCTCCCACTTCGACGTCCTTTCTTCGGTCTTTCTTCGGTCGGTCAGCCACGAACACTCCTGCACCATCAGCCTCAAAGAGCAGGCCATCAGGATCGTGGCTGTACCCCCAGGCCCGGTCAGGTCGAGCGTCACACCCGTTCCCAGGCCGACTCCCTCGGACTCCCTCGGACTCCCTCGGACTCCCTCGGACTCTTTCGGACCACGGTGCCCGGGGGTGGGATCCTGACTACGGCGAGCGAGATACATATAACAGGGAGTAACCTTGTGGTGACAGCCGTCGGCGGGTCCGCTTGGGCCCTGCGGTCAACGACGGCCGTTTGGGGGGACCGGACGGGGCGGACGTCGGCGAGACAGCATCTCCGCCCTGTCCCCCCTCAGGGCCCGAAAGCGGGTCCCCCGGGCGCGGGCCACCTGGGTGCTCCAACCCGTAGCCTGACCTTCATGGTCGTGGCTGGCGAGGTTCCTCGCCCCCCAGGACCGCCCCAGCGTTCCGGCGGCAGAGCTCTGGCCGTGACGGAGTTCCTCGTGGGTTGCCTTTCGCTCGGAGCGGCGGCGTTTGCCGGGTTCGTCTTCGTCCGCCGACCGTGGCCCAACCGGGTCGACACCATCGGGCTCCGACTCTTGCCTGCTGATCTGTCCTCGAGGTGGGCCGCCGACCTCGCGCACCTTGGCTCCACGCCGGCCCTGGTTGCCGGGGTAGTCGTGCTCTGTGTCGTTGCCCTCCTATCCGGAGACCGGATGCGGGCGCTGTCGTGTGCCATAGCACCGGTGGGCGCCGTTCTGGTCGTGGAATTGGTGGCCAAGCCACTCGTCGGCCGCCATTTCGGGGATACGTCGGCACTTTCCTATCCCTCGGGAACAGTGGCCGCCGTGGCCGCACTGGTCACCGGTGGGTTCCTCGTCGCACCTCGGACCGCCAAGCCGGCGGTGGCCGTCATCGGGGCGGCGGTCGTCGCCGCGGTCTGCGTGGCCGTCGTGATCCTGCGCTGGCACTACCCGACCGACGCGCTCGGAGGCGTCTGTGTCGGAGTGGGCGCTGTCTGCGCCTTGGACGGGGCTCTCCACTGGTTTTCCCGTCCCGGGCTTGCCCGTCACCGGGCCTGAAGCCCGAGGGCGCAAGATGCCGGCCGGGCCGTGCGCCCCGTGGCGAGCGAACGGACCCGCCAGGGGCCCCAGGTCTTCGGAGACACTGGGTCGCTCACGCCGACTCCGGGGTGATCCCCGCGCCTTTGAGCATGCGCCGCAGATCGATGACCTGTTGCTGCTCGATGTCGTGGCCTCGGGGAACGTCGAAGGTCTCGGTCTCCGTGCCCAAGGTCACCGTGTACCGGTCACGATGTTCCTCGGTGACCGCGTCCAAACTCTGGAGGAGCGACAACACGTCGTGCCACTGGATGTTGTGACTGACCGGATGGTTGAAGATCTTCTCCACGGTGGCCCGATGGCGCCGATCGAGTCCCATGCGTTCCGCCACTTCACTCCCCTCGGCCGACGAAGGGGCTCCGGTGGGGGGCAGCTGCCTCCCCACCCGGAACCCTCGCTGAGTACTGGCGAAGGACTCGCCGACTCAGTCGTCGTCCATCGAGCATCGCCTGGACAAGGGGACGACACCAGGGCCGAAAGTCCTTCCGAACCGCCGAGCCGCTCTGCGATCCCCCACCGTCCCGCCGGCGTCGATCTGTAACCAAATCGCAAATGGCCTCAAGGCCATCTCACAGCCTCGACATAGATCATGGGGGGTATGGGGCAGATCACCCTCGACTCCTGCAACAGCCGTTGGGTCTTCGACCCCGACCGCCTGCGCTACCGCCGGGTGCCGCAAGGTCCCCGGCTCGGGGTGCGTATGGCCGCGGCCGAGTGGAACCCGTACCACGAGCTGTGCATCGACCCGCTCTCGGACGCCTTCACCGTGGTGCTCAACGATGCCGGGACCCGGATGCTCCGATCGTGGCGCCATCGACAGGGCGTCTGCCCCCAGTGTGGGGCCACGGGGACGGCGGAGCTCTCCGTGGAGGACATCGCGCACGTCGAGGGCGGCTGACCGACACCCAAGACCCGGTGCGTAGTATCGGCCGGAGGCGGGCCGGGTGGGACCGCGAAACGACGTTGAGCTCCGAGGCGCGGAGAACATATGGACGGAAGGATCGTGGTGGGCGTGGACGGCTCCCAGTCGTCGCGCCGGGCTCTGCACTGGGCGGCCGGTCAGGCCAAGCTCACCGGGGCCTCACTCGAGGTCGTGAACTGCTGGGAGATCCCGAGCGTCGAACCTTCGGACCTCCCGCTCGCCTCCACCTTCGGCGACGACGTCCGGCGCAACCTCCAGGAAACGATCACCGAGGTACTGGGCGACGAGCCCGGGGTCGAGATCACCGTCTCGGCGGTCGAGGGTCGCGCCGCCCCCGCGCTCCTCGACGCAGCACGGGGGGCGTCACTGCTCGTCGTCGGCAGCCGGGGCCACGCGGCGTTCACCGGCATGCTCCTCGGGTCGGTGAGCGAGCACTGCGTGCGCCACGCGCCGTGCCCGGTGGTCGTGGTCCGGGGCGAGGAAGACCACGAACGCGGCCGCTCCGGCTAGCTCCGCAGCGCGGTGATTTCGGGCCTACGTTGTTGTCGTGTCGAGGTTCTCCCGCAACCCGGTGACCGAGGCAACGGCGATATCGGTACCCCTTCGCCCCGGCGACTACGAATTGTCGCTGCCCGTCGACAATCGGACTCGGACGTTCCTGGTCCACGTGCCGCCGCAAGCGCTCGAGGATTTCCCGCTCCCGGTGGTGGTCAACTTCCACGGTGGCGGGAGCAACGCCACACAGCAGCGGCAGTACTCGGGCATGGACGCCACCGCCGACCGCTACGGATTCATCGTCGTCTACCCGAACGGGACGGGGGTCATTCCCGAGCAGCGGCGGTTGCTCACCTTCAACGCCGGCGGCTGCTGCCCCCCCGCCACGAGGAACAACGTGGACGACGTCGGCTTCACCGAGACCATCTTGTCCGTGCTCGGAGAGAAGATCGGCGTCGATGCGCGGCGGCTCTACGCCACGGGCATGTCCAATGGCGGGATGATGGCCCACCGCATGGCCGTGGATTCGCCCCGGATCGCCGCCGTGGCCTCGGTCGCCGGGCAACTGAACGTCACCTCGTTCCGACCGTCGAGACCGGTCTCGGTGATGGAGTTCCACAGCGTGGACGACCGGCGGGCCTTCTTCGACTACGGACGGGGCGTCCAATCCCCAGGCTCCCGGCTTCGTAACCGTTTTCCTCCGGTGCAGACCGGAATCGACCAGTGGGTGGCACACAACGAGTGTCCGCATACCCCGGTCGTCGGCGAGACGGTCACCGGTGCCCCGGGGTCGTTCAACGAGGGCCAGACGGTCACCAAGATCAGCTACGGTCCTGGCCGCGACGGAGCCGAGGTGATGCTCTACAAGTTCACCGGCGTCGGCCACGTGTGGCCAGGATCGCCCACCTCGCTGCCCAGACTCCTCGGTCGGGCGACAACCCTCGTCGACGCCAACGAGACGATGTGGCTGTTCTTCGCCGCCCACCCGCTGCCTTAGGGCGGCCCGGGTGCTCGAGGGCGGACCGTCCCTGGACCGGCCACCTTATGGAGGAGCCCCGTCACGTCATGGTCCTTGTGCCAACGCAGCACGCAAGTTCACCACCGTCGACAGCTACGTGACAGGGGCCACCGGCGAAATGGGAACGGGACCGGCCGGTATGGCAGCGAGAAGGCGTCACACCTGATGCCGGAGGTCGGTCAACGGACGATCAGCCCGCGGCCCACCTCAGTGGTTGCTCGCGGCGATCCACGTGTTGGCCCGCTACTGCTTCTCCGACTGACCGGCACCGGTGGTCGGGCGTTGAGCTGAGTGATGAACTGGTTCACGTCGAAATAGCCACGGCAGGTCGCGATCTGTCTGTCCAGCACCTCGAAGGTGTCCATCGGCAAGCTGATCACCTTCCGTGGCAGGCGGAAATGGTCCACCCGCTCCGTCGGTGCGACATGCCCGCCGGCGACCGCGTGGCGCAGCTCGAAGCCGCTATGTCGCCACCGGCGATTGGCCGCCGGATGTTGCCCGGCCGACAACGGGGTCGACCGGGATGTTGTGGTACACGGCATCGTCGGTGAAGTCGCAGCTCAATTCGTCGACATCCGCCCGCCGCCAGGCCGCACCGGGTCGAACCGCATCGTCCGGTCACATTTTCTTCGGGTGGCTGGCGGTGGCGAAGGAGGCCGGGTAGGTGACCTGCTCGGTGACGACACCCGACACGACGGAGATGCAGTTCACGCATGGTCCGACATCGCCATCCGCCGGAAACGGATCGCACAGGGGAAGGAGGCCGGTGTACGTCCGTTGGATGCTTCCAGTACGTCGTTCCCGGTGACGACGTCCTTGAATGTCTGGTTCGCCTGGAAGCACACCCAGAACGCGTTTGGATTGCCAACCGTGCTCCCGGGGTTAAGGACGATGCCGGAGGAAGCCGGGAAGGTGTCGGTGGAGACGATGGTGCCCGTTGCTCCGGTGAACGTGTTGCTCTTGCTGAGAACGCTCGGCGCGTGCTCGAATTCATCGCTGCAGTTGAACTGGCCTGTGTTCGCATCGGCGGACACGAACAGATCACTGCTGTTGCCCCGGCGTTGACCGTCTCCGTCTCGTTGTTGGTCGATATGGAACCGGAGCACGGTTCCGATGGGCTGCAGCTGCTGATGGAGTCGAACACCGAAACAGTGTTGTCCTGCACCTGGATCGGGGGCGCCCCGCCGATGTCAGTGATTGTGACGATCACCGGATCGACCGGAGCCCCCGGCGAGGGCGGACAGGCTGTTCTGGTGTACGTGTGAGTCCCCCACACGGTGAACGACCCGGCTGGACCTCCCGTCGTCGGCTGGACCGTCACATCGCCAGAGCCATCGGTGGCCGAGTTCGAGTTTCCGTCACCCCAGGAGATGGTGGTACCACTGTTCATGTAGTCCGACCCGTAGCCTGACGCCGACACGGGGGCGCCGGTATTGCCGTCGGTGAACGTGGCCACCGCGTAGGTGAACGAAACGTTGGTCTCCTGCGGCGAGATTGTCACCGAGGGCCCTGGCGTCAGGGAAGCGTCCTGCACCGTCACCGATGCGCCGGGCGACGCGACCATGCTGACCGCCGCCGGCAGCGTGACCAGGAGCGTGTCAAAGACGGTGGAATCATGAGAACAGCGCTCAGGACATCGAAGCGGCAATGATAGCCAAGATGACGAACCAGAACTTTCCGATCGAAGGTGTCGAGATGTCCGTGCTCCTGGTCGTTGAGGATCTGGACCGTGCTCGGGCCTTCTACCGTGACGTTCTCGGAGCGACGGACGTCCGCTCCTACGGCGGCACGTCAGCGGTCTTGCAGTTTCAGGGAACGTGGCTGTTGCTCGTGACCGGCGGCGGGCCGACGCCAGACAAGCCGACCATCGAGTTCCGGCCTCCCGCCGACGCGGACTGGGTCACCCACGAACTGACGATCAAGGTGCCGGACTGTTGGCACGCCTATCAGGTGCTGGTCGGGCGAGGCGCCGAGTTCCTGACGCCGCCGGCGGAATACGACTGGGAGATCCGCTGCTTCTTTCGTGACCCCGACGGCCACCTGTTGGAGATCAGCCAGGCCAAAGCGTAGTCAGGGCCCCGGCGACGGGACTTGGTTCCTCACCGTGTCCCTGAGGGTGAGACTTGTTCCCGGCG
>Ga0181521_10007924_pt1 | contig 11052 bp, 7 predicted proteins | sample PEATcosm2014_Bin_32_FD_119764 | JGI IMG/M metagenome (GOLD analysis project Ga0181521, IMG submission 119764) | Peatland microbial communities from MTU Mesocosm Facility, Houghton, MI, USA - PEATcosm2014_Bin02_60_metaG | ecosystem: Environmental > Terrestrial > Soil > Wetlands > Peat | place... | reverse complement strand
CTGCCTGAAATCGAGACGTGGTCCAACCAATATCGTGGTTATGAGATCACCATTTCCATCCCCGAGTACACCTCCATCTGTCCCCGGACCCGGTTGCCGGACTTCGGAACCATCACTATTCATTACCTTCCTGACAAGTTGTGTTTGGAACTGAAATCATTGAAATACTATATTCTCTGCTACCGGAACATGGGCATCTTCTACGAAAACGCCGTCAACAAGATGCTCCATGACCTGGTGGACGCCATGCGCCCCGAATGGTGTCTCGTCAAAGGCGATTTCACACCCCGCGGCGGCCTGAACACCTCCGTCTTCGCTCGCTGGCCGGAGCGCCCCGCCCCTCGCCCGTCACGCCGCCGGCGCCCGGCCAATTCCCGCTGACCTCGGTGGACTTGTCGCAAAACAAATTGCATAATCCCTATGTCATTGACCCACATCCATGACTTTCATTTCTGAGGAGGGAGAATGAGCATTTCTCCAAATGTACCCGATCCGCAGGAGTCCTACCGCTACGAACACCTGGGGACGCCCCGCTGGATTCCGGTGTTGTTCGTTGTCCTGATTATTGCCGTCGCTCTACTGGCCTATGCGGGCTATTCCGTACAGACGCACATGCAACAGGAACTCGCCAAAGCCGAAGAACAAAACAAGATTCTCACCGCACAACTCGAGCAGGCCAACGGGCGCTTCGCCGATCTCAAGGGACAGATGGATGTCACCTCGCAAAAAATCGGCATGACCCAGGCGGAACTCGCCGACGCCAAGAGCCGCGCCGAAGGTATCCGCAAGGCGCAGGCCGCCTCCGACCAGCGCCTCTCTCAGGAAATCTCCGCTGCCCAGAAAGAAAGTGAAGCCAAAATCGGCGCCGTCGCCACCGATGTGACCGGCGCGAAAAAGGACATCGAATCGACCAAGAGTGACCTGGAAGCCACCAAGTCCAAACTCGATCGCTCCATGGGCGACATGAACGTGATGAGTGGCCTCATCGCCCGCAGTCACGACGACCTCGAGGAACTCAAGCGCAAGGGCGATCGCAACTATTACGAATTCACCTTGCAAAAAGCCAAGACCCCGCAGCGCGTCGGCCCCATTCAAATGTCGTTGAATAAGACCGACCCCAAAAAGGCCAAATACACCATGACACTTCTCGTCGATGACAAAGCCATCGAAAAGAAAGACAAGACTGTCGGCGAGCCCGTGCAGGTTTACGTCAAGGGCACCGCGCACTTGTCTCCTTACGAAATCGTCGTGTTCGACGTCGGCAAAACTCAACTTACAGGCTACCTGGCGACACCCAAGGAAGGCGGAGCAAACACCCCAGCGCCCGCTCCGGCCCCTGCTCCCGCCGCGAAGCCCTGATCACTCGCTCTCCCGTAGGGGCGCGGCAATGCTGCGCCCCTACAACCCAGGCCTCACATGTAGCTTCGCCTTCTTTTCCGCGGTTCTCTCCGATCTCGCTTTCTGCCCTCCACTTTGCTCTCGGCCTGTTCCTTCTTCTGGAAACTCCCCTGGCAACCAGGCTTTCGTCTCTGTCACTCCAAGGCTAGGATGGATTTAGCTTCAATTTTTTCCGTTGCGGAGGCTCAATTTCCATGCGCGCTCCTCTCTCTCGTTCGTTCTCTATCTCTCTTCTCGTAGCCGCACTCCTCCTCGCGGCCAATTCTTTCGCGCAATCTCCGCTGGAGCCAGCGCAACTTCCTGCCAAAACTACGTTCTATGTCATCTGGCGCGGCACTCCCTCCGGAGACATCCGCAAGAGCAACGCACTTCTGAGCCTTTGGGACGATCCCGATTTCGCTTCCTCGCGCTCCGCTTTCTTTGAATCTTTTTTGACCGAATCACAAAAACAAAAAGACCAATCCAAACTCTCGCGCGAAGAGCTAACCCAGTACGCCTCCCTGCTCGATAATTCCTTCGTCCTCGGCTACCTCCCGCGGCCATCCTCTGCCGCGCCCCCCAAATCCGATTCCGCACAATCCGCTACCGCGAAATCCGCTGCGCCCGCATGGAATGGCTTGTTCTTTGTCTATGATCGTTCCGGCAAGGAAGATCTCCTCTCCAAGGCCGTTCTTCGCATGCGCGCTGCCAACGCGGAAATTCCCAAACTCACGCCCGTAAGCGTCGCCGGAGTCTCTGCCCTGAAAATTGAACGCAAAACGGGCACCGACTATTGGGCCGAAACGGGCAAGTTCGCCGTCAGCGCGAATGAACTCCCCGTTTTCGAGGAAATCCTGAAACGCCTTGCTGGCAAGGGCGACTCTTCAAACCTGGCGCAGACTCCCGCCTATCAGGAGGCCAAGCCTCTCCTCGCCGGCGGCGCGATCGAAATCTTTCTCGCTATCCCAGATCTGAAGGACCTCGCCCTGGACACAAATCCTCAGTTCAAGCCACTGAGTGGCGTCGTTAAAGCCATCAAGCTCGATTCCATCCACGTCCTCGCCGGCCATGTTTCCTTTGAAAGCTCTCGAACCCGCGTGCAAGGCTCCATCCTCGGCGACGCCTCTCCCGGTTCCCTCTTTGACATCTGGTCCGATGGGCAAGCAAATCCCGCCTCCTTCTCTTTCTTCACTCGAGACACCATTTCGATCAACGACGCCCAAATCAACTTTTTGGGCATCTACGAAACCCTCAAGCGCGCCTTCGCCGCTGGCCAGGACACTGCGAAGACTGTACTCCCCCTCGAAACTCTCGCCCAGGCACGGCTCGGTATGCCCATCAGCGATGCCTTGGCCCTCACCACCGGCGAGATGGCCTCTTTCCAGACCAGTCCGGCCCTCGACAGTACCAAACAGCTCTTCTTCCTCGGCATTAACGACAAACCTGGAGCCCTGAAATTGCTTCGTACCATTCTCAGCGATCAGATTACTTCCGAGCACAGCGAAGGCCCCGTCACCTACTTGAAGATTTCCTTGCACGGCAGCCAAGGCTCCGCGGGCTTGGCCCAGTGGAATTTCTATCATCTCGCCATGACTCCAAATTTCTTGCTGGGTGCTCCCAATGCGGAGACGCTTCACGCTGCCATTACGCAGCAAGCCGCCAATATCATCCCTTCGCTTCCGCAAAGATTCCTCGACGCCCGCAAGCGGTTCCCAGAAAAAATTAACGGTTTTTCTTATTTCGATTTTCAAAAGGTCGATTGGCCCGCGATGAAAGAAAAGTGGATTGCCGACGCCAACAAAGCTGCCCAGGTCAAAACTCCGCATGCCGCTTCCCAGACCACTCCCAAACAGCCCGGCTGGCTCACTTCCGTTAATCCCACCGTGTTTCCTCGGCATCTTCACTCCCTGTTTGGTGCATCATGGAAGGACGCCCACGGAGTTCATTTTGACGAGTGGCTCGAATAACCAATCTGCCGTAGGGGCGCAGGATTCCTGCACGCCAGTTACCCAGGCCTCAAAACTGGCTCTTGCCCTTCGCGCTCATCATAAACACAAGCCTTTCCGCGCCCCAGCCCAGTGCTTTTGCCACATTCTCCTGCTCTTTCTGTTCCTAGCCTTTTCCCTCCACGCGCAGGAACCTTCGCCCGGCCCGCCGCAAACCATCCGCCTCACCATCAATCGCGTAAACGTCGGCGTTATCGTCACCGACTCCCAAGGTAAATTCGTTGAAGGCCTCCGCCGCGAAGACTTCCGCATCTTCGATAACGGCGCCGAGCAGCCCATCACCGAATTCGCTCCCGTGGATGATCCCGCGCAAGTGCTTCTTCTCGTTGAAGCAGGCCCGGCGGTCTACTTTCTGAAAGACGTTCATCTCTACACCGCCACCGCACTCCTCGAAGGCCTTTCCCCTGGTGACCGCGTCGCCGTCGTTCGCTATACCGAAGCGCCCCTGGCCCTGCTCGATTTCACCGCGGACAAGCGCGCCGCACAAAATGCTCTGAGTGGTGTGAGCTACAATCTTGGATTTGGTCAGCTGGATCTTTCCGTCAGCTTGAACACCATTCTCGATTGGCTTGTGCGCGTTCCCGGCAAGAAAACCATTGTTTTGCTCTCCACTGGCGTGGACACTTCCTCGAATGACGCCATCGATTTATTGCAGTCGCGACTGCAGACCGGCGATGTGCGTGTCCTATGCGTCTCTCTTAGCGCGCCTCTACGGAATGGCAAAGCAGGCGGCCGCACCCAGATCCAGCAGACACAGCAGGGTTTTGCTGATGCGGATGCGCGACTCCAGGCCATTGCCGGCGCAACCGGAGGCCGCGTGTTCTTCCCGGAAAACGCCAAAGCATTTCAGGAGACCTACCGCCAGATCGCGCAACTCGTCCGCCACGAATACAGCCTGGCCTTCCAGCCGCCCGTCGCCGATGGCGCTGTTCATCAAATTAAAGTAACAGTGACTTTGTTGGACGAACCGAACAAGGGAAAACCACTCGCATACCGGATAGATCACCGCAGAGCCTATCGCGCTCCCAGCCCCTCTCCTGCTTCCTGATTCTCCGTGTTTTCTACTTCCGGTTTGGCAGGTCCTGCTTTCGGAAGACTGTTCTTACTCGAATTCCTTCATCGTTTTCGCCATCTCGCGCAAGCGCGCATCCACGCGCGCGAACACCGTTTCCTTCTCGAAGCCGCCATCCCCATTTCGTTCCCCGGCGCAAATTCCTGTCAACAATTCCACGCCCTGCTCCACGCGTCCAATCGGCCAGATATGGAATTCCCCGCCCTTCACCGCTTCCAGCACATCTTCCCGCAGCATCAGGTCCTCGACGTTTGCCGCCGGTATCATCACACCTTGTGTCCCGGTCAGGCCCTCAATCCGGCAGGTATCGAAGAATCCTTCGATTTTTTCGTTCACGCCGCCAATGGCCTGAATATCGCCGCGTTGATTCATGGAACCAGTCACCGCAATATCCTGCCGCAAGGGAAGCTCCGCCAGCGCCGAGAGCAGCGCGTAGATTTCCGTCGAACTCGCGCTATCCCCGTCCACGCCCGAATACGATTGCTCGAAGCAGATGCTCGCCGCCAATGAAAGCGGCTTGTCCTTCGCGAAGCAGCTCCGTAAATATCCCGCGATGATGTGCACGCCCTTGTCGTGAAAACGGCCGCTGAGGTTCGCTTCGCGCTCGATATTGATGAGCCCCGCCTTGCCCAGCGCCGCGCTCGCGGTTATGCGCACCGGCTTGCCAAATGCATACCCGCCAATCTCCAGCACGCTCAGCCCATTCACCTGGCCGACGCACGTGCCTTTCAGGTCCACCAGCAGCGTTCCTTCTTCAATCATCTCTCGAATGCGTGTTTCGATCAGGTTATGCCGTTCCATCTTCGATGCAATTGCCGCACGCACATGCGCCGCGCGCACCACATTCTCTCCCGCTGCGGCCGCTGTGTAATGTGCCTCGCGCGCCAGGTCGGCAATATCCACGAAGCGGGCCGTCACCTTATTCCGCCGTCCCGCCTTCCGCACTCCGTATTCCAGAATCGCTGCGAACGCCCCGCGGTCGTATGGAAACAGGTTTTCTTTTTCACTCAGCGATCGCAACCTTCCCGCGTACTCTTCGATCACTCCATCGCTCAGCGGCATCTCTTCGTCAAACTCCACCCGCACCTTGAAAATCTTCCGGAAATCTTCTTCGTACTCATAGAGCATTTCGTACAAATCGCGATCCCCGATCAGGATCACTTTTACGTTCAGTTCAACAGGCTCCGGCTTCAGCGCCGTCGTTGCAAAGGGATAGAACACTTCCATCGGCTGAATCTCCAGCCGGTTGTGGTTCAGCGTGCGCTTCAAAGCCCGCCATACTCCCGCTTCCGATAGCGCTTCAATGGAATACATGATCAGGAAGCCGCCATCGGCGCGCAGCAATGATCCGCCGCGCAGATCCATGAAATCGCTGCTCCAGCCGCCACGCGCATCGTAGGCGCGCTGAATTGTTCCAAACAGATTGGCGTACGTTGGCGTAGTCTCAAAGATCACGGGAGAATCGTTTTCACTGTTGTGCGACAAAATCACGTTCACGCCATACACCCGGAACGGATCTCGCTCTGGTCCCGGCATCTTCTGCATCACTTCCGGCGGCTCTCCGGCTTGATCATCCTCTCCTTCGCGTTCCTTGAAGGGACCCAGATTATCCAGCAGGTGATGCCGCACCTCTTCCAGGTACTCCGAAACTCCGTCGCCGGGGTATTTCTCCTTCAGTTCCTCGATTACCCCATCTACCAGCACCGAAGCCGCTTCCTGTTCCAGGTAACTCAATTCGCTTGCCAGTTCCCGCGAAAGCGTCAGCGTTTTCCGGTAGACCACCGTGAATTCCTGCCGGAACTGTTCGTACTTCCGCTCAATCTCTTCCGCCACTCCTGTTTCGAGCTTCCCTTCGTGCACCATCTTCGAGATGTCCTCGATGGGCACCATCTGCCCTTCGAGCACCGGAAAAATCTCCGGCAAAGCAACCGCTCCCACTTGCATGTGGCCCAGCGCAAACTGCTCGCGGGCAATCCGCCGCGTGAAATCGTCCATCAAATCTTTTTCGCGTACGGAAAATCGCTCGACGATGCGTCCCTTTTGCCGCTGGAACGGTTCGCCTTCAAACACTTGCGGAATCCGCCGCCGCAGGAAATCCACTCCCGCCTGCATATCTTTCTTGAACACATTCGCGGAGCCGCGCGGTAAAGAGAGCAGCCGTGGCCGGTCTGGGATCTTGAAATTGTTGACGTAACACCGGTCCAGCGAAGGCTTGGTGGCCGGGTGCAAATCCTCAATCATCTGCGCGATTGTTCCGCCGCGGCTGGTTCCTGCCAACCCGCACACGAACACGTTGTAACCCGGCGCGGACAGCTCCACGCCCATCTTCAGCGCCCGCAATGCGCGTTCCTGTCCGACGAATCCTTCGCGCTTTTGCGCTTGCGCGGTTGTTTCAAACGGGACGCGCGAAAGCTCGCAGCGCCACCGCAACTTTTCGGGAGGCAATTCGATCGGCATGCTCATTGGCTTTTCGGTTGTTATATCCATTCGAGGGCGTACTCTAGCACAGCGCGCTGTACCACGCGCGGAATTTACCCCGCCCGTTACGCTTTCAGTTACGCAGCTCCTTCTCCATTTTCTCGCGGTGTACCATGTACACCCGAAAAACTCCCAGCGCCGCCGCCATGATTGTTGGTCCGGCCACCAACCCCAGCAGGCCGAACACGTCCAAACCGCCCAGAATACTGATAAACAGCAGCAGATCGTTCAACCGCGTCCGATTACGCATCAGCAGCGGCCGCACCAGGCTATCCACCACCCCCGCAATGCCTCCACAGATCGCTACCAAGAGCACCGCCTTGCCCCAGTGCCCGTTAATTCCCAACCAGACCGCCGCCGGAATCCAGATGAGCGCCGAACCCACCACCGGGATGATCGAACAGAATGCGATCAGCACGCCCATGAACACCGGCGTGCCAAGCCCTGTGATTGCAAACGCCGCCCCGCCAAGCGTCCCCTGGATCACTGCGATAAGAATAGCCACAGCCACGCTGGCAAAAATCAGGTCCCGTGACTCCTCGATCATGTCTTTTTGGATGTCGGCATCGAACGGGATCAGGTGGCGCAACGCGCGCACCAGCTGTTCGCCATCACGAAACATGAAAAACAGCGCGAACAACAGGATGAACAGGTTCACGAGGAACGAAAATACATTCCTCAACAATGACCCCGCGCTTTCCGCCAGATACGCTCCGACCTTTTGCGCTCCTTGACGCAACGGCCCAACCACGTCCACGCCCTGCCAGGATTCCGGGAGCCGCGCATTTACCCAATCCGACAAATGCGCCGGTAGTCCCACCGAACCCGTATTGATCACTTCCTGTACTCGAGCTGATGCGACAACCGCCTCGCGGGCCGCGTACAGCAGCACCAGCACGGCCGGCACAATCAAGAGTGCTGTCACTCCCACGGTGCATAGCACCGCCGCCCAAGTCGGCTTCATCTTTCGCAAGAGCCTCACATAGACGGGGTAAAAGAAAATCGCCAAAACTGCCGACCACACCAGCGGCTTCAAAAATGGCGACACAATCTCGAAAACAAGGTACCCCAGCAGAAGCAGCGCCCCGTAGGAGAGCACCGTAGTTAACCGGTCACTCGTTGTTGTATCTCGTTTGGCTTGTGTCATCTGCGTTATATAATCCACCAGATTCGTGTAGAGGCGCGTCCCTTGGGGCTTTCAGGTTTCCCGGTCGTCCGCGCGAGGATTTCAAGACGGTATGCCATTTCGCAAAATCCCGTTCACCTTCGCACAGGCTCGCCTCCTTGCTGTACTTGCTTTAATCAATTTTGTCAACTTCGCCGACCGCCAGGTGCTGTTCCCTCTGCTTCCTCTGCTCCGCCAGCATTTTGGCGTAAGCGACACATGGCTCGGTTCCCTGCCCTTCGTACTTCTGGTTATTCTGGCGATCACTAGCATACCCTTTGGCTACCTGGCCGACCGTTTTAGCGAACCCAAGATTATTGCCGGGGGCGTCTTGTTCTGGAGCTTCGCTGCAATCTCCAGCGGTTTTGCTCCAACTTTTTTCCTGCTCTTCGTAGCTCGGGGATTCGTGGGCATCGGCGAGGCTGCTTACGCACCCGCCGCGCAGTCCCTGATTTCCGATTCCTTCTCGAAGGCCAACCGCGCCATGGCACAGGCTGTTTTTGCCTCCGGCATGATTCTTGGTAGCGTCTCCGGTCTTGCTCTTGGCGGTATTATGGGAGCGCGTCACGGCTGGCAACACGCCTTCATCATTATCGGCGTCATCGGAATACTTCCCGGACTCTCCGCCCTCAAACTCAAGGAACCTCAGCGGCGTCCTCGCTCCGAAACCGTCAGTATCTGGGAACTTCTTCGCGTCCCCGCTTTCGTCGCCATGATCGCGGCAGGAATCTGCATCACGTTTACCACCGTTTCGTTCGTCACCTGGGGCATTGATTACGCCATGAACTACAAGAATTTCAGCCTTAAGGAGGCTGCCCTTTCTTTGGCTATCGTTGCCCTGCTCTCTTCGGTTCTGGGTGTCCTTTCGGGGGGCTACATTGCGGACCGCCTTCAGCGGCGGCTGAAGTACGGCCGCATCCTGGTCATCTCCGGAGCTTTCCTGTTGGCCACGCCGTTCCTGCTTCTGGCTATTCAATCAGACGAAAAATGGATGGTGCTTTCGAGCTTCTTCGTTGCCACCTTTTTCATGTCCTGGTATCACGGTCCCACCACAGCGGTGCTTCACGATCTGACTCCGCAACGCGCTCATGCTACTGCCATCGGCGTCTATATGTTTGCCACGCAACTCTTCGGCGCCCTCGGACCATTGTTGATCGGGCGCATCTCGGACATCAGCGACTTGCAAATCGGCTTGCAAGCCGCCACAGCCGTCCTGGTTTTTGGCGCTTTGTTACTGCTGCTGGTAATCCACTTCGTTCGCCGCGACGGCCTGCACCATCCGCGCCTGGCATCCTTCCGCGCTGAAGACGAAGCCGCACACTAGTTCGCCATTTGACTGCTGATTAGGGGGTCGGAGCTTTAGCTCCGACATAAAGGCGGCGCAAATCAGGGCTTTTAGCCCCTGAAGAGTCCGTTCCTTCTGTCGCTTTTATTTTTTGGATGTCTTGCCGAGCCACAGGCAGTAGCTTTGGCAGGGCTTGACTTCTAATGCGTGCGGGCTCGGCTCTTTTCCTACTTGATGCCGATCATTTCGATCAGCCGCTTCACTTCGTCGTGCGGCACATCGTACAGCGGCCGCTCGTCTTCTTCTTCCAGTCGTTCGCGCAAAAACTCCGCGGCCACAAAACTCGCTTCACGGTCGGTCAAGTCTCGCCCGGCCTTCCCGCGGAACTCCACAAACTCGGTGTGCGCCAGTCCCACGATGCGCCCTTCTCCGTCCACCACGAATTTCGCGTCAATCGTGTCGCTGTGGCGCGTCGCAATGGCGTTCCAGATGTGCGAAAAGCTGCAGCTGTAAACATGGCCGCTCAACTTCGAGGTGACTTCAAATGCGCCAACAAACTGATTCATGGCGCCGTTGTTGGCAAGCATCGGTACGCTAGGCACGTTCGCTCCTCTTCCCGCTAAATCCGCGCGAAGAACTAGTGTTCAATACCCCCGCGCAACTGTCAATCCCGCCACGCGAGGCGCAACTTCGCTTTCCTCGTATCACAGCGAAGCAACACGCCGCAGCATCTATGTTGCTCAACTCATTTTTCCCTATCGCGTTTCTAAAGGTGATATAGCTTTCCTCATGGAACCCATTCCGAAGTCCCATCCCGCAGTTACTGCAGCCGGTATCGTGGCCATTCTGTTCGGTGCGTTTGGCGTGCTCGCGGCCATCCTCGTGGAAGTTTCCATGATGTTCGTGGCGCGCATCCCTTCTGAAACCAGGGGCGCTCAACTTCCCGAAGCCGTCCGCGCCATGACCAGCATCGTGTGGCTCTTCTTTCTGGCGCTGGCAATCTTTGGCATCTTCGTCGGCGCATACATTCTTCGTCGCCGCAACTGGGCCCGCATCACCATTCTTATCTGGGGCGGCCTCATGGCTGTTTTCTCCGCCATCTCTATGGTGGCCACGTTCCTGGTCTTGACGTACATGCCCGCCACGATGCCTAACGCTGGCGACGTTTCGCCGGTTCTGGCGGTGATGAAGTGGGTGATAGCGCTGTTCTATGCGATCCCGCTCGGCGTCGGAATCTGGTGGCTCATTCTATTCACCGGCAAAACAGTAGTGGAGGAGTTCAATCCGCTTGCCGCGCGGCTGCATCCCGGCAAAACTCTGGACGCTTCCGGTTTCCCGCAGGAACCGCCCGCAGCTCCTTCCTACGTTCCCGGCGGACCAGCTTGTCCTTTGCCGGTAATCATTATCGCGGGACTGGACATCTTCGGCGGCGTTTCCATGCTGACAATGATCCTCATTCCGCATTCGTTGATCTCGTCGCTTCCCGTCTTCCTGTTCGGGCATGCGTTCTTTGGCTGGTTTCCACTGGCGATTCTGTCTTTGCTTGGAGTCGTCTACATCGTTTGTGGTGTCGGCATAATCAGGCTGAAGCCGTGGGCGCTCGATCCGTTGATCTGGTTCAAGGCGCTATTTACGCTCAGCGGCATTGCAACGCTCTTGAACCCGCAAT
>Ga0181521_10007923_pt1 | contig 11053 bp, 8 predicted proteins | sample PEATcosm2014_Bin_32_FD_119764 | JGI IMG/M metagenome (GOLD analysis project Ga0181521, IMG submission 119764) | Peatland microbial communities from MTU Mesocosm Facility, Houghton, MI, USA - PEATcosm2014_Bin02_60_metaG | ecosystem: Environmental > Terrestrial > Soil > Wetlands > Peat | place... | reverse complement strand
GAACCCCGCCATGGCCTTAAACGCAGAGCCACCGCGAACGCCGAGCTTGTTGGCCTGTACGAGTAGCCACTCCCAGGCGAGCTGGCCGTGATGCCGTTGCCCCTCTTGCACATACAACCGTAAGAACGAGCCTTGCATATCGACTCCTTCGTCGTTTTCCGCCGATGATCTAACTCCTGGCCCATGCGACCGTACCGATCCCGGCCAAGGTCATCAGCACCGATCCGGACAAGTGCATAGCCGCCGCGCCGCATGCCCACAGCGGTCGGCCTTGCTGCAAGAGCACCACAATTTCGGAGGAGAAAGTCGAGAAGGTCGTCAAGCCGCCGCAGAAGCCAGTGATGACAAATAAGCGCCATTCGGGCGAGAGGCTGGAGTATGAGGCAAAGAAGGCGACGGCCAAGCCCACGATGTAGCCTCCGATAAGATTCGCGGCGAGCGTGCCTGGGGGAATAGCGGGAAAGTAGCTGTTGAGCGACAGGCCCAAAAACCAGCGCAAAAGGGCACCGAGGCTGGCCCCCACGGAAATTGCAATGATAGATTTCAACATACAACCCGTCTCTGACCAAAGTCGGACAGGATGCGAACATGACTACGCGGGCCGTCCGGTTAAATGGGCATCATCATCAGCCGCGAATCGGCATTTATTAAGAAGGAATGCCATCCCCTGTCGCGATTGATCTTAACTCCTGCGTCTAGGCCGTTCAACGTGCGATTTGCCTTCAAGATGCCTCTCCAGCAAGTTGAAAGCCGCGGCGCATCACGAATGTCGCTTTGACTTATTGCCCCTGCGCTTGAATCTGGGAGCGGTATCACGGCTGTTGACTGGCACGAGGCATATTAGTATCGCGTGGCTCAGCGAGTGACGCGAACATGATCGACGATTTGCGTAAAGTGCGCGGCATTATTGACGACACGCAACACAAGCCGGCCGATATCGCGGAGAGCTTACGACCCGTCCCTCTCAAAATTCGGCTTATTATTGCCGTGATTTTCATTGTCGGTTTTCTCTTGGTGTATCTACCGTCATTCGCCGACATGAATCGTTCCAATAAGGAATATATTCAGCAGATGTGTCACAGCGATTCAGCAAGGTATCTAGATACTTGTAAGTAATCGGCGAGATGAAACCGCCGCCGTGCGGCCGCATTACATCACGCGGATCACTTGATCTGGCGCATCGTTCTCTGTAGGCTGAGAACCATTAGGGAGATGGCATTCCTCCCGCAATAATAACCGCCTCACCGGCTGATGATGCCTACCTGATCTCTCGCAGAAGGGGATGGGCATGACCATCGGCCGAGTGTTGCAATTCATCCCGCGCCTATCGCCGGGCACGCCCGACAGCGCCCCTATGTTCTCGTGGAGCGCATAGCCGTGCTCGAGCGCATCCTGTTCAACGTCCTGCAGGCCGCCGTGGTGCTGATTTTTGCGCCATTGGCGTCCGGGGTGCTGTCGCGGCTCAAGGAAATGGTTCAGTCCAAGCGCGGGCCGAGCATTTTTCAGCCTTACCGGGACCTCTGGAAGCTGTTCCACAAGGACGAAATTGCGTCCGAGGAGAGTTCGTGGATCTTTCGATTCGCGCCTTACATCATTTTTGTCACGCCAATTTTTGTCGCGCTGCTGATTCCGGTCCTGACGAGGTATCCGCTCTTCTTCGCCTTCATGGGCGACATGCTCGGCGGCGGCTTCGTGCTGGCGCTTGGCGGGTTTTTCGCCACCCTCGCCGCGGTGGACACCGCCAACCCCTACGGCCCCGTCGGCGCCAGCCGCACCCGCATGGTCGGCTTTCTCGCCGAGCCGGTGTTCATGATCGTATTCTTCACCGTTTCGTTCGTGGCCGGGTCCACCATTCCTTACATCGTCCAGCAGAAATGGGTGACGCCGCTCGCGAACTTCTTCGCGCCGTCGCACGTGCTCCTCGTGTTGGCGTTTGTCATGCTGATTCTCGCCGAGGGCGGGCGCATCCCGGTTGACAACCCCACCGGTCACTTCGAGCTGGCGATGATCGACGAGTCCAAGTCGCTCGAGTACTCCGGCCGCGGCTTCGCGTTGGTGAAATGGGGCGGCCAGATGAAATTCTTCGTGCTCATGTGCATTTTTCTCAATGTGCTTCTGGCGCCGTGGGGATTGGCGGGCGAACAAACCTACGGGGCAGTGCTGCTGGCCATACCGCTGGTGCTCGTCAAGGTCTTCTGCTTTCTGCTCGTGTTGGTGGGCATCGAGTCGTCCCTCGCCAAACTGCGGCTGTTTCGCATCGTTGAATTCCTGGGCGCGGCGTTCATCACCTCTGTGGCGGCAATGATTGCACAGGTCTTTTTGCCCTGAACGACCAAATGAACGATGCGACCAAGCAGCTACTGGAGAATCTCAACGCGCTGGCGGCGGGCCTGTTCCTGCTCACCGCCTTCGGCATCGTCGCGATGCGGCAGGCCAGGGGCTGCCTGAATCTGTTCATCGTGCAATCCCTGCTGCTCGCGGCGTCCGCGGCGCTGCTGGGCTTGCGCTACGACTCGGGGCATCTGTACGGCGTGGCGCTCGTGAATCTGATCAGCAAGCCGATCATCGTCCCCTGGCTGTTGCGCAAAACCTCTCCGGCGGAGGTCTACACGCGCCGCGAAATCGACCAGGTGTTGAATATTCCGACCGCTCTGCTCATCGCCCTGGCGCTCGCGATCGGCGCCTATTTTGTCGGGATTCCGCTGGCCAATGCCGTCGGGCCGGAGTTCCGCGGCCCGAATGTGCCGATCGGCATCGCCGTGCTGCTGCTCGGCGCATTCACCCTCACGGTGCGGCGCGAGGCGTTGTCCCTGCTCATCGGATTGTTGGTCATGGAAAACGGCGCGTTCCTCGCGGGCATTTCCATCGCGCGCGACCTGGGGATGCTGGTCGAGCTCGCCATTGCCACGGACGGCTTGGTCATCGTGTTCATCATGGGGGTACTCGTGCGCGCCGTGCAGAAGCAGATCGGCACCACCGCCGTCGGCGCATTGGCCAGTCTCAAGGAAACGGCGGCGCCAGAGACAGACGAGGCGCTGCGGTGAGCGTCATCGTTATCCTGCTGCTGCCGCTCGTTGCCGCCCTGCTTGTTTGCATTCCGTTTGGCAAGCGCTGGGTACCGGGCGTGACGGTCGTGTCAAGCCTCGCCGATCTGGTTCTCATCGCGCGGCTCGCACGGCAGGTCGTGGCAGGCCACCTGCCCGGCGAACTGCTCGATGCGGCGTGGTCGAAATGGATCGCGGTGGACGGCTTGAGCGCACTGATCTTGCTGCTCATCGCCGGGGTCGGAGCCATTGCCGCCATTTACTCCGTCGGCTACATGGCGCATGGAAACCTGACACCAAAAAAGCTGCGGCTCTACTACGCCAATTACAACCTTTTCGTCTTTTCCATGCTGGCGATTCCGGTGCTGGCGGAGCCGACGCTGGTCTGGATCGTAGTCGAGCTGACGACGCTGTGTTCGGCGCTGCTCGTCTCCTTCGAAAACACACGTGAAGCGCTGGAGGCGGCCTGGAAGTACGTCGTGCTATCGCTGATGGGGGCGGGCGTGGCGTTGTTCGGTTTTTTGGTGCTGTTCGCCGCGATACATGCCGGGGGCGGAGGCACCTATACCTGGGCCGGGCTGGTGGCGGCCGCGCCTAGGATGCCGGCGATTCTCATGCAGACGGCGTTCCTGCTGATTTTGATCGGTCTCGGAACCAAAGTCGGCCTCGTCCCGATGCACACGTGGCTGCCGGATGCGCACAGCCAGGCGCCATCGCCGGTGTGCGCGCTGCTCTCCGGGATCGAAACCACCTCCATACTCTACGTGATCCTGCGGCTATTCCCGGTGATGCAGGCCGTGCCCGGCGCTCACGCCGACACCTGGGCGCTCGTGCTCGGCCTGATTTCGGTGGGCACCGCTTCTTTCGTGTTGCTACAGGTGAAGGACTACAAGCGGCTGTTCGCATTCTCCACCGTAGAGCACATGGGCATCATCTTGGCGGCGATCGGACTTGGCGCATCCGCGGCCGATTACGGCGCCATGCAGCAAATTGTCAGCCATTCGGTGACCAAGTCCTTTTGCTTCTTCGCGGCGGGCGCGGCGGTGCTGGCCACGGGAACGCGCGAGATCGCCGCCGTACGCGGGCTAATCCACCGCTCCCCGCTCGCTGGCGCGGCGCTCATCTTCGGCGGACTCGCGATCACGGGCGCGCCGCCGCTAGCTGTTTTCCTGAGCGAATTTGCGATTCTGAAGGCGGGTCTGGCGCAGGGTCAATACCTGGCGACGGGTCTTCTGGCCACGTTCATCGTCATCGCGTTTTTTGGCATCATGGCTCACCTGAACTACATGGTCTTCGGCGCGCCGGCGAGCGCGGCGCCGGAGCAAAGATATTATTCCGGGCCGGAAACAACCGAAACCTTCCGCTTACCGTTCAGCTGCCGGCTGGCGCTGTTTCTGGCTGCCGTGCCGGTGCTGGTGCTCGGTGTCTACGTTCCCCAACCGCTGCATGATCTTCTGACACTGGCCGCTGCCGCGGTCACGAGATGAAACGCAAATGAACCGCACCGAATTGCAGGAACAGATCGAAAGCCGCTGGCTCGGACAAGCACAGTACGGCTTCGACGCCCAGACCGCGACGATCGAAGTGCGGTGCACCCGCACGCTGCTCGTCGAGGTATGCCGTCGAGTTGTCGAGGAGTGGGATTTCAGTTTCGCAGGTCTGATCGTGGAGGAAGGCGCGTCCGAGTGGCAATTGCGCTACGCGTTTTACGGCGAACGCGGCGCCGGCTGGATGCACGTGCTAGTGAGCGCCCCCCTTGCGCAGAACGTCTTCCCCAGCGTCGTCGAGTGGGTTCACGCAGCGGACTGGCACGAACGGGAAGCGGAGGATTTGTTCGGCGTGCGCTTCGAAGGTCATCCGCATTTGGGCGATTTCGTGCTGCACGACGACGCCTGGCAGGAAGGCGTCGAGCCGATGCGCCGTGGCTTCGACGCGCAGGCCGCGATGCGCCATCGCCGTCCAGACACCGACTGGCGGCCGCGGCGCATCGTCCAGGAACCGGGCGCGTTCGTCATGCCCATCGGCCCCATATTCTCCGGAGTGACGGAATCGGTCCACTTTTTGCTCGAAACGGTCGGCGAAGACGTCATTCGTTCCTCGACGCGCCTGTTCTACAAATGGCGCGCCGTCGAGAAGCTTGCCGAGGGCAAAACGGTCGATGAGGTTTTGCTCTTGGCGGAGCGATTCGCAGCGACGACGGCCTTCGCTCACGGGCTGGCGTTCTCTCAGGCCGTCGAGTCGATCGGCGGCGCGGAAGTGCCGGCGCGCGCCCGCGTGCTGCGAGTGTATCTGGCCGAACTCGAGCGGCTGCGGCAGCACGCGGGCGCCATCCAGGAAATCTGCGAATCCACCGCGCTGGTCGTCGCCACCAGCCAGGCAGGAATCCTCGAGGAGGAGCTGCTGCGTGTGTCGGGCGAACTCACGGGTCATCGCTACCTCTTCGGCCTGCTCGCTCCGGGCGGGCTGCTGTGCGATCTGCCGACCGAGGCCTGCCGCAGGGCGCTCAGCCGGTCGCAAGATATCCTGAGACGGCTGAATGAACTCGAGCGGCAGCTGAGCATCTCCAGCAGTTTTCTCGATCGGATCGAGGAAGTCGGCCACATCTCGGCGGCTACCGCGAAGGCCTACAGTCTAGTCGGACCCGTTGCACGCGCGTCGGGACTCGCTCGCGATGTGCGCCGCACGCGGCCTTATGGCGGCTACGAGGCGTTCAGTTTCGACGTACCGACCGAAACGGAAGGCGATGGCTACGCCCGGCTTCGGGTATTGTTCGCCGAGGCCCGGCAATCGGCGCGCATCATGGAACAGGCGGCCGCCGCCTTGAAGGAAGGCGACGTGTGCCGGCCGGTGCATGTCCGAGCGGGTGCCGCGCTCGGCTCCGTCGAGGCGCCCCGCGGCGCAACGTTCCACTGGGTGAGGCTGGATGAAGGCGGTCGGATCGCACGCTACCGCGTGATCACGCCGTCGTTCGCAAACTGGCACAGCTTCCACCTCGCGGCGGAGAAATTCGCGTTCCAGGATTTTCCCATCATTCTCTCCACGTTCGATCTGTCCGTGGCCGAGAACGACCGATGACAACGACAGCGGCGGACAACGTATGAGCCAATGGGTCATTAAGGGCATCCGCACCGGAATCAAGACCACCGCGTATCCACGCGGCGCGGAAAACGCCGCCGGCATCACGCCGGGACTGCCTCGCGGCGGCAGCTTCGGCACCGGTGCTGCGGCGCTCATCGAACGTTGCCTCACGCACGCGCTCGATCGGACGGACGGAGAAATCTCGGTGAACAGCCGCCGTTGCGTGCACTGCTACCGATGCGTGCGCGGTGTCGAACAGCCGCTGAATTGGGAGACGACCTACGAATGGGCCGGCGCCGGCGGGGTGCCGCCGCTGACAAATGAATTGGGGCGGCCGTTCCGGCGCTCAATCCACGTCCTCGTCGTCGACGCGGGCGACTGCGGCGCGTGCTTGAACGAGGTGAAGCAGCTCAACAATCCGTATTACAACATGCACCGCCTCGGCTTTTTCATCACGCCGACTCCACGCCACGCGGACGTGCTGCTGGTCGTCGGTCCCGTGACCGATCAAATGCGCTTCGCGCTGAAAAAAGTCTACGATGCCATGCCGACGCCGAAACGGGTCGTCGCCGTTGGTGCGTGCGCGCTGTCAGGCGGCGTGTTTGCGAAAAGTTTCGTCTGCGCGAACGGCGTGGCAGACGTGCTGCCGGTGGACGTGGAAGTGCCCGGGAATCCGCCGCCGCCGCTCGCCATCCTGCACGGCTTACTCGTGGCGGTCGGACGCAAACCGCCGTCGCAGACGCCGGCGCCGGCCGGGCACGCGCCCGCTGCCGCGGCACGCTAATGAACACGGCAACGCTCCTGATCGTGTTCTTCGCGGCCTGCGGCGCAGGCATCCTGCTCTCAACGGCGGTGCGTCCGGCGCACCAGGGACTCGTGCTCGCGTGGCTCGGCTCCCTGGCTGCAGTCGCGGCGGTTGCGGCCGGCGCCAGGGTTCTTTTGACCGGCGAGGTATTCACCCAGCCGCTATGGTCGTTGCCGGGGCTGACAACGCTGACGCTGCGCCTCGACGGGCTCTCGGCCGCGTTCGTGCTCATCGCGGGACTCGTTCTGTTGCCGGCTTCAATCTACGCGGGCGGTGAATTGAGGAGCGCCTCGTTCCGCGGCCACGAGCGCCCGTTCACGGTGATGCTTCTGGTGCTGTATGTGTCGGTCGTTCTCATCCTGATAGCGGGCGACGCGCTGCTGTTCCTGCTGGCGTGGGAAGTCATGTCCATCCTGTGCTATCTACTCGTGGTGACCAGCCCGGACAGGGAGGACGGCCAACTCGGATCCGCGTATCTGCTGCTCGCGATGGGCGAGGCCGGAACTCTGGCGGCCGCACTCGGCTTCCTCGTGCTGGCGCTCGGCGCGAGCTCACTGGAATTCCACGCGCTCAAATCGGGCGCATCGGCTCTGGGCGCGAGCGCCCGCTGGGGAGTCTTTCTGCTCACGTTCTTCGGGTTCGGCGTGAAGGCTGGGCTGGTCCCCGTGAACTCCTGGTTACAGCCTGCTTACGCGGCGGCACCGCGCGCGTTTGCGCCCGTGCTCGCCGGTGCAACGCTGAACCTCGGCCTGTATGGCATCCTTCGAGTCAACGCCGATCTGCTGCCGGCCACGCTGGCGGGGACGGGCTTGATCACACTCGTCGTCGGGACCGCGTCTGCGCTGCTCGGCATTCTCTACGCGACCACCGACAACGATCTCAAAGCGGTGCTGGCGCACAGCTCAATCGAAAACGTCGGCATCGTCGTTGCCGGTTTCGGCGCGGGAATGGTCTTCGTCGCCACGAATCATCCGATGCTCGCGGCCATCGCCTTCGTCGCGGCTCTCTACCACATGATCAATCATTCGCTCTACAAGGCGCTGCTGTTTTTCGGCGTCGGCGCCGTGGAGACGCAGAGCGGCACGCGCGACATGGATCGGCTCGGCGGACTGATCAAATGGATGCCGCTGACCGCACTCGGCTTCCTCGCCGGCACGCTGTCGATCGCCGCGCTGCCGCCGTTCAACGGCTTCGTCAGCGAATGGCTCACGCTACAGGTGATGCTGCGCTCGGCGGAGCTGTCTTCGACCGGCGCGAAGATCGTGTTCGCCCTGTGCGGGGCCGGGCTTGCGCTGACCGCGGCGCTGGCGGTGACCTGCTTCGTGAAGGTGTTCGCGATGAGTTTTCTGGGAATGCGCCGGAGCGACGACGGGCGGCGGGTGGCCGAGGCCGCACCGGCCACGCTCGCATCCATGGCCATCCTCGCGACGCTGTGCCTCGCGTTCGGTGTGCTGCCGACGTACGTGATCCCGATGCTCGACCCGGCATCGACGCAGCTTGCGCGGGCCAGCGCGTCCGACGCACTGGTGCCGCCGTTCTTTGCCTCGGCTCAGGGACATGGCGCCCTACCGGAGCAATTTGCCGGCGAGTTCCATGATCTGGGCGCGCAGCTCGGCCAAGCCGTTTTGCCCGGACGCGGGCTGGTGGTGTTGCATCGCGGCGGCACGGAGAATCCGGTGGTCTTCGCCATGTCCACCTCCTACATGCTACTGGCGCTGATCGGTTTGCTGCTGCTGAGCTACGTCGTCATTCGCTTGTGGCTGACGCGCGGTCGGCGACTGGCGCGGCGCGAGCGCTGGGACGGCGGGGTGCGGCGGTTGCTGCCGGAAATGACTTACACGGCAACGGGATTTTCCAACCCGGTGCGGGTGATCTTCGATGCAATATTCCGCCCGACGACGGTCGAGGATACGCGCGAGACGGTGGCGGAGCATTTTCGCATGGCCATCCGCCGCGAGAAGGAGCGCGTACACGTGGTGGACCGACTGGTGTTCCGGCCGGTCCGGTCGGCGACTCTGTGGTTCGCGCACGCGCTGGCGGCGATGCACCACGGACGCATCAACGCCTACGTGACCTATGCATTTGTGGCGTTACTGATCGTGTTTGCCGTGCTGCCGATGTCTTGATCGAACCTGCGGCGGCGTGCGCGTCGCGGCGGCCGGGTTGGCCTGAACACGAGCGTCTGCCGGTCAGGGGGGCTATGCGCCTACTTGCGCACCGGGATTTCGATGTAGCTGTCGTCATACCAGCGAACCTTGAGGGGAATTTTCCCGTCGGCGATGGTTTCTTCACTCACGTCGTTCCCCGTCCCGTAGTTGATCTCGCGATCGGGCCGCTTGTTGATGCCAAGAACCACGACCAGTCGACTGCCCGCCTGGAGCCGTCGGCTGCTCATCCGCTCACTCCCGAAGGTCAGTTCCTGCCGCTCGCCCGCCTTGATAAGGTGACGATGAACCCGGTCTCGCGCGTAACTGGCGCGGAACTCGTAAGTTGGATTGAACAGGCTTATATAGTCGCCGTTGGCCAGACGCTCGTACAGCCTGATGTTCAGGTCCATGTCCATCTTATTCACCGTGAAATCGAGCCGGCCTGAGAACAGGCCATTGAACTCGGTCGGCTTCGTCAGCGGTTCGCTGACGAACGTCACCGCGTTATGTGTTTCAAGCTTCTTGCTGATGAGATCGGTCGTCGGCATCCAGGCGGCGTCCGTGCGATCGGCGAAGCTCACGGTCTGCCGGACGAAGGCGGCGTTCGAATTCTTATGCCGCGTCAGGCGGTGGCTTTCGCCGGACGCAGTTGCGTCCAGATAGTATCTCAGCGAACCTCCGGCCATGGCCTCGAGCGATGCAGCATGCCGCCACTCGTTTGCTCCCATGACCTCGTAGTTGATACGGCCCGTCAAAAGAGACGGCGTTGCACCGCCCTTGAGGATGTGGTCGAACCACTGATAACGCAATTCGTGTAGGTCGATGAGAGCGGCCGAATCGACCTGATAACCGTGCAGCACGGCCAACGGTCCGCGCTGCATCACGCTGTCGTCGTAGGGACCGATCAGCAGCGTATGATCGGCGTGCGGATTGTATCGATAGTGCTGCGTGAGGTAATACAGGGCACCCGGCTCGCTTGCGGCGAAGTAACCGGTTGTCGTCAGTACCGGAATATTGATGTGTGCGAACTGTTCCCGGTAAGGCACCATCTTTTGCCAGTACCGGTCGTAGCTCGGGTGATTTAACCAGCGGATGAAGATCGGATTGGGTTGTCCGTAGAGGCGACCCAAACCTCGGTATCGCCTCCCGCTCTCGTACCACTTTAGATCGAGCGCGCGCCACAAGCCATCGTCGTTATAGCCATCGTCGGCCGCTGCGTTGGTATTCGCCACGTGCAAGGACCACCGGTATGCAGAGTTTTGAAAGATGCTGCCACCCATGGGGACATCGATTCCGGGTGCGCTGGGGGCCGATGTGGCAATGGCCTTCAGTGCCGGCGGCAGGCGCTTTGCGGCAGCCCATGAGGTGAAGCCGCTATACCCGTCGCCGTACATTGCCACGCGGCCGTCACTCCACGATTGCTGGGCGATCCAATTGATCACCGCGCGCGCATCATCACCGTCGTGCTCGTAGGGCACGACTGCGTGCGGACTCTGGCGCTTTTCGCCGGTGTAAGCCACCACTCCAACATAGCCGTGGGCGGCGCACTCCTCCGCGTCGTTCTTCGAGTGGTAGAGCGTGAGTTCCAGCAGCGTCGGCAACGGCGTGGCGGCGCTCCGCGGCCGGATTACGACGGCGGAGATGCTCGACCCCCCGGAAGTCTTGATTGTGACGTCGTCGTCGGTCATGTAGCGTCGTCGCGCGTCCTCGGCGACCAGCGAGTCGACCAATGGACCGAACGTCCGGTAGGCTTCAAAGGATAAGTACGTCCGTAGCAGTTCCACCGCTTCCACTTGGCCGATGCTGTCTTCGCCCCGCCGCTGATCAAGTAACTTTTGCAGCGCCTCCCGAAACACATCCGCGGAAATCCCAAGCCAGCTCGTGACCGCATACGCGTCCTGATCGTTGAGGCGAGGGATGACCTCGCGAAACGACCTCGTGAAGCTGTCAGCGAATGAAATTCGATTTTCCGCTTCGAT
>Ga0181521_10007921_pt1 | contig 11060 bp, 9 predicted proteins | sample PEATcosm2014_Bin_32_FD_119764 | JGI IMG/M metagenome (GOLD analysis project Ga0181521, IMG submission 119764) | Peatland microbial communities from MTU Mesocosm Facility, Houghton, MI, USA - PEATcosm2014_Bin02_60_metaG | ecosystem: Environmental > Terrestrial > Soil > Wetlands > Peat | place... | reverse complement strand
GGGTGATAGCAGGGCCGGTGCCGTTGCCGCCGCCGGGAGAATTAGCCAGCGCGGTTGTCACCGCCGCGCCCGGCAGTATCAACAACGCGCACAAAAACGATCCGATCGGCGAATTCAGTGAGAAGGGTTTCATACTCCAACTTTTGGACAACCATAGCCAAATCCCCCGCCGTGTCAATCCGCAGTTTGGCGCAAATTGGATTTTTCTTGGTTTTCCAGATTTTGCGCCTTGCACTTTCGACTCTGCCCCTTTATTTTTCCACATGCTCAACGAACCGCTGCTGGAATTGAATCTGCCGGGGGTCAAAAAAGTCAAGAGCGGCAAGGTGCGGGAAATCTTCGACCTGGGCGAGTGTTTGCTCTTCGTCGCCACCGACCGCATCTCGGCGTTCGACTGCGTGATGCCCAACGGCATTCCGCGCAAAGGCGAGGTGCTCACCCAGCTTTCTTTCTTTTGGTTTGAGTTGGTGCGGCATTTGGCCCCCAATCACCTCGCTGCCGGCGCCGCCGACCCGCTGCCGCGCGAATTGGACAATTTTTCCAGCGTCCTCGCCCGCCGCAGCATGCTGGTGCAAAAGGCCCAACCCCTGGCCATTGAATGTGTGGTGCGCGGTTACCTCGCCGGCTCCGGCTGGAAAGATTACCAGAACACCGGCTGTGTTTGCGGCATCAAGCTCCCCACCGGCCTGCAAAATTCCAGCCCCCTCCCCGCCCCGCTTTTCACCCCAGCCACCAAAGCGCAAAGCGGCCATGACGAAAACATTTCCTTCGAAGCCGCCTGCGACATCGTCGGCGCGGAGGTGGCGGAAAAGGCGCGCGATCTCACTTTGAAAATCTACTGCTTTGCCGCCGATTTCGCCCTCAAACGCGGCATCATCATCGCCGACACCAAATTTGAATTCGGCCTGCGGGATGGGAGATTGATCCTCATTGATGAAGTCCTCACCCCGGATTCCTCCCGGTTCTGGCCGGCGGAGCAGTACCAACCGGGCCGCAGCCAGCCCAGCTTCGACAAGCAGTTCGTGCGCGACTATCTGGAAACTCTTTCCTGGAACAAGCAGCCCCCCGCCCCCGCCCTGCCGCCAACCGTCATTGCCAAAACGACCGAGAAGTACCTGGACGCCTACAGGCTGCTCACCGGGCGCGATCTTTAGCGCGGGCGCCGCGCCGCCGCCGGCCATGCAAAATCTGGTTGAAGATTTTTTGTCCTATCTCCGCCATGAGCGCGGGCTTGCCCTTCAAACCGAAAAAACCTATGCCGCCCTCCTGCAAAACTTTATCACCTGGGCGGAGCGGCAGGGCTTGAAAGACTGGAAGGCGGTGGAGTTGTCTCATCTCATCGCCTTCATCGAACACGAACGGACGCGCGCCTTCAAGGAGCCGGCGCCGCAATCCCCCCGCAAGCTCAGCTCGGAAACCATTTACTTGCAAATCGCCGCCTTGCGCGCCTTCTATGCTTTCGCCGAGGCGGAAAGGCATCTGCCGCTCAACATCGCCGAAAATCTTTCCCTGCCGCGACGCTGGAACCGGCTGCCCAAAAGTCTCTCCAGCGCCGAGATCGAACAATTGCTCAATTTGGAAACGACGGGCGACCCCTCTTCGCTCTGCGACCAGGCCGCGCTGGAATTGGCTTACGCCTCCGGCCTGCGCCTGGCCGAGTTGCGCGGCATCCGCCTCGAGCAGCTTCACCTCGAGGCGGGTTTCGTCACTGTCATTGGCAAGGGCAACAAGGAACGCGTCGTGCCGCTGGGACGCAAAGCCGTCGAAGCGATCCAGCGCTACCTCCGCGCCGGCCGCCCGAAATTGGTGACGGGCAAGTCCCCGGCCAATCTGTTTCTGACGCGCCGCGGCACGCCTTTTGCGGCGGTGACAATGTGGCTGCGGTTCAAGCGGCGCGCGGCGCGGGCGGGCATCGGGCGCAACCTCACGCCGCACATGCTGCGGCACAGTTTTGCCACCCACTTGCTGGAAAACGGCGCCGACTTGCGCGTGATCCAGGAACTGCTGGGCCACGCCAGCATCAGCACCACCGAAGTCTATACCCATTTGGACGGCCGGCGGCTGCGGGAAGTCCACCGCAGATTTCACCCCCGGAGCTGATGGACGAATGGCTGCAGCCGTTCGAGTAACTCCTTGGGGAGCCGCTTCGGTTTTCCATCGGTCGTGGCGCAGACATGTCGTGTCCGGCCATCCGCCAGCGGCGCCCCGGCCGCGTTGAGGATGCGAAAGCCAAACGTCAGCCGCGGTCCACCCAATTCAGTGATCCACACTTCCACCGTCAGCAAGTCGTCGTAGCGCGCCGGCCCGTTGTAGGAGATGTCCAGCCCGATGACGGGGAAAGTTGTCCCCGCCTCCTGCCATTGCAGCAAAGGGCTGCCGAGGTGACGGAAAAACTCCCCACGCGCCGCCTCCAGCGTGTCCAAATAGCGGGAGTAATAAACGTGGTTGCCCACGGTGCATTCCGCATAAACGACGCGATGCGTGTATTGAAAAACCGATCCGGCCATAAAAAATCCGCGGCTGCGACCGGATTTCTCCGAGGCGGCCGACTAGGCAAATTCTACCGGCTGCAAATCCCACGAAGCAAGAAAAAATCGGAGAAATCGGAGAAATCGGAGAAATCAGAGGGTGGAGTTTTTTTCCGGAAGGTGCAAAAAGCGCCAAGCTGCATAAATTGCAACTATTTGCATACCAGCATCTTACACCAGATAAGGTGAACCGCGGAGCACTTGCCAACCGAGTATTTCGACACGATTATCCTCCGCCGCCTTCCGGGCTATGGAGGACAAGACAGGACTGACAGGATGTGGTTTTCCATGGGCCTGGCCACCGGCGGCGTTCTGGTGAGAATATCAAATAGAAGTTCACGAAAGAAACGAAGGTATTTCTTCGTGCCCTCAACCAGTGTAAAAAGTGCCAATTGACACTTGCCCCCGGGCCTGAGCCACGCTTACACCTACAACGCGTTAAACCGGCTGACCTTGCTCGGCTTGACCAACGGCTACGGCACGCAGATTCACCGCTACAAATATGGCTTGAATCTGGCCGGGCAACGCACCAACGTGGTGGAAATGAGCGGTGGCGTCAATGTGCGGCAGGTGGCTTATGATTACGATCAGAGCTACACGGGCGCCTCGTCGCCGGCGCGGGTCTATCGGCTGACGCGGGAGCGGCTGTATGACGGCGGCGGGAACTCGAAGGGGGCGGTGACCAACGTGTATGATCCGGTGGGCAACCGGGTGGGGCGCAGTTTGGCTTTCACCTTCACGCCGGTGGACACGATCACCAACCAGAGCTTCGTGTTTGATCATCGTGATTTGATTGATAGCGATTCCGTGCCCAACAACGCCAATACCAACTACGACGGCAACGGAAATACGCTGGCCGACCAAGGGGCGTTGACGGGCGATCTTTACGACGCGGAGAACCGGCTGATCCAACGGGGATCGGGCATTCAAATAGCCTACGACGCGGAGGGCAACCGGGTGAGCAAGTCGGTCAGCGGCGTGACAACCTATTATCTGGTGGACGACCAAAACCCGACCGGCTACGCGCAGGTGCTGGCGGAATACAGATCGGTTTCATCCGGCGTCGCGCCCAACGCGACCTACGAATACGGCACCACCTTGATTGCCCAATCAACCCCGAGCACCACGCGGTATTACGGGTACGACGGGCAGGGCAGCGTGCGCTTGCTAACCGACGCGACGACGAGCGCGAACGTGACGGACACGTATGATTACGACGCCTGCGGGATGCTGTTGTCGGGCACGGGCAGCACGGCCAACAACTATCGTTACACCGGCCAGCAGTGGGACCCAGACCTGGGCATGTATTACCTGCGCGCCAGATATTACAAGCCGAACCTCGGCCGCTTCTGGACCGCGGATAGTTACGAGGGGCGACAGGAAGACCCGCTCTCGCTGCATAGTTACCTCTATTGTCAAGGCAATCCGGTCAACATGACCGACCCCAGCGGATGCGACGGGGAGTTGGCAGAGACATTGTCGGTCATTTTCAACGGCGTGAGCATTTTTGCATCGAGGGCAGCGACAGCTTGCGAGGCATATTACGCGGCGGAAAGAACAGTGGATGCCGTTGAATTGGCAGCGACGGCTGCCGGAGGTGGTTCGGTTTCCATGGTCCAAGTGGCTGCTCTGGCCGTGCAATTCGCGCCATTTGGGTCACTGCTAGGCAAAGTTGGAGAGATTGGGTCAATCGGAGGTGAGGCCCAAGCGCTTTTGAAGAAAGTTTTCAGTGTTAGTGGCAGCAGCAAGATGGTGGGAGAGGTTGGGGCTGTCATGGCCTGCACCGCCAATGGCTTCAAGTCCGTTGGTTTCAAAGCGGCCTCCCACGGGTTCGACGATGTTGTGGAAGATGCAGCCGGAAACTTGATCATCGTCGAAGCAAAGGGCGGTGCGGGGACCTTATATAAAAACCAGATGAGCCAGCAGTGGATACTAAACAACATCACGAAGCTAAAGGAAGCTGGACAAGGTGGATTAGCCGATCGCTTAACTAGCGCGATGGCTGATGGAAAGCTAAAAGGAATGGTGGTCAGCACGACAGTGAAAGGCGCGGACGCTTTTAACCCCGTGGCTGAATTAAAGGTTTGGGCCAATATTGGAGCACAGAAGTGGTAGCTATGAAAGCAGGTACTGAACCTCTATATAAGAGACTGCACCTGGATCCAAAATGGTGGAGTTACAAAGAAATGGAGGCGAGCATCCCGCTGGCCACTCGATTGCCTCCAAAGCCAAGCGACTTTAACCGCGCCTGGGCCAAAGCTAACCTACCCTTTACCCGGTTTTTGTTGAGCCTCGCCTGTTACTATGCAGGGGAAATCGAGTTAGCGCGCAACCATGGTAAGAAATGCATCGAGGAATGCGACGAATTCTTTTTCGGAGACTGGAGGAATACTTACAAAACCGGGGAAAACCAGATCGATCCTGGGTGGTGGAAGCGGGAAACTGAGTGGATGTGGATTTTTGAATGCGCTTTAGTTTGGGGATCGGTATTGGGTGAATGGCAATTTCTGGCTAAAGTTGGCGCTTTTCCTGAATCGGATAGCTACATCTTTGAAGATTATATCCCGCAAGACAGGAATATGTATGTGGCGATCGGACGTCTCCTCTGCGATGACTCTAAGAATGACCTGGAGGATTTTCTCCGACTTGCGGAAGTGGGACCGCGGGTTTATTGCAGGCTCCTCGTGCCTTTGATTCGAGCAGTACTTGCGCGCGACACTAACCTATTCCAGGAACGATTGACAAAATATCTCCGGCATTATGTATCCGAGAAATTTCCCGAGGAGAAGTTTACTTCCAAAATCTCAATCCACGGAACGGTTTTTGTTCATTGGGCCGAAAAGGAGGGGCTCGCAATTAAGGTGCCACCAGAATATGCGGACCACATTGTGAGGATGTGAATGTTGAGCCGGTGTAACTGATTCTAATGGTGGAATTCAACACGAACTGCTTGGGCAACAAAATCCGCACTGTTGACGAGGCGGGGGTGCCGACGGCCTTCACCTATGATTATCGCGGGGCGGTGACATCGGTGACGCTGGACGCCGGTGCGCCCAACGGGTTGGCGTGGGTCTATAAGTATGACGAATCGGGCAATTTGCTCAGCCAGAGCGATCCCAACGCGAGCACGACGCAGTTCCAATATGACGCTCTGGGCCGGCGCACCAAGCGTATCCTGCCGGACGGCTCGACGGAAACCACCGCCTACAACCAGGTGCCGGCGGGTTCGCCGGTGCAAGTGCAGCAGACCTCGGTGACCGATTTTCGCGGCAAAATCATCGTCACGACCGACGACGTGCTGTGAAAAGGGGTCGCCCATTAGGGCGGGTGTCAACAGGCAAAACGCTTTTGTCCTCAATTCTCTTTATTGGGTTCTTCCTGGGCCACAAAACTGTTCTTTACAGACAGCATCCGATCCCTTCATTTCGCTCGCGTGATTCCGGCCCGCTTCCTGCGACGCGATCCGTTCACTCACCCACCAGGTTCAAGCGCGGTTTAAGAAATGCTGTAGCCGAGGATTGATGGGCATTGTGTTCGGCGAGGCGCCGAACACGGCAGGCGAGGGCGCCCGCGCTCCCCCAAAATCCAGACATTTTAACGGCTAGAGTTTTCATGAAAATGCTCTAGCGCGTCATGGAGAGTTTGGCCTTTTTTGCCTTTTTCCTAAAAGCTGTCTTTGTCTTTTGTTCCCTTTTTGCTTCGCGCCCGACTCGGTTTGCCCTCTTTTTTCTTTGCACTGCAATCCGTCAGGGTCGCTCATTCTTGCGAAGATTTTACCACGGATTGCCCGGATTGCCCGGATTGGAAATGGATTTGGAACGCACGGCTTACGGTTGCCCGGACCGAAAGACACTTGCGTTGCGAAGATGAGTCCGGACAATAAGGTCCAGATCAGCGAAGGATATGTCTTGGTTATTAGCAATCTTCTCCAACATGAGATCAATCGGCTCCGCCAGGTCAGAAACCAAATCGGTGTGTTGGGAAGGAGGAGTAGGGCCAAGCTCCAGGAGCGAAGACATCTCTGCAAAGAGATTCTTCAAAACAAAAAAGGGCAGAACATAGGAACTATCCTGCGCCAAGCCACTACAGCAGGCCACAAGTTGATCGAGGTTCTCCTGATAAAAGCCCTTCTTGAGCAAGTCACGCAGGCACGCAAGTTGCTGGTTTGGGGAGTTCGACACAATTCTGGATTTCTTCCCGGTTAAATGCAGCCACAACGCGATGGCCGGAACGCTCGATGTTGGCCCGGCCACCCTCCTGGCGGTCAACCAGGACCGCGACGAAAGCAACTTTTCCACGTGCATCCTCAACTGCCTTTATAGCGGCAAGAGTCGAATCCCCACGCGTAACGACGTCATCAATGACCACCACCAAATCGCCAGATCTGAAATTGCCCTCGATGAGCTTTGCTTGTCCGTGCGCCTTTGGGGTCTTTCTCACGATAAAAGTCTGAAGCGGCGGCGAGTCCTTCTCCCAAAAGGAATACATTCCGACAGCCAGGGCAATCGGATCCGCGCCCATCGTCAGGCCCCCTACCGCATTGATGCGAATGCCCCTATTCGCAGCCTCCGATTGGATCAGCGAGTGCATCACCTGGCCAACGAGCCAAGCACCCTCCGGATCAAGCGTCGTGAGCTTACAGTCCACGTAGTAAGAGCTTTTCGCGCCAGAGGAAAGCACGAAGTCACCACGACAAAAGGATTTCTCTCGCAGAAGCGACAGCAGCTTGCATTTAGCGTCTTCCAAAGTTAGCATGTCCTGATTTTATGGATGGTCAATCTAGTTGGAATCAATACTTATTATTTCTTGTCCACAGCTTATTCGCATTTCATGATTGAAGCGCATTCGTATTATTAGGCGCTCTTACCGTTGCGGAGAGCATTTCGGATCTTCGACTTGGTTACGTCGGTTACACTGGCATCGCCGCCCTCCAAACGGGAAATCGTTCGAGCCGACACCCCGGCGAGCTTGGCTAATTCCTCTTTGCGCAAGCCCTTTTTGACGCGTTCATTACGCCATGAAATCGCAGAAATCATGCCTCCTTTTACCGCTATGTTTGGATATGTCAAGACATGACGCAAAAAAATGTGAAAAAATGTGATAAAGGCGAACACGAGGCAAAATAATCAGCCGTGGAACGAGCCGTTCCCGCCTACAGCAGCTTGATCTGTCTAAAGAAATTTGTTCTTGATATGAGGGAAGAACTCTTCGGCCAGGATCCAGCCGGCGCACTGCGGCGCGCCGCAGTGACATGGATGCTCACGATACTCATCGAGGGTGTAGCCGTAGTTGAACGTGATTTCCTCGCCCGCCGGGATGTCACGCAGGGCGACGATCCAGATGCGACGGCCGCGCCATTGGGCCTCGCAGTTGGGCGCGCAACTGTGGTTGAGGAATCGGGCCGGGTTGCCGGGGGAATTGCCGTCCAAGTCGTACTCGTCGTCGAGGCAAAATATGAACCCGTTGCCTTGTTCACAGAGCCGCAAGGATTCGGCCTTGGTGATGCGCCGTCCGGCGTATTCCACGACGGCAGCGCCGCGGAGCAGGGCGGTTTTGGCAAAGCCGCCGAGGCCGTGGATGGGGGAAGGCCCGATGCGGAGAGTGGCCGCGCCGGGGCGGGGCGCGGTTTTCATGCCGGGCGATGGCGCGCGGCGGGGAAAGGCGCCCGCGGCGTTCACGCCGGTTTGAATGGGGAAATGGATTCGACGCGGTAGCGCTTTTTGCCGCCTTCGACGGGGACCTCAATTTCCTGAGCGGGTTTGGCGTTGAGAAGGGACTGGGCGACGGCGGTCAGATAGCTGATGATGCCTTTGTCGGGATTGGAGTCCCAGGCGCCCAGAATGGTGAATTGCTCCAGGTGCTGGTGATCGAGGTCGGTCACGGAGACGGTGGTGCCGATGCTGACGACGTCGGTGCGGGGGTTGGCAAAGTCGCTGCCGCGGGCGCGGACGAGCTGGGATTCCAACTCGCCTTTGCGGCGCATGAGGATTTTTTGCATTTCCTTGGCGGCCTTGTATTCATGATTTTCGCGCAAGTCGCCATAGCTGCGGGCGACGGCAATTTCCTTGGAGTTGGCCGGAATGGCCTTTTGCACCAGTTCGGCGTATTCGTTTTTGCGCCGTTCAAGGCTTTCCCAGGAAACGACAAGGCTGGTCTCCTGTTTCTCGCGGGATTGGTCGCCGGAGATCATGGTCTGCACGGCCGGGTAGCTCTTGACGATGCGCGCCAGGAGCGAGCGTTTGTCCATGTCGTCGAAGCAGGGGGAAAGTTGGAGGGCGCGGGTCAAATCCTTGATGACCTCCAGGTCGGCCGAACCGATGAGTTCGACCAGGAGGGTGGGATCGTCGAGAATAAAATCACGCAGTTTGTTGGAGCGCTTCTCGTTGAACTGGTCCCGCTCCATAGCGGTGAGCATGGCGCGAAAGACCTCGGGGCCGAGGATGTCGGCAAAAGAGTCGGAGCGTTCCTTGGCGAGCCAGAGGAGGAGTTCGCTGCCGGCCTGGTGCTGGCTGATGAGGCGGGCGAGGATTTCCTTCAACTGCTCCCATTTTTCGCCGGCGATCAAGGCATGGGCGACTTCACCGGCGAGTTTCGAGGAAACCTGGTTCAGGGCGCCCAGCAAGGCGTCGGGCCAGGCCTCGCGGAGGGATTCCTTGAAGGATTGGAGGGCGCGCCGATGTTTGCCGGCGGGAATCTGGTCCAGGAGCGGGCCCACGCGCGCGGATTCCTGCACCCAGAGGGCGAGGGCGGAAATCTCGTTTTCAGCGGGCGGGACTTCGACGGCGGCGCGGATTTCGTCGCGGACAAAGACGGCTTCCAAGGCGACGGCGGGCTGGGTGCGCTGGTGGGTGGCGATTTCGGTGTTCAAGGTGGGGATGATTTCCCTGGCGGCGGCGGCGCGGTCGCCCAGATCGGAGAGGTTTTTGAGGACTTCCGTGGCGGCGTTGAGGCGGGCTTTCAATCCTTTGGCGGCGCGGAATTCGGCCATGAGGCGGCTTTGCAGGGAGACTTCCTTGGCCTGGTAAACGATTGGCTCGGATTTTTTGAGAGGAACCTGGAAATGGCCGTCTTTTTTAAGCTCCCTCTTGGCGCCTTCCCACCATTTTTTCCAGTCGTCCTTGATGATGTCGGGAACGAGAACTTGCTGGATTTGGTCCACGGTAGCGCGGTCGCCAAAACTTTGGAGGACCAGTTTGATGAGGTCCAAATGATGCAAGGCGGCCATTTGGCGGAGGGCATCGAGGTCGGAAACTTTGCGGGCGTAAATATGGCTTTTGGCGTTGGGCTTGAGGGATTCGGCGGCGAAGGCCATGTCCATGGTGTGGCCGGGTTTGTCCTGGAAATCTATGGTTAAGCGGCCGAAGACCGGATCGGTGGCGGTAATTCTGCCAAATCCCCAACTGCGATGGAAGCAAAAGCCGTCCTCGGCCAGACGGGTGAGGGGTTCGACTTGCTGGCGGCTGAGTTTCCCGGCGGCGACGAGTTTTTCAAATTCTTCTTTCATTGATAATGTCCCAGAGTCCATAAAGCATATATTATTAGGCTGTGAGCAGGGAAAGTCCAAGAGAAATTGCCATGCGTGTTTTGCGGCGGCGGCGGGTCAGCCGGGAATACGTGGAGGTGTTGCTGGAACAGGAGCTGGCGCGCGCCGCGTTGAGCAAGCTGGACCGGGCGCTGTGCCAGGAGCTGGTGTATGGGCTGGTCCGGTGGGAGATGACGCTGGACTGGCTGATTGCGCGCAAAACCAGCGCCCGGCGGCAGGAAGGGGTGGTGCAAATGTTGCTGCGGCTGGGGCTGTATCAGATTTTTTGGCTGGAGCGCATCCCGGCGCATGCGGCGGTGCATGAGACGGTGGAGTTGGGGCGGCGGCTTGGGTGCGGGGCGCAAACGGGATTTATAAACGCGGTTCTGCGAGGTTATCTGCGGGAGCGGGAGGCGACGGTGCGGGAATTGGAAGGGCTGAAACGGGAGGAGCCGGCGCTGGGCTATTCGCATCCGGCCTGGCTGGTGAAACGATGGGAAGGGCGGTGGGGGCCGGAGAAAACGGCGCGGTTGCTGGAGTGGGACAACTTGCCGCCGCCAACCTTCGCGCGGTTGAATCTTCTGAAGACCGATGCCGCCACGTTGACGGGGCTGTGGGAGGCGGAGGGGATCGGGTTCGCCGCGCGGCGGTGGGATTGGACGGGGGAGAACGTGGTGTTTGAATTGGAATCGCATCCCAGCCTGGCGCAATGGAGCGATTTCCAGCGGGGGCTTTTTTACATCCAGGACCCAAGCACGTTGCTGGCCGTGCGGGAGTTGGATCCGCAGCCGGGGGAAAACATCCTCGATCTCTGCGCCGCTCCGGGAGGAAAAACAGCGCAGATGGCGCAGCGGATGGGGAACCGTGGACACATTCTGGCGCACGACCCGCAACCGGCGCGGCTGCGGCGGCTGGTGGAGAATTGCGCCAGGCTGGGGGTGGGCTGCGTGGAGGCAACGGCGTCCAACCCCGGCGCCGGCGGCCCGTTCGACCGGATTCTGGTGGATGCG